>ENA-ORSC01002747-ORSC01002747.1-human-gut-metagenome-genome-assembly--contig:-NODE-2747-length-10276-cov-3.109774_pt1 | contig 10276 bp, 8 predicted proteins | sample MGYA00242178_ERZ509140 | MGnify/ENA primary metagenome ERZ509140 (study PRJEB26280, sample SAMEA2338681) | human gut metagenome | biome: human gut; feature: human-associated habitat; material: faeces...
CTCCGTTCCGGCGCAGCGCCGATGCACTCAGTTCGAGGTCGTCATCCAGAAACGCCGTGCCGTCCGGCAGGATCACCAACTCGGTTTCCTCGGTGAAGAGGGGCGCAAGGGTCTCGGCGTTGCTCTCGGTCAGGATGGCTTTCGGGGCCGCGAACCGCGCCCCCTTTGCCGCCAGTGCTTCGGCGTCCAGCTTCGGGTCAACGGCCACGAACATCCTTTCTGCCCAGTAGAGCTTCGCCTGCGCCCGGAGCAGGAAGGTCTTGTCCAGCTTGGTCGTGCTGTTCAAAATCACCGCATCATCCGGATAGATGCAGACCTTGCCGTTGACGGTGCATTTTGCCGTGACCGCCGACACAAGCGACTCCGGGCAGTAAAGCTTGCCGTTGACGACGATGCCGCAATACTGTTCCAGAGCCTTCACGCCGTCCGGCTTCATATGAAGCTTGCCGTTGACGACCATCGCCCGTTTCTTGTCCGGGATGGAAGTTCCGTCCAGCGTCGCCTTGCCGTTGATGGTGCTGACATCCACATCGTCCTCGCCGTTGATGCTCTGCACCACATCCAGTTTGACGCCGTACTGATTCAGAAGTGCCTGTGCGTGGGGATTCATCAGGGCAAAAACAGCTTCCATCTCGCACTTGTCATACGCGGCAAGCGTCTCTTCGGTCAGGTGGCGCAGGTCAAGGACAACAGCATCGACTTTCAGTTTTTTCATCGTTCATTCCTCCAACAGTTCGTGTTTCAAAAGAGTTCGTGCTTTTCTCAGACGGGTGCGGACGGTTCCGGGGGGCAGATGGAATATTCTGCTCAACTCACTGGCGTTATAGCCTTCTTCATAACGCAGCGTAAACATCGCCCGGTCCAAAGGGTCCAGCAATTCCAGCAGCGTTTCCAGATCCACGGTGCCCAGCGCCGCTTCTGCCGTTTGGTCCGGCGGTTCCTCGTCCCCCTCCGGAAGCATTTCTCTCATGAGGCTTTCCTCTTTCATTTTCCGGCGGAGCTGGTCGCAGTAGAGATTCCGTGCAGTGGTAAACAGCCAGGCTTTGCACTGCCGCTCTGTAAAGCTGTTGATAAGGGTCCGGTTCTGCAGTGCCCGCAGAAAGACTTCCTGGGTCAGATCCTCCGCCCGGGCTTCGTCCCGGCAGAGATTGAAACAGAAGTGTTCCAGCCTGTCCCAGAAGGTCTCGTACAGCAGCTCCCACATGGGGCTTCCTCCTTTCATTGCGTCGTTCTGCCTGTAAGACGAAGGAGACCGGGGAGGTGTTGGATAGATTCGGAAAAAAATAAACCCTCAGTCTCGCTGGCGCTTGCCAGCTCCCCTACCAGGGGAGCCTTTGGCATGGCGGTAAACAGCGTGAAACTGAGGGAAACTCCTTGATTTAATGTTTTGCTTCCAGCGCTTCGAGATCTTCTTTGATCTCTTCCACATCTTCTTTCAGGAACATCAGGCAGAAGCTGACGGTCAGCAGCAGGCAGGAGAACCAGATGGCCTTTGCGCCGCAGAGATCCAGCGCCAGGCTGCCCAGGCCCGCGCCCAGCGCAAACAGGAGGATGATGCCCCAGTAATAAAGGGATTTTTTCAGGGCGGCAGGATTGCGGTTGAGCACCCAGCTGCAGAGGGAGTCCATGCCGCTGCGCATGTTGCCGATGCACATGGTGCTGGCAAAGGCATAACCGTTCACCTTGCGGAAGGTCTGCACCTGCATCGCACAGGCAAACGAGACCAGCGCATTGGCCATAAGATTCCACTCCTGCGGGAAAAAGCCCACCACGAACAGCATCACGATCTCACACAGCACCACCAGCTGCCGCCAGTGGAGCCGCTGCAGATTCTGCAGCTTCTGGTGCATCAGCTCTGCCGCGAACACGCCCAGCGCAAAGAAGCACAGGGGCACAAGATAATGCAGCACACGCCCCCACTCCCCGGCAAAGGCGTGGACAGCCATCAGCACGATGTTGCCGGTCTGGGCGTTGGCAAACACCTTGCCCCGGAACAGATAGGTGTATACGTCCTGCAGGCCGCCGGACAGTGAAAGGAACATTGCCGTGCAGAAGGCTTCCGACATCTGGCCGCGGCGCTTTTTCTTGGAATTCATGCAAATTCCCCCTCTGATTTTTTACCCCTATACTATAACGCGGATTGACGGATTTGTCAAAAACAAAAGGTGATTTTTGGCGGTTTTGACTATGTAAAACGAATATGTCTGCCATGTTTTTTGCAATTGCATCCGGGTTGTGCTACAATAAGACCATTCATACAGAAAAAGGAGAATCTCCCCATGCCCAATATCATCGAGATCACGGATTTTCACGCGCCGGAGCTGGACCCCTACGCCCGCCTGACGCAGAACCAGCTGCGCAGTCGGCTGGAACCCGAAAAAGGCATCTTCATTGCCGAGAGCCCCAAGGTGATCTCCCGGGCACTGGATGCAGGCTTTGTGCCGGTCTCCCTGCTGATGGAGCGCAGGCAGATCACCGGCCCAGCGGCGGAGATCCTGACCCGCTGCGGGGATGCACCCATTTATACTGCTGACCGGGAGCTGCTGGCTGCACTGACAGGCTACGAGCTGACCCGGGGCGTGCTCTGTGCCTTTCAACGTCCGAAGCCCCGCACCGTGGAGGAGCTTTGCCGGAACGCCCGGCGGGTGGCCGTGCTGGAGGGCATTGTGGATTCCACCAACGTGGGTGCCATCTTCCGCAGCGCGGCAGCGCTGAACATGGACGCTGTTCTTATCAACCCCTCCTGCTGTGACCCGCTCTGCCGCCGGGCCGTGCGCGTGAGTATGGGCACGGTGTTTCAGGTGCCCTGGGCGCAGATCGGCGAAACGCCCGCCGATTGGCCCGAAAAGGGGCTTGCTCAGCTGAATGCCCTGGGCTTCAAGACGGTTGCCATGGCCTTGAGTGACCGTTCGGTCAGCATTGATGACGAAGCCCTTGCCCGGGAGCCGAAGCTTGCCATTGTGCTGGGCACGGAGGGAGACGGCCTTTCCCATACCACCATCGCATCCTGCGATTACACAGTCAAGATCCCCATGTCCCACGGGGTCGATTCCCTGAACGTTGCCGCCGCCAGTGCCGTGGCGTTCTGGCAGCTGGGCAAACAGTAATTCATAAGCCACACAGCAAAAAACTCCCGCCCGGAGCGCATCCGGGCGGGAGTTTTGCTATGCCTTAGAAGGATTCAAAGGAGAAATTACTTTTTCATGTAGATGTGGTGGGGCAGACCTGCAATGTACAGCGGAGTCAGCTCAGCCTGGATCAGCGGGCGGGCATACTCGAGGAATTCCTCGGTCATCTGGGTGTGATTCTCGTTCATCCAGCTCAGGGGAACCTTCTTCTCGAGGTTTGCAACTTCACTGATGGGGTGCAGCTCGGTGATGTACTGATAGGGGCTGTTGGAGATGCGCTTCAGGGCGACCATCTGACCGGTGGCACCCTCAAAGGCAGCCTTGGCAGCAGCGCCGCCCACCTGGTAAGCCTCGGTGATATCGGTGCGGCTGGTCAGGTGACCGGCGCAGCGCTGCAGGGTAGACAGCTCGATACAGCGGGTCTTGGTATCCAGATTGCGGGCGACCACATTTGCCAGATAGCGTGCGGTACCGGTCAGTGCCTTGTGGCCGAAAGCGTCCACTGCGTGCACATCGTCGGCCAGCTCGCAGACGTAGCGGCCGTCCTCGAGCTTGACACCCTCGGAAACAGCGATCACGATGCTGGGCTTCTTCTCCTGCATGGCGCGGACCTTCTCAATGAAGTGCTCCACGTTGAAGGGGACTTCGGGCAGGCAGATCATATCCACGCCCTCGCAGTCGTCGCTCTTGGCCAGCGCGGCGGCGGCGGTCAGCCAACCGGCGTTGCGGCCCATGATCTCCACCACGGTGACGTACTTGGTGCCGTACACGGTGGCATCGCGGATGATCTCCTTCATCACCACACCGATGTACTTTGCCGCAGAGCCGTAGCCGGGGGTGTGGTCGGTCACCATCAGGTCGTTATCGATGGTCTTGGGAACGCCCATGAAACGGATATCGCTCTGGATGCGGTTGCCGTATTCAGCCAGCTTGCCGATGGTATCCATGGAGTCGTTGCCGCCAATGTAGAAGAAGTAGCCAATGTTCAGCTTTTCCAGGATGGCGAACAGCTTCTTGTAAACGGTCTCGTCATCGTGCCAATCGGGCAGCTTATAGCGGCAGCTGCCCAGGAAGCTGGACGGGGTGCGCTTGAGCAGCTCGATGTCCAGATCGTCCGTCAGCACGGTGGAAAGATCCACCACGCGCTCCTCCAGCAGACCGGCAACGCCGTTGCACATGCCGTAAACGATCTCAGCGCCGCGGCTCTTGCAGCTCTCGAACACGCCTGCCAGACTTGCATTGATGACGGAGGTAGGGCCGCCAGACTGACCAACGATTGCATTTTTACCCATGATGATTTCTCCTTTTCTTCTGTTTCGGCTTTTATATTATCGTGCAGGAGCACGAAAACAGACCACGAGGGAGGGGGGGAGGAAGCGCGCAAATGAAACTTACAGGCAGATATGGCGCGGGGTGCCGTTGACATAGACCGGCGTTACTTCGTCCAGGATGAGCGGGCGGGCATACTCCTCAAATGCCGCCGTCACCTGCATTCCGTCCGGGGTGATCCAGTCCAGCGGCACCTTTTTCTCCAGGTTTGCCACCTGCTGGACATCCACCGACTCGGTGATGCACTGGTAGGGGTAATCGGAAATACGCTTGAGCGAGATCATCCGCCCGGTCTCGCCCGCAAAGGCAGCGGAAGCGGCAGCGCCGCCTACGGCATAGGCCTCGTTCACATCGGTGCGGCTGGCCAGATGGCTGGCGCAGCGCTGCAGGGTCGAAAACTCGATGGCACGGCTCTTGCAGTTCAGGTTGTCGTGGATGAGGTCAGAAAGGTACCGGCTGGTGCCGCTGAGGATGGCCTTGTGGCCAAAGGCATCCAGCTGCCCGGCGGTGGAGACCAGATCGCACAGATAGGTGCCGTCGGCTGTCTTAACGCCCTCGCTGGCTGCAATGATGACATTGGGCTTGACCCGCTGCAGCTCGTCCACCCGGGTCAGGAACCTGTCCGGGTCAAAGGGCACTTCGGGCAGCAGAATGAGGTCGGGGCCTTCGCAGTCATCGCCGCCGGCCAGACAGGCCGCACCGGCCAGCCAGCCCGCGTGGCGGCCCATGATCTCGGCCACCGTTACGCTGCGGATGTTATACACGCTGGAATCACAGATGACCTCTTTCAGGATGGTGGCAATGTACTTGGCGGCACTGCCGTAACCGGGGGTGTGGTCGGTGTACATCAGGTCGTTGTCAATGGTTTTGGGCACGCCGATAAAGCGGATCTCGCTGCCCTTGGCAGCCCCGTAAGCGGAAAGCTTGGCAATGGTGTCCATCGAATCATTGCCGCCAATGTAGAACACGGCCCCAATGCAGTACTTGGCAAACAGCTCAAACAGCTGCACAAAGGGGCGTTCGTCCGTGGCGGGGTTGGGCAGCTTGAACCGGCAGCTGCCCAGGTAACTGGACGGTGTGCGCTTGAGCAGCTCAATTTCCATCTTGTCGTCAAGGCGGTCATCCAGGTCCACAATCTTGCCCTGCAAAAGCCCTTGAATGCCATACTCCATGCCGTATACATGGGCGGCGCCCAGAGCTTTGGCAGCTTCATACACACCGGCCAAGCTGGAATTGATCACAGCAGTCGGCCCGCCGGACTGGCCGACCAGTACATTTGTTCCCCAAGACATAAGAAAGCCCTCCTTATTTTTGCAGCCATCATGCTATCTTAATATGATACACCCTAGTGTACACGAAAGTACGACTTAAAGCAAGTACTTTGCGCACCGGAGGTTTTACAGCTTCACGCCCATTTTTTCCAGCGCAAACAGCGCTGCGCCCAGGCTGCCGCACAGTTGGCTGTACTCGCTGACCTCCACCGGGGCTTTCAGGGCGGTTTCCAGCTCTTTCACAACGCCGCGGTTGCGGGCTACACCGCCTGTCATCATAAAGGGGGCCACGCCGCCGGTGCGGCGGGCCAGGGCAGCGGTTTTGCCCGCAACAGATTTGTTCAGGCCGTGGATGATATCCGCCGGTGCGGTGCTGCGGGCAATCAGGCTGACGACCTCACTTTCCGCAAACACGGTACACATGCTGGAAATGGTCACATCGTTGTGCCAGTCCAGGCCAAGCTCGCTCATCTCCGGCAGCTTCATCTGCAGGGTGCGGGCCATCATCTCCAAAAAACGGCCGGTACCGGCGGCGCATTTGTCGTTCATCGCAAAGGTTTCAACAGCGCCGCTTTCGCTCAGGCGGATCACCTTGGAATCCTGCCCGCCAATGTCGATCACGGTGCGCACGGCGGGGTCCAGATGATGAGCCCCGCGGGCATGGCAGGTGATCTCGGTCACGGCTGCGCCGTCATCGCCCAGGAACTCGCGCCCGTAGCCGGTGTATACCTTGGAACCCAGGTCGCTTTCGGCAATGCCTGCCATCGTCAGGGCCTGTTCCAGTGCCTGGCGGGCGCCGGTTGCAGCCCCGGCGCCGGTGGGCACAATGGCCCAGCCGCAGATCTTTCCGCTGCGATCCAGGATCACGGCATCGGTGCTGGCAGAGCCGCTGTCGATGCCGGCGGCATATTGTGCGTTGGTGTTCATGGCGGGGGCCTCCTTGTTTTCGGCATCGGGAACGGCGTTCAGGCTTTCGGCAAATGCGCCCAGGCGGGTGCTCAGCTGCCCGCCGCCGCTGGTAAAGGTCTGGCGGGAACAGTCAGTTTCAATTTTTAATACCGGCAGATGGAACTGCTCCGGCGCGGTCAGGCCGGGGGCGTAATAATCACAGAACTGCACGGTGTGGTACACAATGCCAACGGTCTGGCCGTCCACCAGGGCGGCGCGCTCACTGACCGGGGCATCCATCCGCATGCAGGGGATCTGGCCCAGCAGGGCGGCGGCGTAACCGGGCAAAAAGTCCTCCAGTGCGGCGGGGGCAACATCGGCAAGCTCACGGTTGCCGGTGCAGGTAGCATCCACCACGGGCAGGGCAAAGGCTTTCTGCACGGTATCATACAGCACGCTGCCGCCATGGGCACCCAGCAGGGTCAAATGCGGACCCTCGGCGTGGGGTTTGTGCACAAAAAAGGCGTGGGCGCGTTGGGCGTCGAATTCCTGCCCGGTGTACCGCTGCAGGGTATCCGCCAGCCTGCGCAGGTCCCGCGCAAAGCGGGCGCGGGTGGCCGGGGTGCTCTGGTGGGGGACGGGCAGCAGCTGCAAAAATTCCATCTTACCACTGGCAGCCAGCACATCGTAAACGCGCAGCATGGCATCGCAGCAGTTGGTCAGTACCAAAGCCCGGATGCCGGATTGCTCCACCTGTTCCAGCACAGCCTTGGCGTAACCGCACAGGTTGGCGTGGGCGCAGCGCTCCGCGCAGGAAAAACTTTCCGCCAGCGGATCCAGCGCCGAGAAGGTGGCCCCATACCCGGCAAACAGCTCCAGCGGGGCGTATTTGCAGGCATAATAAATCGTTTTGCTCATACCAGCGCCTCCTGTTTGCTGTGCAGCATCTCCAGGAAAGCATCCAGCCGGGTGGCGGTCTGGCCGTCCATCGTGTTGGCGCGGTCGCAGCCATCGCCGTCCAGCAGCAGCACCGGGTAGCCCTCGGCTTCCAGTGCGCTCTTGAACAGCTGTGCGGCCCCCATCGTCTGCTTGCAGCCCCATTGGCAGAAGTAGACCACCCCGTCGATCTGCTGCATGCGGCACAGCTCCAGCGCGCGCTGGATGCGGTGCTGGGCGCTGCCGTTAAAGATGTTGTTCACCAGCCGCGCGGCCATGCTCTCAAACGGTTTGTCCGGGTCCATGCAGCAGCCTAAGGTATCGGCGTTCATATCGCAGGTAATAAGCTGGTTTTCTGCCGAGAAATTCAGCCGTTCCCGCACGGGCGCCTGATAAAACGGCACGGCGTGCGCCCACAGCAGCCGGGTGCCGCCGCCCATGGGGCTGGCCTCGATATCCGCCAGCAGCTTGCGGGCGTACTGTTCAGCCTGCGGGGTGCCCAGCATGGTGTGGGTCACAAACACTTCGTAAAATTCGGAGGTGACATCGTTGTGCAGGTTCCGCCCGGCCTTGGCGGCCTGTGCCTGCTGCAATAGTTCCAGCGTGCGGCCGCTGTGGGCGACTGCCTGCTGCAGGGCCGCTTCGTCCAGCTTCTGGTGGGTCGCATCCTCCAAAAAGGCGGCGAACTCTCGCAGGCGGTCGGAAACTTCGGCCACAGCGTACTCGTCGTGGTCATAGGGCACATCCAGATAAAAGTGGGGGATGCCGTAATGCTGCGCCAGCCGCCGGAAGGTCAGGTTGTTGGCATCGCAGGCAATGGAGGTGCAGGCAGTGAACAGCGGCTTGCCCGCCGTGCCGGAAAGCCCCATGCCCAGCAAAGCCTTGTGGTAGCTGCACAGCGTGGGGCTGATGCCTGCGCTCTCGGCATAATGGATAAAGCCGCGCTCGGCTGCGGCACCGTTCAGGTAACAGGCGGTGGCTTCGGCAAACATCGGCAGCAGGTGGAAGGCGTGCAGCAGTTCACAGGGCATAAAGATATTGACCAGCGCCGCCCGCTGCGGGTGGGCCAGGGGCGCAATCATGGCGTCCATGGCGATCTGTGCCGCATACTGCCGCGCGGGGGTGAGCTCTTTTTCCGGGGCAAGCAGCAGCTGCACATCCTTGGCGCGGTAGCCCAACAGCAGCAGCTGGCGGGCAAGCTCCGGCTTGGGAATGGCGTCATCCACCAGCTGGCCAAAGCGGTCAACGATATTTGGCATAGGGGGTTATCCTTTCAACACATAGGTTTCAATGGCCTTGGCAACGCCGTCATGGTTGTTGTCGTCCGTTACATAGCGGGCGGCGGCCAGAACATCCGGTGTGGCGTTGCCCATCGCAATGCCGTACCCGGCGGCCTGGATCATGGCAAGGTCGTTGCCGGAATCGCCGCAGGCCATCACCTGGTTCATCGCCAGGCCCAGGGTATCGGCCAGCGTTTTTAATCCGCTGCCCTTGGTCACGCCGGGGGCGTTGATCTCCATGTTGTTGGGAATGCTGGAAGTAATCTCAACATTAAACCGGCTGGCAACAGCCTGCCAGGCGGCATCGCGGGCGGCATTGTCCCGATAGGTGATGCTGAACTTTTCCACCTCGTGCGGGTGGGCGGCGAACACTGTGTGCATGTCATCCACCACAATGCGGCTGTCGCGCAGGTAGCGGCGCAGGGCAGGGGGCATCAGGGCAAGGCCGTCATTGGCACCAAAATAATCGGTGTAGGCTTTGCCGCCGATAAAAATGCCCATGGCACCGCCCATTGCGGCCACGATATCATAAATGTCGCTGGCAAGGGCAGCATCAAACGGCAGGTTGACCAGCGGTTTGCCGGTGGAAAGCTCCACCACGCTGGCCCCGTTGGAAGTCAGGGCATACCGCACGCCGGGAATGCGCAAAAACGCTTCCGGCACACCCGATGCCACACGCCCCGTTGCGGGGATGACATCAACCCCTTTGGCAATGGCAGCGCGGATGGCTTCCAGCGTGCGGGGTGTGATCTCTTTTTCATCATTGAATACGGTGCCGTCCAGATCCAATGCAACAAGACGGATATCGGGCATAACGGACCCCTCCTTTGTTATATTTCACCAAAGATTTTAGCGCATTTTCGGTCATTTTGCAAGGGCACCTTGCATTTGCTATGCCAAGTATGGTAAAGTGACATCAGCCCTTTGCATATTGGCACAGGGCAGGGAGGGGAACGCGATGCAAACCGAACAACAATCGTTGCGTGCGGCAGCCGGGCAGCGCTTTTGGCAGATCGATGCCCTGCGCGGGCTGGCGCTGCTGAATATGCTGGTTTACCATGCCATGTATGACTGGGTGTATATTTTTGGCCATGCCAGCGGCTGGTACGATATCTGGTCCACGCACTGCCATGTGTGGCAGCAGTATATCTGCTGGAGCTTTATTCTGCTTTCGGGTTACAGCTTTACCCTATCCCGCCGCCCGCTCAAGAACGGCCTGCTCACGGCGGCCTGCGCGGTGGTGCTGACCGTGGCAACCGCCGTTGCCATGCCGGAGGAAGTCATCTGGTTCGGCGTGCTGCACCTGCTGGGCTGTGCGGCCCTGCTGACCTGCCTGCTGCACCCCGCGCTGGAAAAGCTGCCTCCGCTGGCAGGGGTTACGGGCAGCGCGGTGCTGTTTGCCCTGCTGAACCAGCTGCCGCAGGGCTGGCTGGGGTTTGAGGGA
>ENA-ORSC01002749-ORSC01002749.1-human-gut-metagenome-genome-assembly--contig:-NODE-2749-length-10273-cov-4.738403_pt1 | contig 10273 bp, 10 predicted proteins | sample MGYA00242178_ERZ509140 | MGnify/ENA primary metagenome ERZ509140 (study PRJEB26280, sample SAMEA2338681) | human gut metagenome | biome: human gut; feature: human-associated habitat; material: faeces...
TATCCGCGGCAGCGATCCTGATGGTGAACAGACGCCGTCGTCAGGCAAAATGATGTGATCGATCCCGCAGGGCAGTCCCTGCGGGATCTGTTTTCAGCTGGATATTTCCCGGCAAACAGAGGTGTTGACAAAGCGCTTTCTGTTTTCTACGCAGGAAAGATCTGGGAATTTCATTTTCTTGAAACGCTGTTTCAGAAAAGATGTGAAAAGTTTGTGAAAAGCGCTTGAAATTATGTGTTAAAAATCTTATACTAGTATCATCAATTACGGCAATTGGTCTTGCGCCGCAGGGCGCATGCATGAAAAAAAGGGAGCGAGAAAGATGAACAAGATTTCAAAGTTTCTGATGGCCGGTGTGATGTCACTCACCGTGCTTGCCGGATGCGGCAGCAATGGCGGCGGTTCTGTTGAACTGCAGGAAGGGGACACCGTCAAGATCGGTCTGAACTACGAGCTGAGCGGAGGAACGTCCACTTACGGCATGGCCATGGATAAGGGCAGCCGTCTGGCAATCAAGCAGTACAATGAGAAAGAGGGACACAAGTACAATATCGAATATGTTTCCCTGGATAACAAGGGCGACAGCAACGAAGCTGTCTCTATCGCCACCAGGATGATGACGGAAGAGAAGGTTGCCTTCATCGTCGGTCCGGCGACATCGACCGCGTCGATCGCCACTTATCCGGTAGCTGGTCAGAACCAGGTTCCGGTACTGAGCCCGGCCGTTACGCAGAACGGCGGCATGATGAACGGCGATACGGCGTATGAGTATGCATGGCGTGTCTGCTTCGAGGACAGCGCGCAGGCGAGCGCGATGGCGATCTATTCCTATCGTGACCTGGGCAAGCGCAAGGCGGTCATCTATCAGGACGTCAAGAATGACTACGCGACCGGTCTGGCAGAAGACTTCCAGAAGAAGTTCGAGGAGCTGGGCGGAGAAGTCGTTTCTGTAGAAAGCTATCAGCAGGGAGACACCGACTTCAACGCGGTCATCACCAACATCAAGGGCATGGATTTCGATGTGCTGTACATTCCGGGTTATTACAGTGAATCCGGACTGATCATCAAGCAGGCGAGAGATGCCGGCATCACCCAGACGATCGTGGGACCGGACGGCATGGATTCGCCGAAGCTGATGGAGCTGGCCGGCGCAGCCAATCTGAACGATGTATACTTCACGACGGCATATACGACCGTCAACGCATCTGAGGAGCTGCAGAACTTCATTGAGTCATACAAGGCAGAATACAATGAAGAACCGGATATGTTCTCTGTACTGGCATTCGACGCCACCAACCTGGGCCTGCAGGCACTGGAAGAAGCCGGCGCGACCGGAGAGGCGCTCAACAACGCAATCGCGAACATGGAATTCACCGGACTGACGGGATCTTTCGGATTTGATGATGCACACACACCGACCAAGAAGGTGCTGGTCGTCCAGCTGGAAGACGGCGTTCAGGTGAACCCTGTCGAAGTGGATCCGAACTCTTAAGAGATGAATAAGCTTTGATCGATGTGGAGGAAGAGTTCTCTTTCTCCACATTTTTTCACTGATGGAAAGGGGAGAGTGACAACGTGACACAGTTTTTACAACAGCTGGTAAACGGGCTTTCGCTGGGAAGCATCTATGCGTTGATCGCATTGGGGTATACGATGGTGTACGGCATCATCAAGCTGATCAATTTTGCGCATGGAGACATTTACATGCTGGGTGCCTTTACGGCATTTTACGCGACGACGGTCTTTCATCTGAATTTTTTCCTGGCGCTGATCGTGGCCATGGTGCTGTGCGGCGTGCTCGGCGTGCTCATCGAGCGCATCGCCTATAAGCCGCTGCGGCATGCGACCAGGATCACCGCGCTGATCACCGCGATGGGTGTCAGCTATATCCTGGAGTATACGACGCAGTATTTCGCAGGCAGCGAGGTGAAGACATTCCCGGAGGATGTGCTCAACAACGCGGTATTTCAGATCGGCGGCATTCAGATCTCTCAGCAGCAGATCTACATCATCGCCGTCACGCTGATCCTGATGCTGGCGCTGACGTATATCGTCGGACGCACGCGGATGGGACGTGCGATGCGCGCGGTCAGCGTGGATGAAAAAGCGGCAGAGCTGATGGGCATCAGCGTGGACCGCACCATTTCCTTTACCTTCCTGCTGGGCAGCGTCCTGGCCGGCGCGGCCGGTGTGCTGGTCGGTGTCTATTATAATTCCATCAATCCGCTGATGGGCATGGTTCCGGGCCTGAAGGCCTTCATCGCAGCCGTATTCGGCGGCATCGGCATCATCCCCGGTGCGATGCTGGGCGGTATCCTGATTGGTCTGATTGAGATTTTTGTCAAGCTGTTTGCCCCCGGCTGGTACGAAGCCGTTACTTACGGCACATTGATCGTGATCCTGCTGGTCAAGCCCGCCGGTATCCTGGGCAAGAACACCGGCGAAAAAGTGTAAGGGAGGGAGCAGAGCAATGAGTAAAAAAATAAAAGGCTCCTATCTTTTGAACGCTGTGGGCGTGGCGCTGGTGTTTGCCCTGTTGACAGGGCTGTTCGCCGCCAATGCGTTCGGCACCTCCACCACCTATATTCAGGGCATCTGCACCACCGCCTGCTACACCATCATCATGGTCACATCGCTGAACCTGGTAGTTGGCTTTATGGGCGAGTTCTCCTTGGGGCATGCGGGGTTTGTTTCGGTCGGCGCTTATGTTTCCGCCATTGTATCCGGCGCGCTGGCAGGCAAAGGGCTTTCGGATCTGGGGCTGTTCCTGGTCGCGCTGCTGGTCGGCGGCCTGGCTGCGGGCATCATGGGCGTACTGGTCGGCATCCCGGCGCTGCGCCTGCGCGGCGACTATCTCGCCATTGTCACCATGGCGTTTGCCGAAATCATCCGCGTCTGCTTCTGCAACTTTTCCATCACCGGCGGCGGTAAAACAATGAGCGGCATCCTCAAGCTGTCCACCTTCCCGCGGGTATTCTGGATCATGGTGGTCTGCGTTGCCATCATGTACCTGTTCGTCCGCAGCAAATATGGCCGCACCGTGCAGGCCATCCGTGAGGACTACATCGCGGCTTCGGCTTCCGGCATCAACGTGACCTATTACAAGGTCATGACCTTTGCCATCAGCGCATTCTTTGCCGGCATCGGCGGCGGTATTTATGCCCATTACATGACGGCAATGATCCCCACCAACTTCAACTTTAACTATTCCGCAGAGCTGTTGAGCGAAGTGATCATCGGCGGCACCGGTTCGCTGACCGGTTCCATCATCGGCGCAGCGTTCCTGAGCGCTTTACCGGAACTGATGCGTGAATTTTCTACCTACCGCATGCTGGCCTACTCGGTGGTTCTGGTGCTGGTCATGCTGTTCCGTCCCGGCGGCATCTTTGGCCGGTGGGAGTTCAGCCTGACCCGCGCGCTGGAAAAACTGACCGGCCGCGGCACGGTAAAAGCAAAAGCAGAAAAGGGGGCCTGAACCATGGCACAACCCGTTTTGAAATGCCAGCACCTTGGCATCCAGTTTGGCGGCCTGAAAGCCGTGGATGATTTTAATATGGAAATCGGCGAATCCGAGCTGGTGGGGCTGATCGGCCCCAACGGCGCAGGCAAAACCACCGTGTTCAACCTGATCACTGGTGTGTATAAGCCGACCGAAGGCTCCCTTTACCTGAATGGTGAGCGGATGAACGGCAAAAAGACCCACCAGATCGTTCATGCAGGCATTGCCAGAACCTTCCAGAATATCCGCCTGTTCAAAAAAATGACGGTGATCGAAAACGTCAAAGCTGCCATGCTGGAAGAACTGACCTACAACATGCCGCAGGCCATCTTCCGCACCAAGGCGTACTGGCAGCAGGAAGCCGCCGCCACCGCACGCGCCAAAGAGCTGCTGCAGGTGGTGCACCTTTCCGGCAAGGAGGACCTGGAGGCCGACAACCTGCCCTATGGTGAGCAGCGCCGCCTGGAGATTGCCCGCGCGCTGGCCACCAACATGAAGCTGCTGCTGCTGGACGAACCGGCCGCCGGTATGAACCCGACTGAAACGGAGGAACTGCTGGAGATTATTGATTATATCCGGAGCGAATTCAAGGTATCGGTGCTGCTGATCGAGCATGACATGAGTTTGGTCATGAAAATCTGCGAGCGAATCCAGGTGCTGGACTTTGGTACCACGATCGCTTCCGGCACACCGGCAGAGATCGCCAATGACCCCCATGTGATTGAAGCATACCTGGGCAAAGACAAAGAGGAGGAGGTCGAAGCGGATGCTTGAAGTAAAAGACCTTCATGTCAATTACGGCGCGGTACACGCGCTGAACGGCATATCGCTGCATGTGGATGACGGCGAGATCGTATCCCTGATCGGGGCAAACGGCGCGGGCAAAACCACCACCCTGCGCACCATTACCGGGCTGGAAAAAGCTGCGTCCGGCAGCGTGATGTTTGACGGGCACGACCTGCGCAAGGCGGAACCCAGCAAGATCATTACCTACAAGCTGGCCCATGTGCCGGAAGGGCGGCATATCTTCCCCCAGATGACGGTGGAAGAAAACCTGGAAATGGGCGCTTATGCCGACCCGGCCGGGATGGAAGAGACGATGAAGGATGTGTATAAGCGCTTCCCCCGTCTGGAAGAGCGCCGCCGCCAGCTGGCGGGCACCCTTTCCGGCGGCGAGCAGCAGATGCTGGCCGTAGGCCGCGCCCTGATGGCAAAGCCCAAAATGATTTTGATGGATGAACCTTCGATGGGCCTTTCGCCCCTGCTGGTCAAAGAGATCTTTGCCATCATTCAGGAAGTAAACAAGCAGGGCATCACGATCCTGCTGGTGGAACAGAACGCAAAGATGGCGCTGGCCATCTCGGACCGCGCCTATGTGCTGGAAACCGGCAACATCAGCATTGAGGGCAACGCCGCGGATCTGCTGAACGACCCGCGCGTGAAGAAAGCCTATCTGGGCCAGTAAGGAGGGGTGAAAAATGTATCCCGATTATCCGTATTTTGCAGTCGCCATTACCCGAACCTGTGGTTCGGGCGGCGGCAGCTACATTGGCAAGCAGCTGGCAAAGGCATTTGACATTGACCTGTATGACCGCAAGCTGCTGCGCCTTGCCTCAGAGGACAGCGGCATCAGCGAGGAACTGTTTGCCCACGCCGATGAGAACACCCGCAAAACCATGCTGTACCGGGTTTCGGAACGGGTGTATGACGGCAGCATCATCCCGCCGGAAAGCGGCAACTTTATCAGCGATGAAAACCTGTTCAACTACCAGGCCAAGGTGCTGCGGGAGCTGCTGAACGAGGAAAGCTATATCTGCGTGGGCCGCGCGGCGGACTTTGTTCTGCGGGATAAGCCCAACGTGCTGACCGTGTATGTGGATGCCCCCTATGACTGGCGTGTGGAGCGCGAGATGAAGCGCCAGGGCATTGGCAGCAGCCAGGCCAAGCACTATATTGACAAGCTGGACCGTTACCGTGAAAGCTATTACAAATACCACACCGGCCGCCAGTGGAAGCGGGTGGAAAATTATGACCTCTGCCTGGATTCCGCCGCCATAGGGCTGGATAACTGCGTGGAGCTGATTAAAAAAGTGATTGAACTGAAATTTGATGGGAAAGCCAAATAACGGCTGAACATAAAGGCAACCAAGATGAGAGGAGTAAGGGAAAATGGAATCCATTGCATATTATGATGGCAAAATCGGCGCACCAGAAGAATTGATGGTGCCATTCAATGATCGCGTTCACTTTTTTGGCGATGGCTGCTACGATGCCACCGTTGGCGCGAACGGCAAGGTATACCTGCTGCAGGACCACCTGGACCGCTTTTTTACCAGCGCCAAGGCACTGGATATCAACATCCCGATGAGCAAGGCCGAGCTGGGCAGGCTGCTGACCGACCTGCTGGCCAAGGTGGACAACAAGGTCAACTTTGTATACTGGCAGGTCACCCGCGGTGTGGAGCCCCGCAACCATGTGTATGAGGAAGGCGTGCCCGGCAAGCTGTGGGTTTCCATCCGGCCCAACACCCTGAACGACCCCGACAAGCCCATCCGCCTGAACTCTGAGGAGGACACTCGCTTTTACCACTGCAACATCAAAACGCTGAACCTGCTGCCCAGCGTTATGACCGCCCAGCGCGCCAAGCTGGCCGGCATGAGCGAAACCGTGTTCCACCGCGGGGATATTGTAACGGAATGTGCGCACTCCAACGTTTCAGTGCTGAAAGACGGGATTTTCTATTCCCACCCGAACGATGAACTGATTTTGCGCGGCATTGCCAAGACCCATATGCTGCAGGCCTGCTACCGCCTGGGCATTACCGTGATGGAAAAACCGTTCACGGTGGATTTCCTGCGCGATGCGGATGAGATCATCGTGACCTCCTCCTCCAACTTCTGTCTGCATGCCTGCGAGTTTGAGGGCAAGCCCGCCGGCGGCAAGGACCCCGCTACCCTGAAAGCCATCCAGGACGAAGTGCTGAAAGAGTTCTATGACTATACCGGCTGCGAAAGTCTGTGGGGCTGAAAAGGGGGAAAACACCATGACCCGTGACGAACTGGAAAAACGCAATGTAGGCGAAAACCTGGATGCCATCATGTGTCTGGACCCCCGCGGTTACGGGGTGTGCCGCATTTTGTACGCGGGCAGCCGGGCATATACCGGGGAGCCGACCGCCATGCACGCAGCCGAAGCGTTGTGCAAAGCCATCCACCCCGGCGACCCGGTGTATATCCTGGTCGGGTTTGTATTGCTGCCCCACAAGGTGCCGGAAATGGACGGTTCTGTCAGCGCGATCCTGCTGGCGCGGTCTCTGGTATTGGCCTTTGGGGCAAAGCCAATCATCGTCTGCCCGCAGGACAGCGTGGAAGCCTTTAAGAAATGCGGCAATGTGGTGGGTCTGCATGTGTATGAGGACCTGGATACCGCCATGGAGCTGCCGCTGAGCCTTGGCGTTGTGGCCTTTACCAAAGATAAGGCCAAAGCCCCCGCCCAGGCCAAAGCGCTGGCGGATAAGATTTTACCCGCAGCGGTGATCTCGGTGGAAGCCTGCGGCGGCAACGCCAAGGGTGTTTACCACAATGCGGTGGGCAAGGATGTGACCGCACTGGAAGCCAAAAGCGATGTGCTGTGGAACGAACTGCGCGCCCGCGGCGTGCCCAATGTGGCCATCGGCGATCTGGGCAATGAGATCGGCATGGGCACCATTGGGGAGCACATTAAAAAATATGTGCCCTTCACCGCCCCCGGCGAATGCCAGGATGGCTGCTGCGGCGGCATTCTGGCCGCAAGCAGCACCGATAACATCATCACGGCAACCTGCTCTGACTGGGGCTGCTATGCGCTGATGGCCGCGCTGGCCTACCTGAAAAAGGATATGGACATCCTGCACCGGGAGGAGATGGAAAGCGAGGTCATGCGGGTGCTTTCCCGCAATGGCATGATCGATATGACAGGCTCGCTGCTGCCGGGTGTGGATGGGTTTGATACCCGCATGAACGTTGGCATTGTCAGCATGATGCGGCAGTGCACGGCGTATGCAGTGCGGTATTCCCACAATTCGGACCACTGGTTCGGCCCGGTGCTGGCAAAGAAATTTTTTGAGCAGGCATAAAGCAGGTTGTGCTATAATAGGCACATTGGCCTTGGTCAGGAAGCAGTGAACCCAAAACGGCACGTTTAGAGACCGTAGGGGCGCACAATGTGCGCCCGCTAACCTAAAGGTACAGCACACTTCCTGACCAGCCCCAAAATACCGGACGCAAAGGGGATTTTTGTTATGATCCAGTTTACCCCCGTGGGGGACAGCGGCGTGCTGGCCGTCTGCGGCAGTGAGATCAGTGAACAGGTGAACGCGCAGGTTATGGCGCTGGATGCCGCTGTGCAGGCGGCGCAGCTGCCCGGCGTGGTGGAAACAGTGCCCACCTATGCGGCGCTGCTGGTCACGCTGGACCCTTTGCAGACCGATGCCGATACCCTGATCCCCGCGCTGCGCCGCCTGTGGGACGCTTTGCCCCCGGTCAGCAGCACCGCGGCCGGGCGGCTGGTGGAGGTGCCGGTGTGTTACGGCGGAGATTACGGCCCCGACCTGGCCTTTGTGGCACAGCACGCCGGGCTTTTTGTCCGCCAGCAGGATGTTTTCGTCCTCGTAGACGATGTCGAGCCGCGGCGTTGCGATCTTCAGCCAGGCGTTGTGCTCCGTGGGCTTTTCAAAAAACTCGTCGTTGATGTATAATTGCAGCACGTCCCCCTCGACCAGGCGCACGTCGCGCTTGGCGGCCTTGCCGTTGCGCTTGATGCGCTTGAGGCGGATATATTTCTGCAGCAGCGATTCCGGCAGCAGGGGAACGGCCTTTCCGACGAAGCGGTCGAGCCGCTGGCCGGCGTCATTTTTGCGTATCTGGATCTCTTTCATGTCACACACCATCTCCACGCAACGATTATCGCGGATTTTCAGCGTATTGTCAACACAAATTCCTGTTGACAATTGGGGTGGATATCATCTATAATACTAAAGCGATTGTGCGAGGTGCGCTATGAGACTGAATCTGAGAGAAATCATAGAAATTCCCGGCGGGAGCGTTCCGTTTTCGCAGGAGCTGGACACGGCCCTGCTGGACTTTCCCTCTGTCCGGGCGTACACCGCACCGATCACGGCCGAGGGCAAGGTGGTCAATACGGCTGGCATCCTCACGCTGCAGGGAAGGCTGCATGCGCAGATGCTGTGCGTGTGCGACCGCTGCGGCGCGGAGTTTCCGCGCACGGTCGACCTCGACCTGCACGCCGACATCACGGCGGATGCGCAGGACGACGATCCCGAGGTGTTTACGCTCGACGGAGACTGGCTCGATGTGGACGAGGTGCTCTCCACCTGCTTTATCCTCAGCATGGATACCAAGTGCCTGTGCAAGCCCGACTGTGCCGGACTGTGCGACCGCTGCGGCGCGAACCTGAACCTCGGGCCGTGCCGGTGTCAAAAACCCCGCGATCCAAGAATGGCTGTATTAGAGCAGCTTTTGGATAATAAAACTGACGAAGAAGAGGAAGCTGCTCATAACAGCGACTGACGAGGAGGTGTCATCATGGCAGTCCCGAAAGGAAAAGTGTCTCGACAGAGACGTGATAAGCGTCGTTCGTCCCACTGGAAGCTCACCGCTCCCGCGATTGTGAAGTGCCCGAACTGCGGCGCATTCGTCATGCCCCATCACGCCTGCAAGACCTGCGGCAAGTACAACGGACGCGACGTCATCAAGGTTGACGACTAAAAGAAGCTGAGAAGAGGAGCGTTTGCCCCTCTTCTTTTGCTATATGCCGGAGTTTTCCGGCATATAGCAAAAGAATTCCCGCAAAGGAGGCGCGGCGTATGCATCGCTGCACGATCAGCCACATCGACCCCGACAGCCCGCTGCGCCACGCAGCCCACCCCGGCGACCGGCTGGTGTCCATCAACGGCAACCCGATCACCGATGTGCTGGACTATAAATACTACGCCTATGACCCGGAGCTGGCGGTGTGCCTGCGCCGCCCGGACGGAACGGAGCACACCGTGCATGTGTCGAAGCCCCTCGGCGGCGAGCTGGGGCTGGATTTCGAGACCTACCTCATGGACAACGCCCACTCGTGCGCCAATCACTGCGTGTTCTGCTTCATCGACCAGATGCCGCCCGGGATGCGCCCGACGCTGTATTTCAAGGACGATGACGCGCGTCTGAGCTTTCTCATGGGCAACTACATGACGCTCACGAACCTCTCCGAGCGCGAGGTGCAACGCATCATCGACCTGCACATCAGCCCCATCAACGTCTCTGTGCACGCCACGGACCCGGAGCTGCGCTCGTTTCTGCTCGGCAATCCGCGCGCGGGCAAGACGCTCGAGATCATGCGCCGCTTTTCCGACGGCGGCATCACCATGAACTGCCAGATCGTCTGCTGCCCCGGTCTGAATGACGGCGCGCAGCTGCAGCGCACGATGCACGACCTCGCGGCGCTCTATCCGCAGGTGCACAGCGTGTCGATCGTGCCGGTCGGGCTGACGAAGTTCCGCGAGGGGCTCTACCCGCTCACGCCGTTCACGCCCGAGCACGCGGCCGAGACGCTCGACCTCGTCAACGCCTTCGGCGACGAATGCGTCAAAAAATTCGGCGCGCGCGTCTTCTTCTGCGCCGACGAGCTGTATCTGAAAGCGGGGCGCGAGCTGCCGCCGGAGGAATTTTACGAGGAATTCACCCAGCTGGAAAACGGCGTCGGCATGCTGCGGCTGCAGCAGACGGAGTT
>ENA-ORSC01002753-ORSC01002753.1-human-gut-metagenome-genome-assembly--contig:-NODE-2753-length-10269-cov-3.388780_pt1 | contig 10269 bp, 8 predicted proteins | sample MGYA00242178_ERZ509140 | MGnify/ENA primary metagenome ERZ509140 (study PRJEB26280, sample SAMEA2338681) | human gut metagenome | biome: human gut; feature: human-associated habitat; material: faeces...
ACGAGGGGTTCAGATCATAGGCCGCCAGCGCCGTGTCAAAGACGCATTCCCCCGCCTGTATCCCCAGCTCGTCCAGCCGGTGCATGGCGGTTTTGCTGTCGTGGAAAATCAGATTTTTCCCGGCAAAGGACAGCTGCCCCATCTGGGCTTCCATGGGGGTCAGGGCGCAGACGCCCTCCGCCCATGCAAGGCCCACACTGCCGTCCTCCGCAAGATACACGGCGCAGGTATCCACATCGGCGGGCATTTCCTCCCGCCGGGGGATGGACTGCACCTTCTGCTCCGGTTTGGGGGCGTCCGCCGCCGCGCCCCGCAGGCCGTATTTGTCGATCAGCCGCACAAATTCCAGTTTCTGGAACAGCTGATACAGCTCCAGCCGGTTATAGGGCTGAACAATGGCATCCTTCGGCGCAAAATCAATGGGCGCTTCCGGGCGGATGGTGGCAAGGTCGAAGGAAAGATAGGCGTTCTCCTTCCCCGCTTCCAGCTTTTCCCGGAGCTTGGGGCGGATGGAGGGGTCGTCCAGATGGGCGTACACCCCGTCCAGACTGCCGAATTTCGCCAGCAGCTCCTTGGCGGTCTTGGGGCCGACGCCGGCCACACCCGGGATATTGTCGGAGGAATCCCCCATGAGGGCTTTCAGGTCGATGAGCTTTTTCGGCTCGAAACCGTATTCCTCCCGGAATTTTTCTTCGTCAAACAGCGTCGTCGTGGTCTGCCCCGGCTTGGAGATCACCAGCTTGACGTGGACATTTCCGTCGATCAGCTGCAAGGAATCCCGGTCGCCGGTGACGATGACGCACTCCCAGTCCTGCTGAGAGCAGATTTTGCCCACGGTACCGATGACATCGTCTGCTTCCCAGCCCTGACACTCATAGATGGGAATGTTCATCGCCCGCAGAACGTCCTTCATAATGGGCATCTGCTGCGCCAGTTCCTCGGGCATGGCATGACGGGTGGCCTTGTAGCCGTCGTATTTTAAGTGCCGGAAGGTGGGGCCGTGGAGGTCGAAAGCCACGCACACCGCCTCGGGCTGCTCCTCCTTCTCCATCCGTTCCAGAATGTTGAGGAATCCGTAAATGGCGTGGGTGTACAGTCCGTCCCGGGTGGTCAGGGGCTTGACGCCGAAATAGGCGCGGTTAATGACACTGTTGCCGTCCAGAATCAGCAGCTTCATACTTTTCTCCACTTTGCGCCCTGAGGCGTATCGATGATCTCAATGCCCTTCGCTTTCAGCTCGTCCCGGATGCGGTCCGCCTCAGCGAAGTTCTTCGCTTTCTTCGCTTCGGTTCTGGCGGCGACCAGCGCGTCGATCCCCGGGTCGGCGGATGCCTGCTCCTCCTGCGTCTGCTTCTCCCGCAGCGTCTTGGCGGCGGACAGCAAATTCAGGGACAGCACCTGATCAAAGTCGGCAATGGCCGCCAGCTTGGTGGCGTCATTGCATTTGGCCTTCAGCACATCGTACAGGGCGGTGACAGCCACGGAGGTGTTCAGGTCGCCGTTCAGCGCGCCCACAAAGCGCTCTTTCAGCTTGTTGAACACGTCGGCATCCACCTCGCCGTCATCCTTGAGGGCGGCGATCTTGGCGATCAGCTTGTCATAGGCCGCGACGGCGTTATCCAGATTTTCCCAGCTGAATACCAGATTCCGGCGGTAATGGCTTTGCAGGCAGAACAGCCGGTAGGCCATGGGGTCGTAGCCCTTCTGCTCCAGCAGGCTCACGGTGAGAAATTCCCCTTTTGATTTGCTCATTTTGCCGTTGTTCGTATTCAGATGGTGGACATGGAACCAGTAATTGCACCACTTGTGACCCAGATAGCTTTCAGACTGGGCGATCTCATTGGTGTGGTGAGGGAAGGCGTTGTCGATGCCGCCGGCATGGATGTCCAGATACTCCCCCAGATGCTTGATGGAGATGCAGGAGCATTCGATATGCCAGCCGGGATAGCCCACGCCCCACGGAGAGTCCCATTTCAGCGCCTGATCCTCGAACTTGCTCTTGGTGAACCAGAGAACGAAGTCGTTCTTGTTTTTCTTATTGGTGTCCTCTTCCACGCCCTCCCGGACGCCTACCGCGAGATCTTCCTCGTCATGGTCGTTGAAGACGTAATACTGCTTCAAAGTGGAGGTGTCAAAGTACACGTTGCCCCCGGCGAGATAGGCACAGCCTTTGTCCAGCAAGGTCTGCACCATGTGGATATACTCGCTGATGCAGTTGGTCGCAGGCTCCACCACGTCGGGACGCTTGATGTTCAGCTTGTCGCAGTCGGCAAAAAAGGCGTCGGTGTAGTATTTCGCGATTTCCATGACGGTCTTGTGCTCCCGCCGGGCACCCTTGAGCATCTTGTCCTCGCCGGTATCGGCGTCGGAGGCCAGATGGCCGACGTCAGTGATGTTCATGACCCGCTTGACGTTATAGCCCAGATACCGCAGGGACTTTTCCAGCACATCTTCCATAATGTAGGTGCGCAGGTTGCCGATGTGGGCGTAATGGTACACCGTGGGGCCGCAGGTGTACATTTTCACCAGATCAGGGTCGTTGGGAACGAACAGCTCCTTTTTATGGGTCAGGGAATTGTACAGATACATGTTTCTTTCCTCCATTTATTATAATGTAGCGCGTACTGATTTGTTTTATACCGTTGCAAAAAGAAAACGCCCCTTGTAACTGCATACAAGAGGCGGGCAAAGCTCGCGGTTCCACTCTCATTTATCACTTTTTTGCTGACGCTTTCGCTCCCGGACGCACTTTCCCGCGCACGACACCGCCCGGGCTTTCAGCCGCCGACCCGGACTCTCTTTGGGTGCGAAGCACGGTACTCTTTCCGTTCATCGCGATATTGAATTCCCGTGTATTTTACCATTGAACAGGCACGATTGTCAAGCCTTGGCAGGAAATTTGACGGGTCAGTTTTCCCCGCCAAACCGCTCAAAACCGTGGAAACCACTGGAAATTACATTAAGAAATTCTTATCCTATTGACACTTCCCCCCTTTCTCGCTATAATATGTTAGAGAAATGAGACGAAAGTGAGGTTACGCCATGAATTTCTCCAACGCTTGCAGGCTTAAAAAAGGTTTGAGCCTGATTCTGATCGTACTTATGGTAGTCGGTATGTTCTCCGGCTGTAAGAAAAACAACTCCGAGACCGAGCCGAACACGACTCCCTCCCTCAATCTGAATATGTCGGACACCTCCGCTCCCACCCAGGAGACGGTCCCCCCCACCACGACGGAGCCCATCGTGTATAACGAGAATATGGGCACCGTCACCAACCAGATCAGTGTCCGCGTCATCCCCAGCAAGGACGCCAACGTCACTGGCACACTGGACGCCGGCACCGTGGTGGAGATCCTGCGTCAGGAAACCATCGCCGACATCACATGGGGCATGATCAGCACCCCTGTCAGCGGCTGGATCTGCATGGACTATGTGAAGATGTATTCTTCTCAGAACGGCTCCGCCAGCAGTGAGACCGATCCCAATGCTTCTCAGCCCACCACCCCCGCACCGTCCGACAATACGGGCAATACCACCAACAATAGCGGTACTCACAACACCAAGGGCGTCATCAGTGCCCGCAGTCTGAACGTCCGTGACGAGGCCAGCGCCTCCGGCAAGATCGTCGGCTCCTACTTCAAGGGCGACGTTGTAACTATCCTCGAGACAAAAGACGGCTGGGGCCGCACCGACAAGGGCTGGATCAAGATGGAGTACGTCAACACCACCGGCACTACCACCGGCGGCAACACTACGACGACCACCACCGGCAACAATAACAACACTGCCGGCAACGGCAGCACCACTACCGTCGCCAAGGGCATCGTCAACACCCAGGAGCTGAATATCCGCAGCTCTGCCGGTACTGACGGCGACCGGGTCGGCAGCCTGAAATACGGCGACCGGGTGGAGATTCTGGAAAAGAGCGGCGATTGGGGCCGCATCTCCAAGGGCTGGATCTCTCTGAACTACGTCTATCAGGACGGCACCACCGGCTCCAAGTCCGCCAAGGGCATCGTGACCACCGACGGTCTGCGCATCCGCAGCGGCCCCGGCACCACCTATGAATCCGTCGGCTCCTACAACAGCGGCGACCGGGTCAAGGTTCTGGAGCAGTTCACCTACGGCGACACCACCTGGGGCTGCACCGACAAGGGCTGGATCTCCATGGGCTATGTCTATCAGGACGGCACCGACGTGGGCAAGACCGTGGAAGGCATCGTCACCACCGACGAGCTGAACATCCGCAGCGGCCCCGGCACGGGCTACGATTCCGTCGGCAAGCTGTATACGGACGAGGTCATCAAGATCTTCTATCAGGTCACCGTGGGCGAAACCACCTGGGGCTGCACCAAGGACGGCTGGGTCTCTTTGAAGTACGTCAGTCTGGAAGGCTAAACAATGATATAATACCGGGACTTTCAGCAGAAAGTCCCGGTATTTTTTCCGCAGAATATCCCACATGACCGGTATTTGCTTGGTGCGCACGTTCAACTTGCTCAATTTTTCCGGATTGTAACTATTTTTTTATTGCAAAATCACGGAACATGTGCTACAATTCGTCCTATGAGGAGGGCGTCCGCGCGGAACGCGCTGACCCCGCTGAAATACATTTAACTGGAGGAACAATGATGAAAAAGGTTTTTGCACTGCTTTTGGTTCTAAGCATGGTCTTCGCCCTGTGCGCCTGTGGCACGAGCACCACCCCCGCCGTGACCACCGCCGACGTTTCCAAGACCGAGACCGAAGCCGCCCCGGCAACCGAGGCCGCTCCCGCCGAGAAGGCCCCCGAGGACTACACCGGCAAGCTGGTCGTCTACTCTCCCCATGATGCCGATCCTTTGAATGCGGGCGTTGCCCAGTTCGAGGCCAAGTACCCCAACATCGATGTGGAAGTCATCGCTGCCGGTACCGGTGAGCTGTGCCAGCGTATTGTCGCTGAGGCCGAAAATCCTCAGGGCGACGTGCTGTGGGGCGGCGGAGCCGACACCCTGGCCGCTTACAACGACTACTTCCAGCCCTATGTCTGCGCCAACGACGAGTTCATCGGCGATGCCTACAAGGATGCCGACGGCTACTGGATCGGTGAGTCCCCCCTGCCCATGGTCTTTATCTACAACAAGACCATGCTGGACGAGGCCGACGTCCCCACCACCTGGGAAGGCCTGTGCAACGAGAACCTGAAGGGCAAGATCGCTTACTGCTCTCCCTCCAAGTCCGGCTCCGCCTACACCCAGCTTTGCACCATGCTGTTCAGCCAGCCCACCATCGAGGAAGGCTGGGATCTGGTTGGTAAGTTCATCGCCAACCTGGACGGCAAGCTGCAGGACTCCTCCGGCAACTGCCACAAGCTGGTTGCTTCCGGTGAGTACGCTCTGGGCGTGACCATCGAGAAGTCCGCTGTTCTGTACGCCGACAATCCCGACATCGGCTTTGTGTATCCTGAGCAGAACTCCGCCGTTCCCGACGGTGTTGCCCTGATTAAGGACTGCCCCAACGAGGAGAACGCCAAGCTGTTCATCGACTTCGTTACCAGCGCTGAGTGCCAGACCGCTCAGAACGCCGACTGGGCCCGCCGCCCCGTCCGTTCCGACATCACCCCCAAGGGTCTGTGCTCTCTGGAAGACTGCCACGTGGGCAACTACGACTTCAGCTACGCTGCTTCCCACAGAGATGAAATCAAGGAGCAGTTCAACGATCTGGTCGCAGGTTAATTTCTCAACTTATGCTTTACTGCGGGAGGCACCCTCCAGGGTGCCTCCTTGCGGTGTATCGCCTGCGGCTGAAAACTGTGCCGGATGCTCCGGCATACTTTTGAACCGCGCGCAACATATCTACACATACGGGAGGACACCACATGAGCAATCAAGTCATTATTCAGAACGCCGTAAAGCGCTACGGCGATTTCACCGCGCTGAACGGCGTTTCGCTGGACATTCAGGAGGGCGAATTCTTTACCCTTCTTGGCCCCTCCGGCTGCGGCAAAACCACGCTTCTGCGGATGATCGCCGGCTTCAACTCCATCGAGGGCGGTGACTTTTACTTTGGCGAAAAGCGGATCAACGATGTTCCCGCCCACAAGCGCGACATTGGCATGGTCTTCCAGAACTACGCCATCTTCCCCCACCTGACCGTCCGGGAGAACGTAGCCTACGGTCTCAAGGCGCGGAAGATGCCCGCCAAGGAGATCAAGCCCAAGGTTGACGAGGCGCTGGAACTGGTGCAGATCTCCCATCTGGCAGACCGGAAGCCCAACGAACTGTCCGGCGGTCAGCAGCAGCGTGTGGCTCTGGCCAGAGCTTTTGTTATCGAGCCAAGTGTTCTGCTGCATGGACGAGCCGCTGTCCAATCTGGACGCCAAGCTCCGCGTCCAGCTGCGCAATGAGCTGAAAAAGATGCAGAAGGACTTCGGCATCACCACCATCTACGTCACCCACGATCAGGAGGAAGCCCTCGCCATCTCCGACCGGATCGCCGTCATGAAGGACGGCCACATCATGCAGATCGGCACCCCTCGTGACATCTACGCCAAACCCCAGAATCCCTTTGTCGCGGGCTTCATCGGCGTGAGCAACTTCCTGGACTGCGAGGTGAACGCCCCCAACGCCGGAAACGCCGCCGTGAGCATCAAGGGCGAGCTGGACATCACCGTCCCCGTCTCCCGCGCCTACACAGGAAGCGGCAAAATTTCCGCCCGTCCCGAGCAGCTTTTCTTCTCCGAGAGCGGTATGCCCGGCACCATCCTGTTCTCCACCTTCCTTGGCGATTTCATCGAGTACGAGGTGCAGCTGAACGACGGCCAGAACCTGATCGTCAACGAGTACACCAAGGACACCACCGAGATCCACAGCGACGGCGAACAGGTTCACCTGAGCTTTGACCCCATGCGCATCAGTCTGTACGACAAAAGCGAGGAGGTGCTCAGCCTGTGAACAAACGGCTTAATTCCCGCTGGAAACCGGATTTCTGGTTCTTCACAAAGCTGTTCGTGATTCTGGCAATGTGCCTGTTCATTGTCTACCCCTTCTACACCATCATCACGAAGAGCGTGTTTTCCAGCAAGGTAGAGGGCATCACGCTGTACAACTTCAAGCGTTTCTTCACCAAGCCCTACTATTATCAGACGCTGCTTCGCTCCATGGTCGTGTGCTTCTCCACGGTACTTACCACGACACTGGTAGGCGTTCCCATCGCTTATCTGATCACCCGCTACAACATTCCGGGCAAGAAGATCCTTCACATCTTCATCATCATGAGCCTGATGAGCCCTCCCTTCATCGGTGCTTATTCCTGGATCATCCTGCTGGGCCGTAACGGTCTGGTAGCACGGGCGCTGGCGCAGATCGGCATGACCGCGCCCACGATCTACGGTCGCGGCGGTATCATCTTCGTGTTTACCCTGCACCTGTTCCCCTACATCTACCTGTACACCTCCGGCGCCATGAACAGCATCGACAGTTCCTTGGAGGAAGCCTCCGAGAATCTGGGCATGAACAAAATCCGGCGCATCTGGACGGTGACGCTGCCCGTTATCCTGCCCTCCATTCTGGCAGGCTGCATCATGGTGTTCATGACCTGTCTGGCTGACTTCGGCACCCCCATGCTGCTGGGCGAGGGCTATACCGTGCTGCCGGTTCTCGTGTATAACGAATACATGTCCGAAAGTGCCACCGACCCCTATATGGCTTCGGCGCTGTCCGTCATCATCGTGTTCTGCTCGCTGGTCATGCTGAGCTTCCAGAAACTGGTGGTGGACAAGCGGAATTACACCATGAGTTCTCTGCGTCCCCCTCAGGAGACCAAGCTCCACGGGTTCAAGCGCTTCCTCGCTTCCCTGCCCATCTACATTGTGGTTTGTCTTGCATTCCTGCCTCAGATCGTTGTGGTGTGCCAGTCCTTCATCGAGCGGAGCTTCTCCGGCGTCATCAAGGGCGTCAACCTGAACAACTACCGCACCATCATGTCCCGCCTTGGACGAAACATCCGCAATACCTATGTGTTCTCCATCGTGGCCATCGTGTTCATCATCTTCATTGGCATTCTGGTGTCCTATGTTCTCGTCCGGAAGAAGGGCAAGATCGCCAGCCTGATCGACACGCTGATCATGTTCCCCTACGTCATCCCCGGTTCCGTTCTGGGTATCGGCCTGATCGTGGCGTTCAACCGCAAGCCTCTGATTCTGGTCGGCACTGCCGCCATCATGATTATCTCCTACGTCATCCGGAAGCTCCCCTACACCGTCCGGTCGGGCAGTGCGTTCCTGTATCAGATGGACCCGTTCGTTGAGGAAGCGTCCATCAATCTGGGCGTATCGCCTATGAAGACCTTCTTCACGGTCACGGCGCGGATGATGCTGCCCGGCATTATGTCCGGCGCGGTTCTCAGCTGGATCACCTGCATCAACGAACTGAGCAGCTCCATCATGCTCTATTCCGGCAAGACATCCACCATCGCCGTTGCCATTTATCAGGAAGTCGTCCGCATGAGCGACGGCACCGCCGCAGCCCTGGCCACCATTCTGACCCTGACGACCATCGTTTCGCTGGTCATCGTGTTCCGGGCTACCAAGGGCAAGGTTAAGATCGTCTGATGATCAAAAACATTATTTTCGACATGGGCAACGTTCTGCTGCGCTTTGACCGGGACTATTTTCTGGACGCCGTGGGCGTTCAGGGCGCGGACAGAAAGCTGCTGCTGAACAACGTCTACCTCTCGCTGGAATGGGCGAAGATGGATCGCGGCTCCATGACCGAGGCCGAAGCAGCCGAGAGCATGTGCCGCCGTCTTCCCCAGCGGCTCCATGAGACGGCGCACCTGCTGGTTGACCGGTGGGATCGTCCCATCCTCCCCGTCGCCGGTATGGAGCAGCTGGTAAGCGACCTGAAAAAGGCGGGATACGGCGTATATCTGCTGTCCAACGCCAGCTACCGCCAGCACGAATACTGGCCGCGGGTACCCGGCAGTCAGTATTTTGACGGGACGCTCATTTCTGCCGATGTCAAGCTGGTCAAACCGGAAGCAGAGATTTACCGTCTGCTGTACAAAACGTTCCAGCTTGTCCCCCAGGAATGTCTGTTTATCGACGACGCCACCCAGAACATCGAAGGTGCCGAGCGCACCGGTATGCCGGGCATCGTCTTCCACGGCGACGCGGACGAGCTTCGCCGGGAAATGCAGGCTTTCGGCGTGCAGGTTCCGTAAATACGAAAAAACGGCTCCGGGAAAATTCCCGGAGCCGTTTCCGTTCCAAGATACTATGTAAAGGGGTTGTACCGATACGCTCCATGAGCTGTTTTTGTACTATTGGGCATATAAAATCCGCCCGATGCCAATGGCATCGGGCGGATTTTCAACTTCTCAAAGACTTTGGAACGACCCGCAATCAGTCCTTCTTTGCCTTATCGGCTTTCTTTGCGGCCTTGGCCTTTGCCTTGGCTTCCTGCGCCTTCTTGGCCTCCGCCTTGGCGGCCTCCGTAGCGGTCTCGTTGGAGGAAATCGCCCACTTCTCCAGCTCGATACGTACCTGATCGGCGCTGGTCTCGACGACGATGCGGCTTTCCTTCACGTCCACAACAACGCCCACAATTCCGCCGATGGTGACGATCTTATCTCCCTTCTTCACGGCGCCGCGCATCTGCTCGGCCTCTTTTTTCCGCTTGTTCTCAGGACGGATCAGCATGAAGTAGAAAATCGCGATCATCAGCACCAGCATGATGACGGTGCTGCCCATACCGGCAGAGGTGGTTCCAGTCAAAACATTCATTGGGAAAACTCCTTTTGTGTTATTTCCTGTTCATTATACCATTAATTGCGTAAATTGCAAGGGGGCTTTTAAGTGGTTCTTAATATTTTTATATTCTTCTGCCCAGCTTCTCCGAATACTCCCGGCGGAAGTCTTCAAAGCGTCCCTCGTCCAGCGCCTGACGGATTTTTTCCATCAGCTTGTTGTAAAAATACAGATTGTGCATGACGGACAGGCGCATTGCCAGCATTTCCTCCGCCACGAACAGATGGCGGATATAGGCGCGGGAATAGCGGCGGCAGACCGGGCAGTCGCAGTGGGGATCGATGGGGCTGTCGTCGGTGATATACTTGGCGTTTTTCAGGTTGATCGCGCCCTCCCATGTGAACAGCCGGGCATGGCGGGCATTCCGCGCCGGCATAACGCAGTCAAAGAAATCCACGCCCCGGGCGACCGCCTCGATGATGTTGCTGGGCGTCCCCACGCCCATGAGGTAGCGGGGCTTGTCCGCCGGCATGTGAGGCTCC
>ENA-ORSC01002761-ORSC01002761.1-human-gut-metagenome-genome-assembly--contig:-NODE-2761-length-10253-cov-3.142087_pt1 | contig 10253 bp, 11 predicted proteins | sample MGYA00242178_ERZ509140 | MGnify/ENA primary metagenome ERZ509140 (study PRJEB26280, sample SAMEA2338681) | human gut metagenome | biome: human gut; feature: human-associated habitat; material: faeces...
GAAAGCACGGGCGACGTGAGCGGCACGCCCGCAACATCGGGCAGCAGCACCCCCTCGACCGGCGCTCCCGCGACCGAAACTCCGACGACCGATGCACCGTCACCCGACACCGGCTCATCCGGGTGCAGCCACACGTTCGGCGACTGGAAGGTCACGAAAGATGCCGACTGCGGCTCCGACGGCGTGCGGTCGCGCACCTGTTCGCGCTGCGGCACCGTCGAAAACGAAAGCTTTTCGGCTGTCGCTTCGCTTGACGAGAAGCGCGTCATGTTCGCGGGAAATTCCATGCTTTATTACGGCGAGGTCGTAATAAACAGCAACGGCTCTCCGACGACCAAAAAGGGCAATTTCGCGCGCCTTGCCGAAAAATTCGGCGACAACGTTACCGTGACGAACTTCACATACGGCTCCGCAGGCTTTTTTGACGGCAGAAACAAGGCGAGCGACGACGGTCTGCCCGCGGGCACGTCAAATTACGGGCTCTATCAGCTCATGACCGGGCTGCACCCGAACTACTACAATAACCCGCAGGGAAAGGCGATGGACGATTTCTACCGTCAGGACTGGGTGATATTCCAGCAGCGCGGCGCACATGTGAGCGATACATACAATCAGCTCAAAAAGCTTGCGGCGCTTTTCCCGCCCGAAACGAAGTTTGCCGTTATGATAACGCACTATGACATTGCCGAAAAGGGCAACAACCTTGCGGCGCTGAAAAAGGTGAAAAACGACGGCTGGCTCGTCCTGCCGTGGGGCGAGATGGTGAGCGACCTCTGGAACAACAAGGTCAGCGGAATGGGCTATAAGTACAAGCGCGCCGACTTTGTCAACACCAAGGACAATCAGCATCCGAACTTCCTCACAGGCTACATCGAAACGCTCATGACATACTGTGCCCTTACCGGCAACACTGCGGTCGGCGCGGATTATTCGTTTGTATCGAAGGATCTGAAATACTATCCTGCGGGCGAATCGTCAACGCAGTTTGTAAAGGTGCTTAACGACCCTGCGGAGATGGTGCGCATACAGGAGCTTATCGACCGCCGTCTTGCCGAGATAGGTAACCCGCAGACCGGCGCGGCGCACAAATTCGGCGATTGGTGCGAGGTCTCGGCTGCTTCCTGCGCATCGGCGGGCAAGCGCGAGCGCACCTGCACCGTGTGCGGCAAGGTCGAGAGCATTTCGGTCACCGTTCCGCACACCTTCGGCGAGTGGAAGGTCACGACCGAGGCGACGGCATCCGCTCCGGGTGTAAAAACGCGCACCTGCACCGTGTGCGGCGCCGAGGAGACGAAAAAATATACAAGCAACCTGCTGTCGGGCAAAACGGTCGATTCCGGCTCGTGGTTCGGTATAAAGCGCATAAACGATTCCGCTAGCGGCACCGACGGCATCAAGACCTACGATCCGAACAGCAAATATATGGACGTGGCGCTCACCTTCACAAAGGCGGAGGTTAACAAATACACCACGCTTGCGAAGAAGTATCTGCCGAACGGGCAGCTTGACGCCGCGGGCAAATATCTCTGCGGCTTCTGGTATAAGCTCGATTCAACCGAAAAGGTCGCATCCTTCAAGCTCTACAACACCGCCACGCTGATGGATATCGAAGGCTTTGACATCCTCGTCAGCAAGGACGGCAAGAACTGGACCGTCGTTTATTCGGCGGAGGATCTTGTCACCGACCTCAAGTATGAGCAGGTGGACAGCAACACGAATATGTTCGGCGCGTCGTTTGCTCCGACCGAGGCAAATTACGTCATGTTCGCGCTTACGGCGCCGCGCAGCCGCAACGCCGCGGCGACCGCGGGCTTCAACGCCAAATACGGCAAGAGCGTGTCGGGACCGAACGACAACCCGCACTTCTTCAGAATAGTTGAGTTCGAGGTCTTTGCCGAGGACTGATAAAAATCAAATAAAGCTATCGGTTCGCTGATTATATAGGCGGCGGTGTTTAAAAACTCGTTTTGAGTTTTTAAACACCGCCGTTTTTTTGCTTTGCGACCGGGTGAGACTGCGTGCGACACGCGGCACCGCGGCGCGGTGTATCATTCATTTACATAAAAATAACGGAGGGATATGAATTATGGAAAATGACACAGCAGCTACGGAGAAAAAGATATGGAACTACCTCATGAGGGAGCTCGGCAACGCATACGGTGTTGCGGGTCTGATGGGCAACCTGTATGCCGAATCGGGGCTGCGTTCGGACAACCTTGAGAACTCGGCGGAGCGGAGGCTCGGCTACAATGATGCGTCCTACACCGAGGCGGTCGATGCGGAGACGTATGACAACTTCATAAACGACCACGCGGGGTACGGTCTGGCGCAATGGACGTATTGGTCCCGCAAGCGTGACCTGCTGATCCATGCGAAGAAGTGCGGCAAGTCGATCGGCGACTGTGAGATGCAGCTCGGTTATCTCATGAAGGAACTGCGCGCGTACTTCGGAAAAGACGTTGCGATACTCTCCGAGGCGGGATCGGTAAAGGAAGCATCGGATGCGATACTGCTGAATTTCGAACGTCCCGCGGATCAGAGCGAGGCGAACTGCGCCAGACGTGCCGAGCTCGGGCGGGTGTATTACAACAAGTATGCGACCGTTGCGGAGCCGGAACAGCCGGAAGAGTCCGAGGAACCGCAGCCGACTCCCATCAGCACGATATACGCCGTTCAGGCGGGCGACACGCTTTCGGGCATCGGCAAGCGCTACGGTGTAGACTAGCGGGAGCTTGCGAAGCTCAACAACATCGAGAACCCGAACCTCATACGCGTCGGGCAGAAGATAGAGATACCCGGTGCGGCTCCCGAACCCGAGGAACCGGACGAGCCCGAAGAGCCTGAAGAGCCTGAAGAGGTGAAGTACACCGTCGTGAAGGGCGACAGCCTGTGGGGCATCGCAAAGAAGTTCTACGGCAAAGGGTGGAAGTTCCCGATTATCATGCAGGCGAACGGCATGAAGGTGCCTGCCATTTACCCCGGCGACGTGCTGACGATACCGGAGGAATGATATGGAGACGATCGGGAAAATAGCGCAGATATGCTCATATGCCATGTCGATATTCGCGCTGCTGGCGCTGCTCATAAAGCCCATGCGCCTGTGGTTGTGCGGGATGAACGAAGTCCGCAATGGGCAGAAATGCCTCTTGCGGGCGGACATGCTGCGGATGTATTACCGCCACTGCGACGCGGGGACGATACGGCAGTATGAGTATGAGAATTTCATGTATGAATACAAGGCGTACAAAGCCTTGGGAGGCAACTCTTTCATTGACAGGATATACGCCGAGGTGAAGACTTGGCATATCGAAACATAACGGACAGATAAGGAGAAAATCATGACGAACGTAATTATTGAAAACCTTGTGCAGATCGTGGCGACTCTCATCGTTACCCTGATAGGTGTGCTCGGCACGTGGCTGACCGCAAAGATCGCAAAACGCGCGGAGCTGTCGAACATAAGCACGGCGACCGACGAGGCGATACGTGCGGCGCAGACGACCGTGCTTGAGCTTCAGCAGACGACCGTTGACAAGCTGAAGGCTGCGAGTGCCGACGGCAAGCTGACGAAGGCTGAGATAGCCGAGCTCGGGAAGATGCTGATAGACGGCTCGATGGAGAAGATGTCCGACGCGGCGAAGAACGTGCTGAACTCTGCGGGCGTGGATATCACGGCGATAATCAAAGGCGCGGGCGAGGCTCTCATCGCATCGATGAAGGAAAAGAAGTGATAACGGAAGCGGAGATCGGTTGGTCAAGTGCTTTGGCAGAGATTCTGAACTCCGCTTTGCGCGTCTGTTGGTACAGAGCTTTTATGCCTGCTTGCGCAAAGCTTTCAAATCCGGCTTTGCGGATTTGAAAGAGTTCTGAATGGTTAACTGTTTCAACAGAAACAAAGGGATAGCCATTGGCTATCCCTTTGTTTCTGGCGGAGAAGCAGAGATTCGAACTCTGGAGGCGCTTTTAACGCCTACACGATTTCCAGTCGTGCGCCCTCGACCAACTAGGCGACTTCTCCATGATATTAAATTGCTGTCGGTGCTGCATCGAACGACAGCTTTAATATCATATCATATTTTGCGGTGAAATGCAATAGTTTTTTTGAAAAAAATCGCATTTCGCACGAAAAAAAGAGTGCGCGCAGCGGCTTATCTCTTCTTTTCTGCAATTTCGGCGGGAATTCGGAGATCCTTGAAGTAAAATTCGCGGTCACGTTCTCCGATGGGACGGCGGACGCGGCATGGGTTGCCGAACGCCACGACATCCGCGGGGATATCCCGTGTCACGACGCTCCCCGCGCCTATGACCGTATTGTCGCCGATGCTGACACCGGAAACTATCACCGTTCCCGCGCCTATCCAGCAGTTCTTTCCTATATGCACCGCGGCGTTGTACTGGTATTTTTCAAGCCGCAGCTCCGGGAGGATCGGGTGCCCCGCGACAGCAACGGTCACGTTCGGACCGAACATCGTGTCGTCGCCGACGTATATATGCGTGTCATCGACCAGCGTCAGCCCGAAATTGGCGTAAACGCGGTCGCCGAAATGAACGTGCTTCCCGCCCCAATTCGCGTGCAGCGGCGGTTCTATATAGCATCGCTCGCCTATCTCGGCAAACATTTCGCGAAGCATTTTTTCGCGCTTTTCGGATTCCGACGGGCGCGTCATATTGTAGTCATACAGCAGTTCAAGGCATTTCTGCTGCTCTGCCATTACATCGTCGTCGCCGGGCAGATAAAGCTCGCCCGTGTGAAGCTTGTCGATCATTGCCATTTTATATTTCCTTTGTTTTAAGGCGTCGTCGCACCCGTTTCGGCGTTGTCGGTCGTTTCGGGAATGTCCGTCTCCTGTGTGCCGTCTATTTCGGCGATGTTTTCCGCTCCCGCGTCAAGTGCCGCGGCGGCGCTGCCGTCGGAGCATGGGATCATTATCCGCATCCGATAAATGCCGATGAGCGGGGTGATGCCGTTCAGCTTTTCCGCTGCCGATCCGAACGATATCTCGTCCGAGAGATCGAGCGCAATAAAATCAAACGACGGTGCAAGGCGCACAAGCTCCTCACGCGCGCCGTCCGAGGTGATGAACGAATAGCCGACGGCTATCCCCACCTTCACGTCTGCGGCGCCGGCGCTCTCCGCGGCGCGTTCCTTTACCTCGCGGCAGAAATCCGCCGCGCCGCTGTCGAATGACAGCCCCGTTATCACAATGTCGTCGATGCCCGAAGCGGCGATCTCGGCGGCAAGCGACAGCTCATAGCCGCGCACCGATTCGCGTATCTTTTTATCCGCCGACGGATAAGTCGCGTCAAACACGCCGCTGACATACGTGCCGCCGAGCTTTGCAAGCCCCTCCGCGAGCGTGGGAAGCTCGCCGGAAGACTCACTGCCGTAGAGATAGCTTTCGAATTCCGAGCGGTAGCGCAGCTTTCCGTCGCTGCCGCGCATGACCGCGCAGTATGCATTGAAGCTCTTTCCGTCCGCCGCCTCGCCGAGAGCCGCGGGAGCGTCGCCGAAGCGCACTGCCCGCGCTATTACGGCAGGGACCGCCGAAGCGTCGAAATCCGAGAGCGTTATCTCGGGCTCGGTGGGAGCATCGCTGCCTATATTTTCAGCCTGTGCGCGCAGGTAGTTGCCGAGTATCACCGCTCCGGTAAACAGCACGGCGGCGGCAAGCAGGACAGCCAGCACCGCTATCCATACCGAGCCGAGCTGTATACGGTGCCTGCTGCGCCAGGCACGTCTGCGTCCGCGCGTCATCATTTCAGATCCACAAGGTCGATCGATGCGCCGTAATCGTTTGCCGTGAACTTCATGTCGGCTTTTCTGGCTTTGATCGAGTCGTTGAAGTCGGTGCCTATTATCTGTGTTTTGAATTCGTCAAAGCAGGATTTCATGTAATCCTCTTCCTTGGGCAGGCGCATTATCACATAGTAGCCGGTGTCGGACTCAACAACATCGCTGACTTCGCCCTCGCTCATTGCAAACGCCGTATTTTCGTAATTATCCCCGCAGTCCGAATTTCCCTTTGCAAAGTAATAGCCGTGCGTGGTCGTCATTTTCCAGTCGGCGCAGTACTTGCCCTTGAGAAGGATGAGCTCCGACTCGGGCTTGTCGCTTGCCTTGAGCTGAGCGGCGATCTGCTCGGCGAGCTTGAGGTTCTCCGCGGTCTTGCCTTCAAGATACACATGGTTCGTGCGTATGAATTTCACCGAGTGCATATACTCCGTGGCGTACTCGTCGCTGTCGTCGAGAAGCCCGAGGTCGTCGCGTGCGATGAAAAACAGCTCGTTCGCTATCTTTTCGACCGAGGTGTAAAAACGGTAGAGGTGGTCGGTCATGGCGTTGTCCTCAAGTGCCTGACGGTATTCCTTCTTTCCGCCCGCCTCGGAGACTGTCTCGTCTATCGCCGTCTGCACCGCATTCTTTATCTCGTCGGACGCGAGCATCGCGTCGGCTCCGCCGCCCGCGGAGTAAAGCAGGTCGGCAAGCGAGAGCACGCCGTAATAATCGCTGACTATGCCCTTTGTCACGCGGTCGTAAAGCTCGTCGCGGTATTTTTCGGCAGTGGCGGGATCGTCCCAGATCTTTTCGCCGTGTATTATCTCCATGTCCGTTTTGCAGTTCACGGTGATATAGCGCAGCTCCTCGTAGTATACGTCGAATCTGCCTATCTGCCCCACGACGTCGAGCTCGCCCTCGCGGCTTTTGATAGGCTTGGACTGCGAGCATGATGCGAGCGTGAACACCGCAGCGAGGCAAAGCACCGCAACTGCGGTCTTTATTATAAGATTTTTTATCTTCATATGATCTCTCCTTGCGCAAGGATAATATTTATACATTATAATTATAATCCTCCTTTGTTACGCTGTTGTGAATACGGCGGATATTCTTTCGTTATGCGCCGCGCACGGCAAAATATTCTTCGTGCGGATGAAAAAACAGCGCAAAAAAGGTTCCATTGAAGCCCGTGTTGTGGTATAATGGATGCGGATATCATATGACGGCAAAGGACGCCGCGCTTTCTGAACACTGAAAGGAAGAAAACAGATGAACGAGGAATACAGAGTATCGCTGCAAAGCCTTATCGACGAATTTGCGCTCGAGGCGGTGAGCCTGCCCGGCCCGGCATCGGATATATATGTAAAGACAACCGAGCTCAATCGCCCTGCGCTGGCGCTTTCGGGCTTTTTTGACCTGTTCGAGCCGGAAAGGATACAGCTTATCGGCAATGCGGAACACTGCTATCTCTCAAAGATGGACGACGACGAGCGCAATCGCCGCATAGACGCATTTATCGATCGCCGTCCGGTCGCGGTCATCGTGACGTCGGGGCTCGAGCCGTTCGAGCAGCTCGTGCATCACGCGGAAAAATGCGGGGTCCCGCTCCTGCGGTCGTCGGAGAAAACGTCAACGCTCATGGCGGCGCTGATAGCGTCGCTCAACATATCTCTTGCACCGCGCATAACCCGGCACGGGGTGCTGGTCGAGGTATACGGAGAGGGCATACTCATCCTCGGCGACAGCGGGGTCGGCAAGAGCGAAACGGCGATAGAGCTTGTAAAGCGCGGGCACCGTCTTATTGCCGACGATGCCGTTGAGATAAAAAAGGTCTCGGCAAAAACGCTGGTAGGCAGCGCGCCCGAGGTCATACGTCACTATATCGAGCTGCGCGGCATAGGCATCGTTGACGTGCGCCGCCTCTTCGGTATGGGGGCGGTCAAGGACACCGAGCGCATCGACCTCGTTATAAATCTTGAACAGTGGATACACGGAAAGATGTACGACAGACTGGGGCTTGAGGAAAAGACGGTCGAGATACTCGGCATCGACCTGCCATCTATCACGATACCGGTCAAGCCCGGGCGCAACCTTTCGATAATCCTTGAGATCGCCGCGATGAACAACCGTCAGAAAAAGATGGGCTACAACACCGCGGAGGAATTCAACAAGAAGCTGATGGGCATGATAGGTCTGCGCGACTGACCGGATAGACCGAATAATTCAATATTTTTTGCGCATAATAAACCCGAAAAAAACCGAAAGGTATCCGATCTATTATGCGCAAACTTTCAAATGTATATTCCGACAATGTGGCTCAGCTCGACAGGCTGCTGCGCGTTGAGGAAAATTTCGATGTTATAAAAAAGCCTCTCCGCATCGGCGCGGACGAGGTGACGCTCTACTATATCGACGGCTTTGTCAAGGACACCGTAATGCAAAAGCTCATGCTGGCGCTCGTCTCCCTTGACGGGCTCGGCGAGGGTACCGGCGGCGAATGCGCACGGGCATTTACCCGCGCTCATGTCGCATATGTCGAAACGGATGTGACCGATTCGCTCGACTCTATGCTCGCGGCGGTGCTTTCGGGTGCGTCGCTGATGATAGGCAGTCGCTTCGGCGAATGGGGGATCGTGATAGATTCCCGCAGCTATCCCTCGCGCGACACGAGCGAGCCGGAAAACGACCGCGTGATGCGCGGCGCACGCGACGGCTTTGTGGAAACGCTGATATTCAACACGGCGCTCATCCGCCGCCGCATACGCGACACGTCGCTGACGATGGAGTATCTTTCGGTCGGCTCGGCGTCAAAGACCGACGTGGTGCTCTGTTATATGGACGGCAGAGCCGACGCGGGATATGTCGACAACCTGCGTAGGCGGCTGCTCGACATCGACACCGATTCGCTGACACTCGGTCACGAATCACTCGCCGAATGCCTTATCCGCACGCGCTGGTACAATCCGTTCCCGAAGATACGCTCGACCGAGCGCCCCGACGCGGCTGCGGCTCAACTGCTTGAGGGCAGCGTTCTCATCCTGCTCGACAATTCGCCCGAGGCAATGGTGCTGCCGACCTCTATATTCGATTTCGTTCAGGAGACGAACGATTATTACTTTCCGCCGCTTACGGCGACCTTCATACGCGTCGTGCGGCATACGGTCTGCCTGCTCACGCTTTTTCTCGTGCCGGTGTGGTATATGCTTCTAAGATACCCAAATGCGCTTCCCGTGTGGCTGAGGTTCATCATCCCGGACGACCGGGGGAAGATACCGATACTCGCACAGCTGCTGCTTGTTGAATTCGTGGTGGACGGGCTTAAGATGGCGTCGATGAACACGCCTTCGATGCTGTCGAATTCGCTCTCCGTCGTCGGCGGGCTGATACTCGGCGATTTTGCCGTCGATATCGGCTGGCTGATACCCGAGGTCATACTCTATATGGCTTTTGTCGCCATAGCGAACTTCTCGCAGCGCTCGTATGAGCTGGGATATGCGCTGAAATTCATGCGCATAGGGCTGCTCATTTTCGTTGCGCTGTGGGGCTGGGTCGGATTTGTCATAGGCACGGCGGGCGTCGTTCTGCTGCTTGTTTCCAACCGCACGGTCAACGACGGGCACTCATATCTTTATCCTCTTATCCCGTTCGACGGCAATGCGTGCCTTTCGGTCTTTTTCAGAGTCATGAAAAAGGACGTCGGCAGCAAAAAATAACGCGCTGCGTGTAAAAATATAAAAAATCTCTTGACAAGAGACATAATATGTTGTATAATGCTTTCTGTTAATTGGTTTTTTGCACACACGTGCGTGATGTGCTATGCGAAGGGAGGGAAAAAGAATGGCAGAAGTAAAAGTCAGAGAAGGCGAGACACTTGACAGTGCTCTGCGTCGTTTCAAACGGCAGTGCGCTCGTTCCGGCGTCCTTACCGAGCTTCGCAAGAGAGAGCATTACGAAAAGCCCAGCGTAAAGCGGAAGAAGAAATCCGAAGCCGCCAGAAAGCGCAAATACAAATAATCCGTCGAAACGAAAACGGAAAAACGGGATCGCGTCTGCGCAAGCGGCGCGTCCCGTTTTTGCATATTTAAAAACGAACAAAAGGGAGATAGGATCATGGACTGTCTGTTCTGTAAGATAATCGCGGGGGAGATACCCTCGCAGAAGGTATATGCGGATGAATATGTTTATGCGTTCCGCGACATCAATCCTCAGATGCCGGTGCACTTTCTCGTGATCCCGAAGCAGCACATCGACGCGGTCGCGTCCATCACGGCGGATAACTCCGCCGTGGTCGCCAAGTGCTTTGAGGTCATCGCGAAGCTCGCCGCGCAGGAGGGCTTGACCGGCGGCTACCGCGTCATCTCCAACTGCGGTGACGATGCCGGTCAGACCGTGCATCACCTGCACTTCCACGTCCTCGGCGGCGCGCCGATGGGCGAGAAGCTGCTGTAAAGGCAACGAAATTCGGCGGCGGGACTTG
>ENA-ORSC01002764-ORSC01002764.1-human-gut-metagenome-genome-assembly--contig:-NODE-2764-length-10241-cov-3.644021_pt1 | contig 10241 bp, 9 predicted proteins | sample MGYA00242178_ERZ509140 | MGnify/ENA primary metagenome ERZ509140 (study PRJEB26280, sample SAMEA2338681) | human gut metagenome | biome: human gut; feature: human-associated habitat; material: faeces...
GGAGGAGCCTATGGCAAACGAAAGGATTTAATTTATGAAACTACTTTCAAAAAAAGCTTTTTCTCTTTTCGCTTCTTACATTTCCTTATATAATTTATAAAGAATATCAGCTTCTGTAAAAACTCCACTGCCGTCCGAATTTTATGACTCCAGCACTACTTCCCTGTGTGTTGCAGCGGAATCATAAATCGCCTGCATAATCCTGGAGGTAAGCACTGCTGTGTCAATGTGGGACGGCAGCTTTTCCCCGGTACGGATACAGCGCACAAACGAATTGATTTCCGTTTCAAACATATTTCTGGTCTTTGCTTCCGGTACATATTTGACTAATGCTCCGTGTTCTGTCGTGTAAAGGGTGAACTCTCCTCCATACGTCAGCCGAATACCGCCCTTATCACCCATAAAGTCTATAAACTGTTCATTCTCGTCAATGTTCTGCGCCCATGCACCGTGTACGGTAAAGACCGGGCCTTCTGTCCGAACCAGCGCCGTCACAGAATCATCCACATCATAAACACCGTCATACTTCGGAGGACCAGCCCACATATCCCGGTACACATAACCTTCCATATTTTTCCCGAGCTTGCAAAATGTTTCGCCGGACACCGTAAGGGGCTTGGGATCATTTAAACAATACATGACAAGATCGAGATAATGTACACCCCAGTCAATCAAAGAACCACCGCCTGCAATTTCTTTCGTTGTAAACGCACCGCCAAGTCCCGGAATCGAACGAAATGCACGAAAACTCAGATAAACATGATATACCTCGCCCAAACGTCCGTCCTGAATATACTCCCGAATCAAGTTTACCATATCGTTAAACCGGTTCACGACGCCGATATTCAAGGTCATTCCCGTTTCATGCTGTACCTTCTGCATTTCCAACGCTTCCGGATAGGTTCTTGCTGCAGGCTTTTCACAGAGTACATGCTTGCCCGCACGCATCGCGTCGATCGCAATAATTGTATGCATCCGATTGGGCGTACAAACAGAGATTGCTTCCACTTCCGGATCTTCCAATACCCTATGATAATCCTCCACTGCAATGCCGCAGCCATATTTTTCTACTGCTGCCTTTGCGCGCTCCGGAATAATATCGCAGAAATATTTGATCTCTACGTCCTCATTTTTTAAATATGCCGGAATATGTGCACTATTGGCAATTGTTCCGCAGCCGATAATTCCAACCATCACTTTTTTCATTTTCAGTTCCTCCTATTTGCATTTTCAATGAATCAAGGCATCACACAAAAGCTGCTCCAAGCTCCTGCATTCTTGCCCGTACTTCCTGTCCCTTTATTTTTTTGACAGAAACAGCGTTTTGAATCGACATGGCAGCTGCAATACCGGCTGCTTCTCCTGTACTGTGACAGCAGATCTGGATCCGAACTGCAGATTGCGCAATAAAATCCGAGCTGATACATCGTCCCGCAGTCAACAAATTGTCAAACCCTTTCACCACCAGACATCGGAAGGGAATTTCATACCACGGTTTATTTGTATCTCCATGGGGTCTGTCATCCCGATACAGCTCCTTCATACCATGCACATCTACCGGATAATTTGCCTGGCTGATGGCATCCTCGAACTTTTTTTGTTCCAGCAGGTCCTCGCCGGTCAGCTCATATTCACCCAGAATCCGGCGACTCTCCCGTACACCGACCATAGCAGAAATATTGGAAACATAGGCATTTTCACATCCGGGAAAATATTTTTTATAAAAGTTAAGCTGTCTTAAGATGACCTGCTTTCCCTTCAGATGGATCTGCGTCAATTGTTTTGGATCACAGGCATCCGTATATTCAAAAAATTCCGGATTGTTGAGTGCCACTCCGTCTGTTCTTCCCGGAACATCGAACAGCTGCCAGTAAACCATATCCTCATAAACGAGCTCACCTGCTTCGATCGCCTTTTCAAAAAATGGAGTCAGACCGCTGACCCGCTTATTGGTCACATCTGCATACAGATTCTTTCCATCCTTTCCGGACTGTGCTGTGTTTGGATCCTTTAAGCTGTCAAAGAACTGTCCCAGTTTCTTTTTATCCACACCGCCCAGCAGATAACGTAAAGACATCGGCTGATTGATCTTACTTTCAGGCGCCCCGGCTTCATATTCTGCTCCTGCCAGAACGGATAGAATTCCATCTCCCGTACAATCGCTAAATACCTTGCCGCTGATTCTGCGGATTCCGCCCTGACACATCACCGCAATATCGCGAATAGCTCCTCCGTCTGTCGCCACATCGCATAAAACGGCATCCAGCAGAATATCTACCCCATTTTCTGTACACATCTGCTCCAAAACTGCTCCCAGGATCAGCGGATCAAAGCTGTTTTCATTGATTCTGTCCGGCAGATATGCTTCCAGATGCTTCATCATATCCTGATGCAGATAGGAACATCTGGGTTCTTCCTTCATGTGCACACTCATCATTGGCAGCACAAGCCCGTTCACTGCACTGCCTCCAAGTCCTCCCAGTGCTTCCACCAGCAATACAGAGACACCCTCCTTTGCCGCCGCAACTGCTGCAAATACACCTGCTGTTCCACCGCCACAGACTACAACATCCGCCTGAAGATATACCGGAAGTCCTTTGATGTCGATAATTTCTCTCTTGTCCATCCTCCTTTTCTCCTTCTCTCACTCCTTGAATTGTTGTAATTTTACCGACATTTATTCATTCATTGACAAGCCATTTGTAAAACGTGTATAATTTAGTTTATTAAAATAGATATTTTAAACAAAGAGAGGACCTTGATCATGGCACGAGCAACCCATTTTTTTGACCAGTCAGACTCTAACAGATATAAGAAAAAATATCATCTGAGCATGGAGTTTCTGGACAAGGCCCTGAATCTGGGTTTGTTTCAGGTTTTTCAGGTCTGTGACCTGTCCTGCTCCTCTGACTATCAATGTCCTCCTCATCAGCAGATCTGCTTAGAAATCTCTTATATTGTATCCGGTCATGGAATTTACGAACGAAACAATGTTCCGTATGAAGTCACTCCCAATACCGTTTTTTTGGTAAATGATCATGATCTTCATGCTGTCCGTTCCTCTAAGGATGATCCCCTGCGCTACATGTGTCTCGGTTTTTCCTTTTGTAAGGAACATCCTGATTTTGAAAAATATCTTCCACTCTACAATTTTTTTGAACATCTTGAAAATCCCATCGCAGAAGATCACTTCAAGCTATTTGACTGTTTTACCCTTGCTTTAAACGAGATTTCCGCACCTACGCTGTTCTCCATGGAAATGTTGGAATCCTGTATCCTGCAGATCATTGTCCATACCTACCGCGATCTTTCCAATTATCGCGCCAGAAGCTATACGAATACCCTTGAGCTGCACGCATCCAATCCGCTTGCATATGAGATCTGCAATTATATCGATACAAACTTAACCGATATCAAAAAGCTTTCCGATGTCAGTCAGGCACTTGGATACAGCTATGCCTATTTATCCAAAATATTTTCCCAGTCCATGAACCTGTCCATCAAGGATTACTATACACAGCGCCGGTTTGAAACCGCTGCCAAAATGCTCGCTCAGGATTTTACAATTGCAAGGATCAGCCAGGTGTTACATTTTTCTGATGATTCTTCCTTTTGTAAAGCCTTCAAAAAATATTATCATACAACACCAGCCAAATACCGGGAGCTTCTGTCAGGCAGCTCAGACCGGCTCTCCATTTAGCTTCTTTTCCAATATGTTCTTTATACCTCGATCCAGATACCCGGCTGGCGGGAGGCTTTCAGACAGGCTTCCCGGACTGCCATGATCCTGACCGTCTCCGAATACGTCACAGGAGTGTTTTCATTTTTGTTATCTGTTATTTAGTGGATCAGCTTCTGTAAAAACTCCACTGCCGTCTGAATATCCTTTTCCGGCGTATCTCCCACCTCTCTTTCCACTGTCAAAAAGCCGTGATAGCCGATTTCATCCAGCGCTTTTAAGTATGCCGCAAAGTCCACATTTCCGGTTCCGAGAGGCAACTCTGTAAAGGACGGGCTTGCCAGCATCTCTGCCTCTACCAGTCCATAAACCTCTTCGGGAGCTCTGTAATAGTTGCGTCTGCCGTCCTTTGCATGGGTATGGACGATGTAATCCTTCAGGTTGTATACCGCCTGCACCGGATCGTCCCCCGTCACCATGACGAGGTTTGCAGGGTCCATATTGACTGCAACACCGGTGGAATGCAGACCATCCAGGAACTTTTTCAGAACTGCAGACTCTTCCGGTCCTGTTTCAATTGCAAAATGTGCATCCAGGGAATCCGCATACTGTGCAAGCTTAAAGCATGCCTCCTGCATGATCTGATAACGTTCATTCGCCGGATCAGACGGAACAACACCGATATGAGTTGTCACAACGTTGGTTTCCAGCTCCTTTGCAAGGTCTAATATCCGCTTCGACTCCTCGATCAGCTCCGGATTCTTTGCAGGATCGTGGAAGCCTTTTCCGAGATCGCCGCATAAAGCGGAAATCACAAGTCCGTTGGACTTTACCATGTCCAGGAATTCTTTTTGCTTTGCACCGACCAAATTGCGGGGAGAAAGTTCTCCATAAGTTGCATAGACCTGAATGCCCTCTGCGCCTAGCTCCTTTGCTTTTTTGATCGCCTCCGGAATTGGAAGCTTAAACGATTCCAGCATTACGCCGATAGAAAAATCATACATATCTCTGTCCCTCCCCGATTACTTCGATCATATGCTGCAGATTATGTGTTCCGATCTCAACGCCCTCCAGAACGGGCTCCATTCCTTCAAACTCCAGAGAAACATAGCCGTCGTAGCCGGATTTGCGGATTGCAGAAAGGATCTGGAACGTCGGCACATTTCCATGTCCGAAAATCGTGCCGCGCCAGTAATTGCCGCCTCTGGAAAGGTTATAGCCTCTGCCCGGGTCAAAATTCATGCCGGAGCGCACCAGCATATCCTTCGCGTGAACGTGCACGATATAGTCCGAAAGTGCCGATACTGCCGTCGCACAGTCCTCGTCCACTACAGTGAAATTGCCCATATCGCACAGAAATCCGTAATTGGGATGATCAACCGCCGCAAACAGCTCGAGCATTCTCACGCTGTCCTGTAACAGATAGCCGTGGTTTTCGCTGCAGGTCTTCACACCGCGCTCCCTGGCATATTCTGCTGCCTGACGCACTAACGGTGCCACTGCTTCGATGACCTTTTTGTAGCTTTTGATCCCCGTATAGCCCTCGTAATAGCCCCATGCGACGTCATGGCGCAGCAGCGGGATCTTGCATTCTGCCGCAATATCGATATGCCTGCAGAGCCGTTCCAGCTCCTTTTCCGGCTCCTTCACGAAAAAATTCGCTCCCGTCGTGTAGATTGGAACCTCCAGTCCCTGCTCCTTTGCATGTACGGTCAGTGCCTTCGCATACTCCATAGGTGTGCTGCCGTCCGGTGTTTTATCATCCAACACCAGCTCTACCCCCTGGCAGCCATATTCCTTTGTCTTGTCGATAGCATCAAAGCGTGTAAATCCCCCGTCCTGATACAGCCTTTCAAAGCTGTAAGTACTGATACAACTTTTCATGTCCCTCTCCTTTTTCGGTTGTTGTGTGAAATGCCTTCCATTACCAATATATCAGATTCAGGAGTGGGCGCAAGGAATATTTTTCACAAAAAAATTGTCCGTTTTTTACCAAAACGGACAATTCTCTCTTTCTTCTCAGCCCTTCAGACCTCTGGACTGACGATCCATATCTTCTACTACAATGTCATAGATCTCGCCAAGGGATGCGCAGTATTCCAGCACCTTCCAGGGCTCATTGGTATGGAAATGGATTTTGATCAGCTCATCGTCGCCGACCGCCAGCAGGCAGTCTCCCTTGAAATGCTCGGTGAAATATTCGCTGATTTCATCCTCATCCAGATTTTCTCCTTCTATCAGGAGCTGTGTATCATATTTAAATTCCAGCATGCTTGCTACCATCCTTTCTGTTGCTTGCTCTATCTTACCACAGTTCGTGCTGTCTGACTACTAAAACCTCGCATCGGGCAGGAAAATCCATTTTAAAAAGCCTTTCTTTGCATTATCATGGACTATATTCCCAAACCGATATGCGTATTCGTGAGGTACACCCTTTCAGCAAAACCATAAAATGCGTCCTACTGTCAGGAATCCCATATCTCCGGAAAGGACACTTATATAAGGCTCCTCCCACCTCCCAAGGGAAGTGGGAGGAGCCTATGACAAACGAAAGGATTTTAATTATGAACCAACCAAACATCCTGATCCTTCATCTCGACGAGCTGCGTCAGGACTGTCTGGGCTGTTACGGCAACCCGGATATCCAGACACCCAACATCGACGCTCTGGCAGCAGACGGCGTAACCTATCAGAACCATTATACGGTTTATCCGGTCTGTACTCCATCCCGCTATTCGCTATTTTGCAGTCTGTATGTGCACCAGCATGCTGCATGGGACAACCATTGTACATTGCCCTCCGGCTATCCGACTTTTCCAAAGCTCCTGCGTGAAAACGGATACCAAACCACCGCAGTCGGAAAAATGCACATGACTCCCACTTATCTGGACATCGGATTTTCCGATCTTGAACTGGCAGAGCAAAACGGCTGCGGACGCTTCGAGGACGATTATCATCATTTTCTGATGAAGCACGGTAAAATCGACCGTTTTGATCTGCACTACGAATCCGGTCTGTTTCAGCTTCCGCCAGAAGATCACAGATTCGATGACTGCCAATGCTGTCAGTCTGATCTCGATCTTCCGTTTTATTCCAGCGAATGGATCACACAGCGTGCCCTCGACCGTCTTGATCAGTGGAATTGCGATCAGCCCTTCTGTATGATGGTCGGCTACATCAGCCCGCACCACCCCTTTGATCCGCCTGCACCCTACAGTACGATGTACGATCCGAACTCCCTGCATCTGCTGCCTGGCTATACCGATCAGCCGCTCCCCTTCGATTCCAATTTCGGCAGCTCTCCGATCCACCCCGATAAAATAGATGAGAAGGATATCCGGGCAATGATGGCTTCCTATTACGGTATGATTTCCGAAATCGACAATGGAATTGGTACCATCCTGCAAAAGCTGAAGGAGAAAGGGCTTTATGACAATACCATGATCATTTTCACCAGCGATCACGGAGACTACATGAGTTATCATCATATGATGTTAAAAGGCAGGCATCTCTATGATCCGCTCATCAAAATTCCCCTGATTGTCAAATATCCCGGACAGCAGGCCGCCGGACAGACGGATTCCTTCCTCTCTGAAAATATCGACGTAGCGCCGACTGTCCTTGAACTCTGCGGGCAGCCAATCCCTCCTACCATGCAGGGACGTTCTCTGCTTGGAAACGACCACAGACAGTTTGCTTTTTCCGAGCTGCAGTTTGGCAGCCAGACGAATCCGAAGATCGGCTACATGCTCCGTTCGGATTCCTACAAGCTTCTGGTCTACGGCAGTATGCAGGACTGTGCCTTTTATGACCTGAAAAAAGATCCTTTCGAACTCTGTTATGTCTCCAAAGAGCCGGATTATCAGGAAACACTGCACCGTTATCAGACTGCACTTTCCGATTTTGTCCTGTTCCATGCACTCGGAAAAGTACATCTCGACACAAAAGCGCCGCAACAGCGGGATCAGGAAGTTTTAAACAAACAAGCTGAGGAATTAAAAGCATTTATCCGTTCGCAGTGGTGATGCAAGTTCTGGTTCGTGCCTTAAACTACGCCGTCACAGAACCGATTTGTAATCGTTTTGTTAAGCTGCAATAAGTCAAAACGAGCCATCCGAAACAGTTCAATCCGTTTCGGATGGCTCGTTATTCATGACAATAGAATGCTCGCAGAGCGTGCATTCTATTGTTTTTCTTTAAACTGCTGCCGTTACATATTTGTCTGTACAACCTTCGGACGATATCCCTCTTTTTCCAGTGCAGAAATGATTTCCTGCTTATGCTCTGTACCAAAGCTCTCCATCGTAATACGCAGCTCTACTGCAGCGCTTCTGTTAATGGAAACAAACTGGTTGTGGGACAGCTTGATAACATTGCCGTGCTCTTTTGCAACAACGGCAGCTACCTTGCTCAGTTCGCCCGGCTTGTCCGGAAGCAGAACGGAAACCGTGAAGATACGGTCTCTTAAAATCAGACCCTGCTGTACGACAGAGGACATGGTGATCACGTCCATGTTTCCGCCGCTTAAGATCGAAACGACCTTCTTGCCCTTCAGGTCGAGGTGCTTTAACGCTGCAACGGTCAGCAGACCGGAGTTTTCCACGATCAGCTTGTGATTTTCAACCATATCCAGAAATGCACCGACAAGCTCTGCATCCTCTACTGTAATGATATCGTCAAGATTTTTCTGGATATACGGGAAAATTTTCGTGCCGGGCGTCTTTACTGCGGTGCCGTCTGCAATCGTGTTGACAGAAGGAAGCGTCGTCACCTTGCCGTTTTTGATGGATTCCTGCATGCAGTTTGCATTTGCAGGCTCTACGCCGATCACCTTGATCTTCGGATTTAACAGCTTCGCCAGCGTGGAAACGCCGGTTGCCAGTCCGCCGCCGCCGATGGGAACGAGGATATAATCCACAAGGGGAAGCTCTTTGACGATTTCCATCGCAATGGTTCCCTGACCTGTTGCAACGGTAAGGTCATCGAAGGGATGTACGAAAGTATATCCATGCTCTTCCGCCAGCTCGTAAGCCTTTGCGCATGCTTCATCATATACATCTCCGTAAAGTACAACTTCTGCGCCGTATCCTTTGGTACGGTTTACCTTGATCAGAGGCGTGGTTGTCGGCATTACAATTGTAGCTTTCGCGCCATAACACTTCGCAGCATAAGCAACGCCCTGCGCATGGTTGCCCGCAGAGGCAGTGATAACGCCTTTTGCACGCTCTTCCTCGGTCAGAGTGCTCATCTTATAATAAGCGCCTCTTACCTTGTATGCACCGGTGAACTGCAGGTTTTCCGGCTTAAAAAACACCTTTGCACCGGTCTGCTGGCTGAAATAATCACTGTATACAAGTTTTGTCTCCAGCGTTACTCTGCGCACTACTTCGGAAGCCTCTTCAAATTTTTCCAATGTCAGCATCTTTTCTTCTTCCATTTTAGTAAACCTCATCCTTCTCTGTATCAAACAGTGCATTCACAAACTGATCCGGATCAAACTTCTGCAGATCCTCGATTTTCTCCCCGACACCGATATATTTTACCGGTACGTGCAGTTCTGACTGAATTGCTACCGCAATACCGCCCTTGGCGGTTCCATCCATTTTGGTCAGGATAATACCGGTCAGATCCATAACCTGCGCAAATTCCCGTGCCTGTACCAGCGCGTTCTGTCCAGTCGTGCCGTCCAGTACAACCAGATTTTCGCGATGGACACCGGGAAATTCCCGGTCGATAATCCGGTTCATCTTGCGCAGCTCTTCCATCAGGTTTTTCTTATTGTGGAGACGTCCCGCCGTATCGCATAAAAGAACGTCCACATGACGTGCTTTTGCCGCATTGACCGCGTCGTAAATAACGCTCGCCGGATCAGAGCCCTCTACGCCGCCGATCATATCGACACCTGCGCGGTTCGCCCATTCCTCCAGCTGATCGCCAGCTGCCGCACGGAACGTATCTGCCGCACCAAGGATCACTTTCTTTCCCTGATCCTTCAGTTTACCGGCAAGTTTACCAACGGAGGTAGTCTTACCGACTCCGTTGACACCGATCACCAGTACCACAGAGGTTCTGTGTTCAAACTCATATGCGGTCTCCCCTACCTGCATCTGCTCCTTGATACTGTTGATCAGCAGCTCCTTGCACTCATGGGGATCTTTAATATGCTGTTCTTTTACTTTCTGTTTCAGATTATCAATAATGGCAGTGGTCGCATTGATACCAATATCTCCCATTACCAGTGTCTCTTCGATCTCATCATAGAAATCATCGTCAATGTCCGAGAAACCGTTGAAAATAGCATCCATTCCGGATACAATATTGTTTCTCGTCTTTGCCAGGCCATCTGCCAGACGTCTGAAAAATCCTTTTTTCTCCTCAGCCATAAGGCCACCTCCTATTTATCCAGATCATTTTCGATCAGATTCACTGACACCAGAGTAGATACACCCTTCTCCTGCATAGTAATACCATACAGACGGTCAGCTGCATTCATGGTACCTCTTCGGTGCGTGATCACGATAAACTGCGTATCGCTGGTCAGCTTGTGAAGGTATTTTGCAAA
>ENA-ORSC01002765-ORSC01002765.1-human-gut-metagenome-genome-assembly--contig:-NODE-2765-length-10238-cov-2.935186_pt1 | contig 10238 bp, 12 predicted proteins | sample MGYA00242178_ERZ509140 | MGnify/ENA primary metagenome ERZ509140 (study PRJEB26280, sample SAMEA2338681) | human gut metagenome | biome: human gut; feature: human-associated habitat; material: faeces...
AGGGCCGCCCCATCAGCGTGATGGGCAGCGGCATGGGCATGCCGTCCATCGGCATCTATTCCTATGAGCTGTTCAAGTTCTACGATGTGGACAACATCATCCGCATCGGCTCTGCCGGCAGCTACACCGACAAGGCCAAGCTGTTCGATGTGGTGCTGGCCGCCGGTGCCGTGAGCGAGAGCAATTATGCCCGGGTCCAGAGCGGCTTTGAGGGGGACCTCACCCTGCCCAGCCAGACCCTGAACGACAAGCTGCGTGCTTCTGCCGCAAAGCAGGGCATCCCCCTGATCGAGGGCAACATCCATTCCTCCGATGTGTTCTATCGCCAGCCCTCCGATGAAAAGCCCACCTACTGGGAAAAGCTGCGGGATGAGCGCGGCTGCCTGTGTGTGGAGATGGAGAGCTTTGCCCTCTTCGCCAACGCTCAGGTTCTGGGCAAGAATGCCGCCTGCCTGCTGACCATCTCCGACAGCTTCGTCTCCCCGGAGATCACCACCGCCGAGCAGCGTCAGACCAGCTTCACCAACATGATGAAGGTCGCACTGGGCGCGGAGTACTAAGTTTATTTTTGAGAGCGAAAGAGGGCTGTTGCCAAAAAGCAACGGCCCTCTTTTTAGGTGTCAGTATAGTGCCCGAAGCAATCTCATTTAATCTACCTCGATCAAATCGTGCTCAGTGAGCTTGGCTTTTCCGGTATCGATGTCGTGGACGATCTGGCGGAGATGATTGATGTTGCTTTCCGAGTAGAACGGGTCGGCGGAAATCTCAAAGGGAATGCGGTGCTCCCGGGAAACTTTTTTGGCGAAAATCGTGAATGCCGTTGTCATAGAAAGTCCCATCTCGGCGCAAACCTCTTCCATGTTGCGTTTCAGGTCTGGGTCCATCCGGAAGTTCACATTGACTGCATTTGCCATTCTAATACGCCTCCTTCTTGATTCTATTATATGTGTCTATAATGAAAAATGCAAGAATTTTCGTTACATAATAAATGAACAACGAGAAATCTCTTGAAGAATTTGAGAACACGCCGTATAATTGAAGTGCAAAAGAGGGGATGAAAGATGAACGACTTTCAACCAAATCAGGATATCTGCCTTGTACCTTATTACCCAGCCTATGAAATTGCTCTTCCGTGGTATCAGGACGCAGAAACGTTTGTTTATACTTTAGAATGAAAAGGAGGCCCCTATGACCAATCTGACTTTAGACGAAAAGAAAGCCCTGATCCGGATGGCACTGGATGCCCGGGAGCAGGCCTATGTGCCTTACTCCGACTTTATGGTGGGTGCTGCCCTGCGGGCCGAAGATGGCCGCATCTTCACCGGCTGCAATGTGGAAAATGCTGCTTTCACCCCCACCAGCTGCGCTGAGCGCACGGCCCTGTTCAAGGCGGTGAGTGAGGGCGTGACCCGCTTCACCGATATTGCCGTAGTGGGCTCTCGCCGCGGCGAGGTGAACAAGCAGATCACCTCACCCTGCGGGGTCTGCCGTCAGGCGCTGTTTGAGTTCGGCGGGCCGGAGCTGAATGTCATCATGGCAAAGACCCCCGATGATTTCATCGAGCGCAGCATGGACGAGCTGCTGCCCTTCGGCTTTGGCCCCTCCAACGTGGCGGGCAACAAAGCCGTGGAAGAGTGAGGCGGAAAGCGGATATTTTGCCAAAATTGGCGAAATAGTACGACTTTTACGCGAATTTTACAAAAAATCTGTAAAGATTTTGTAATCGGAAATGCCTTGCTTTCCTCACATGACCCGGCTATACTTGGGTCAGTAAATGTGCAAGTGTGCGCATTCCCTTTTTAAAGCGCAATTTTTAATGTATAAAAAGGAGAGTTTTCTTATGATGATTTCTCGTCGTAACTTCCTGGCTGTGGCTGGCGCTGCAGCTGCTGCCGCACCTGACGACGCTCTCCGCCAAGAAGAACGGCGAAAATCGCGAAGTGGCAATCCTCGTCGCAACCAGTGGCGACACGGGCAAGGCAGCATTGGAGGGCTTCAAGGACGTGCCGGGAACATCCTGCACCGTCTTCTACCCGACCGACGGCGTCAGCGACGTGCAGAAGCTGCAAATGACCACCACGGGCGGCGAAAACACGCATGTCATCGCCCTGAACGGCAATTTCGACGATGCGCAGTCCGGCGTGAAGGCGCTGTTCTCCTCCAAGGATTTCCATCAGCAGGTGAACGCGCGCGGCAAGGTGCTTTCCTCCGCCAACTCGATTAACTTCGGCCGCCTCGTGCCGCAGATTGTCTATTATTTCTCCGCCTATGCCGATTTACTGAACGCGGGCGCGATTGCGCTGGGCGACGAGGTGAATTTCGTCGTGCCGACGGGCAATTTCGGCAATATCCTCGCGGGCTACTACGCACGGAGCATGGGGCTGCCGGTCAAGAAGCTCATTTGCGCCTCCAACCGCAACAACGTGCTGACGGATTTCTTCCTTGGCGGCGTTTACGACACGCGTCGGCAGTTCTTCAAGACGACCTCCCCTTCGATGGATATCCTGATTTCCTCGAATTTGGAGCGTCTGCTGTTTGAATGCGCTGACCGCGACGGCGCGCTGATCGCCCGCTGGATGCAGCAGCTGCGCACGAGCCAGTCCTACGCCGTTGGTCAGCAGCGGCAGGAGTGGCTGCTGAGCGTCTTTGCCGCCGGGTACGCTGATGACCGCGACTGCGCGGAGGAAATCGCCCGCGTGTTCGAGCAGCATCACTACCTGATGGACACGCACACCGCCGTTGCGAGCCGCGTTCTGCGCCAGTACCGCGAGACGTCGGGCGATTTGACCCCGACGGTCATCGTGTCCACCGCCAGCCCCTACAAGTTCGCCGCCGATGTGCTGACTGCCGTCGCCGGAAAGAACGCCGTCGCCGGAAAGAACGCCGTCGCCGGGCTGGATGCGTTCGCCTGCTCGGATGAATTGGAAGCGCGTTCGGGGATGCCCGTGCCGCAGCAGGTGAAGGCACTGCGTTCCCTGCCGATTCGCCACACGGCGCACTGCGAGAAGAGCGGCATGGCGCAGGCGGTGCTGGACGCTTTCGGCGGAAAGTAAATCCCCAGTGGAAAATTGGAAGGGACTAATATGAACAACACGGACATGCTTTTTGTCCAGAAGAAGCTCAATGATTTGGTCGGCTGCACCCTCATCAACCTCTCCCGCACGGCGGATTTGCTTTGCCTGTCGTTTGCGCCGCGCGCGCTGACGACCGAGGTGCAGGAGGAACAATCCCTGCACTTGCAATGCTACTATCGTCTGGTGCAGGATGGGCGGGTTTCCTTGGCGCGAAGTGACTATTTCCAGCCGTCGGAAGCCATGTGGGATTTGTGGCGCAAGCAGGGGGTGGAGGAGGATGTCATTCCGGATGACTACCGCTGTGACGAGTTGGGCGCGAACCGGCTTGATGACCGCATTGTGGAGCTGAACGACGTGCTGACAGGCATTGAAAACCGCTTCATCGTCCGCACGGTGATGGTGGATTCTATCGGGGATGTGACGCTGTGCTTTGACAACGGCGCGGTGTGGAGCATTCTGGTAGACACCTCCGGGGGCGAGGAATGCTGGCGGTATCTGCCCGCGAACGAAGAGCAGCCGCAGCTGGTGCTGTACTCGGATGGCATTGAGTGCGAATAAGCGCTTCGGTTGCAAAGCGCAGGGGAATGCGTTTTTAGTGCATCCGGCAAATCGCTTTTTCATGCTTGTTTTTTATGGAGCAGGGGGAATCGCGCCTGCGGGCGCGACCAAAGGGCTTTCCGATCGCCCTTTGGAAACCTTCGGTGTGCGCACCTTCGGAGTTGACTTTTTCCGCAAAAATTGACCCGCTTGTCGTGCTGGACAGGCGGGTTTCTTCATTATATTGCTTACTCATGCCGCGTCGGTTTTCTGCTTTTGCTTATACTGCGCGGTAGTAATTCCCAGAATCACGCCGAGAAACGTATCCACCGCAGTGATGGTGCCGACAACCTGCTCGCCGTATGGCAGGTGCCAAATGCTCGCCAGCGCAAAATACAGCGTCCCCATCGCGGGCAGCAGCAGCTGCGCCATCCATTTCAGCACGTTATACGTCTTGTCACACATGCGCATTCCTCCCCCATCGCAGTCTATGCGGAAATTCGCCGCTTGTGCAGATTTTTTTTGCAGAAGGCTTGACAGAACGGGATTGCCCTGCTATAATAAACAAGGTTTTGAAGAAACCTGTGCCGTAGACAGCCGGTATCCGCAAGGATGTAAAGGAGTTCGCTCCGCCTGCCGAGGTGTGAAGGATATAGCATGAAATTTGCTCATCCCTTGCACCTGTTGCAAGGGTTTTCTTTTACTCCCAAACCGTTAAGGAGGTGCAAGAAATGAGCAAGGTGCATGAGGTGAAGCCGGAGAAGGTGGCAGCTGTTGCTGACATCGTCGAAAAGCTGAAGAATGCCCAGTCTGTGGTGATTTGCAGCTACAGCGGACTGACTGTGGAGCAGGTGACTGAAATCCGCAAGCAGTGCCGTGAGAATGACGCCGCGTACTGCGTCCTGAAGAACCGTCTGGTTCTGCGCGCGCTGAATGAGGTGGGCATTACCGGTCTTGACGATCTGCTCAACGGCCCGAACGCTTTCGTGTTCTCCATGAAGGACGCTGTGTCCGGCCCGAAGATCATCAACGACTACATCGAAAAGAACAAGCTGGAGAGCCTGAAGATCACCGGCGGCGTGCTGGGTACGGAAACCCTCGACGTGGCTGCTGTGAAGCATCTGGCGACCCTGCCCAGCCGCGAAGTGCTGCTGGCAAAGCTGTTTGGCTGCATGACCAACACCGTGGCGTCCTTCGTCCGCGTGGTGGATGCAATCCGCAAGCAGAAGAATGGCGAGGAATAATCCGCGCCGATGCCGCATGAGGCTTTACGCCCCTGCGGTCTGAACAACGACAAGTTTTCATTACGATATCAACCGATATAGGAGGCTGAATCAACATGACTCATGAGGAGATCATTGCTGCCGTCGAGTCTATGACGGTGCTGGAACTGGCCGATCTGGTCAAGGCTATGGAAGAAAAGTTCGGCGTGTCCGCTGCTGCGACCGCTGTTGTTGCTGGCCCCGCTGCTGGCGCCGCTGCTCCCGCTGCGGAAGAAAAGACCGAGTTCGACGTGGTGCTGAAGTCCTTCGACGCCGCTGCGAAGCTGAAGGTTCTGAAGCTCGTCCGCGAAGTGTGCGGTCTGGGCCTGAAGGAAGCCAAGGACTTCGTCGAAGCCGTTGCGGCTGGCCCGAAGACCGTCAAGGAAGGCCTGTCCAAGGAAGACGCCGACAAGATGGCTGCCCAGTTCAAGGAAGTCGGCGGCGAATGCGAAATCAAGTAATTCTTCGGAATTACGTTTCGCCTTCTTGCAATCGTCAAGAAAAGCAAAGAGGTTGGATGCTTGCATCCAGCCTCTTTTTTATGCTATCGACACGCTTCGTCTCTGTTCCCCTTGACTTTTTTGCATTCTTGCGGGATAATAAGGCAGGAAATTCGTCAATTCATCCGTTTTATTTCAAGGAGGTGCATGGCGATGCTGACTTTTCGGGACGCCACCGCTGATCAGGCGGGGCTGATCAGCCACATTTATGCTACCAGCTGGCGTAAAACCTATCGGGGACATATCGCCCAGCATTATCTGGATCGTCTGCCCGATGAATACTGGGTGCCATCCATCCGCTCATGGCTGTCCAGCGGGCAGCTGTATGGGCTGATGGTCTATGACGACGATAAGCCCGTCGGCTGCTGCATCTACGGCCGCGGGCGCGACGAGGATTACGGCGACTGGTGCGAGATTGTGTCGCTCTATCTGCTGCCGGACACGATGCGTCAAGGCATCGGCGGCAAGCTGCTGGAAGAAGTCATCCGGCTGATGCAGCTGGACGGCTATGAGAAATTCTACCTATGGGCGATTGACGGCAACGAAATCGCCGACGGCTTCTACCGCAAGCATGGCTTTCTGCGCACGGATGACGCGGTCGATTACAAAATCGGCGGTGAACCCGTGCGGGACGTGCGGTATACGCGCGTATTACCCAGCGCGTAATTCAGCCGGTTTCGGCTTTTGCAGATACATGCCCGTGGCAATCAGCGCCGTCAGCGGTGCCGCCGCTGCCAAGCCGAACGACCCGACAAGCGTGTTGAGCAGCTGCGAAGCGACATATTTCAGGTTGATGATGTCCATCAGCGGCGTTCCCTGCCCTGCGAAGTACATCAGCATCGACAGATAATTGCCGGAATATGCCAGCATCAAGGTCGTCGTCATTGTGCCTAACACGCTCCGCCCGACCAGCAGCCCCGACTTCATCAGCGCCCGGCGGCTGATGTCCGGCTTGTGGCGGTGCACTTCCTCCATCGACACGCTGATGTCCATCGATAAATCCATCAGCGCGCCCGAATTAGCGAGGAACATCATGCCGATATACAGGCTGCGCGTATCAACCCGCATGGCGGATTGGCTCAGCAGCGGCACAACATAGGGCAAATCGCCGCCGTCGAGCTTGAGCAAAATCGTTAGCCCCCACGCGCTCAGGCAGGTGACGACCGTCCCGGCAACCGAGCCGAGAATCGCCGTCAGGCAGCGGCGGCTGAACCCCGCCACCAGCACGTCAATCAGCACCGTCAGCACGATGACGGTCACGAACGATGCCATCATGGGATTCACGCCGTCCAGCAGCAGTGGAATCAGCAGTTTCCAGACGATAACCGCACTGGCGACCAGCGACACCATCGCGCCGCAGCCAATCACGCCGCCGAATCCAATCAGCAGCAGCGCCAGAATCGCCACGATACCCGCTTCCGCCGTGATGCGGTAATGGTCAATCAGCGTTACGACCGGCGCACCCTGCCCACTGCCGGGCTGAATCATTGCCCACGCAATGTCGCCAGCCTCGAACAGTTTGTCCTTGTCGAGCGCGGAATTCAGGTAGTTATAGGACTGATACTCTTCCCCGGCATAATCGCCCGTGAGGATTTTCACCCGGCACGGCTGCACGCCGTTATACACAATGCCGATGGCGTCCAGCATGGAATTGTCCACCTGCTCGATGCGCACCTTCTCGCGCGGAAAGCGACTGGTGATGTTCAGGTGCTCGTCCGGCAGCAGGCAGAGCAAGCCGCAGAAAATCAGCATGACGAGGCACATCAGCCAATTCTGCTTGTTTTTCCATTGTCGCTTCGTCTTTTCCATTTTCATTTTCCCCCATATGGGCAGAGCAGGAGATGGCATTGTGTCATCCCCTGCCCTTTTTGATTTTGCTGTGATTATTCCGCGTCCGCGGTCAGCCCCATCGCATCCATCGTGCGGGTGAAGATGCCCGTGTTGTCATACAGGCCAGAGAACTTTTCCGCGCCCACCCCATAGGCGTACACCGGAATCTGCAGGCCGGTATGCGCGTAGGAGGTATAGGACAGGCCAGCCTTGTTGTTCATGATGTGGCTCACCGCCATGGAGAAGGGGTTGTAGCCGCCGTAGAGCAGGGAGGCTTCCGCCTTGTCAATTTCCTGCGTGCCCATCGCGACGTTCCATGCCTTGCGTAGGTTTTCCACGTCGGTCGCAGTCAGGGAAAGCGCCTCGCCTTCCTTGGTGGTCAGACCGTAGAGCTCTTCCACCTTCGCCATCGCATCCTCAAAGGTTGCGCCGTTTTCCTTCAGCTCGGAAATCACGTCATCGAACGCAGTGAAGGAGGTCTTCTGGTTCTGGAGGTACTGGAAGTGGGTGTCGTAAGCGGTGGTCGCAAAGCCAATGGTCATGCCGCCGGTCTCATGGTCAGCGGTGACGATGATGAGGCATTCGCCCGGATGCGCCGCCGCGAAGTCCAGCGCAACCTGCACCGCGTCAGACAGGGCGATGGTGTCGTAGATGGAGGTTGCCGCGTCGTTGGCGTGACCCGCCCAGTCGATCTTGCCGCCCTCGCACATCATGAAGAAGCCGTTGTCGTTATCCAGCACATTGATGCCGCTGCGGACAAAATCCGCCAGAGAGAGCACATCCTCGCCCGCCGACTCCTTCTGGATGCGGTCGATTTCGTAGTGAATCGCCTTGGAGTCCTGAAGCACCGGATTGGTCGCCAGCACGCGGTCGTTCGTCGCGGTCAGGCTGCGGATTTCGTCGTTCGTTGTCGGAATCACCCAGCCGTTTTCCTTTGCGACATCCAGCAGGGATTTCTGCTGACCATCCGCGCCGTTCATCTTCTTGAAGCCGCCTCCCGCGAGGTAATCCACGGTCGTGCCGGTCAGCGCCTGAAGGGAAATGTCGTAGTAGTCGTTGCGGGAGGGCTGCTTGGCGTAGTACGCCGCCGGGGTCGCATGATCGACCGACACGGAGGTAATTACGCCGACCTTCTTGCCCGCTTCCTTGGCGTATTCCGTGATGATCTTGTAGGGGTTAGTCAGCGTTTCATCATAATTGATGACGCCGGAGAGCGTCTTCTTGCCGGAAGCCATCGACGTAGCTGTCGAAGCGGAATCCGGGCAGAAGGAAGAGCTGTCGTAGGTGGTCACCAGACCGAGGTACGGGAACTTGGTGAAAGACAAATCCGCCGGAACCGGGAACTTGCTGTCCGGGTTTTCGATGCTGCCCAGATAGTACTGGGTCGCAGTCACCTGCGGGTTGCCCATGCCATCGCCGATGAACATGAACACATACTTCGGATGGCTTTCGCCCTCCGCCATGGCCGTTGCGCACATCAGGCACAACACCAGCGCGCAGAGGATTGCAAGGAACTTCTTCATGATTGTTTTTCCTCCTCGTTTTTCGTCTTGTTCTTCTGAACAAGATGTATTCTACCGGAGGAATGTAAACTTCCAAACGGCGATTATGTAAAATCGAGGCGAAAGAAAAAGCCGCTGTGTAAAGTGCATTTTCGCACTTCCAGCGGCTTTTCATACTATTTCCAGATGAAAATGCGCAAGCAGATGGCGCGGTGAATCTGGTAATAGTATCACTTATGCGCGCTCGGATTCTTCCGCTTTTCGGAAGAATGTTCCCAGCGCCTGTGCAATGCGCGTGCCTTCCCGGCTGATGGTACACACATGCGGCACGTTCTTCAAGCGCAGCACGCCCTTCGTTTTGCTTCGCACCCCCTGCAGAATCACATCCGCGCTGTCAGGCGTGATGACCTGATCGCCGCTGCTCTGCACGCACAGCACCGGGCAGGTGACAGCGCAGAGGTTATTGCGGGCCTCGTGGATAATGCGGCGCAAATCCACCGCGCTTTTCGTCGAAAATCCGGTATACCCCAAGTCGTAGTCGGGAGTGAGCGCGTCGTCCTTGCGTGCCTGCCAGCTGATTTCCGGCAAAAACGGCGCGGCGAATCGTGCCAGCGGAAACCAGCGGTTCAGCACCCCCATCGGCGCGGAAATCGGCGCAATGGCAGTCGGGTCACTCTGCTCGGCAATCATCAGCGTCAGGCAGCCGCCCATGCTCAGCCCGGTCACGCTGACGAAGCGGTACTGCTCTTTCATTTCCCGGAAGGCTTCCTTCGCCGCGTTCAGCCAATCCTGCCACGAACAGCGGCGCATGTCCTCCAGCGTTGTCGCGTGACCGGGCAGGTTGATGGTGCGCACACCAAAGCCCTGCTGCACAAGTCCTTCCGCAAGCGGCCGCATATGCGCCGCCGAGCCCGCAAACCCGTGCATCAGCAGCACGCCGTGTTCCCCTTGCCGCACCTCGTACGGCTGACACAGGGGCGATGAAAAGTCCACTTCCGGGCGCGTTTTCATGCTGCTTCCTCCTTATTGCACAGCGGAAATCGCTTCCTTTTTGCCCATCACCAGCAGCACATCGCCCGCCATCAGCATTGTTTCTGCGCCGGGTGAAGTGAGAAATTTGCCGCCGCGGTGGATGCCCAGCACGCTTACCCCAAAATTCCGGCGGATGTTGAGTTCGACGATGGTTTTGTCCGCCCAGTCCGTCGGGAGGGTGAGTTCGGCAATCTGGTCGTCGTCGGAAAGCGCCATCAGGTCGAGGATATTGGGGGCGACGAGCGAACGGGCGACGCGCTGCCCCATATCGCGCTCCGGGAAGATAACGCGGTCAGCGCCGACCTTATAGAGGACGCGGGCATGGAGGTCATCGACGGCCTTCGCGAGGACTTTGGGGACGCCAGCTTCCTTGAGCAAAACCGTTGCGAGAATGCTGGCGCGGATATCCGTGCCAATGGCGACGATGGCGGCATCGAAGTTCTGCACGCCGAGTTCCGCAAGCGCATCCTCATCCACGGCATTCGCCTGAACCGCCTGCGT
>ENA-ORSC01002770-ORSC01002770.1-human-gut-metagenome-genome-assembly--contig:-NODE-2770-length-10231-cov-2.550118_pt1 | contig 10231 bp, 5 predicted proteins | sample MGYA00242178_ERZ509140 | MGnify/ENA primary metagenome ERZ509140 (study PRJEB26280, sample SAMEA2338681) | human gut metagenome | biome: human gut; feature: human-associated habitat; material: faeces...
CCGTGCGGAGCAGCAAAGGCTTAGTAGTTACCTAAGGGATAACCCGACACCGTGCAATATGGGTATCCTGCTTTGCCTTTATACTGGCTTACGGATTGGAGAAATATGTGCTTTGACATGGGAAGATATCCTTATGGACGAGCAATGCTTGTATATTCATCAAACCATGCAGCGTATACAGGTTAAAGACTGTGCTGGGAAAAAGGCCAAAATAATCATCATGCCGCCGAAGAGCGATTGCTCTATTCGCAGGATTCCAATCCCTGATGAAGTTCGTCAACTCCTGTTGCCAATTCAAAAGCATGATAAGGCGTATTTGCTTACAGGAACGGAGCATAGCTATGTGGAACCCCGCAACATGGAGAATCGCTTCAAAGCAGTAACTAATGAGTGCGATATTCACGATGTAAATTTCCATGCACTCCGTCACACGTTTGCCACGAGGTGCGTTGAGCTTGGATTCGATGTCAAGAGTCTGAGCGAGATACTTGGCCACGCAAGTGTTAACATCACCATGAATCGATATGTGCATCCGTCTATGGAACTCAAGAAGAAGAATATGAATCCGCTCTCTGAGCTCTTGACCTCAAAATAAGCCGTCAAACCAAATAGTCAAAAAGCCGCCAGAACCCTGAACTGACCCCAAAAAGTTAGACAAAGATTCAAAAGAAAATTTATGCAAAGCGACTAAGAGGAATCTTGGTCGCTTTTGTTATGCAGCTTCCTGTCTGAAATCTATAGGAGATAGACCATTAAGCTTAAGCTTGATGCGTTTGTTGTTGTACCATTCTATGTATTCATGAAGCTCTTGAATAAAATGCTCGACAGAATGAAATTCCTGCAAATAGAGAAGCTCTGTTTTCAGCAAGCCGAAGAAATTCTCGGCACAGGCATTGTCAAGACAATTTCCCTTTCGGGACATACTCTGTCTGATGCCTTTCTCTTTCAGCATTTTCTGATAGTGCTTGTGTTGATACTGCCAGCCTTGGTCTGAATGAAGAATCAGATTTGTGTTGTCCGGTATTTTTGTAAATGCTTTCTCAAGCATATCCGTTACCTGATTCAAATTCGGATGACGGCTTAGATTGTATGAAATCACTTCGCCATTACTCCAAATGATAGAGCGTCCATTGCTTACGCCGGATGAACTCAAATCCCTGCCCAAGGGCGACTTTATCGTTATGAAAACCGGTGTGTACACCTCATGCTGTTCTTCAAATGGGGCATTGAGTTTGACGATGAACACCCTTACACCGTACCCGACCAAGGCAGAGTATAAGATGGAATCGGTTTGACTTGCGCAGGTCAAAGACCGCCCTTTTTTCTCTGCTGTGGGGCAAAAAGTGTGGCTTTTATGCAAAGCCTCGTAAGAAGCAGTTGAGAAACAGACGGATTTATACTATAATATAACTTGAAAAGATATACCCAAAGGTAAACAAAAACGAATGAAGGCGAAATGGGGTCTGTTTATGACCGAACAGAAAAAGAATACTATCATAACAAGCGGCATCGCTGTGCTTGCCGTGATACTGGCATATTGCTTCCGAATTGTAGGCAGGGGTAGTTTCTACCCGATGCTGTTTTCCTATCTGCGCAGCTTTATCTATATCGGTCTGTTCGCTGCCTGGGGGCTCTCCGTCCGTCAGCGGATCGTGCAAAAGCAGGTGTGCAGGTTTATGACGGTCACCGCAGTACTGCTCATCATATGGATGGTAGTCCGTTCGGCAAAGTATTTTATATTCTGGCAGCCGGACGCCGTCCGGTACCTGTGGTATCTGTTCTATCTGCCCATGCTGTTTGTGCCTATGCTGGCACTGCTGATTGCCATGTCATTGGGAAAGCCGGACGAATACAAATTCCCCAAGGGAATGTCGGTTCTGTGGATCATCTCCGGCGTATTGCTTCTGCTCGTGCTCACAAATGACCTGCACCAATTCGTATTTACCTTTCCGAAGGACGCCGCCGTGTGGACAGACAAAAACAACGGTTACTCGATAGGCTACTTCATTATTGTAGGCTGGCAGGTGCTGTGTGCCTTTGCCGCACTCGTAATTATGTTTTTCAAATGCCGTGTGCAAAAAGGAAGGCTCCACTTTCTGCCCATTGTTCCTATGCTGCTGGCGATTGTTTACAGCGCACTTTACTATGCGGGTGCGGATTGGCTGCTCCACTTGTTCGGCGATATCGCCGCATTCCAAAGTGTGATGTATATTCTGACCTTTGAGTTTTGCATCGCCTGCGGATATATACATTCAAACAGCCGTTATGTGGACTTGTTTGCCTCCTCTGTCGGCACATCGGCAGAGATCACCGACAAGGACTTTACCGTTCGGTATGCAGCTGTAAACACTGCGCCTATCTCAAAGGAAACGATGAAAAAAGCCGAGCAAAGCCCGGTCACGATGGGCGGCTTGACCGTTCACACCATGCCCATTGACGGCGGCTATGCCGTATGGACAGAGGATGTGTCGGCTCTGCGTGACATCAAGGAGGACTCCGAGCTTCTTGCAGACGAGCTTGCCGACAGGAACGAAATACTCCGTTATGAATACAAGCGTGAAGCCAAGCGCCGCAAGGTGGAGGAGCAAAACCGCCTGTATGATCTCCTGCGTTCCGCTACGCAGACGCAGATCGACCGCATTGCGGAGCTCACTAAGGAATACCGCCGAATCTCAAGCACCGATCCCGACAGGGCCAAAACGCTCCTTGCCGAGATCGCCGTGCTGTGCAGCTATATTAAACGCCGCAAGCATCTGACGCTCCTTACCGACCGAGATATTAAAATAGCGGCAACGGAACTCCACCGTGCCTTCAATGAGTCCCTCCAAACGCTGAAGCTGTTGGGCGTCCGCAGCTCGCTCTATGTGGACGAATCTCTTTCCATGCTCTCCGGCAAAACGGCGACCGCTGTATTTGATTTTTATGAATCGGTTATTGAAGCCGACATTTTGAATTTAACAGGCATACAGGTAAGCCTCATAAAGGCAGACGGCTTGCGCTTGTCACTGAATGTGTGCTGCAAAGCCGACCTTTCCGCTTTGGTAAGCGGAGACAGTATCCGCTGTGAAAAAGAGGATGACGAGGAATACCAGCGCCTTGTATTTGAAGCGAAAGAAGGTGACAGGAAATGAGTGCATTTTCTTCCCTTTCTGAATTTTGGCAGACCATGCTGCCGTTTATCATGCTTGTGGAGATCGTCCTTGAAATCGGGCTGTTTATGTATCAGCTTCTTCGCAGCAATAAGCCGGTGCGCAGCCTGCTGAGTCTGGCGGTTATGGCGGTGATGATCCCGCTGCTGTTCTCCGTTTCCCAGGCAGATCCCGATAATATCGGGGACGCATTTCTGCTGGGCGCACCGTGGCTGATATTTGCCGCTGCCATTTTCCTTGCGGCAGTTCACTTTGCCATTGCTCTGCCGCGGGAATACCGCCGTAAAAAGAACGAGCTCTCGCCGTTCTCCATTAAGGAAGCAACCGATAAGCTGCCTATGGGCATCTGCTTTGCCGACCCGAACGGCAGGATCATCCTGTGCAACAACCGTATGCGCAGGCTCTCCTTTGCCCTTTGCGGCCACGAGCTGCAAATCAAAAGCGATATGGAAAATGCCCTGAGCGTGCCGGACAGATCCGTAACCGTCAAGGATGATTGCTACATCCTGCCCGACAAGACCGTCTGGCAGTTTCGCACACAAAATATCACCGTGGACAGCGATGACCGCTGGCAGCAGATAACGGCGCACAATGTAACCGAGCTGTATAACGGCTACCAAAAGCAAGAGGAAATAAATAAAGAACTGGCAGAAGTCAATCGAAAGCTCAAGAAGATGTACGCTCGCATGGAGAACGATGTCAAAGAGAAGGAAAGCCTTGACCTAAAGGTCTATATTCACGATACCATCGGGCGAAGCCTCCTGACCATCCGTGACATCATAGACAGCGGAGAGGATACCGAGCGAAAGCTTGAGGCGCTGCAAAATGCCATCGGTATGCTGGCAAGCAACCGTGTCACCTCTGTCAGCACAATGGACGAGGTAAAAAGAACTGCACAGCAGCTTGGCGTGGCTGTAAAAATCGACGGCTACCTGCCCCGTGATACCGCAGCCGAGGAGCTGACCGTTGCTGCCGCCAAGGAGTGCGTGACCAACTGCATCAAGCACGCAGACGGGAATGAGGTATATATCCGCATTGCCCAGCGCGGCGAACGCTATGATGTTACCATAACCAACAACGGCAAAATACCCACAGAGCCGATAAAGGAAGGCAGCGGCCTGTCAACGCTTCGCCGCAGTATTGAAAGCTCCGGCGGTGAAATGCATATTTCGCACAATCCACGATTTGCTCTTCTGATTACGATTCCCGCAAAGGAGATCAGCCTATGATAAACACCATACTTGTAGAGGATGATTTATACATCCAAAAGCACTTTGTCGATCGTCTTGCGGCAGACGGCGAGTTTCATCTTGTCGGCGTTTTCCGTGACGCCTTTGAAGCGGAAAAGCACTGCGACGCCACCGTAAAGCTCGTCCTTATGGATGTGCAGACGCAGCACAAGCACTCCGGTCTTGCCGCCGCAGAGCGCATCAAAAAGGCTTTTCCGCAAATCAAAATCGTTGTGGCTACCTCGCTTGTCGATCCCGAAGTTTTGCAAAGAGCCAAAATGGGTGCTGCCGACAGCCTGTGGTATAAGGACCACGGCACAGAGGAACTGATGAGCGTGGTAAAGCGCACCCTGGCAGGCGAAAAGGTATTCCCAGATACCGCTCCGGCCATTGAAATGGAGGGTACGATGTCCGATGCCTTCTCGCCCCGGCAGTTAGACATCCTGCGGCTTTATATAAAGGGCTTTACCTATCAGGAAATTGCCGATAAGCTGGGCATCTCCAAAAACGGCGTTCGCTGGAACCTGGACGATATGGTGGAAAAGGGCGGCTTTGAAAGCAGAGAAGCGCTGGTTGCAACCGCCATTGAAAACAAACTCATGGTAACCACCTTAAAAGACGAATAAGCAAAACTGAACCCCTTGGCTGTATGGTCAAGGGGTTTTTCGCGCCCAAAAGGCAAAAATCTTTGAAAAAATCGAGATTTATCTTCTGTTACTGGCACAAGTGCCAGTGACAAGAGCCCAAAAGTCAGTACAATTGATACTGTAAGATTAGAGTTATGCTTTTAGAAGGTGGTGATGAATGATGAAAAAAATCGTTTTGGACATTCAGAGCGATATCCATGCGCACACCATGGAGCGAATGCTGATGCAAAAATTGGACGATTGCCAAGTTGTGATTTCCGAGTCGCCGGACGCAACCGCCGAGTGGTGCAAAACGCATCGACCGGATGTGCTTTTAATGGAGGTCAAGGCGTATTCGCCATGGATGTTCAAAGAACGAATGGCAATCCGTGACAAGGTAGAACGGAACACGGAAAACTGCCGGGTCATTCTCTTTGTGGATGACGATACAGACGGAGAGTTGACCGAAAAGGTACGGCAGGCAAAGCGCGAGGGTCTGATAGACGCTTTTCTCTTCGGTTCGGTATCCGAAAACTACTTTGCTTCGGTCATCGACAGTGTTTAAATCAGGCAACACAAAACGCATAAAAATCTTCAAAATGATTTTGAGGGAGGAAATAATAGTATGACAAAAACGAACACACGAAGTCGCATCGTCAGCGTCCTGTTGGCGCTTGTGATGCTGGTCTCACTGATGCCGAGTCTGGTGGTTCCCGCCCATGCCTTTTGGGACGACTACGACGACGGCTTCGATTGTCCTAACTGCGACCACTACCATTTTGGCAGCGATTATATGTGTGACTGCCTGTTCTGCACCATTGACTGCAACTACGAGTGCTGGGTTGAAACCCATTGTAACGACTGCGGTGTGTGCTTTGGAGACACGCCCTACTGGTGCGAGGAGTGCTACAAGTGCGCGGAGTGCATGGAGGATACGCACTGCTCCACCTGCGCCAAGTGCTACATCGGCGAGGATGACCAGCTGTGCGGCGAATGCCATAAGGGCCCCTGCTGCTCCATAACCATCTGCGACTCCTGCGGCTTCTGCGATGACTGCGCAAACGATGACAGCGACCCGATGCACTGCTCGCTGTGCAACGCCTGCTTCGGTGCGGTGGACGAGTGCGTGGACGACGATGATACCGGCGTCATCCACTGCGTCGATTGCCACACGGCCTGCGAGCAGTGCGAGGAATGCCTGCTGGCCAAGGAGGTCTGCGAGGACTGCGGCCTGTGCAAGGAGTGCTGCGAGATCAACTCCGAGGGCGGCGGCTGCCCGGACGGCGAGACCTGCGTGGAAAGCGCCGAGTGGGACGAGCACATCTGCCAGGGCTGCGACGGCTGGGTCACGGATAAGGAGGACGAGGACGAGTTCTGCGAAACCTGCGAGCTGTGCAAGGAGTGCTGCGAGGGCAACTCCGACTGCTCCGAGGGGATGTGCGCAATGGACACGGACTATGCGGATCACTTCTGCGAGGACTGCGGCCTGTGCTTCCACGACAGCGATCCCTGCGAGGACGGCTGCGATCAGCGCTGCAAGGACTGCTGCCGCGATGCCGTGAGCGCGATGGGCTGCGATCATGACGACTGGTGCTTCAGCGACTCTGATTTTGAGGATCATCTGAAGACGGAGCATTCCGGCGCCGGGCATACCCACATAGCCTCCGCCACCTGGGAGGCTGACGGAACGCAGCACTGGCACCCCTGCCGCTATTGTGACGATAAAAAGCTGAATGCCGCCAACCATGAATTTGACGCCAAGGGCGTGTGCAAGGTCTGCGGCTACATCAGCGGCAGCTCCATCGTCATCACCCGCCAGCCGAGGGACGTCAAGTGCAAGACCTCTATCTACGACGATTATAACGAAGAGCCGGAAAACGGCCTGCTGTACTATGAAAATAACCCGGTCACCTTCTCTGTCATGGCAAGAAGCCTGAAGGGCGACGAGCTGACCTATCAGTGGTATCGGAAGAATAATGAGAATCCCACGGCGGCGCCCTACAAGCTGCCGGAGGATAGGTTTTACACGGGTGTGACGACCTCCACACTGAAGATGCCGATTTCCACCCAGGCCTGTCAGGAGGACTACTCCTACTACTGCGTCATCGGCAGAAAGGGCGACGCTTCGGACACCCTGAAAACGGCGGAGGCAAAGCTGACGGCCACCCATGCCTACAGCTATCAGCAGGCAGGCGAGATCGTTTACACGGACGACGGCGAGACAACGCCGGAATACAAGGTCACTTGGGTCGATAAGAATGGGGTTACCCATGACGGTGCCGTAGGCGGCGTTCGCAAAAGCGAGGGTCACAAGCTCCCGTGCCTGTTCGAAGCAGGCGAATACGAAGCGCATTATATGACCACCGGCTCCAAGGAGCGCATCTTCCCGCATACCTTTGTGCTTGACAGAAGCTATGACGCAGTGGGCGGCGGCAGAGTCGATGTGCTCAGATGTTCCGTCTGCGACTATACCGTTCCCGTGAAGAGCCATGTCCATGATTACGGCTGGAACTGGGATTACACCGGCTTCGGCAGTATCTATGAATATACCTTCAACATCGGCGGCTCGACCAAGACGGTGGAGCAGCTCATCCTTGAGTCCGGCTATGCCCACCCCGAAAAGTGCAAGGTTCCCGGCTGCGAGGAGTTCATCATGGTTCCCCATAGCTGGGGCCGCTGGAATGTGGTTTTGTGTCCTGACACCACAGGCAGCAAAGGCGGCATGGAGGCTGAATGCAGCGTCTGCGAATACAAAGAGACGGAAAAAATTGACGGCGATTGGACAAAGGACACCGCCCTTGTGACGGTGAAAAACGGCCGGGCAACCCGTATGATCGTCAAGCCCGGCGACAAGATCAAGCTTTATCCCGAGGAGAGAACCGGTCAGAAGGCCATCGGCTGGAAGGTGGAGTATCTCCGCGAATACAACGTGTCCGACAGCATGGCACCGGTTCATAAAAATTGGAATACCGGCGATGCCAAGACTCTGTTCAAGCTGGTGACCGACGGCTCTGCCCTTGAGTGGGGCTGCACGATCCCGGCGTTCAGCGCCATGGACGCCCCCGGCGGCGGCCAATTCTTCTTTGAGCCGGTCTACTCTGAATGTACGCACAGCGGCGGCACCACGGTGCTCAATGCGAAGGCGCAGGTCTGCGACCGCAAGGGCTACACCGGCGACACCGCCTGCGCGGACTGCGGCCATATCATCAGGGCCGGTTCGGATATCTACCCCCCTGCAAATGCCGGCCATACCGGCCCACTGCAGCCCCTGTACTACTACGGCACGAACAACTCGGCCACCACAGACGCGAGCCATGGCGGCAAACGCTATAACGCCAGATCGGGCGACTGCCGGCACCGCGCCTATGAGGGCGACTACCGCTGCACGGCCTGCGGCGGCACCGTAAAGGGCGAGACCGGCGACTTCAGGCACAGCGGTCCCCTTGAACTGCGGGATGTAAGAGCGGCAACCTGTACCGAGAAGGGCTATTCCGGGAACCAATACTGCACAGCGTGCGACAGGATCGCGCAGAAGGGCGTCTCTACCCCGTCCCTCCACGAAATTGCCGGCAACTCCAAGCTGATCAATGAGGTTAAGCCCGGATGCACCGCCGCAGGCTATAGCGGCGACCGGCAGTGCACAGCCGGCTGCGGACAGATTTTCCGCTACGGTCATGTCATTAATAAGCTCAGCCACGACTGGGACGGCGGCAAACCCGCAACACAGGGCAAGAGCGAAGGGGTTCTCTACACCTGCCAGCGCGCCGGCTGCGGCGAGACGAAGTTCGTCAAGAACGCAGAACTTTCCGAGCACGTCGGCGCCATCGAGCTGACGGTCACCGCGCCCAAGCTGGGCGAAACACCGGGCACAGAGGTAACTGACGTTAAGAACAACGGCAATGTCAGCCACTTCACCGTGCGGAGCGTCAGCTGGAATCCGGCGCATAACGTCTTTAAGCCTCACATTAACTATACCGTCAGCGTTGTGCTGGAAGCAGAGAACGGCTATACCTTTGCAAAAAATTCCTGCAAGATCAACGGCGAGAAGGTGGCCTTGGAGATTGATTCGACAGATAAGACCACCGCGACGGCAGAATACACCTTTGCCGCCCTGATTGATGCAGCGGCAGAAAAGTACCAACTGGATCTCTTGGATTGCAGCGCATGGTACATGGACGGCGGTGTCAAGGTGGAATCCGCGGGAGAAGACTTCTGTGTTCCTGCCGGCGCGACCGTCCATCTGGTGGCAGACAGCAGCTTTCAGGAAGATGGCTTCTGCCGCTGGGTGCGTGTGGACGATGCAGACGATACCACGCTGATTCTCAATTCCCGCAGCCTGACCGGTGCAACGCTGATCATGCCGAGAGGCGACCGCAAGGTCGGCCCTGAGAACCATGAGTTTACACAGGAGGATACAGCGAATCCTGCCGCGCTGCTGCGTCCCGCAACCTGTACGACGGATGGCATCTACTATCTCTCCTGCTCTCGCGAGGACTGCTATGCGGTCGATCACAGCCAGACCTTTACGACTCCCGCGCTGGGGCACGAGTTTGGCGGCGCGTGGCTGATGAGCGAGAGCGATCACTGGCAGCTCTGCCAGCGGTGCTTCAATAAAGAGAGCGCGCACGATCCACACGCCTATGATTCGACGAGCGAGACACCGAACACCTGCACCACCTGCGACTATCAGGGCGCAGAAGACTGCAAACATGAAAAAAAGAAGACGGTCAACGCGAAGGCTCCCACCTGCCTGGATAAGGGCTACACCGGCGATACGGTCTGCGAGGACTGCGGTGTGTTGCTTGAGTCCGGAACGCCCATCGGTGTTGTCAGCCATCAGTTTAGCGGGGGGTATAAGAAGTATACGGAGAATCCGGAGAACTATCACGGCATGCAGTGTTCCGGCTGCGGCCTCTGGTTTAAATTGGAACCCCACGATTTCTGCCAGCCGACCGTGTCGTCTAAGCCGAAGTGCAATCTCTGCGGCTACCAGAAAGCGGACGGCGAGATCGTGCGCTATCTCGTGACGTTCTTCTCCGACGGGGAGCTCTGGTACGAGCAGCAAACGGTCGAAGGCGGCGTGCTGAGCTATGTACCCAAAGCACCGCCGAAGAGCGGCTACCACTTCCTCGGCTGGTATCTGGAGGACGGCACAAAGGTCACAACGAGCACAGTGTTCGGCGGTGACGCCACCGCCACGGCAAAGTGGAAGAAGATCCACAGCACC
>ENA-ORSC01002775-ORSC01002775.1-human-gut-metagenome-genome-assembly--contig:-NODE-2775-length-10223-cov-14.662274_pt1 | contig 10223 bp, 8 predicted proteins | sample MGYA00242178_ERZ509140 | MGnify/ENA primary metagenome ERZ509140 (study PRJEB26280, sample SAMEA2338681) | human gut metagenome | biome: human gut; feature: human-associated habitat; material: faeces...
TCCGTGTACTGCACCTGCTGCTCCTGCCTCAGACTGCATCTCTGTTACCTGAACTTCCTGTCCGAAAATGTTCTTTCTTCCCTGGGTTGCCCACTCATCGGTATGCTCCGCCATAACGGATGAAGGGGTAATTGGGTAAATAGCTGCTACGTCGGTATACGCATAAGACGCATGTGCTGCAGCCTGGTTACCATCCATGGTTTTCATCTTTCTAGCCATTTGATTTTATCCTCCTTAAAAAATGATGACCAAAAATTACTTTGGCTTTTCTCAGGTTGGTGTTCTGCCGGGTTTCGGTTGCCTCCGCGCTTCGAAAAACCCGGATAAGGGCATGGCAATGCCACTATGTCCAGTGTTTGAATTATAACACCGATTGGGCATTCTGTCCAGATTTTCTGTGGGTGTTCAGGGAAAAATACAAGTTTTTTACAATATATGGTAATGTTGTTCTTCATTTTTCGGCCAAAAAAGAAGGAACGGCCCGCATATTTTTTCTCTTCTGCGGACAGTTCCCTTGCTTCTTTTATTTCTGATTCTGCGCCTCAATCTGTTCTGCGAGGTCGGTGAGATAAACCCATCTCTCGGTTTTTTCTTCCAGAGCCGCTTCGGTCCTCTCTTTTTCCGCCATCAGTTCGGCGAGTTTTGCAGAGTTGGTGGCGTTTTTGAGCATCTGATCGTCAAGCGATGCAATCTTTTCCTCGAGTGCGGCGATATCGTCATCGATGGTCTCGTACTCGCGCTGTTCTTTGAACGTAAATTTCAGGCGGGTCGGACGGTTCTGCTTCCAGTCATTGTTCTTTGGCTTTGCAGGTTCGTCCGCGGACGTTTTGGACGGCGCTGCTTTTTCTGTTTCTTCCGCACTTCCGCCGAAACGGCGTTCTTTTGCTTCGAGGTAATCGGTGTAGCCGCCCTCGTACTGCAGAAGATTTCCGTTTCCGTCGAATTCGAAGATGCGGTCCACAACGTTATCCAGGAAATAGCGGTCGTGGGAAACGGTGATGACGATGCCGACGAACGTGTTCAGGAAATCCTCAAGCACGGTCAGGGTCGGGATATCAACGTTGTTGGACGGCTCGTCGAGGATCAGAACATTGGCGCCGCTCACCAGGACGGATAAGAGATACAGTCTCCGTTTTTCGCCTCCGGAGAGTTTGGAAATCGGGGTGTACTGCATATCCGGTGTGAACAGGAAGCGTTCGAGCATCTGCGATGCGCTGATGCGGCCGTCACGGGTCTGGACATACTCAGCAATATCTTTCACGTAGTCGATCACGCGCTGATTCGTATCCATGTCCGGCTCTTCCTGTGCCAGATAGCCGATGCGGATCGTGTCGCCGATTTCGATGGTTCCCGCATCCGGCAGGACTTCTCCGGTGATCATCCGCAGCATTGTGGATTTTCCGCAGCCGTTCGGGCCAATGATGCCGACACTCTGGTTCCGCAGGAAGATGTATTCGAAATCTTTCATCAGCGTTTTATCGCCGAAGGCTTTGCTGACGCTGTGGAATTCAATCGTTTTCTTTCCCATGCGGGTCTCGACCGCATCCATCTCTACGACAGCGTCCGCAGTCGGTGCGGTGCCGTTTTTGAGTGCTTCAAGGCGTTCCAGCCGGGCGCGTTGTTTTGTGCTTCTGGCACGGCAGCCGCGTTTGGCCCATTCGAGTTCCATGCGCAGGATGCTCTGGCGTTTCCGTTCAGAGGCGAGTTCCATCTCCTCGCGCTCAGCTTTCAGTTCCAGAAAACGGGAATAGTTGGAATCGTAGCTGTACATTTTTCCGTGGCTGATTTCGAGGATGCGGTTCGACACTTTATCCAGAAAATAACGGTCATGGGTGACCATAAAGACGGTTCCGCGGTAATTTTTCAGATAATCCTCGAGCCAGGAGAGCATTTCGTTGTCAAGGTGGTTGGTCGGCTCGTCGAGGATCAGTAAATCCGGCTCAAGGAGAAGGAGTTTTCCGAGTGCCACACGGGTTTTCTGTCCGCCGGAAAGAGTATTGATCGATTTGTCAATATCATTTCCGACAAATCCAAGTCCGTTGATGATTCCCATAATCTGGCTTTTGCAGGCGTAGCCGTCTTTTGCCTCAAATTCAGTCTGCATGCGGTGATAGCGTTCCAAAAGGGGATTTAATTCTTCCCCGGAAGCGGTCTGCATCGTTTCTTCCATCGTGCGGATCTCACGTTCGAGAGCGACAATGTCCTTTTTCACTTCCCACAATTCATCGTAGATACTTTTGTCCGAATGATATCCCTGCTGCTGCGGAAGATAGCCGACAGAAGTATCCTTTGCCAGAATGACATCGCCGTTATCTGCCGGAAGTTCTCCGACGATAATTCGCAAAAGGGTGGTTTTTCCGGTGCCGTTTTTACCCAAAAGTCCGAGGATCCGCCCGCGCGGAACCTCGAAACTCAGGTCTTTGTATATCAGCCGCTCCCCGTAACAATGGGTGAGGTTGCGGCATTCGATGACAGAATCGGTCATAAAGAATGGTCGTTCTTCCGGCTTACTTGATCAGCGACGCCTTCGTATTGGACTCGAAGTCGTTGGTCGAGTTGTTCGAGTCGATGAGTTTGCCGTCGGAACCGGTCTTGCGGATCACCGACTTGCCGAAGCGGTAGGCATCTCCGTCGGCCGTACCGCACCATGCGTAACCTGCGTCGAGCGAAGCGTCCCACGGGGCGATGTAGTATTCGTCGCGGCAGCCCGTGTTCACGGCGTCGAGCACCCATTCGTTAGGCACGCGGTAGCAGTTGCGCAGCGGCATCGTGTAGTCCGAGCCGTTCGGGGAGTGGAAGATATACTGGGCGTCTTCGAGCGGGTATTCGGCGAGGAACTGCTTTGCAGTCAGGCCGACGGGCGGCATGGCGATAGCCACGGCGTTGAAGCCGCGGTTGTGGAGCACTTGGACCGTCAATGTCGAAGCGTACCATTTGTCGAGGTTGGGCACGTCGGGGTTGTCGATATCCAGATAGTTCTCGTTCGACGAAACGTCGTACCACTCGAAATCGGCTTTCGTGGCGTCCCACGAGTTCGGGTTGCCGATGGTGTGGTTCTGGGCGTTGTTGACGACGATCAGCGACTCGCCGGCTTTGACCAGCACATCCTGTCCGTTGCCGGGAATGCAGTAGAACGCATTGCCCGCACAACACTCCTTGCGGAAGTCCTTGCCTTCGATCATCTCGCTGTTCATGCCCGAATTGAGTCCGCTCGAAAGGATCAGCATCATGCCGTCGGCATAGAGGTCTTCGTCGGAGTTGTTACGGATCTTGATGTACTGGTCGCCCAGCCACCTGTCAGGCTTTCCCGTTTCGGGAAGCGCCGTGCCTGTGAAGTAGATCTCCTCGATCACGAATTCGCCGGCTTGCAGCGTGATGTCGCTCTGTTTGATGGTTACGGTCGCCAGAACGGTGCTCTTGCCGCTCCGCGTCACGTTCACGACGGTCGAACGTTCCGTCCCCGTTTCGTTCTCATCGACGGACAGCACCAGCGCTTTGCCCGAAGATTCGGCTTCATTGATCTGAACCCACGACGCAGCATCGGCGGGAATATTCACGTCGAAATTTTCCTCGGGCACGTTTACCAGCACATTGCCGCCGAGCGCGCGCAAGATTTCGGATACGACGACGGGATTGACCGTTTCTTCGGGATCGTCGGTGCAGGATGCGAAGCCCGCTGCGAAGAGGGCCGTGGTGAGAATTAAGAAAAGCTTTTTCATAATTGGTTTTTATTATTGGTTTGACAAATATTGGTTCGATCGTTTAGAACAGGATGCCGAACGTCGCCGTCAGAACGTGTTCGGACAATCCTCCGCTGTAAAACCGGGGCGTCCACCCCGCCTCGGCGAAGCAGGCCAGATTCCGGCTCAGGCGGCGTTCGGCCCGCAGGGACACCTCGGGGGCGACGGCCCGGCCGCTCAGCCGCGCCGCCGTGTAAGTCAGGTATTCCGAAATGTTGTTCAGCACGTTGCTGAGCGAAACCTCCTCGTCGGGCGAGACGTAACAGCCGATTCCTGCCGTCGCTTTCACGCGCCACTGCGGACGGAGCCATTCTGCGCTGCCGCGTACCGCTCCGCAGAACTGCGCGAGCCGCATCCGCCGTACCGGATAGGCGTACGTGGCCGTGGACTGCCGCCATTCCGCGCGGGGACTGAGCATGTAATTCACCGTGCCGCGCCGCCATTCGACGGTCGCTTCGGCGTCGGCGTGCCAGATACGGTTCTTATACATCGCCTGTTCATCGACGATGACGCTGTGTCCCGTACGGTCGGCTATCATTTCGATACTGCGGCGCAGTTCATAGCCGCCTCCGGCGCGCAGGCTCCAGCGGCCGCTGCGGTAGGCTGCGGAGAGGGTCGCCTGACGGGTTTTGAGCCGGGTTATGGGGACCGTGTTGTTGGATTTGTTGAGCCGCTCCGTCGTAAGGCTTTCGAATGCGGCACGGGCATACCAGCCTTTCGCGTGCCGCGGCATGAGCTGTGCCGCCAGCAGACAACCCTTTCCGTCATAGCCGATGTTGAAACTCTCGCTGTTCAGTGAATAGCGGGTGTAATAACTGCCCAGTCCGGTCATATACAGCTCGGCAGAGCTGGCGCCGGGCGGATAGAAAAAGTCTATGTCCTGATCCTGTTTATAGAGCCGCCCCTGCAGGTCCAGCCCCAAAACGTACTGAGGGAACTGCATGCCTACGCCGAGTTTGATCGTGAAATCCGACACGACGTTGTGGGGCCGCGGATCGACCTGACGGTATTCCTGTCCGGCGCGGTAGTCGCCCCGGATCGCAAGGTCGAAGCGTCCCACCCGGTGGACATAGCCGCCGCCGAAAGCATATTCCTCGGTCGAGAGGTTTCCTCCGGCGGAATCCGCCGTGATGCAGGGATAGAGCAGCAGGTAGTCGGCCGTGGAGTTCCAGCAGACGTTGCGGCGGTTGCCGCGGACGTACCGGGCGTCTGCCCACGTTGCCGACCGCTCGCTGAGCCGCCGGTAGCTTTCGGCATAAAATCCCCCGTCGAAGGCTCCGTCGCCCAGCGGCTGCAGCAGCGCCTCCTGCTCACGGCGCAGGTCGATGCGGAGCGAGATCTGCGAAAGCGACTGTTCGCTGCGGTAGAGCATCATCGCGGGCGACTCCGTATGAAATCCGGCTACGGCCCGTTCGTCCTCCGCGCTGAAAACGGAAGAACGCTCCAATACGCCGAGCGTATCGCGCTGGGCGGAAGCGGCGGCGGGCAGCAGCGCCAGTATCGACAGGAAAAGGGCCTTCATCATCGTCAGATCGATTTTAGTAACAACACGATCGATTCGCTGTCCTCTACCCAAGTCATTGCTGCTGGAATCTGATTGTAATCCGTGCAGCGCAGAATCTTCTTTTCTCCGGTCGAATAGGTCGCGTCGGCTTCGACGATGAACGTGTAAACCCCTTTGCGGAGCCGTATTGTCGCGCTGTTCTGTTCGGCGGCGGGAAATGGCACCCGCTCTCCGGAGTTGATATTGTCGAAGTAGGAGATGTCCGTGCGTATTTCCAGCTTTTCGACGGGGCGGCTGTCCGGCATCACGAACCGGATGGACAGTTCGGTGAAAATCGAATCGTCTTTTTCGCAGGCCGAAAACAGCAGTGCGGAGAGCAGAAACAGAGTCCGTATGGTAGATTTCATCATCATCGCATTACAGTTTGAAGTTGAGTTCCATGCCGAAATAGGGGCTGGAATAGCGGCGTACCAGTGCGTTGGTCTCGTTTCTGTACGAAGGACTGTATGTGAACAGCCGGTTTACGAAAATCGCAATGTTGAGCCGGTCGCGGTAAAGCCGTTTCGAGATTTTGAGATTGACGTTCATACTGAAAGGCGTGAGACGGTAGAGATAGGCTTCTTTCGATACGTTGTCGTGGATCATATGCTGCAAAATACCGTCGGCTGCCGACTCGGCCGTAAACGGATGTTCCTGTAACTGCAGGTCGAGGTAGCTGGTCGGCGCAGGATTGCACCATTCGGCCTTCATGCCGGAAAACCACTGGCATTGGAACGACGTGGAGAAAATCAGCCCCAGTTTGGGAATCTGGGTGTCGAGCAGGAAATTGGTGTTGCATACTTCGTGAAACGTGTTGTCGTCCTGATCGTAAAGCCCGATGTAAGGATAGGGCGTCCCTTCTGCGAGCTGTACGGTCGTCAGGACGTACTGGGGTTCGCTGTTCTCATAGCGGGTTTTGAAATAGGCGCCCGAGACGATGAGTTTCGTGGCCAGCGCCCGGATGCGCCGCGTGGAGAGCGAGAATTCGATGCCCTGCTTGAATGTGCGGCTTCCGTTGGTCTTGACGCCGACGGTCTGGAATACCGTTTTGTCCTTGTAGGGAAGCCATTCGAGCTGCGGCGGTCCGGTGAACTCCATATCCTTGAGCGGTCCGGTGTCGTATTCGCGGTAGGTCCGGGTGAGTACGTCGGTCGAGGTGCGGAATCCCGAGGTCATATTCTCCCGGAAATAGGTTACCGACAATCCGTATCCGTTCCACTCCGCATTGCCGCGCACCTCCCATTTGAAGTTCCGCGCCGCCTTCAGGTCGTAATTGGTGGGGTCGTGCTTGAAGACTTCCTCATTGATACGGCGTTTCGATTCGTCGTCCGCCGGGAAATAGTTGAGCCGCGTGTAATAGGAGTAGTCCGGTTCGGGGAAGAGCTGGTCGAGCGTAGGCGTTTTGGTGTGCCATCCCGCGCCGCCCGCGAATGTGATACGCATCGGGTCGCCTGCCATGTCGAACGCCGGAAGCGTCACCGAGAGGTTGGCACGCGGATCGAAATGGAATTTGCCCTGCAGGGTGTAACGGCTTCCGAGATTGGCCATGGCCGTCGTACGCAGTCCGGCCATTATCTCGATCCGCCACTCGCCGGCCGTAATCGTCGTATTGTCCTCCAGAAACGCCGAGAGCCGGTGCAGCGCCGGCAGGGCGTCGTAACGCCGCGGATGGGAACTCATCAGGTCGGTAAATGGGCGCGTCACGTCGTAAAGCAGACCGCCGCCGTAATTTTTCGACATGTTCCATTCGGCTCCGATGCGGATCGTGTTGCGGCTCAGCGGGGTGTCGGCTCCCAGCAGGGCTACCGCCTTGGCGTTGGCGTAGAACGGTTTGTTGTCCACCTGCAGGGTCGCTTCATAGCGGACCGGCAGCACTTCCATATCGAAGACGCCCTCTTCGACTGCCGTGCGTATAGGGACGTTGCCGCTGTTCGCTCGGTAACGCCAGCGGTCGATCAGGTCGAATTCGGAAGAGACGGAAGCGGAAAAATCGAAGCTGCGGAAAAAATTCGCACCCTTGGATTCGGCGGTGAAATTCACCGCCGCGACGACGTTGTTGTAACTCGATTTGTAGCGTTCGAGGGGGATGCCCGCCGGGCCTTCGTCGATATCCCGGTCGCTTTTTTGGCGGTCGAAAGAGCCGGTGTAGTCGAGCGATCCGCCCAACGTGTAACGGTAGGCCGAGGTGCTTTCCCAGCGTTTCTTCATGCGCCACGATCCGGTCGCACGCTGGTAGTTCTGGCGCGTATTGCGCGGGTCGTCGTGGGAGTTGAGCCATGTCGCGCCGACGTTCATCGTCAGCAGGTCGGCCGGAGCGCCCCATTCGAATCCTTTGCCGACATAGAGCAGCTGGCTGCCCAGATCCGCTTTGAAGCGGGCTTCGAGGTTGCGGCCTCCCTCCTTGCGCTTGATCTTGATCAGTCCGCTGGTCAGATCGCCGTATTCGACCGACGGAATGCCCTGCTGAATCTCTACCGAAGCTATTTCATCGGTCGGCATCGTGCGCATGTCGACGCCTCTGTTCAATGAAATATTATTGCCGACGGTCGTTCCCGAATTGTATGTCATGCCCGCGTCGTTCGACATCGGAATTCCGTCCATGACGAACGAAACGCCGAGCGATGTAGTCTGGTAATCGCTGTTCGAGGTGCCGATCTCGCGCAGATGAATGTGGTTCGAGGAGAAAAACGAGGGGTCGGAGGCCCGTCCGCCGGGCAGCAGTTCGAGCAGGTCCCCGAAACTCGACGGCTGGATGTGGTTCATCGCGTCCCGGCCGATATGCACGCCCGAGACCGGTCCCCGCACTTGGGTCGCCGTGATTACGACCTCGCGGATCTGCGTGTCGCTTGTCCGGAGCCGGACGGTCCGCAGCATGTCGCTGCCGCTGACGGGCCGTACCTCCATCCGTTGGGAGACATATCCGATATATGAGATATCCGCATTGTAGGTATTCGCGGGCAGGGTGAAACGTGCCCGGCCCTCCTCATCGGTCGTCGTCGCGTAGGCCTTTCCCCCCCCCGACATAGGAGTCAGCGCCACCGTAGCATACGCCAGCGGATTGTGCAGGGAATCGGTAACTTCGAACGTGATCCCGGCGTCGGGCCGGCCGGACTGCCCGTACGTGTACGCAGGCAGCAGGATAAATAGCAAATATTTCAGGAGTAGCCGCATAGTTCTGTTTTCACGGGACAAAAGTATAGCGCCCCGGCATATGCGGCAATCGCCATATCTTGGTAAATTGCATTGCAATCATCACCAATAATAATGAGTTGCGTTCGTGCGGCATCCCATCATAATGCTATCCGGCCGCGCCAAAACCCCTAAAATCCGGTATTGACGATCCGGTGGGAATGCTGTTTCTTTGCCGTAAACCAAAAACGACGAAATTATGACTGGTATCTTTTTCGGCAGTACGATGGGCACGACCGAGGCCGTGGCTGCGGATATTGCCAAACAATTGGGCGTCGCGGACGCCGATGTACACAATGTGGCCGATACGCCGGCCGGCGAAGTGCAGAAATACGACCTGCTCGTGCTGGGTTCTTCGACGTGGGGCGCAGGCGAATTGCAGGACGACTGGTACGGCTTTTTGGATCAGCTGAAGGCGCAGGATCTGAGCGGTAAAAAGGTGGCGCTTTTCGGCTGCGGCGACAGCGGTTCCTATCCCGATACGTTCTGCGATGCCGTCGGGCTGATTTACGACGGCTTGCAGCAGAGCGGCTGCACGTTCGTCGGAGCCTATGCGCCCGAAGGGTATGACGAAACAGGTTCGCTGGTCTGCCGCGGCGGAAAGTTCGTGGGACTTGCCGTCGATGAAAGCGCGCCCGACAAGACCGACCGGCGGGTTGCCGCATGGTGCGAACAGATTAAAAACGAGTAACGATGAGCGCCGAGGAGTTCAGCCGTTACGATTCGATGAAGCTGTTCCTGCACCAGATTTACGAGTTCCAGAAAGGTGTACGGAGTCTGGTGCTCTGCACGATGTGCCGCACCTGCGCTTCTCTGCTCTCCGAGCGGCTGGAAAGGCTGGGTATCGCTTACCGGATTCAGTCGGTGACCGACAGCAAGGTGAATCTTTACTTCGGCAACCGCATGTGTCTGGAGACCGTGGCGACATTCATCCACAAGCCGCTCAACGAACTCTCCGCCGAGGAGGATTTCATGCTCGGCGCGATGCTCGGCTACGACATCGCCGGGCAGTGCGAACGTTATTGCAAACGAAAGTCTCCGGGTGTTTCATCAGAACAAGCGGCGGTCAACTGACCGCCGCCTATTCCTTTCTGATCTGCGCCGTGAACGAATCCCCCGCGCCGACACCGTCGGCCACTTCGACGTGCGGCGTGGCGACGTACGACATGCCGTCCGGAGTGAATACATGGCTTCCGACGGCGCCGCAGGTGAGTATCACGGTACGGAGTCCGTATTTTTCGAGCAGGTCGCGGCACTGCGCCTGTATGCCGAACATCCGGCTTACGACGGTCAACTCCTCGTCGTTTGTTTTCAGAATATTGCTGCGGCAGAGCGAGTCGTGGACCACCTCCGGCGAATAGAAATGCTGCCGCAGGTTGATGTCGAAGATCTTATAATGTCCCGCTGCGCAAAAAACGGAACCGCGGAAAAGCCACAGTCCCGATTCTTTGCCGTTGCTCTCCGTTATTCTGTTTCGAAATCATGCGACAGCTTATGTCCGTTCTCATCGACACGCAACGATACCAGATGGAGATGCTCTCTGGAAATGTCATTATGCTTGAAAACAATATAAGGTTGATCTCCATATCCCATACGTTCCATATACTCCTTGGCGGTTTCCCGTAACTGTTCGCCTGTCAGTTTGTCTTCGGGCGAAGGATTCAGTAAAACATGGAATACCGTATTGGTCGTTCTGCGGTTGGCTTCGAGGTATGGCCGGAAACTATCCATACAAGCGTCAATATCAAGGC
>ENA-ORSC01002776-ORSC01002776.1-human-gut-metagenome-genome-assembly--contig:-NODE-2776-length-10222-cov-4.261336_pt1 | contig 10222 bp, 10 predicted proteins | sample MGYA00242178_ERZ509140 | MGnify/ENA primary metagenome ERZ509140 (study PRJEB26280, sample SAMEA2338681) | human gut metagenome | biome: human gut; feature: human-associated habitat; material: faeces...
TTTTTTTAGAAAAAAAACCCAGACGCCCCCTGCCGCCGCAAATACCGCTGCTACGGCAGAGCTTATTATCAATGTTTTTTTGCTCATCTTATTTCTCCTCGGCTTCCTTTCCCGCGGCGCGCAAGCACCGATGTCAGCCGGTTGAGATTGCTTATCACGACATCGCTGTTTATGCGCGGCTGGTGCATATTGATGTTTTGCTCATTCCATTCGGCTATCCTGCGGTCTATCGCCACGGTCTCACCCGCCCCGTCCGATATCCACCGCAGCGCCTCCGACATACGGCGGTACCCGTCGCCGATCATTTTTTCGACGCGTGCCGTGTCGTAATAAAAAGAGGTGCGCAGCACGCTGTTGTCGGCAAAAGTCACCTTCATTATGCGTGCGTCCTGTTCGGGATCGTTGAATATGTAGTTGTACTTGTCAAAGTAAACGCATATCGTTATGTCGAGCTGCTCGCGGCACAGGGGACCGAGCGGGATATTGTCCACAAGACCGCCGTCGTAAAAATCCCTGTCGCCGATGTGAACGGGCGCGCTGCAGAACGGAAGCGCAATGCTTGCGCGCAGATAATCCATCGCGTCGTCGTCGCCGTTTGAAAAATCCCAATATATCAGCTTGCGTGCGCCGAGATCGACGAGCGGAAAGCTGAAGCGGCACCCAAAGGTGTCGCTTTTGCTGTAAAGTGACGCAAACGCCCGGTCAAAATAACCGTTTTTCATTATCTGCCGCACGCTGCACCGCTCATCGCACCTGACCGACCGCCAGAGAGCCTCGATGCGGTCAAGCTTTCCCGTCATATATGCATACGCGTTTATCGCCCCTATCGATGCCGCGCTTATGCATGAGATGTCGGCGGCAAGCGGATTTTCCGCAAGCGCGCGAAGCGCGCCTACCTGATACGCTCCCTTGAGAAAGCCTCCGGACAGAACAAGCCCGATCCTCATGATATTTTAACGGCAGCCGTGCGATCCCGGAATCATTTCAGCGGCAGACCTTTTGAGTCCTTGAACGACCCGCAAAGGATCATGATGAAATCCACGAGCGTGCCGACGCCTGCAAGACCGAGCGTGCAGAGCCACAGGATGCCCGTGCCTATTTTGCCCGTATAGAACCGATGTACGCCGAGCCCGCCGAGGAAAAGACATAAGACAGCAGCCGTTCCCTTGGATTTGGGAGATACCGCTCCTTCGGTGTTTACCGTTACCGTGGCGTTGATGTTGTTGTTTTCCATGAATAATACCGATCCTTTCTGTTACAGGCGTAATTATTTTTTTGCTCCGTCTGCCTGTTTAATTCGTATTATATCATAGGAAAATTCAAATGTCAAGTGGATTAATCCACTTGTGATAAGAATTATGGGTTTACACAAACAAAGTGTGAATGAGAGGCGCATTTTTTGTCACATATCACAAAAAAATCGCACTGTAAGTCGGATCGTAGAACGTGTAGTTTAATTTTAAGGCATTACAAATAGGATTATCCTCTTCGAGTGGGTTTATTTTTGCAGGTGAATATTTATAATATAACTTGACGGACAGGTCATAAAATCAAACGGAAAGAGGATAATTCCATGACCGATTATACTCTTATCGGACGGCGGCTTGCCGAGCGCAGAAGAGCACTCGGTCTGCGTCAGTGCGAGCTTGCCGAGCGTGCCTCGCTGAGCGATAAGTATATATCAAATATAGAAAGAGCATATTCGATACCGAGCATTGAGGTGATCCTGCGGCTGTGCGAAGCGCTCGACACCACGCCCGATCATATATTGCTCGGCGCGGCGGATCCGGACGGGGACCGCAGGCACAAGGTGGCGGGCAAGCTCACACTGGTCGATGACAGTCAACTGCCACTGCTTGAAAAGATAATCGACGCGATGATAGATATCGGCGGCTGATCGGCGGTCGATACGGAAAATTTTATCGAAAAACTCCCCGCGGTCATTGCAAAGAATGCCGCGGGGTGATATAATATTCTCAAAAGGTGACACAGAAAGCACAGGCACAGCCAAGGTCACGAAAAGGGAGACGCCATTATGATAAACAAAACATTCGAACTTTCACCCGATTACCGCGGTGCAACGATAACCGCGTACATAGTTGACAACACGCCCGAGCTCAAGCTCGCGCCGCGCCGCGCCGTCATCGTCTGCCCCGGCGGAGGCTACCGTTTTCTCTCAGACCGCGAGGCTGAACCGATCGTAATGCAGTTCCTTGCCAAAAACATGAATGTTTTTCTGCTCCGCTACACCGTAGGACAGCAGAAAACCGAAACGAGCGCGGGTGCTGTGGGCTATGCGCCGCTCATCGAGGCGGGACTTGCCATAAAATTTGTGCGCGACCACGCCGAAGAATACGGCACGGATCCGTCAAAGGTCTTCATTCTCGGCTTTTCCGCCGGAGGACACGTCGCTGCATCGGCAGGCACGCTCTGGAATATCCCCGAGGTGCGCGACGCCATCGGCGTGAGCGCGGGCGAATGCCCCGAGGGGATAAACCGCCCCGACGGAACGATCCTTTGCTACCCCGTCATCACCGGCGGAGATAAGGCGCACAAGGGCTCGGTGAAGAATTTCTCGGGTCACAACGACCTCACCGACGAGGATATAGAGCGTTTTTCGCTTGAGCTCCACGTTGACGACACCACCGCTCCCGCCTTCATCTGGCACACAGCATCCGACACGACCGTGCCGGTGGAAAACTCGTTTATGTATGCCACGGCTCTCTCGGCGCATAAGATACCGTTCGAGCTGCATATCTTTCCTGCCGGAAAGCATGGACTTTCGCTTTGCAACGAGTTCACATATTCACAGAACCCCGCAATGGTCGTGCCGCACGCCGAATGCTGGATCGACCTTGCCGTGAAGTGGGCAAAGGAGCTCTGATAATAAAAATACACAACGGAGGAGCCGGGTAATGAGCATAACAGATTCGTTCGATCCCGTCGGAAAGCCGCTGATAACGCCTGCCGCCGCATATCTGAAGAGCCCGTACAGCCTTGACGTCTGCGTGATCAACTTTTCGCAGAAGATCATGGACGCGCTCACCGACGACGGGGTGGTCGAGCTGCTTGAAGCCGAACGCATCAGGTGCGTCGCCTGCTATTTTCCGATCTATCGCGTCCGCGGCACGAATATCGGCGTTGTGAGAACGACCGTCGGCGCGCCTATCACGGCGACGCTCACCGAGGAAATAAGCTATGTTTATTCCTGCCGTAAATTCGTCATGTTCGGTTCCTGCGGCGGGCTTGATTCGTCGATCGCCCCCGGAAAGCTGATAGTCCCGACGCACGCATACCGCGACGAGGGGATGAGCTATCACTATGCGCCGCCCGCCGACTATATCGAGGTGAGAAATCACGCATTCGTGGCGTCGGTGCTTGATTCGCTCGGTGTGGGTCATGTCGAGGGCAGAACATGGACGACCGATGCGTTTTACCGCGAGACGGACGTCCTCTGCCGCAAACGCAGGGCCGAGGGCTGCATAGCAGTCGAAATGGAGGTCAGCACGGTGCAGGCTGTCGCCGATTTTTACGGATTTGAGTTTTATAACTTCCTTTACCGCGCCGATAAGATAATCCTTTTCAAGTTCTCCAATTACTTTTTGAAGGTGGCAAAAGCCTACAAGGAAATCCGAGGACAGGACCCGAAGGATAATTGGTACGAGTTCGTTGAATATGGCTCTACGAACAAGAGAGCCATCGCTATTCAAAAGCATGGCTTTTCCAGAGAGTCGGCAATGTATATTCTACGCCAAGGCCAGAAATACATTGCTGCGGACGAACCGGAATTGCGCTTGCATCGCAGTATTCTTGAGTGCCCAAATAAGGGCGTCCAGAATGATGCTGACATGATACAATACAATATCCCGGACTTGTTCGTGGATTAAGCAGGAGGAACGGTAGATGCAACAGATATTTAGCAACACGACTTTAACAGTCAATCAGCTGATTGAAAAGATCGATACAGGAGAACTTGGACTTCCGGAACTTCAGAGGCCGTTCATCTGGAAGGATTCAAAGGTGCGTGATTTGTTCGATTCCATGATGTGCGGGTACCCCATCGGTTATTTGATGCTGTGGGAGTGCCCTACGCTTGAGAAGAAGAAAACCATCGGAACAGACACTCACAACTATGAATCTCCGAAACAGGTAATCATTGATGGGCAACAGAGATTGACTTCCCTGTATGCCGTTATGAAAGGGAAAAAGGTTATCAACTCAAAATATGATGAGAAGGCCATTGTTATTTCCTATTGCCCGTTGAAGAACAAGTTCGAGGTTGGTTATCAGGCTACGAAAAAAGACCCAGAGTGGATTTACAACATAAGTGAGGTCTTTACCACAACTAACATTACGAAGCTGATCATCAATTTCACTAAAAAGCTGGCCGAGTACCGGACCTCTAAGGGTGAAGCTTTGAGCGACGAGGAACAGGATCTTATCTCTGAAAGCATAACTGCGCTTTCTAATTTGAAGCAGCACACGCTCCCGGTGTTTGATATCAAGGCGAATGCTGAAGAAGAGGATGTCTCTGAAATCTTTGTTCGTGTTAATTCCGGCGGTGTGGCATTGAAGCAGAACGACTTTATTCTGACCCTTCTTTCACTCTATTGGGATGAGGGGCGAAAAGAGATCGAGCAGTTCAGCATGGAGTCAACATACCCATCCAAGGACAAAATCACATCGTACAACCAGCTTACCGAGGTCACAGCTCAGGATGTCATTCGTGTGGTTATGGCGTATGCTTTTGACCGAGCTCGTTTGAAATATGGGTATAAACTGCTTCGTGGAGCTGACTTCGACAAAAAAGGTGCTGTAGATGAAACTCTACGTGATCAGCGTTTCGATGTGCTTAAGGCAAAGCTCCCAGACGTTCTAAACGTCCACAACTGGCACGAGTTCTTGAAATCTATCATGAATGCCGGTTATCTGTCCGGTGATCTGATTCTTTCGGGAAACGCAATCTACTACACCTATGCATTCTACCTCATCGCAAAGTATAGGTTTAATGCGTCGTACAACGAGAATTTGCATTTGACATCGCTGTGGTTTTTCTATGCGTCTCTTGTCTCGCTCTATACTGGATCATTTGAATCCACAGTCGAAAATCACCTGAACTCTATCAAGGAACTAACATCGCTGGAAGAATACAAGCGATTCATTTTGTCGAGGGTTGAGGAGCGGCTTACAAACGACTACTTCGATATTACTCTTATCGGTTCCGAGGGCTTGGCAGTATCGGGCCGAGGCAATAATGCTTGGAACGCCTATGTAGCAGCCTTAAACATTCTGAATGCTAAAATCCTGTTCTCGAAGAGTAATCTGTTCGTCAGCAAACTATTCGAGCCCGGTACCGACGGTAAGAGAAAGTCACTGGAGAAGCATCACCTGTTCCCGAAGGCTTATCTGAAGACGCTGGGATATAACGACGCTAAGATCAACCAGATGGCTAACTACGCCTTCATCGATTGGAAGGATAATATGGAGATACTCGATGAGGCTCCCTCGATTTATTATCCTGTTGTTTGTGAGGGTCGCAGCCCTGAAGAAATCCGGCGTATGGAAGAAGAAAATGCACTTCCGCACGGTTGGGAGAATATGCCCTATGAGGACTTCCTGATTGAGCGCAGAAAGCTGATGGCGGCAAAAATTAAAGCTGCATTTGAACAGCTGAAGAAGAATGTTGAGTGATCACGAATGAAAATCGGACGAAATGACCCATGCCCATGTGGTAGCGGAAAGAAATATAAGCATTGCTGTCTTTTGAAGGAATTCATGAGTACCGGTGATCTGATTAGGGCTGCTGTTCAGAATGCCGGTTACAAAGAGGACATCGCAAATGTCCTTTGCAATTTGAGTGAATATATGAAGCGGAAACAATGGTGGGGTGCTTGCCATGCAAGCTGTTCTGCCTTATATGTTGCGCTTTCTGAACTGGGGTATTCTCCCAAGCTATGCATAGGAGAAATGCTTGGGCAAGGTCTCTATTTCGATCACTCATGGATAGAACTTGATGGCCAAATCCTCGATATCGCAATCAGCATGACTCTTTTGGGCGGCGCACCAGTTTCCGAGCCGATTGTGTTTGGAAAGAATATCCGAAGTGGTAAAGAGCCTGTGATAAAGTACGGGGTTCCCGGACGTGGTATTGAGGGAGAGACACTGGTCGTTAATAGCCTTCCATTTATAGATTACATGGACGGATTCCCTGATGAGAAGAATGGCTTATGGGGAGTGGTTCAAGAACTTCTCGGAAGAAAAGTAGACATACCGGATCTACGTAAAAAATACAAAAAAGTGGAACATATTATTGTGCGTGAAGAAGCGGAGCAGCATACCTTTTAATTATTCCACACTTTTTAATTATTCCTCTGACAGCCGTTTTTGATGGGTAAGTTCCACAAGCCACAGAACCGGCCAGTAACAATCAAATAAACAGAAAAAGGGCTTCCGAAGCTCTACTGTAAAACACAGCGGAACCTCGAAAGCCCTTTATTTCAAGCCTTTTTCAGCACTTATGTGCCGGAGAAGGCTTTTTCTGTTTGTATCAAAGACAGCGTCTTTATAGATCCGACTTATAGCGGGGGTAACCTGTTGCTTGACACTTAACCAATCACGAACAAATAAACTTACTTCGTTATCTGTGCATTGCTCGATCTTATTCCAATATTTTTCGTAATAATCAGTTTGCTCTTTTGACGGGAGCCCCATCAAGATAAAGTTCCTTATCTTGTCTCCTTCGCTGAGAGCGACGCCGGTAGAGTTTAAACTCTCGAATATCAGTTGAGGGTTGTCATCTTGATTCAGTGTTATGCTGATGATCTCCAAGCGACATATAGCATCGTAAAGCTCGGAAACGGATATCTCTTCTTTTTGGATCCTCTCATAAAAGAATTTGTAATTTGAGGTCAGGTTGGACTCTTGAATATAATCCGCTTCATCACCAAACAAGCGATCGAAAGCTTCCTTGTCATTTTTTACGGGCTTCAATTTGATTCTTGTGTCGTCATCCTGCCACTTATCCACAAGGTAAGTCTCATATATTTGTTCACCTAATGATGCTTTTGCCGGAACCACAATGCCTTTTTTCATCAGGTTATACATCGCCAACAGCAAAAGAGAAACGGTGGTCAATCTTTGCTGACCGTCAATGACCAAAAATTCGTTATGCCCACCTTCCGCATCGGGATTGTGAACTGATACAATACTACCGAAAAAGTGACTTTTTCTATGTTCGCGAACAACCTTTATAAGATCGTCGAATAGTTGTTTGCAGTTTTCGGTTTTCCAAGTGTAACTGCGTTGGTATACAGGTATCACAAACCTGTTGTTTGCTCCTTGCATATACGCTACAAGACGTGTTTCCGAACCTTTCATACCATCTTATCCTCCTCAATGTCATTGTCAAATTTCGAAAACCGCTCAAAGATGTATTATGTTTTTCCGTGATCGGCTGGCTTATCTATGTATTGTCTCCGATAATTCATATGTTTTTTATTTGTGCGATCCGAGTTTTCTTGTCGCCTCGCGTATGTCCGAGCCGGAAAAACCGCGGCGCATGAGCGCCGCGACCGCACGGTCGCGCTCGCGCGGCTCGTCGGGGAGTGCACCGCCGTATTTTTTTTCGATAAATTGCGCGCAAAGTGCGGGAAAATCGACGCTTTTCATATATTCGTCCGCTGCCTCGGTCGCGTCGCCGCGGTAACCGAGCGAAAAAAGCCGCGCCGAGATATATTTTCTGCCCCGCAGCGCAGCCACGCACCGTTCCGCCTCGCGCAGAGCGGCCTTTTTTTCGTCGATAAGCCCTTCGTCCGCGAGCGCGGCGACTGCCGCGTCGGATGCCTCGCGCGAAAAGCCCTTGCCTATCAGCTTGCGCCTCAGGGTGCTGCGCGAATTTGCGCCGTATGCGAGTATACCCGCGCCGCGTCTTGTCGCCTCGGCGGTCTTTGACATGGTCTCGAGCTCGTCGAACTCCTCTGTCGTCACCGTGTCGCCGCGGCGCAGCCGGCGCTCTCGGTATTGCGGCAGGGTCAGCAAAAGAGAGCGGCGCTCGCTTTCGCCGCCCGTGCCGTCAGCCGATATTTCAAACGTCAGGATCACAGCCCCGCCGCCGTCCGCCTCGCGGACGGATACTACCTTTACCGTCATTACGTTGTACTTTCGATCATGGTCGATGTGTGGATATTGAGCTGCGGCTCCCGCGCCGGTCAGGGAGGGGGAGCCGCAGTTTTTTGCTTTGTTTTTATCTGTTACTCGTCGTCGGAGAGCTTGATGTCAAGATCGTCTCCGCCGTCATTGTCCTCGTCAAGCTCGAACTCCGCCGCCTTTTCGGCAAGCTCGTCGCCCATCGAGCGTATCTTTCCTTCTATCTCCGCAAAGAGAGCGGGGTTATCCTCGAGAGCGCGGCGCGCGTTGTCGCGCCCCTGCCCGAGGCGATCGCCGTTGTAGGAGAGCCACGAGCCGCTCTTTTGAACGACGCCGAGGTTCACGCCCATATCAAGCAGCTCGCCCGCGCGGGAGATGCCCTTGCCGTAAAGGATATCGAATTCGCAGGTGCGGAAGGGAGGTGCTACCTTGTTTTTTACGACCTTGCATTTCACGCGGTTGCCGTAAACATCGTTGCCGTTTTTGAGCTGCTCGGAGCGGCGCACATCAATGCGCACCGAGGCATAGAATTTGAGCGCGCGACCGCCCGTCGTCACCTCGGGGTTGCCGTATGTGACGCCGACCTTTTCGCGGAGCTGGTTTATGAATATAACGACGCAGTTGCTCTTTGAGATGACCGAGGACAGCTTGCGCATCGCCTGAGACATGAGACGCGCCTGAACGCCGACAGCCGATGCACCCATGTCGCCCTCTATTTCCTGGCGCGGGACGAGTGCCGCCACCGAGTCGATGACCACGACGTCGATACCGCCGGAGCGCACGAGCGCCTCGGTGATGTCAAGAGCGTCCTCGCCGCAATCGGGCTGCGAAACGAGCAGATCGTCGATGTTCACGCCCAGTGCGCGCGCGTAAACGGGGTCGAGAGCGTGCTCGGCGTCGATGAACGCAGCCTCTCCGCCGCCCTTCTGTACCTCTGCGATGACGTGGAGCGCGACGGTGGTCTTACCAGAGGATTCGGGACCGTATATTTCGATTATTCTTCCGCGCGGGAGACCGCCGATGCCGAGAGCAAGGTCCAGCCCCAGCGATCCGGTATGAACAGCCTGCACCGCCATGTGCGTATTCTCTCCGAGGCGCATTATGGCGCCCGAGCCGAAGTTGCGCTCTATCTGGCTGATCGCGGTGTTTATTGCCTTTATCTTTTCATCCTTGTCGTTTCCGACCGGAACGACCGGCTGGAGTTTTTTTGTCTGCTTCATTATGTGCGGTTCCTTTCGGTGTTTTTTCTGAGTATAATTATACAGCGCCGCCCAGAGCTTGTCAATAGTTTTTTGAAATTATTCAGTTCCGAAAACGGAATTTTTTTTGTACATCGAGATTCCGCGGCTTGCTTTTGCGATTTTTACATTCCGAAACGGAATCGACCGGGAGCGCACTGAGGCAGATCCCGGTCGGAAATATCATTTGTGATGCAGCTTTTTCGTCTGATACACGGGCTCGTAGGTGAGATGCACGCCGAGCTTTTTGAGCAGGTTTTCGTCCACCTGCGAAAGGATGACGGTCGAATGTGCCTCACAGCTGCGCAGTTTTCCGAGCTGCGCTATCGCGCATTCGGCGGCGGGGGAGGTCACGGCGCAGACCGAGAGCGCTATCAGCACCTCGTCGGTATGCAGGCGCGGGTTGTGGTTGCCGAGGCAGTCTACCTTCAGCCGCTGTATCGGCTCGATTATCGCCGGGGCTATGAGCTTGAGCGAATCGTCGATGCCCGCAAGGGCTTTGAGCGCGTTCATGAGCATTGCCGAGGATGCGCCGAGCAGATTTGAGGTCTTGCCGGTCACTATGCTGCCGTCCGGCAGCTCTATCGCGGCGGCGGGAGCACCCGTGGCATCACGCTTTGCAAGAGCCGCGGCGATAACGGGACGGTCGGCTGCGGAAAGCCCCGCCTGCTTCATCTGGATCTCATGCTTGTACACGATGTCCGATCCTATGTTGCCGCGTTTCTGCTCGCAGAGGGCGGTATAGTAGCGGCGGATTATCTCCTGATTCGCGGCGTCGCGCACCGCGTCGTCGTCGGTGATGCAGAAGCCCGCCATATTCACGCCCATGTCGGTGGGCG
>ENA-ORSC01002779-ORSC01002779.1-human-gut-metagenome-genome-assembly--contig:-NODE-2779-length-10220-cov-3.157501_pt1 | contig 10220 bp, 8 predicted proteins | sample MGYA00242178_ERZ509140 | MGnify/ENA primary metagenome ERZ509140 (study PRJEB26280, sample SAMEA2338681) | human gut metagenome | biome: human gut; feature: human-associated habitat; material: faeces...
TCCCGCATTTCCCGGATCCTGAAGATCCTCCAGAACCATGACCAGAGGATTTTTTCCCGCCAGTACCTCTTCCTCGCTCCAGGAAGGCAGCTTCAGAACTGTCAGGATCCCCTGGGGAGTCTTGGTATCACACATCTGACGGAATACGGAATCCTTCACGATCTCACAGGGATATTTTTCTGCCTGAGACATCAGCTCTCCGTCCCGGGAAACTGTCTCGGAAACAAACACCTGGGAAACCCAGCTTTCCGGTGCTTCCAGAAACATTTTCCGGCCCTCTGCCACAAAAAGTCCCTGCTCTCTTCTGGCTTTTGCCTTCTGGTTCAGCTGCATGACATTTTTTATTTTTGCATTTGATACACTGGTTATCATACTTTTATTTCTCTCCTTCCGGCAATCCGTATTCGGTTAACGTAATTCCTCACGACTTGCATTCAGATCCTTGTTTTTTCCTATGGCGATTATGGAACAGTTGTCCGGAAGCGGTTCGGAAGGATCCAGATCTACCGTGACATTTTCACCCTGCTTGATGCCAATGATATTAATGTGAAAACGCTCCCGTACATTCAGATCTGCCAGATTTTTTCCGATCCAGGATACCGGCATGGAAAACTCCGCCATACTGAACTCCGCCGAAAGCTCAAACACATCCAGATACCCGCCGGACATAAGATTTCTGGCAACCCGCAGTCCCATGGACTGTTCCGGATAAATGATCTTATCTGCACCAATTTTGTCAAGTATACGTCCATGAAGAGAATTCATGCTTTTTGCAACTACAAAGGGCACTCCCAGATCTTTGGCCTGCATGGTTGCGGAAATACTGGCTTCCAGATTTTCGGCAACTGCGATAATGGCTACATCCACATTCTGAACTCCCAGAGCCTTCAGGATTCCCGGTTCACGGACATCTGCTTTTACCGCATAGGTTACTTTTTCGGAAATCTCTTCGATATTTTCTTCTTTGTCATCAATGGCAAGGACATCGCAGTCTGACTCTGCCAGCGTCACCGCCAGAGTCATTCCAAACTGTCCAAGCCCGATCACGGCAAAAGATTTATTTTTCATTCTATTCTCCTGTTTAACCGATCATGATATCTTCTTCACCGAGATGCGTGGTGCTTCCCGGCCTGTTGCGTACACGCATCACAACTGCTGTTCCAAGTGTCAGCGGTCCGATACGTCCCAGATACATGGTAAGGATCACGATCCACTTGCCTGCCACATTCAGCTGAGGTGTCAGTCCTCTGGAAAGTCCTACTGTAGCCCCCGCAGAAGTGATCTCATATAAAACATCTGCCAAATCCACTCCCGGCATTACTGCGGACAAAAGCACCGTCATGGTAAAAAGGATCAGCACACTGGTTCCTGCAACAACCATGGCAGAACGGAGATAGCTCTCACGGATCCTGCGGCCGTATACCTCTACATCCTTTTTTCCCTGAAGATATGCTGCAATAGAAAGGATCAGAACCGCAATGGTAGTAGTCTTCACACCACCGGCAGTGCCCATGGGTGATCCTCCGATAAACATCCACAGTAGGGAAATGATCACGGTAGGTGTGGACAAAAGCGACTGATCCATGGTATAAAATCCCGCCGTACGTGTTGTCACTGACTGGAAAAAGGATGCCATGAGCTTTGTTCCCAGTGGTGCCCCCTTCAGCGTGGAAGGGTTTCCGGATTCAAAGATAAATACCAGAAATGCTCCTGAAAATACCAGGATCCCGGTCATCGTAAGGACCAGCTTGCTCTGAAGCCGCAGTACACGAAAAACTCTGGATGGGGAGAGCTCTTTTCTCAGAACCTTGCGGAATTTATCCCACAGATCCCACCAGACGATAAATCCAAGACCTGACACAATGATCAGGCCAATCGTAGTGATATTGACCAGCGGATTGCTCACATATACCGAAAGGCTTGTTTCCCCGAAAAGATCGATCCCTGCGTTGCAGAATGCAGATACCGCCAGAAATATGGCATGCACCAGACCTTTTTTTATTCCAAATTCCGGTACAAAGCAAAACGCATACAGGACCGCACCGATTCCTTCTGCAAGAAACACGCATTTCACCACACTGCGGACTACAGCCACGACTCCACCCATTTCATCCAGGTTGTAGGATTCCTTGATGATCCGCCGGTTTTTCAGGGAAATTTTCCGCCGGAGGCTGATGAATATCATATTCGCCAGTGCGATCAGTCCGATCCCGCCGATCTGTATCAGGCACAGGATAACCGCTTTTCCAATGGGGCTCCACTGGACTGCCATAACAACTGTGGAAAGTCCTGTTACACATACGCTGGTCGCCGCTGTAAAAACAGCATCCGGGAAGGTAACAGCCTGCCCGGGTGCACTGCAGAACGGCATCCACAAAATAAGTCCACCTACAAAAATCACCCCCGCAAAGCCGAGGGCAATTATTTGTGACGTATTCAGTTTATGCAATCCGTCTGAAACTTTTTTCAAGTTCATATTTTTTATTTATTGTAGTTGTGAGAAAGAGAATTGCAAACCTCCCACATGTAGGAATCTACATTCTTCTGCATTGCAAGAGCCTCATTGATGTCAAAATCAACGAACTCACCGTGGCGATATCCAACAACACGGCTGCGTTTACCGGCAACAAGAAGGTCTACTGCAAGAGCACCCATCATGGACGCATATACACGGTCCTTACATGTAGGGCTTCCACCACGCTGCATGTGACCAAGGATAGTTGCACGTGTCTCGATGCCTGTTGCAGCCTCGATACGTTTTGCCATAGCCTCTGAATGGCCGATACCCTCAGCATTTACGATGATATGGTGTTTCTTGCCTTTCTTACGGCTCTCTACGATATTGTCAATAAGCTTCTGCTCATCGTAATCATATTTCTCCGGGATCAGGATATCCTCAGCACCGTTTGCGATACCGCACCATACTGCAAGGTATCCGGCGTTACGTCCCATAACCTCGATGATACTGCATCTCTCATGGGATGTGGATGTATCACGTACCTTGTCAATAGCTTCCATAGCTGTATTTACAGCAGTATCGAAACCGATGGTGTACTCGGTACATGCGATATCAAGGTCAATGGTTCCCGGCAGGCCAATGGTATTGATTCCAAGGTTCGCAAGCTTCTGAGCACCTGCGAAGGATCCGTCTCCACCGATAACAACAAGGCCGTCGATCCCATGCTTTCTGCAGATCTCTGCAGCCTGCTGCTGTCCTTCCTCTGTTCTCATCTCTGCACATCTGGCAGTATAAAGAATTGTTCCGCCTCGTTCAATCGTATCGGAAACGTCCCTTGCTGTCATATCTCTGATCTCTTCATTTAAGAGACCGCTGTATCCTTTATAGATTCCCTTTACGTTCAGTCCGCTGCTTAATCCTCTTCTGACAACAGCACGGATTGCAGCATTCATTCCAGGTGCGTCACCGCCACTGGTCAAAACGCCGATCGTTTTGATTTTGTTCTCTGCCATATTGTTATCCTCCATCTTATGAAACAACCTATTGTAATACACATATTCGGGTATAGTTTATAGCATTTTTATAAGTTTTTCAATACTCTGTCCACAATTTTAACATTGGAACTTCCATATTTTTCACACATGTGTTCCAGCCAGGAATCCTCGATATGGACCTGATAGGCAGGCGGAAGTTTCTTCATTGCCTTGACATCTTTGAGATAAATAACCACACTGCTGTTTCCTCTGGATGACATCAGATCATCTACCAGACCGGTCTCGGCTTTTGCGTAGTCTTCCCGGCTTTCGAACTGGATCCACAGTTCTTTTGGCATATCATCGAAGGTACGGACTTTTTCCAGGATCAGTTTGCTGGCTTTGTCGTCTTCCGCAGATACTCTTCCCTGGATGAAAAGTCTGGCATCTTCGTTCAGGAACATCTGGCATTTTTCGTAATCACGCGGAAATACCACAACTTCCACGGTGCCTACCAGATCTTCTACGGTAAGGAACGCCATTACCTTATTATTCTTTGTATATTTTATGGTTTTATCCGTAATCATTCCGCCTACGATCACTTTCTGGTTATCGTAGACTTCCGGAATTCCGGTTTCATCATCCGGCTGGAAATCCGACGTTTTTGCAGAGATCATTTTTTCCATCATATTCCGGTAGCGCTCCAGTGGATGGCCGCTGAGATAAATGCCAAGAACTTCTTTTTCGAAGGTCAGGATGATCTCTTTCGGATATTCCTCAACCTGCGGCATACGGATCTCAAATTCCTTTTTATCTTCCTCAGAAGCAATATCAAAAAGGCTCAACTGTCCGGCCATGGTGTGCTTTTTGTCCTGGTTGATACTGTCGATGATCTGCGTATATATGGTCATCTTCTGTTTCCGGTTTCCTTCCAGACAGTCCAGTGCTCCGGCCTTGATCAGATTTTCCACAACACGTTTGTTGATCTGATCAATATTTCGCTCCACAAAAGTTTTCAGGGAAGTATATTCCCCGTGCTCCTCTCGTTCCCGCACAATCCCCTCAATAACCGGGCGGCCGATACTCTTGATAGCAGAAAGTGCATAGCGGATGGCACCGTTGTCAACAGAAAAACCATACATGCCATGATTGATATCCGGCGGAAGGATCTGGATTCCCATCTGACGGCATACGGAAATATACTCCGCTACCTTGTTTGGCATTTCCACAACGGACGTCATCAGCGCAGCCATGAATTCTACCGGATAGTAGTATTTCAGATATGCGGTCTGATAGGAAACCACCGCATAGGCGGCAGCGTGAGACTTATTGAAAGCATACTTCGCAAAGTCTGTCATCTCATCGTAGATCTTGTTTGCGATCTCCTCGGAAATGCCGTTGGCGATACAGCCCGGAACCCCCTCTTCCACATTTCCGTAAACGAAATTCTGGCGCTCTTTTGCCATAACAGAAGCTTTCTTCTTGGACATGGCACGGCGCACCAGGTCGCTTCGTCCAAGAGTATAGCCTGCAAGATCACGGACGATCTGCATAACCTGCTCCTGGTATACGATACAGCCATAGGTCGGCTTCAGGATGGGCTCCATCTGCGGGCAGTCATAACGGATGGTATCCGGACGGTTTTTTCCGCGGATGTACTGCGGAATGAAATCCATGGGACCCGGACGGTAAAGGGAAATTCCCGCGATGACATCCTCAAGGCTCTGAGGCTTCAGTTCCTTCATGAAACTCTTCATCCCGGCACTTTCCAGCTGGAACACACCTTCTGTTCTGCCGGTGCCGATGGAAGCCAGTACTTTCGGGTCATTATAATCTATGGCATCCACATCAATGTGTCTGCCGGTGGTATTCTCTATGAATTTTACAGCATCATGGATCACGGTCAGGGTACGCAGTCCCAGAAAGTCCATTTTCAACAGGCCCAGTTCTTCCAGCGTCGTCATGGTGAACTGAGTAACGATGGAACCATCAGAGCCTCTGGACAGCGGCACGAATTCGTCTGCGGATTTCTGACAGATCACAACACCGGCCGCATGCATAGAGGTATGTCTGGGCAGTCCCTCCAGTCGCTTACACATATCGATCAGGTGGTGGACCTGTTCGTCCTCCTGATAGAGCTTGCGGAATTCCGGATTCATCTCCAGTGCTCTGCTCAGTGTAATGTTCAGTTCGTTCGGCACCATTTTGGCAATAGAATCCACGAACGCATAGGGCAGGTCCATGACACGGCCCACATCGCGGATGACACCTTTCGCCGCCAGAGTACCGAAGGTGACGATCTGTACCACCTTGTCATTGCCGTATTTTCTGCCCACATAATCGATGACCTCCTGTCTCCGTTCAAAGCAGAAATCCACGTCAATATCAGGCATAGAGACACGTTCCGGATTCAGGAATCGTTCAAACAGCAGATTGTAATGAATCGGATCGATGTTGGTGATCTTCAGGCAATATGCCACGATACTTCCCGCCGCGGAGCCTCGTCCCGGTCCCACGGGGATCCCATGCTCCTTCGCATAATTGATGAAATCCCACACGATCAGGAAGTAATCCACATATCCCATTCTCTGAATAACGCCAAGTTCATAATCCAGGCGCTCCCTGAGCGTCTGTCCGGTCTCTCCGGCGGGCTGATCACCGTCGCCGTAGCGTTCTGCCAGTCCGTCATCGCAGAGCTTATTTAAGTAGCTCCAGGAATCGTACCCCTCCGGCACATCGTATTTCGGCAGCTTCGTCACGCCGAATTCAATCTCCACATTACATCGGTCTGCGATCCTCTGGGTATTCTCCACTGCCTCCCAGGCATAGGGGAACAGTCCCTTCATTTCCTCTTCGCTCTTGACATAATACTGTCCGCCCTCGTAGCGCATACGATCCTCGTCCGCCAGCTTTTTGCCCGTCTGCAGGCACAGCAGAATGTCATGAGGGATCGCATCCTCCGCATAGGTATAGTGCACATCGTTGGTGGTCACCAAGGGAATGTCCAGCTCCCTGCTCATCTGGACCAGTTCCATATTCACGGTTCGCTGTTCCGGAATGCCGTGATCCTGTAATTCCAGGAAATAGTTGCCCTTACCGAAACATGCCTCGTATTTGCGGGCCGCCATTCTCGCCTCTTCTTTCATGCCCTTTAAAATAAATCGGGGCACTTCACCTGCCAGACACGCAGACAGCGCAATGATACCCTCATGGAACTGCTGCAGTACTTCCATGTCCACACGGGGTTTATAATAATAGCCTTCCGTGAATCCACGGCTGACGATCTTCATCAGGTTCGCATAACCGGTATTGTTCTCCGCTAACAGCACCAGATGGTGATAACGGTCCTCTCCACCGGTCAGTTCCTTGTCAAACCGGGAATTGGGAGCCACATACACCTCACAGCCCAGGATCGGCTTAATTCCTGCTTCCCTTGCCGCACGGTAGAAATCGATCACACCGTACATAACACCGTGATCGGTGATCGCTGCGCTGTTCATGCCCAGTTCCTTGACTCTGGCTACATATTCTTTAATCTTATTGGATCCGTCCAGCAGAGAGTATTCTGTATGGACATGAAGATGGGTAAACGCCATTTTGCTGTTCCCTTTCTAGTGCAGTTCTTTTGCTTTTTTCACGCATTCCTCATAGGTCGGTCCTACCTGTTCTCTGTGATAGCCCGGAGCAAGCATCGCCGCAAAATACAGATTCTCCAGTGTCTCTTCCTGTGCCGCTGTGGGATGGGAAGGCACCACTACACGGGTGCTCCATACCAGCATACAGCCGGTATACTCCACCATGAAGAATATGGGCTCCATATTTTTCTCCATACGGCTGTTCAGTGTCAGTTTATCTTCGCCGGAGATCTCTTCCAGTTTCTTAATATGGGAAGGCTGCGGTTCCTCTACACTGCCGTCCGGCAGGATCACACACTCGCAGGGATCCATATCTTCCCTATGTGCATTCATATATTCCATGACAGTCATTCCCACACCTCCTTTGCTCTATCTGTCAGTCTGTTATTCTTCCGCCCGGATCGCCCAGCGCATTTTCGTGGAACGGGCTCTGCCGTTCTGCGCGCATTCTTCTGCCGAGGGCCGCACTACATCTTTGGAATAGTCTGCATAAATTCCGTCCCGGCAGCCTTCTTTCAGTGCTCGTTTTACCAGTTTGTCTTCACCGGAATGGAACGTGAGAATCGCGACTCTTCCTCCGGGTTTCAATGCTCCCGGCAGCTTTTCCATGAACTCATACAATACTTCAAATTCACGGTTCACATCAATACGCAGAGCCTGGAACGTTCTCTGACAGGTCTTCTTGATCGTATCTTTTTTCTCCTTTTCCGGGAGAAAATCCAGGGTCTTCCCGATCACTTCTCTTAATTTCGTCGTGGTATCGATCCGGTGTCCCTTGCGGATCTCATCGGTGATCGCCTTCGCCAGTTCCTCGCAGTAGGGCTCATCGGAATTCTCATAGAGCATTCCCGCCAGTTCTTCCCTGCTGATCGTATCTAAGCGCTCGGCCGCACTGATACCCTGTGTCTGATTCAGTCGCAGGTCTAGGGGTCCGTCCACCTTAAAAGAAAATCCTCTCTCCGGATTGTCGATCTGCATAGAAGATACTCCCAGATCCGCCAGGATAAAATCAAATCCACCGGCCTCTTTTGCGATCTCATCTATGGTACAGAAATTCTGCAATTTAATCGTCAGGATATCCTCTCCATACCCGGCATCCGCCAGACGTTTCCTCGTCTTGGCAGACTCTTCCGGATCTACATCTGTGGCATAGATATGACCACGGCCCTGTAACTGTTCCAGCATAGCTTTTGTATGTCCACCGTACCCCAGCGTCGCGTCAAATCCGGTCTCTCCCGGCTGGATCTTCAGAAAATCCAGGATCTCCTGTACCATAATGGATCTATGCATACCTGCGGGCGTATTGCCCTTGCTGATGACATGGGCAATGGTATCTCCGTATTTTTCCGGCTGTAATTCTTTATATTTTTCCTCGTATTTTTTCGGATATTTTCCCTTATACCGCACACGGCGCTTATGGGGTGTCTGTTCCTGCTCCATTCCCATGATTACCTCATTCCAAATTAGTATAATGTGGGCGTCAAAAGCGCAGGCATCCTGCTCGATACCCACGCTTCCTTTTTTGCTTCCTTTTCTCTTAATGAAAGATGTCTTTTATTTTAAATGATGTCTTTTATTATAGTGCGCTCTTGATCGCTGCCATCAATTCATCATAAGTCTCATATGCCGGCAGCTCCGGATGATCCTTTTTGATCTGCTCAGTACTCTTGAACAGGAAGCCTGCCTTGCTCGCTTTGATCATGCCCAGATCGTTGAAGCTGTCGCCGGAGGCGATCGTCTCATAGCCGATGGACTGCAGTGCGCGGACGGTCGTGAGCTTCGACTTCTCGCAGCGCATCTTAAATCCGGTGATCTCTCCGTTCTCAGCTACTTCCAGAGAATTACAGAAAATAGTCGGATAACCTAATTTTTTCATCAGAGGACCGGCAAACTGTGAAAAGGTATCGCTGATAATGATGACCTGGGTAATAGAGCGCAGCTCGTCTAAGAATTCCTTCGCGCCCGGGATCGGGTCGATCTTCGCGATCGTATCCTGAATTTCCTTCAGTCCCAGACCATGCTCCTTCAGTATCCCAATTCTCCATTTCATTAATTTATCGTAATCCGGCTCGTCTCTGGTGGTTCTCTTCAGCTCCGGGATCCCACTGGCCTCCGCAAATGCGATCCAGATCTCCGGTACCAGTACTCCTTCCAGATCCAGGCATACAATATTCATATCCATCCTTGTGTCCTCCCAGTAAATTCAAATGTATTTGCGAAAAGTATACCCTATTTTACTGCTTCGTGCAACCATTTACTTTCTTGTTGTAACGTGTTGTATATGTTGTAGTATGTTCTTATGATGCAATGGTGAAGATGACATTCTCTGAGCATTTTTTGAAATTTGCTTGTAATTTTTACTTTTTCTTCCTTATTTTTGTGACATTTTTACTGTTTACTTTGTTCTATATGTGCTATAATAACCATAGTGTGAAAAGAACTTCCGACAAGCTCTCATCTACACCAAACCAACGTAGAGATAGAGGAGGCAATTGTTATGTTGACATTAAAAGCTGAGAAAAGAAATCCTGAGGAAAAGGCAAAGAAATTAAGAAGAGACGGTTTTATCACCGGTGTTCTGTACGGCAAAGAAATGAAGGAAAACGTATCCTTGAAATTCACAGAGAAGGATGCAGCTGCTTTCATTAAAAACGCGAAAGAAGGCACGCAGGCTTATCTGGAACTGGACGGCAAAAATGTAGATGTTCTGGTGAAGAATATTGATTTTGATCCTCTGACGAAGAAATATATGGCTCTGGACTTCCAGGCTCTGGTAGCCGGTGAAGTCGTATCTGCTACCGTTCCTATTGTATATCTGAATGAGGACAAGGTACAGGGTATCTTTGAAGCAGAGTTGTCCGAAGTACATTACAAGGCTGATCCCGCACATCTGTTGGAGCCCATTGAGATCGATCTTGCAACACTGCCCCAGACGACCAAGACCACGTATGTGAAAGACCTGAAGCTAGAGGAGAAGGGCGTCCATGTCACTACCTCCGGTGAACAGCAGCTGTTCCATATCGGTGCATACGGACAGGAAGAGACTGACGAAACCGAAGCCGAAGCCGCTGACGAGACGAAATAACCCACTGCAGTAATCATTGATCGTTCCTTAGAATACCGCCCGGAGAGTTTTGTGATATACTCCTTTCC
>ENA-ORSC01002782-ORSC01002782.1-human-gut-metagenome-genome-assembly--contig:-NODE-2782-length-10216-cov-4.063380_pt1 | contig 10216 bp, 9 predicted proteins | sample MGYA00242178_ERZ509140 | MGnify/ENA primary metagenome ERZ509140 (study PRJEB26280, sample SAMEA2338681) | human gut metagenome | biome: human gut; feature: human-associated habitat; material: faeces...
ATTTGAACCCTCGCGCCGGTTGCCCGACCTACACCCTTAGCAGGGGCGCCTCTTCGGCCTCTTGAGTATTTCTCCTCAGCCCGATCCAAGGTCTGTATTTAACTGTGTGTTTACATACTTTTAATGTAACTTCACAGCGCATTGATAATTATACCTAAGAACCCTTTTTCTGTCAACGGTTTTTTCGATTATTTTTTTCTTTTTTTAAGTTTGTTTTCTAATTATCTATATATAGAAGAAACAGACTCTTTTTCACTATATCTAGCAAAGAGTCTGTCCTTTTTACCTTATCTTTATTTTATGCTTCCTTTGGTTCATATTCAGATATGGTTTCTTCTATTCTTCTTTTTACTTCTTTTGCGATCTCTGTCGTCTTCATATTTTGATATTCTTCATAATAAATCGGTTCCAGGAAATGTACCTGTACCGTTACCGGTGCGATACTATTTGTATCAAACGGTTTAAAAGAATCAATCAACGCAATCGGTATGATCGGGCATTTCGCTTTTGTTGCCGCCTTGAAGCTTCCACCTTTAAACTCAAGAAGCTTGTTCCCCATCTTCGAGCGGGTTCCTTCTGCAAAGATCAGATAGTTTCTTCCTTTCTTTACTTCCTCTGTAACATCCATGATCACTTGCATAGACTGACGGATATCTTCGCGGTCGATCATGTAGGCCTTCATACATTTAAATGTCTGCTTGAGAAGTGGAACATTTGCCACTTCTTTTTTTGCCACCACCGAAAACGGACGCGGGCAGGCATCAACAATTGCGAGTACGTCATAAAGCCCTTGATGATTCGGAAAAAACATAAACCCTCCCTCTTTGGGGATATTTTCTTTTCCATATGCTTCGATTGTTACATTTCCGCCTTTATTGGCTCTTTTGACAATATATTTCAGAAGCTTATATCGGGTGATCTCCGGATACTTGTCTACGTGCGCGGCATAGTAACACAGCTTGCACCACATAAACGGAACAAGCAGAATATTCCGAATTACCATAAGTGCAATTCTTTTCACACAATTCATTCCCTATTCCTCCGCATACTCTTTGACGGCTGTCTCGTATAAATTATTGCCCTCGGAGTCGATCACAACAATTGCCGGAAGGTCTTCGATCTCCAGGCGGCGGATCGCTTCTGTGCCAAGATCATCATATGCGATCACATCTGCTCTTTTGATACATTTTGAAAGAAGCGCGCCTGCTCCTCCGACTGCTGCAAAATAAACTGCTTTATTTCTCACGATTGCATCCTGGACAGCCTGACTTCTTTTCCCTTTTCCTATCATTCCGCCAAGCCCCAGATCCAGAAGGCGTGGTGCATATTTGTCCATCCTGCTTGCTGTTGTCGGTCCTGCTGAGCCGATCGGTCTTCCTTCTCTCGCCGGAGATGGTCCCATATAATAAATCATCTGATTCTTAATATCAAGTGGAAGCTCTTTTCCTTCTGAAAGCACTTCATCCATTCTTTTATGAGCAGCATCACGGGCGGTATAAATAACTCCCGTAAGATATACATAATCTCCTGCTCTTAAATCCTGTATTTCTTCCTTTGCTACTGGAACTGTAATATGTCTTTCCATATTCTTTTCCTTCCTGATTCTTTTTCTGTATTCTGCTGCGGCGTTTTTAACTGCTAACAGGAGTCTTATAATTCTCTTAAAATAATTTCAGCCAGTTTCTCAACTGTAAAGTCTACAAAACTAATGCACTGCGCTTTTCTCTCCGGAGAATTTTTTTCTTTTCCTCTTGTCAGCACACGACAGCAGGTTGCTCCGCAATGTTCTTTAAATGCGTCGTGAAACTCTTTCGTCAGCCGCTGGCATTTCAAAAAGGCTTCATCTCCAGGTGTTCTTCTTCCGAAAAAATAGCCGATGCACATGGTTGCTCCTGCAAGCGCACCACAAATACAGCCACCATCTCCGAGCCCCCACGGGAATCCGGATGACATAGCGATCGCATCATCTGACAGATCAAGATCAAAGCCCTTTTTGATCGCATAGATCACCGACTCTGAACAGGCGAACCCTTTCTGAAAAATCTCAACCGCATCTTTTCGCATTGCGTCTACGTCTACATTTGTATTCATAATTATCCTCTTTTCATTTTCCTTTAAATATTACACATCCTCTCACCGGGCAGAAACCATTTGTAACATGCTTCATCTTCGCACGAGTACATATCTTCGGCACGGAAAGTCTTTTCAGGATCCCCCCGGTAAATTAAATAGTGCGGATCACATGGCGGTTAACATGACAGCAAATATTTACAGCTACCGGAAGTCCGGCAATATGAGTCGGATAAGTGTTGACATTGACAGCCAGCGCGGTTGTACTTCCCCCAAGTCCGCCCGGTCCGATTCCAATCTTGTTGATCCGCTCCAGTAATTCTTCTTCCAGTTCTTTTACATATGGAATGTCTGAATGGCTTCCGACTTCTCTTGTAAGTGCTTCTTTTGCCATCAGTGCGCATTTTTCAAATGTGCCGCCGATTCCCACGCCGACAACCATCGGAGGACAGGCATTCGGGCCGGCATCTTTTACTGCCGTAAGAACTGCTTCCTTTACTCCTTCGATTCCGTCTGCCGGTTTCAGCATAAATACACGGCTCATATTTTCGCTTCCAAAGCCTTTTGGTGCGACCTTGATCTTCACCTGATCGCCCGGAACAATTTTATAATGAATGATTCCCGGTGTATTATCTTTTGTATTCTCTCTGAGAATCGGATCTTTCACAACGGATTTTCTCAGATATCCGTCAACATAACCCCGACGGATCCCTTCATTTACCGCATCTTCCAGGTTGCCGCCTTCGAAATGTACATCCTGTCCGATCTCAAGAAATACGACTGCCATTCCAGTATCCTGGCAGATTGGGATCATATCTTTTCCGGCGATCTTCAGATTATCCTGAAGCTGGCTTAATATCTTTTTCCCCAGTGGTGACTTCTCTGTTGAAACTGCATTTTTCATCGCAATGTCCATATCTTTTGAAAGAAAATGGTTCGCTTCAATGCACATTTCTTTGATATTCTTTGAAATCTCTTCCACGTTCAATGTACGCATTGGTTTTTCCTCCTGCATTTCATAATCTGATTTTTATTATACTATGGTTTTTTTTCATCTGCAATGTAATCATCTTCAAATAAACCAGTATTGCCTCTAATTGTTAACCTTGTAAAATTTTAAGTTGACATTCTTTCTTTTGCATGGTAAAGTGTGAAATGTATTTGATATTTTTTACCAAGGAAGGTTTACTTATGATTTCTGAAATTGAAACAACTACAGATCCGGTGCTTTCACGAGAAGATGCGATTGCAATCCTGAATACACCGGACGAAGAACTCGATCAGCTCATTGCACAAGCTGAAAAACTGCGCAGAAAATATAAGGGCAATCATGTAAGTATTCATATTCTTACCAATGCCCGCAGCGGTAACTGCTCACAGGACTGCGCTTACTGTGCACAATCCTGTCGTTCAAAAGCCGATATCGACAAATATAAGTGGGTAGCTGATGAGAAGTTATATAAAGATAATGATTTTGTAAATGAACATCATCTTTCCAGACACTGCATCGGACTCAGCGGTATGAAATTCACCGACGAAGAGATTGAAGAACTGGCTTCTAAGATCCGCAAGATGAAGGAAGACGGAACTCACCTTTGCTGTTCCATCGGATTTCTTACTGAAAAACAGGCTCTAATGTTAAAAGAAGCCGGACTCGACCGGATCAACCACAACCTGAACAGCAGCCGGGCTTACTACAGTCACATCTGTTCTACCCATACTTTTGAGCAGCGCGTTCAGAATATCAAAATGCTTCAGAGACTTGGATTTGAAATCTGCAGTGGCGGAATCATTGGAATGGGCGAAAGCAAAGAGGATGTTGTTGATATGCTTCTGGAGCTTCGTGAGATCCAGCCGGAAGCTCTGCCGATCAACTTCCTGTTGCCAATTCCGGGAACTCCGCTCGGTGATGCCGATATTTCCGAACTCACAACTGAGTATTGCATGAAGGTTCTCTGCCTTGCAAGACTTCTGGTTCCGCAGTCAGATATCCGTTGTGCTGCCGGACGTGAGGTTTATTTTAAAGGTGAAGAAAAGAAGCTTCTCAGCGTTGTAGATTCCATCTTCGCTTCCGGTTATCTGACCGCAGATGGTCAGGGAATCAAAGATACGATCCGGACGATTACGGATGCCGGTTTTACATATGAGATCGAATCTGCTTAATTTATTGACACGCCGAACATTATTAACATTCTAAAAGGAGAGTACATAACATGACTCAGGGAAACACACAGACACTTCGTACAACCAATACTTATGCAATGGCGGTAACAGCTCTTATGACCGCTGTCACCTGCATTCTTGCACCGCTTTCCATACCGATCGGACCGGTGCCGATTTCACTTACCAACTTTGCAATTTATCTTTCTCTCTATCTTCTGGATTGGAAGAAAGGAACGATCAGCTATATCCTTTATCTTCTTCTCGGACTTGTGGGACTTCCTGTATTTTCCGGATTCACCGGAGGAATCGGAAAGCTTGCCGGACCAACTGGCGGATATATCATTGGTTTCATCCCAATGGCAATCATTGCCGGTATTGTAATTGACAAATTCAGTCAGAGATGGATCCAGATTCTTGGAATGATCGTTGGAACTGCAATCTGCTATGCATTCGGAACTGCATGGTTCTGCATTCAGGCAGGTTACACTGTATCTGCTGCCCTTGCAGTATGTGTCATTCCATTTATCCCGGCGGACCTTATCAAGATGGTGATCGCCATGATCATCGGACCTGAAATCCGCAAAAGACTCGGAGCTGTTGCACAGTAAGATGCACGGCGTCTGCCAGAATATTTGAAGTCTGGCAAAATAATAATTCAGCCCCCTCTACAAAGTCCGGAAAGCCTGTTTGCTGCAGCGTTTCCGGGCTTCTTTGTTTTTTTAATCCGACTTTTACCAGAGCAAACGCAAGCCATGCCATAACATTTCTTTCCATGCAGCCTCACAAAACAAAGCAAGAGACCAGACAAGGCATTTGCATATTCCCTGTCCAGTCTCTTTATGATTTATCCTGCTTCTGTATTTCTACTTTCGCTCAGATCTTTATTCTTCTGTCTGCTCTTCTACAACCGTCTCAGCAGTTGCTTCTGTATTTGCTTCTTCTGCAGTCTCTTCTGCGTTCTCCTCCAGTTCACCTGAAGCCCTGCGTACCTTTGCGATACTTGCAACTTCTTCGTGTTCCTTCAGATTGATCAATTTAACACCGGATGTGATTCTTCCGAGTACGGAAATCCCCGCACATTCCATACGGATCACGATACCATCTGTGTTGATGATCATAATCTCATCATCCGGACCTACTGCCTTCGCACCGACTACATTTCCGGTCTTCTCTGTGATCTTATAGCATTTCACGCCTTTTCCACCACGGTTCTGGGCTGTGAATTCTTCCATGCGGGTTCTCTTGCCCATACCCTTTTCAGATACGATCAGAAGCTCTTCACCCTGCGCATCAAGCTGCATTGCAACAACTTCATCACGGTCACTTAAATTCATACCACGAACGCCCATAGAGGTTCTTCCGGTTGAGCGTACATCAGATTCATGGAAACGGATGCATTGACCATACTGCGTAACGAGAATAACATCTCTTTCATCATCCGTAATCTTAACTTCGATCAGTTCATCATCCTCACGGAGTGTGATCGCAGCAAGTCCTGTCTTTCTTACATTTGCGTAATCCAGGATCGGAGTCTTCTTAACAAGACCTTTCTTGGTTGCCATGAACAGATAGTCACCTTCCTTGAAATCCTTGATCGGAATCATTGCTGTGATCTTCTCATCCGGCTGAAGCTGAAGGATGTTGATAATTGCTGTACCTCGAGAAGTTCTTCCTGCTTCCGGAATCTCATATCCCTTCAGGCGATAGCAGCGTCCGGTATTGGTAAAGAACATAATATACTGGTGAGTATTGGTCATGAACAGCTCTTCTACATAGTCTTCATCCAGAGTCTGCATACCCTTGATACCCTTGCCGCCACGATTCTGGCTCTTGAAAGTATCGTTGCTCATTCTCTTAATGTATCCCATCTTGGTCATGGTGATCACTACATCTTCTCTCGGGATCAGATCCTCTGTAGAAATGTCGTATTCATCAAATCCGATGGCTGTTCTTCTGTCATCTCCGTATTTTTCAGAGATCACAAGGATTTCTTTCTTAATTACGCCAAGCAGAAGCTTTCTGTCTGCGAGGATCGCCTTGTACTCTGCGATCTTCTTCTCAAGCTCTGCATACTCTGTTTCCAGCTTCTCTCTTTCCAGACCGGTCAGAGCTCTCAGACGCATATCCACGATAGCCTGGGACTGTGCATCACTTAAGTTAAAGCGACTCATCAACTCTGCTTTCGCAATCTGTACGGTCTTGGATCCACGGATGATCTTAATAACCTCATCAATGTTATCCAGGGCGATCAGCAGACCTTCCAAGATGTGTGCACGTTCTTCTGCCTTATTCAGCTCGTATTTGGTACGTCTGGTCACAACGTCTTCCTGATGTTTCAGATAATGGTTCAGGATTTCCAGAAGGCTCATAACCTTCGGCTCATTATTGACCAATGCAAGCATGATCACACCAAATGTATCCTGCAGCTGTGTATGCTTGTAAAGCTGGTTCAGAACGACATTCGGGTTCACATCTCTTCTCAATTCGATGCAGACACGCATACCTTCACGGCTTGACTGATCGCTCAGGTCTGTGATTCCATCAATCTTCTTATCTCTTACAAGCTCCGCGATCTTCTCGATCAGGCGGGCTTTGTTGACCATATACGGAAGCTCGGTTACTACGATTCTGTGCTTTCCATTCTGCATTGGCTCGATATTGGATACCGCACGCACACGGATCTTTCCACGTCCTGTACGGTAAGCCTCTTCGATTCCTCTTGTTCCAAGGATCGTTGCTCCCGTCGGGAAATCAGGTCCTTTGATGATCTCCATGATCTCTTCGATCGTGGTCTCATCTTTATCTTCAATCTGGTCATCAATAATTTTCACAACCGCACCGATGACTTCTCTTAAGTTGTGCGGTGGAATATTGGTTGCCATACCTACCGCGATACCGGAGGTTCCGTTTACCAGAAGGTTCGGGAATCTTGACGGAAGAACGGTCGGTTCTTTTTCTGTCTCGTCAAAGTTCGGTGCAAAATCAACGGTATCTTTATTGATATCCGCTGTCATTTCCATCGAAATCTTACTAAGTCTTGCCTCGGTATATCGCATTGCGGCAGCACCGTCACCGTCCACAGAACCGAAGTTACCGTGACCGTCTACAAGAATGTAACGGGTAGACCAGTCCTGTGCCATATTAACGAGGGCTCCGTAAATAGAACTGTCACCATGCGGGTGATATTTACCCATGGTATCACCGACGATACGCGCGCATTTACGGTGCGGCTTGTCAGGACCGTTGTTCAACTCGATCATCGAATAAAGAATACGTCTCTGAACAGGTTTCAGACCGTCTCTTACATCCGGAAGCGCACGAGAAGCAATAACACTCATGGCATAATCGATATAGAACTCTTCCATGGTTTTTTTCATATCCACTTCATGAACTTTATCAAAAATATTATCTTCCATTGGTATTCTCCTATATATCTAAGTTCTTAACAAATTTTGCATTCTCTTCGATAAATTCTCGTCTTGGTTCTACTTTATCTCCCATCAGGGTTGTAAAGGTAAGATCCAGTTCGGAAGATGTCTCATCGTCCATTGTCACTCTTCTTAAGATTCGATGCTGCGGATCCATTGTGGTATCCCATAACTGCTCTGCGTCCATCTCACCCAGACCTTTGTATCGCTGAATCTTATTGTTCTGATCACGTCCAACTTCGCTGATGATCTTCGCCAGTTCTTCATCGCTGTATGCATACCAGACTTTCTTGTTCTTCTCCAGCTTGTAAAGCGGCGGCTGAGCCAGATATACATAGCCCTGTTTGATCAGCTCCGGCATAAAACGATAGAGGAATGTCAGAAGCAGCGTACTGATATGTGCTCCATCAACGTCGGCATCGGTCATGATGATGATCTTGTGATATCTCAGTTTGGAAATATCGAAATCATCATGGATTCCTGTACCGAATGCAGTGATCATTGCCTTGATCTCGGCATTACCGTAGATCTTATCCAGTCTTGCCTTCTCTACATTCAGGATCTTTCCACGAAGTGGCAGGATCGCCTGGGTTGCTCTGTCACGGGCTGTCTTTGCAGAACCTCCCGCAGAGTCTCCCTCTACGATGTAGATCTCACACTTGGATGGATCCTTATCTGAACAGTCCGCAAGCTTTCCAGGCAGTGACATGCCTTCCAGTACGGATTTTCTTCTGGTAAGATCTCTCGCCTTTCTGGCCGCCTCTCTTGCTCTCTGCGCCATAACCGACTTCTCAACAATTGATTTTCCAATAGCAGGATTCTGTTCAAGGAAGATCTGAAGCTGGCTGCTGACGATACTGTCAACCGCACCTCTCGCTTCACTGTTACCGAGCTTCTGCTTGGTCTGTCCTTCAAACTGAGGATCCTCAATCTTAACACTGATGATAGCTGTAAGACCTTCCCTAATATCCTCACCGGAAAGATTCGGCTCACTGTCTTTTAATAATTTGTTCTTTCTCGCATAGTCGTTAAAGGTCTTTGTGATCGCATTTCTGAATCCGACCACATGGGTCCCACCTTCCGGTGTCGTGATATTATTTACAAAACCATAGGTGTTATCTGTATAAGAATCATTGTGCTGCATTGCAACTTCAACTTCTACATTATCTTTTGTTCCTTCACAGTAGATAATCTGCTCGTAAAGCGGAGTCTTACTGCGATTTAAGTACTGAACGAACTCCTTGATACCGCCTTCATAGTGGAACACTCTTTCCTTCGGTTCTTCATCCCGGAGATCAGTCAGGCTGATGCGAAGTCCCTTGGTAAGGAACGCCATCTCACGGAATCTCTGTTTTAACGTATCATAATCAAATACTGTATCTTCGAAAATAGTTTCATCCGGAAGGAAGGTTACCTTTGTTCCTGTCTTCTCCGGATCACATTCATCTACAACCTTCAGCTTGTAAACAACATGTCCTTTTTCATATCTCTGTCTGTACACCTTCCCTTCGTGGCAGATCTCAACCTCAAGCCAGTCAGAAAGCGCATTTACAACGGAAGCTCCTACACCGTGAAGTCCACCGGATACCTTGTATCCTCCACCGCCGAATTTACCGCCGGCATGCAGAATCGTAAATACGACTTCTACTGCGGGAATACCTGCCTTGTGATTGATACCTACAGGAATTCCTCTTCCGTTATCGATAACAGTGATAGAATTATCTTCGTTGATCGTTACATCAATGGTATCGCAGAATCCTGCAAGTGCTTCATCTACCGCATTATCAACGATCTCATACACCAGATGATGCAGTCCTCTGCTGGATGTGGTACCAATATACATTCCAGGACGCTTTCTTACAGCTTCCAGACCTTCCAATATCTGAATCTGATCCGCGCCGTATTCATGTTCTACCGCGGTATTATTCCTATTTTCTTCGCTCATGATTCCTCACATTCTGCCCTACAGGCTGCCAAAATTATATTCATCTGACGGAGATTCTTCTATATCCGATTTCAGACCCATATTTTCATTTACACAGGTAACTGTTCCGGCGGATACCTTGAATACTCTGTTAATTTCAAACCGGTTATTTACAAATTCTTCCAGACCGGTACAGGTAATGATCGTCTGAATATCTCCGATACTGTTCAACAGATAGTTTTGCCGGTTACTGTCCAGTTCAGACAATACATCGTCAAGTAACAGGACCGGTGTATCTTTCGTGATCCTTTTTACTAATTCAATTTCGGATAATTTTAAAGAGAGAGCAGCAGTACGCTGCTGACCCTGGGATCCGAACTTTCGTATATCCACATCACCTACCAGGAAGGAAAAGTCATCTCTGTGGGGTCCCACGGATGTCATTTTGGCCCGCATATCACGATCCTGGCTGTTTTTTAATTTTCTTTCAAATTCATCCAGCTCCACATCCGGCTCATACTGGATACGGATCTCTTCCCTGCCACCGGACAGCTTTTTATGAATCTCATAAATGATCTCATTGAGCTGTTCTACGAACAGCTTTCTGCGCTCTATGATCTTACTTCCGTAG
>ENA-ORSC01002787-ORSC01002787.1-human-gut-metagenome-genome-assembly--contig:-NODE-2787-length-10209-cov-2.256451_pt1 | contig 10209 bp, 3 predicted proteins | sample MGYA00242178_ERZ509140 | MGnify/ENA primary metagenome ERZ509140 (study PRJEB26280, sample SAMEA2338681) | human gut metagenome | biome: human gut; feature: human-associated habitat; material: faeces...
TTAAATATCATCTATTAGTATAATAACAAAACCACCTTAAAATGTCAATGTATATTTGACAAAAACAAGAATCTTTACATAGAAAAAATGCTTATTTTTTGCTAGTTTCATGTAACAATTATACAAAACAGATGGATAGTAATGAGGGTGAATCGCATCATACAATTGCGCATTTACCCTCTTTTTATTTTGTAACCAAAAGGACGATTCACAGATGCAGAAACTTAGTGTTGAAGTCCTGGAGAAAATGCTCGGAGCTGATCTGTCAAATCATGAGATAGATATGATGCTCTACATTGCCCGTTTTCAAGACGAGTTCGGGCATATCCGGGGCGTGTATTACAGAGATATTTGTGAAAACGTCGGACTTTCATATCAGGGATTTTATGATTGTCTGCATTCCCTTGAACGTAAGGGAATCATAGCGTGCGAAAAGCGTAGTTATTTTGACTGGGATATTCAGGTCATCAATAACTCTTTTTGTGGTACGGAAAACTTTGGGCGAGGTTATGTATCGCTGCATTGTGGTATGGTGCGGTCAGATGAGTTTAAACAACTTAAAGGCGGCGCAAAGCTTATGGCATTATGGCTCATGCGTGAATGGCTGATCAGCAGGAGCCGGTCCGGAAGCAGTGCGTACCAGATCACAAAAGAAAACCTGATTGCAAAATTTGTAGGACTGCTTAATGTATCCAGACGTACTGTGAGGGAATATTTGGGCGATTTAGAGCCTTTTATGGATGTGTACTTAGAAAAAGGACGTAAGTACTTTATAACCTTTAAAAAGGGCGCATACGAGGCTCTGCCGGGCAGGGATTCGGAGAACGATGAACTCAGAAACCACACGGTTACAATCTCCTGCAGGAGAAACCGGATCAAGGATGAGAACAGGCAGAAAGAGGAAGAAATCTGTACCATCCTAAAGCAGCACCACAAGGACATCATTAAGTACCTAGAATTTGATCTAAGTGCCATAATCAGGGAAAGCCTGGCACGGATCAATGCGAGCATACATAACAAGTACAAGTGGAAGCGGTATTTAAATCCTGCACTGGTACATAAGATCGTGATAGAGGAGCTTGCCAATGCGTAGGCATATACAATTGAACAGGGATTATGACAGACCTATGAGAGCCATAGGTCTCTTCGTGGTATCATAAATAGCATCTGGAGAGCCAGATCATCCATCCAAAAGGCAGTTTTCGGTGAAAAAGACACCGGGAGCTGCTTTTTCTTTTTTTACTGGAGAAAAGTATTCAAGTTTCACGACAGTTCAGAAAAAAAGTATTCAAATATCATTTCAATTTTTGATAAGGATATTCAAGTTTTAAACAGCTGATATAAATTTATTCAAATTTTACAGTAATAAATGAGATCTCCTATTCAATTTCCAAACTATCCACAAAGTGCCTCAAAGCCCCATAAATAGGGCAAAGACACAATATTTAAAACGGCTAATAAATCCTTTCTAAATACAATTCTTTCTTTTTATCAACTATATCTTGTTTGGGAATCAGCTACTCTGCAAACAATCTCTTTTTAATTGATCCATGTCACCTCGACACACGAAAACACTCATCCATCCACACAATAAGGAAGCCGAAACGCATAGCGTTCCGCCAATATCTAAACTGGCATAAATGCCAGAATTAATAGATACCAGTAATCCTGATAAACGAAATAACTTATCAATCCATATGCTGAAATTCCAAAGAAAATGACAACAGCAAGACAATGAAAATCCAAGGGAAAAATTCAATAAAAAGAAAATTAGAGGGGGGTGATTACATTTCAATTATTGTCAAGCATGGAAATTTATGGTAAAATTCCCTTTGTAGTAAAATTGTGTCGAAAACTATACTTTTTGGCAAACAAAAAAACATGAAAAAAACGTCAAATCTGTGTCGCAATCGCAGATTTTTTTTAATTTTCAGGTCATTTTATCCTCAAAAACACGACTTTTGAAAAGTATGATTTTTGAAACTTCATTGACTAACATGAAAGGAGGATATGTGACCAGAATAGAACAAATGTTCTTGACGTTGTATTATATTTATAGTATAGTGTGGATAAGAAAAATACATTTGGAGGTCACAAAATGAAGAACACAAGTTATAAAAATAAACAATTCGTACTTTTAGGAATGACTTTTTTAAGCGTGGCTGGCATTGCCGGATGTTCCAAGGTGGAACTCGCGCAGAGCACAGTGACACTGGAGCTTGGCGATGAGCTGTCGGAAAATGTTGCAGATTATCTGCAGGATCCGGATGAGAAAATCTTAAAGGGTGCAAGCCTTGATCTGTCAGCAGTAGATGAAACAAAAGTTGGTTCGTACAATGCTGCCGTTGCATATGATGGGAAAAATTATCCATTTACGGTAGAAGTGAAGGATACGACTTCACCGCAATGCAAAGCAAAAGATTATATCTACATGCAGCCGGGAACTCTGATCGTGGATGATCTGGTAACGAAGATCAAAGATGCATCGGAAACTTCCAGCGGAATCGTTTCTTGTGAGATAAAGGATGATCTTGCAGCCTGTGATTATGATGATATGCTGCAGGAAAAAGCGGCGGTAGATACTACTGATTCGTATGATGAAGCAGACTATCAAGAAAGTGTTCAGTTGGATGAAGAAGGCTGCTATGAAGTGACAGCCCAGGTAAAAGATAGTGAAGGCAATTTTACAGATATAACATTAAACGTTTACGTGGATGGCACAGCACCGGAGCTGGCACAGAATGTGATCAATCTTGAGGTGGATGCATCCGGGATCAGTATTGACGACATCAACACGGATGATGCGGAAAAGATTGCAGACATGCTGCATGAGCTTCCGGATTTTTCAAATGCGGAGTGGGCGGCAGCCAGTGATGCATTTTGCGGAGACAATGTGATCAGCTACGAATATGAGCAGAAATCATTTAATCTGCAGAAAGAGAAACCTGTAGAAGTATTAAATGTACACTGCACAGTGCAGGATCAGGCTGGAAACGAAAACGAGGCAGATTACGAAGTGATGGTTACATACACTGGTCTGGATGCAGAGGCTTTATTGGAAAAGACAGGGCTGATTATGCAGATAAGTGATGTCACAGCCAACGACAAGAAATCTGGCAAAAGTGATAATAAATCTGGAACTACAAATACTCAAAATCAATTATCACAAGCCAGTGGAAAATCCAATACGGACAATTTAGGAATGACGGATGATGAAATGGTTGCAATGTTACAATCAATGACACCGGATGAAATGGATGCATTTTTAAATTCTGTAGCTTATGGAAGTACCACAGACAATAATGTTCAAGTATCTGGTTATTATGACAACAATATGGCACAAGAAGTATTTAATTTGACAAATCAAGAAAGAGCAAATAATGGTTTGCCAGCATATTCATGGGATAGCAATATGGCTTCATATTCAGATAGACGTGCAAAGGAGATAGTTACAGATTATAGTCATAATTCTGCAGGTGGAAACTGGAGTGTAGGAGAAAATATTGCAGAAGGTGAAACAAGTGCTAGTGAGGTAGTTAATGACTGGATGAACTCCGCAGGACATAAAGCAAATATTTTGTCGGATGTGTCTACAAAAACATCGGTATCTTGTTATGTTGAAAAATTTACATATGCAGATGGATCAACACAGTATTTGTATCATTGGGTACAGAATTTTACACATTAAAAGCATTCCTTTAAAAATTTAATAAATTGCACTGATTTTATTGGTTTGGTATAATGAATGAGGTGCTACGAGAAAACGGTAGGCGGTTAGCCCTCAACAGAGGGACTGAACCCTCTGATTACATAGAAATCTTCGAAAGAGGAAATTTGTTGACGGAGGGATGCAAGATGGTTACATATTCAGACTTGTTTGAATTTGTTATAATGCTGATTGCGTTTGCTACTTTTATTTATAAAATTAGCAAAAAAAAATAACCGCCAACCTGGGAATTGGCGATTATTTAAGATAATTAATCAATAACCGGGCTAACCGTCTATCGGTAGCACCTTTACTATTATAATAGCAACGAGACATCTAAAAGTCAAGTTGAGAAAAATAAAAACATATAATCATTAACAGTCCGGTTATTCGCATTTTTTAGTGCGATGCCGGATTCTTTTTTTATGTTCAAAATAAGAAAATGAGCATTTTTATACTTTAATTGGTTAAAATCCACAAAAATTTGGACGAGATTTCGGGATTTATTACGTATAGAATAATACAATATTTTAGAATACAATAGAAATGCGAAAAAAAACGAAAACATGTGAAGAGGGGGATTGTTATAGAATCACATGCAAGTAGGGGAGAAAAAGGAGAAGGAAGAATGAGAAAGTTAACGAAAAGCTTTCAAAAGAGGCAAAGCATTGCAAGCAGAGTACTGTGTTTTCTGCTAGTGCTTGCAATGGTAGTAACAATGGTTCCGGCGCTTGGCAGCGGAAGCAGTACGGTGCAGGCAGCGGAGAAAGAGAAGAATCTGACGATCCACTTTATGATGCCGTCAAATTGGGGTTGGACAACGCCGGCAATACAGTTTTGGGGTGGAATAGCAACAGTGACGGGAAATACGAATACGGAAAGTGTGGACGGTACAGAGATACCGGGCTGGGATGGAGCCAAAGCCTTTTTCATGACACAGGCAGGTGATACAACAGAGTATACACTGAGTGTCAAAGGCACTTTTACAGGTTTTCAATTCCTGGATTTTGATAATACCAGAAATAATATAAATCCCGGATATAATTCAAAATTATCACAGTATACAGAAGATAAACCGACCGATGTTTATTATATTCAGAAAGATGGAGCATGGGCATATTATCTGGATGCAGATGGAACAACAGTAGTTCCGGATTTACCGAAGACGGAAACAACTTTTCTTTTAGTAGGAAATATTCCGGAAATGGCATGGGATCCAAGTGCAAAGCCAAATTTTGTGAAATCAATTGAAAATGAAAATGTTTATAGTATTACATTGAATGCTGTTCCAGCAGGAAAGTATCAATATAAAATTTTAGAGGATGCGGCAACCGAAGGATGGAATAAATATTGGGCGCAAAATGATGGCAATTTGAGTTTGAACCTTAATGCACCGGCAGATGTCACATTATCTTTGGATAAAACAGATAAGGCAAAGGAAACTAAGGTAAATATCGCATATATAAAAGATCTTGTGGTAGAAGTACCTGCGCAGATTCAAAAAGGTGTTACGATGGAACTTCCGGTAACAGGAACTTATTATGGTGACGATGGAAATGTTCAGAATGGAGTGAGTGTTACATATACAGCAAAAACAGAGGGAATTACTTTAAATGGTAACGAAATTTCAGTTCCTATATCTTATGAGGGAACGGAAGTGACAGTTGTAGCTGCTTATAATGGAATTGAAAAAGAGATAATAATTCCAGTGGTAGAGGTAGTTTATCATTACACCATTTACTATTACGATTTCGATGCAACACATATGTCAGAAAATGCATCTGATTTATGGATATGGCAGAAATCCGGTGCGGGTGCAACAGCAGGAACTCTTTTCACTGCAAAGGAAAAACTTTCCGATGGAAATGAGTGGCTGCGTGCAGATGTGACACTCCCATATACCGACGTCCAGATAATTCCAAGATCTAAAGACGAGTGGAAATGGCAGGGAGATACGGTTTTATACAATAACAGCGCAACAGCCGAAAACGTCACACTCTACATTGTATCCAACAGCAATCAGGCGTACACAACCCTTCCGGAACTGGTTAAGCCAAAATCACGCAGCATCATGATCGAGTACGACAGACCGGCAAAGGATTATGAGGGCTGGAACATTTTTACATGGAACAGTGGATTTGGCTCTGATGTATCTGTAGCATTTGCAGACATCAATGGCAAAATGGTTGCAAAAATACCGGTAAAAGATTCGCAGGCAGATCTGATGTTATCTTTCTGTATGAGACAAAGTACTACTGACAATGAGTGGGCAAACAAAGACGGCGGAGATCATTATGTGACGATTCCGGCAGGACAGTCATTGGTCAAAGCAGTGTTTACGCAGGGAGAGGGAATCACAGAGGTATTGCCATACAATGCAGGTTACGAGATGGATGGAGCGAATGACACGATCCATTTTTATTACAGAAACGATACGCTGGCAGCAGAAAACAATCTTGCTTCTTTAGATGGCAAAGTCAGTGTTGTTGTCAACGGACAGACCTGTCCGATGACTTATGATGCAGCAAACGACCGCTTTGGATACGATCTCACTGGCGTTTCCACTGGTGATTACTATTACTATTATGTGGTAGACGGCACCGGGGAATTAGATGCGTTTAACAGTGAAAAAGCTGATTACAGCGGAAAAGAATGCAGCGTATGCCATTTCAAAAAAGCCAATATGAGCGTAGCGGCTTCTTTATCACAGTATGCAATGGACTACAATGACAACAATGTGTTATCCGTAAAATTGACTGCAAAAGACGGAGAAGGTCTTGAAACATCTGAAATTGCTGCAATCACAGCCGATTTGAGTGAATTAGGATTAAACAGGGAATTTGCGATTGATCCGACACTCATGGAAGGAACAATCTCCTGCCTGAATACGGTAGCCGCAGGAGAAAAAACGATTCCTGTCACAGTGAAAGATATTTATGGAAATGTATATACAACAGCGACAAATGTTACCGTCACAGAGCGCAAAAAAAGTGCCGGAGATTTCGACTGGGATGAGGCAGTGATTTATTTTGCAGTGACAGACCGTTTCTTTGACGGAGATGCAAGCAACAATGATGCATACGGAGTTGGAGATTATAACACAGGCGAAAAAGGCGGATCCAGCTATCACGGTGGAGATTTTGCCGGATTAAACCAGAAACTGGATTATTTAAAAGATCTGGGTGTGAACACAATCTGGATCACTCCAATCGTAGAAAATATCACAGAAGATCAGCATGATAATAAGACAGATACCGCTACCTATGGCTATCATGGTTACTGGGCAAGCGATTTCACAAAGTTAAATAAACATCTTGGAACAGAGCAGCAGTTCAAAGCATTACTGGATGCCGCTCACAGCAAGGGAATGAAAATCATGGTGGACGTAGTATTAAACCATGCAGGATACGGTAGAGAAGATTACTTTAACAGCATTTTAACAGATGCAGATGGAAACAGTATTTCCATGATCCGTGACTCCAACAACACGATCAGCGGTGATGATAAATATGATTCATTGTCAGATCTGCCTGATTTTGTGACAGAAAACAAAGCAGTGACAGACCAGCTTGTTACATGGCAGACCGAGTGGATGTCAAAATACAGTATTGACTATTATCGTGTGGATACTGTAAAACATGTAGAGACAACGACATGGGCAGCATTTAAAAATTCCCTGACCAAAGTAAATCCTGATTTTAAAATGATAGGAGAGTATTCCGGTGCAGGATATGCCAACAATGCAGGAGAATTAGGAACCGGAACGATGGATGCACTTCTTGATTTTGATTTCAACGATTTTGCACAGAACTTTGTGACAGGAAATATTTCCAGCGTGGAAAATTCACTGCAGAAGAGAAACAATGCGATCAACAACACCTCTGTCATGGGAAGCTTTTTGAGCAGCCATGATGAGGACACTCTGCAGTATAAACTTGTAAATGAGAGCAAAATCAGCGAAGAAGAAGCTTACAACCTGATGAAAGTGGCAGCAACACTTCAGATTACCGCAAAAGGTCAGCCGGTGCTCTATTATGGAGAGGAGATTGGACAGGGTGGAGCCAACAACTGGCCGCTCCAGACAAACCGCCGCGACTTTGACTGGACAGAGCTGGAAAAACAGAAAGCAGACAGCAACAGTATTTACAACCACTACAAGACAATGCTTGCAATCCGCAATGCGTACACAGATGTATTTGCAAGAGGAAACAGAAGCACAGTTGCAGTTTCCGACGCAGATGGCTATGAAGTGATCAGCAGAAGTTATGGAAACAACACCTTATATGTAGGAATGAATGTGAAAGAGGCAGAGAAAGAAGTAGTGATCCCGGTAGCAGAGAGTGCCGGAACAGTTCTTAAAAACCTTTATGATGGAAAAACTTACACTGTTTCTGCTGACCGGAACGTTTCTGTTACCATTCCGGCAGCAAAAGATGGTGGAACGATTGTTTTGACAGCGGAGACAAAAACAGAACCGGCTCCGGATGAAAAACAGGATGATAAGAAGACAGATACAGCAGAGAGCAATGGAAATGCACAGTCTTCCGGAAACAACGCAAACCAGAGCACTTCTGCAAATAAGACAACTCCAAAACAGGAAGAACAGGCTGTAGCAGAAGTAACCGTGCAGGAGGAGAGTTTTGCAAATGTGATCGAGGCAGTGAATAAGGCAAAAACCGGAAGTAAAATCCGTGTAAACCTGTTAAAGACAACAAAGATTCCAGCAAATGTGTTCGAGAGTATCAAAGGAAAAGATATGAACGTAACCTTCAAGGTAAGTGATCAGGCCAGCTGGATCATCAATGGAAAAGATATCACCGGTAATGTGACAGCACCGATCGATCTTGGTCTGGTTGTGGGAACAAGTGATATTCCAAAACAGAAAGTGACAGCGCTGGCAGACGGAAATGAAACCATCCAGCTCTCCTTAAATTATGACGGAGTATTTGGTTTTGAGGGAATATTGAGACTTTCCGTTGGCACGGACCACAGTGGAAAAATAGCAAATCTTTATTACTATAACGAGACAACCGGTAAGTTTGAGTATTATCAGGCAGTACAGGTAAAAGAAGATGGTACTGTAGACTTTAAGTTCTCACATGCATCCGATTATGTCATCGTCTTAAATGACACAGATATGAGCCAGACAACAGGCAGTGTGATCGCAAGTCCGAAGACTTCGGATAACACACCGATCGCAGCAGCAGTGATATTATTACTGTTTGGCTGTGCGCTGATGGGAACCGCATACAGAAAAAATAAACACTTCTAAATGAAATTCATAAGATGGCACTAAAAAAAAATATGCCGCACGAAAAAATACCTTCTCGTGCGGCATATTTTGTGTATGTGAAGGAAAAATTAATTTTCTTCCACGATCACCACGCCCCATGGTTCCAGCGGAAGCGTTTCCTGTTCCATTATTTTTCTGCCGGACAATAATTCCGTGCCAGAGATCCCTTTGCAGATGGCGGTCTGTTTTTCACTGGAATAATTGAAGTAAAATCTTACCCGTTTTCCAAAATCATTGACACCTTCCCGGATGATCAATGGAAAGTGGCATTCCGGATGTGCTAAAAGTGTTTCCGGAAGCGAGGCAAAGTAATGAACCAGAACTTTTTCCAGAAGAGCACCGTCAAACATGCTGGAGAGATACAGTGCCGAACCTTTTCCAAACTGGTTGACTGTGGCAGCTGCATATTTTTTCCAGACCGGGTGATCGTAGAAAAAGAGCGGTGTGGCGGTATCGCAGGTCACAAGATCCATCCAGTGCAGACATTTGCTGCTGTTTGTGCAGGATTCATCGGAACATGACGAGCCGGCATCGGAAGCCGCATTTTCATGACCGGAGCAGGATGGATGAGTCATAAAATCAGGCAGTGTTACCGAAACATCTACAGGGTAGGTATATTGGTCATAGTGGATACCAAGACATTCCTGTAAAATGTGAGGCTGTGTGTCCGCATAAATTTTTAACTGTTCATCTGAAAAACCGGAACGGAACGTCGTGATCAGATGTCCGCCGTTTTTTACATAATCAGAAATTGCGGTGAGCAGATCTTCGGAAGCACTGTAAAGTGCAGGCACGATCAGGCACTCGTAGGAAGAAAAATCACGTTCCGCAGAGGAGATCATGTCGTACTCGATATTTAAATGGTACAGAGCATCGCCAAGCCAGCGGGCAACGGTGTTATAGCTGTAATTGCCGAGGTCTTTCAATGGGAAAAGACGCAGTCCGGTCAGGGAGTTATTGTCAAGCAGGATGGCAGCACGGTTTTTCTTTTGCAGGTTTTTAAGGTGGGGGCCGATCCGCTTCCAGTCTGCGCCGATGGATGCAGCTTCCCGGTAAGTCTCATTTTCGGAAAAATCGTGTGACAGGATGCCCTTCCAATAGCTCTCAATCGCATTGTGGATCGAGTGCCAGTGCCAGTACATGACACTGTTGGAGCCGTTTGCAATGTGGCTGTAGGCCTGAAGCCTGAGCTGCCCCGGATATGGAAGCC
>ENA-ORSC01002789-ORSC01002789.1-human-gut-metagenome-genome-assembly--contig:-NODE-2789-length-10204-cov-12.108385_pt1 | contig 10204 bp, 8 predicted proteins | sample MGYA00242178_ERZ509140 | MGnify/ENA primary metagenome ERZ509140 (study PRJEB26280, sample SAMEA2338681) | human gut metagenome | biome: human gut; feature: human-associated habitat; material: faeces...
GGAGCCGGGCGTCGATCGGATCGCTGCCGAAGATGGCGTCGAGTCCGCGGCCTAATCCCTTCTGTTTCATATCGTCGTGTTTTTTTTATTTGCTGCGGCTTTTGCGGTTGCGCTTGAGGAACTCCCGGGCCAGGTTCAGGTAGTTCTCCGAACCCACGGCGCCCGCGTCGTACAGCATGACGGGCTTTCCGTGCGAGGGTGCTTCTCCCAAACGGATATTGCGCTGGATTATTGTGTCGTAGGCCAGTTCGCCGAAGTGTTCGCGGACTTCGGTGACGACCTGATTGTTCAGGCGGTTGCGCATGTACATCGTGAGCAGGAAGCCTTCGATGTCGAGCGCGGGGTTCAGCCCCGACTTGACCTTGCGGATCGTGTTGAGCAGCTTCGAAAGCCCTTCGAGCGCGAGGTATTCGCACTGTACGGGAATCAGCACCGTGTCTGCGGCCGTAAGGATATTCACCGTCGTATAGCCCAGCGAGGGGGAGCAGTCGATGAAAACGTAGTCGAACCGTTCGCGCACCGAGTCCACGATGCGTTTCATCACGTGGTGGGCGTTCTCCATCTTCGGCAGTTCGGTGTCGGCGGCCACCAGGTCGATCGACGAGGGGAGCAGCCAGAGGTTCTTGACGTCGGGGCTCTGGAGGATCACCTCTTCGGCGCGCTTCTGCCCGGCGATGCACTCGTAGATGCCCTCCAGGTTGATGTCGAAACCCAGTCCGGAGGTGGCGTTGGCCTGCGGATCGGCGTCGAGCAGCAGCACCTTTTTGCCCAGCAGGGCCAGCGACGCCGCTAAGTTGATGGCCGTCGTGGTTTTGCCCACGCCGCCTTTCTGATTGGCTAATGCGATAACCTTTGCCATAATGATTCGATACCGTATAATAAGCGGACAAATTTAGTGAAATTCTGCGGAAATCCGCAATCGTCATGCAAAATTACCCGTTTCCCGCTTCCGTGCGGCCGGCCGCGGCGGAGGCTTCCGGCAGACCTGCACCGCTTTACGCGGGGCGGAAAATAAGGACGGCGGAACGCAAATAAATTTGGCATTGCGCCGCTCTTGCACTATCTTTGCGAGGAATAACCCCGGTCCGGGGCGCGCGCCGCGCGTCCCGTGTGAACAGAAAATGGCGGAAAACTTTGAATTGCTGCATACGGTCTCCTCGCCGCTGAGGGCTGGCATTCCGTTCGCGGCGAGCAGTGCCGCCGCGCGCTCCCCGGCGAAGTATTCTACGGGTACGAGCATCGTGCGCGGCGTCAGCACCTCCGCTTCGATCCGCTCCGCCTCTGCGGGGAACGCCGGAGGTGCGGCCACCGAAAAAGAGTGTCCATCCAACGATTGCTGAATGGACACCTTGTAGCCGGGTTGCGGCGTATCAGTCTTCCCAGTTGCCCGCTTCATTGTTGGCCGACTCCATGGAACCGAACTTGACGCCGGGGTAGCGGTTGAAGATATTTTCCTCCTCGTCGATCAGATTGATGATCTCCTGACGATAGGCCACCGTATCGAGGAACATCTTGTAGGGAGCGCGGCACTCGACGATCGGCACGACGACGTTCGATGCGGTCGTATAGCCGGCCTCCATGATGAACTGCGCCTTGTCGTCCGTTCCCGGAATGTAGCGCAACTGCTTGACTTGCTCGACGGAGAGTTTTTTGGGCGAGAAGATCGTGTCGATCACGGCGATCTTGAATTTTTCGATATTCTTCTTGCCGCTCTTCTTCAGCATGGCCATACCCACCGAGTCATCTTCGTCCACAAGCTTGCGCTCCAGCTCGAGCGTATCGGTCAGGATGAAGGCCTCGAGCGAATCGAACGTACTCGTGAAGTGCTGATACTTCGACTTGAAGGAACGCTGTGCGGTGCGGATGTCCTTGATGCGCTCGATGACGGCGGCTTTCTTCGCAGCGAGTTCCTTGTTGAAATTAAGCGGGGTCGAGATCTGGACGTAGATGATGTAGACCAGCGCTACGATGACTACGCCGAGAATGATTTGAAAAATTCTTTTCATTTTATAAATAAATATTTGTTATTAATTTTGTGCAGCAAATAACCGACCGCATGTTCAGTACACGTATCGCGACCCAAATTTACGCCAAAATTTGTTTCGAAACAACTCCCGGACAAAAAAAAATCGTAGAAAAATTGTCCGAGTACCTCGCTGACGACGATTTTTCGCGGATTTTCGTGCTGAACGGGTATGCCGGCACGGGCAAAACGACGCTGACAGCGGCACTCGTGGGGGCGCTTAAGGATTTGAATATCAAACCCATCCTGCTCGCCCCGACGGGCCGTGCGGCCAAAGTCCTCGCCCAATACGCTCAGGAAAAGGCTTTTACCATCCACAAGCGGATATACCGACAGCGCACCAATGCCGATTACGAATCGAAATATTCGCTCAACTTCAATGCCGAGAAGGGGGCGGTATTCATCGTCGACGAGGCCTCGATGCTCTCCGACAGTCCGGGCGGCGGGGCGCTTTTCGGCTCCGGGTCGCTGCTCGAAGATCTCGTGCAATACGTCCGCAGCGGCCGTGACTGCCGCCTGGTGCTCGTCGGCGACAGCGCCCAGCTGCCGCCCGTCGGGGCCGATTGCAGCCCGGCGCTCGACGCTGCGTCGCTCGCCCGTTTCGGCGATGTCGAGTACGCCACGATGGACGACGTGGTGCGCCAGGAGGCCGAGTCGGGGATCCTTTTCAATGCCACGCTCGTGCGGTGCATGCTCGAGAACGGCATCCACGAAATCCCCCATTTCGAAATGGGCTTCCCCGACATCGAGGCGGTCGAAGGCGGGGAGTTCCTCGATAAGCTGCAGGATTGTTACGCCAGGTACGGCCGCGACGAAACCATCGTCATCACCCGTTCGAACAAGCGTGCCAACCGTTTCAACGAGGGCATCCGCCGCAACGTGCTCTATGCCGAGGAGGAGATCGAGAGCAACGACATGCTGATGGTCGTGAAGAACAACTATTATTATACCGGGCACACCGAAAACTGCCCGATGCACTTTATCGCCAACGGCGACATCGCGCGGCTCAAACGGCTGCGGCGCTACGAGGATTTCTACGGCTTCCGTTTCGCCGACGTCGTGCTCGAATTCCCCGACTACGAAGATACGGAGATCGAATGCAGGATACTGCTCGACACGATCGCCTCGGAATCCCCGGCGCTGACCCGCGAGGAGTCCTCGCGCCTTTTCTACGAGGTCGAGAAGGACTACCTCGACGTCAAAAGTAAAATCAAGCGCTTCAAGGAGATCCGCGAGAACCCGCATTTCAACGCGCTCCAGGTGAAATTCTCCTATGCCGTGACGTGCCATAAGGCCCAGGGCGGGCAGTGGAAGGCCGTTTTCGTCGACCGCTGCCTGTTCGGCGACGAGCCCATGACGCGCGACATGCTCCGCTGGCTCTACACGGCGCTGACGCGCGCCACCGATAAACTGTACCTCGTAAATTTCGACAATAAGTTCTATGAATAGCGAACTGCATCCCCTCGAACCTTTCCTGCCGGCCAATGCCCGGGTGCTGATGCTGGGCAGCTTCCCGCCCAAGCGCATCCGCTGGTCGATGGATTTCTTCTACCCGAACCTGCAAAACGACATGTGGCGGATCGTGGGCTACCTTGCCACGGGCGACAAGTCGCATTTCCTGATGCCCGGCGGCCGGAAATTCGACAAGGAGCGCATCGAGGCCTTCTGCCGCTGCCGCGGGATCGCACTCTACGACACGGCGGTCGAAGTCATCCGGCTGAAAGACAATGCGTCGGATAATTTTCTTCAAGTCGTGCGCGAGGTGGATCTCGCCTCCCTGCTGGCGCGTATCCCTGCCTGCCGCACCCTCGTCACCACCGGCCAGAAAGCCACCGATACGCTGCGTGCGATCACGGGGTGCGGCGAACCGGCCGTAGGCCAGTGCGTCGGGTTCGAATATGCCGGGCGGGACATGCGGCTGTGGCGTATGCCCTCCTCGTCGCGGGCCTATCCGCGGCCTGTGGAGTGGAAGGCCGAATTTTACCGAAAAGTATTCGAAATAAATGAAATTCTGTAAAATAGAGTATCTTTGCGTAGCAAAAAAAACAAAAATAATTTCCATTCCCGGCTTGGTTTGAGAACCAAATTCTGTTATCTTTGTATGGAAATTACATACAATTTTTTATTGTGAACGCAGAGAAAAAAATAGACAAAAAATATGTCGAGACACCGCTGATGAAGCAATATTATTCGATCAAGGCGGTGCATCCCGATGCCATCCTGCTCTTCCGGGTAGGGGATTTTTACGAAACCTTCGGCGAGGACGCGATCAAGGCCAGCGGCATACTCGGCATTACGCTCACGCGGCGGGCCAACGGTTCGGCAACCTACGTCGAACTGGCGGGGTTCCCCTACCATGCCATCGACACCTACCTGCCCAAGCTGGTGCGGGCGGGCGAGCGCGTAGCCATCTGCGAGCAGCTGGAAGACCCCAAGCAGGTGCGGGGGCTGGTCAAGCGCGGCGTCATCGAACTGGTCACCCCGGGCATCGTGCTGGGCGACAATATCCTGGCCAACAAGGAAAACGCCTTCCTCGCTTCGGTCTACTTCGGCCGGCAGACGACCGGTGTGGCGTTCCTCGACATTTCGACGGGCGAGTTCTACGTGGCCGAAGGCTCCGACAACTACGTCGACAAGCTCATTTCGAACCTCGCACCCAAGGAGATCATCTACCAGCGCGGTTACGAAGACCGCTTCTCCGCCGCTTTCGGGTCGAAGCATTACACCTACCGGCTCGACGAATGGGTCTTCTCGGAGGAGGTCAACCGTGAAAAACTCTGCAAGCAGTTCACGACCACGTCGCTCAAGGGTTTCGGCGTCGACCATTTCACCAGCGGCATATCCGCCGCCGGCGCCATCCTCTACTACCTCGAATTCACCGAGCACCGCGACATCGCCCATATCCGTTCGATTTCGCGTATCGACCAGGACGACTACGTGTGGGTCGACAAATTCACGATCCGCAACCTCGAGCTGTTCTCGTCGAACGGGGGGCGCGAGAAGTGCAGCTTCGCCGATGTCATCGACCGCACGCTCACCCCCATGGGCGGCCGCCTGCTCAAACGGTGGATCGCCATGCCTGTCAAGGATACCGTGCAGATCAACGAACGGCTGGACGTAGTCGGGCATTTCATCGAGGATGCCGACCTGGCCGACACCGTGCGCGAGCAGGTGGCGCTGGTGGGCGACATGGAGCGTATCGCGTCGCGTATCGCCGCGGCGCGGGTGACGCCCCGGGAACTGGTGCAGCTCAAGAATTCGCTCTTTGCGGTCGAATTGCTCAAGGCGGCGCTCGAATCCACGGACGACGACCGATTGCATGCGCTGGCGGCGCAGATCGACCTGATGACCGGCGTGCGCGACCGCATCGCGCGGGAGATATACCCCGATCCGCTCAACAACCAGATTCAGAAGGGCGGCGTCATCGCCGACGGCGTGGATCCCGAGCTGGACGACCTGCGCCGCATTGCGCTCCACGGCAAGGATTACCTGGCACGCATCCAGCAGCGCGAGAGCGAGACGACGGGCATCCCGTCGCTCAAGATCAGCTACAACAACGTCTTCGGCTACTATATCGAAGTGCGCAACGCCCATAAGGACAAGGTTCCCCAAAGCTGGATCCGCAAGCAAACCCTTGCCAATGCCGAACGCTACATCACCGAGGAGCTGAAGGAATACGAGGAGAAGATCCTCGGGGCCGAGGAGAAGATGCTGGTGATCGAACAGCGCATCTATGCCGACATCATCGCCCACATAAGCCGTTCGCTCGCCGTGCTGCTGCGTGACGCTGCCGTCGTGGCGCGTGTCGATTGCCTGCAATCCTTCGCCCGCATCGCCTGCGAACGCCGCTATGTCCGCCCCGTGCTCGACGACGGCAAGCGCATCGACATCCGCCAGGGACGCCATCCCGTCATCGAGACGCTTATGCCCGTAGGGGAGGAGTATATCCCCAACGACGTGCTGCTCGACGACAAGGAACAGCAGATCATGATGATCACCGGCCCCAACATGTCGGGTAAGTCGGCCCTGCTGCGGCAGACGGCGCTCATCATCCTGATGGCGCAGATGGGATCCTTCGTTCCCGCCAAGTCTGCGCATATCGGTGTGGTGGACAAGATATTCACGCGCGTCGGGGCGTCGGACAACATCTCGCAGGGCGAATCGACCTTCATGGTCGAGATGCTCGAATCGGCCAGCATCCTCAATAACATCTCCGACCGCAGCATCGTCCTGCTGGACGAAATCGGCCGCGGCACGAGTACCTACGACGGTATTTCCATCGCCTGGGCGATGGTCGAGTACCTGCACAACCACCCGACGGCGCACGCCAAAACGCTCTTCGCCACACACTACCACGAGCTGAACGAAATGGAGCAGATGTGCCCCCGCGTGAAGAACTACCACGTGAGCGTCAAGGAGCTGGGCAACCAGATCGTCTTCCTGCGCAAGCTCGAACGCGGCGGCACGGAACACTCGTTCGGTATCCACGTGGCGCGCATGGCCGGCATGCCGATGTCGGTGGTGTCGCGTGCCGACGAGATACTGCGCAACCTCGAATTGGTCTACGGCAATAACGAGATCGTACCGAGCCGCAGCCTCAAAAGCCGCGGCAAGAAACCCTCGCCGTCGGTCAGGGAGGCTGCCGAAGCCGGTGCCCCGCAGAACATGCAACTGTCGATGTTCCAGCTGGACGATCCGGTGCTGGTGCAGATCCGCGACCAGATCAAGGGACTGGACATCGATTCGCTGACACCCATCGAGGCACTCAACAAACTCAACGAAATCAAAAAGATAACAGGCATATGATCAAGCATCGCATCATGTCCGCAGCGACTTTGCTGGGCGGGGTAGTTTTTACCGGACATGCCGTGGCGCAAAGCCCGGAGGTGGCGCGGCGGCTCGATGCGAAATACGATGTGGTGTGGCCTGCGGCCGACGGACTCATAAGGGTCAATAAGGGCGGGTACCGTATTCCCGATTCGCGTATGAAATCCAACGGGAAATACGGGTATGCCGATACCCTCGGGCAGGTGGTGGTGCCGCCGGCCTACGACGATGCCGCGGATTTCGGCAACGGCCATGCCGTAGTCGGGCGGAAAGCCGGGGATGGCAGGATGCTCTACGGCCTGATCGACCGCTCGGGGCGTGTGGTCGTGCCGCTGGAGTGGGAGCGCTTGGGCGGTGTCCGTGACGGGGGCTGTGTGGCCCGCACCGGCACGGCCGCCGAACGGGAATTCTCGCTCGCCGATACGCTGGGCTATGTACGCAGCCTCGGTTACGACTATTGCAGCGATTTTTCCAACGGGCTCGCCCGCGTGGGTGTCGGTGCCTATGTCGAGAAGGAAAACGTGGCGGGGATTACGCTCCGGGATGCGTACGAATTCCGCGGGAAGTTCGGGTATATCGCTCCGGATGGCAGAATCGTTATTCCTGTGCAGTTCGACGACGCCCGGGATTTCGCGCAGGACGGGCTGGCCCCGGTCGGCATTCAGGGAAAATACTATGTCAAATGGGGGTTCATCGACAAGTCGGGGCGACAGGTCGTGCCGTGCAACTTTTACAGTGCCGAGGAGTTCCTGGGCGACCGGGCCGTAGTGAGCAAGGTCGTTGCGGGCGGGAAATTGGCCTACGGCTATATCGACCGCAGCGGGAAGGAGGTAATCCCCTGTCAGTTCGACATGGCTTCGGGCTTCCGCTTTGCCAACACATGGGTCGGCATGGAGCAGGACGGTGAATATACCTATACGCTGATCGGCCCCAACGGGGAAACCGTGCTGCCGTTCCGTGTGGGCGATTTGCAGGACGGAGGAAAATACGGGCACGCGGCGGCCTCCATCTCCGATGCCGCGGGGCGTAAACGCTTCGGGATCGTCGCCAATAACGGGAAGGTGATCCTGCCGTTCGAGTACGACCATATAGCTATTTTTTCGGAGTGGGATGCGGCGAACAACCGCTGGCAGGAGAGCGCCATGGGAACAAAGGACGGGCAAAATTTCAGCTTCGACATCTCCCGGCGGGGCGAGTAGCCTTTTCCGCCCCGGCGTGTTCCTTCCTTCCGGCATTCGGTTCCGCGGCAGACGAGTGCTTTCTGTTTTGTTTGGCCCCGGGTACCCATGTGCAGTGATGGTTGGCTGCCGCAGTCGGCAAGTCGCAGGCTGATCGTAGCCTTAGGGTGCAAAGCGGCTGCGGCTTAGATTCCGATTCCGAAATAAAACCCCGGCGCAATCTCTTTGCGCCGGGGTTTTCGTTGCAGGATATCCGTAAATTCCTCGGAGTCTCGTCCTGTTATCTCCTTTCCCGTAATGCCGTTCTCGGGCCTTTCGGTCACCCGGTTGTCCGGCTACTCGTTACGCGCGATCAGCGAACTGATGTTCTGGATCAGCATCGCCACGGCCACCGAGTTGAAACCGCCCTCGGGGATGATGACATCGGCGTAGCGCTTCGAGGGTTCGACGAACTCGTCGTGCATCGGCTTCACGGTCGAGGTGTATTGCGTGATGACCGACTGCATCGTACGCCCGCGCTCGCAGACGTCGCGCAGGATACGGCGCGCCAAGCGTATGTCGGCGTCCGTGTCCACATAGACCTTGATGTCCATCATGTCGCGCAGCTCCTTGTTTTCGAAGATCAGGATGCCGTCGACGATGATTACCTTCGAAGGCTTCACGCACACGGTTTCCGCCGTACGGTCGTGGTCGACGAACGAGTAGACCGGGTGCTCGATGGGGACGTTGTCCTTCAGCGCCTTGATGTGGTCGACCAGCATCTGCGTGTCGAACGCCTGCGGATGGTCGTAATTGAGTTTCGTGCGTTCCTCGTAGGTCAGCTCGGGGTGCGCCTTGTAATAGTAGTCGTGGCAGAGCGTCACGACGTCGTCGCCTACGAAGGCCTCTTGCAGGCGTTTGACGAGCGTGGACTTTCCCGAGCCGGTTCCTCCGGCGACTCCGATTACGGTAACTTTCATAGTGTCAGTCTGTAATATCGGTTATATAAAGAAAAGGATCGCACCTTTCGCAAGGGCAATCCTTTTCCTTTTCATTATGCGTCGATATTTGCGTAATGCGCGTTTTTCTCGATGAATTCGCGTCGGGGCGGCACTTCGTCACCCATCAGCATCGAGAAGATGCGGTCTGCCTCGGCAGCGTTTTCGATGTTCACCTGGCGCAGGATGCGCGTGTCGGGGTTCATCGTCGTTTCCCACAGCTGGTGGGCGTTCATCTCGCCGAGACCTTTGTAACGCTGCACGTGCGCCCCCTTGCCGAATTCGGCGGTGATGGTGTCGCGTTCCTTCTCCGTCCAGCAATAGCGCTCCTGCTTGCCTTTCTTCACGAGGTAGAGGGGCGGGGTGGCGATGTAGACGTGGCCGTTCTCGATCAGCTCCTTCATCTTGCGGAAGAAGAACGTCAGCATCAGCGTCGCGATGTGGCTGCCGTCGACGTCGGCATCGGTCATGATGATGATCTTATGATAGCGCAGCTTGCTCAGATCAATCTCATCCTGGATGCCGCAGCCGAACGCAGTGATCATCGAACGGATCTCGGCGTTTTCAAAGATGCGGTGCATCCGCGCCTTCTCGACATTGAGGATCTTTCCGCGCAGCGGCAGAATGGCCTGGGTACGGGAGTTTCTGCCCTGTTTGGCGCTTCCGCCGGCAGAATCACCCTCGACGATGTAGATCTCGCATTCCTCTGCGTTTCTCGAGCTGCAGTCGCTCAGCTTTCCTGGCAGCGAAGAGATGCCGTCCAGCGCGCTCTTGCGGCGCGTCAGCTCTCTCGCCTTCTTAGCAGCCAGACGCGCCTTACCGGCCACGATGGCCTTGTCGACGATCGTCTTGGCGATATCCGGATGTTCCATAAGGAAACGCTCCAGCTGCTCGCCGAGGATATTGGAGACGATCTTGCGCACCTCGGAGTTGCCCAGCTTCGTCTTCGTCTGTCCCTCATACTGCGGATCCGGATGCTTGATGGAAATGATGGCCGTCAGTCCTTCCCTCACATCATCTCCGGACAGCGTCTCGTCCTTCTTGAGCATGTTGTTGTTTTTCGCATAATTGTTCAATACGCGCGTCAGCGCCAGACGGAATCCGTCTTCATGCGTACCGCCCTCCTGCGTGTTGATGTTGTTGCAGAAGGAATAGATATTGGGCATATAGCCGTCGTTGTACTGCATGGCGATCTCAGC
>ENA-ORSC01002791-ORSC01002791.1-human-gut-metagenome-genome-assembly--contig:-NODE-2791-length-10197-cov-5.895879_pt1 | contig 10197 bp, 9 predicted proteins | sample MGYA00242178_ERZ509140 | MGnify/ENA primary metagenome ERZ509140 (study PRJEB26280, sample SAMEA2338681) | human gut metagenome | biome: human gut; feature: human-associated habitat; material: faeces...
TACATCCGTTGATTGGACTTCGCTATACAGTGTCAGCAGCCGTTCCATTTCGTTTTCCCCACTTTATTTTCACAGTTTGATTTCATGCTTTTATTATACGCTTGTCAGATGATTTTTTCTGTGACCCAGCAGGTCACTTGTTCCCTAAAATGTGACCTGCTGGGTCACATTTTAGCCTCAGAAGCCATCTCCGCTAGAAGGGAAAGACAAAAATTCTGACTTCTATGCAGATTGCCTCTTTGGTTCCTCTTGATTCATTTCTCCATAAGTCAAATAATTAAAGTATCTTATGCGGGCATTTGAAAGGAAGATCACTATATGTCCGTAAATTGTACTTCTCTTGGAAAACGAATCAGCTTCTACCGTTCAAAATCAAATCTGTCGCAGGAACCCCTCGCCGCAAAAATCAACTGTAGCCGTGAACACATTGTCCGTATCGAAAATGGAACAAAAATCCCTAGCATTTCTGTTCTTGTCGAAATTGCCAACACCTTATCCGTTTCCGCGGATGAGCTTTTGCTCGACTGTCTTGAACATTCTTCTTCCTCTGCAAACTCCGAATTTCACCGCTTGCTGCTGGACTGTAATGAAACTGAACAGACTGTCATTATTCGCATGGCAAAAGAGTTAAAGGCCACTCTTGTCAGCCTTGGAGTTTAACATTATTTCGCAGTAAAAAGCACAAAATAAAACGGCCCGCATAAGCTGCAGACGCACCCTCGAATTCTCCTGGGTGCTGTCTGTGGTTTATGTGGGCCTCCGTTTTTAAATGCTAAAACTCGCTATATACCTTAGTCCAAAAAGTCGCTGCAATCACTTTTCCTCATAGCTGTTCAATGTGTCCTCAAATGTAAAATGAATTTTCACGCGCTCATCGTTGAAAACCTCGATGCGGTCAATAAAGGTTTCTACCACATTCTGTGATAAGTACATCACATCGCCTGCTTCTTCTACAGTACTCATGACAGTCTGCAAATGATCGGTGTCCCTCTTCACAGGCTGGAAAGCTTGATTTTTCTCGGTACGCAGCCTTTGAATCTGCTCCATCTTTTCATCTTCCTGCACTCTGTAGGCATCTCTCTGCCGGATGAACTCTTCCTTACTCATATTCCCGTCGGCGTATTGCTCATACAGTGCAACGCGCTGTTTTACGATCTCTGCCTTTTCTGCACTCAGCTTTTCTTCCTGCCGTTCCAGTGCGGAAAAGCAAATCAACGCTTTGCGTTCCCGTTCGTGCAGGATTTCCAGTACATGCTCCGCCTGCTTTATCTGCACTGTCAGTGCGTTTCGGACAATCTCTTCCAGCAATTCCTCAGAGATCGGGATTCGCTTGCAGGGACTGTCCACCGCTGTGGCTGAGAATCTGCAGTTAAACGAGGGGCCAAGCTTCTTGAGAACACGATATTTCATCAGTTTCTGGCAGTAGCCGCAGTAGACCTTGCCTTTCAAGGGATACTGGTGCTTTGTGTAGTTCCCGGCCTGGTGTTTTCCATGCTGCAGCATGATGACCATTTGTGCCTGTTCAAATTCCTCCGGGGTCACAATGGCGGCATGGCTGTCCTCAATACGTACCTGCTGTTCCAAAGGAGCGCGTAGAACCCGATGCTTACAGGGAACCGGCATAATGAATTTCGCGCCCACATAGGTTCCCTTATACTTCTCATTTTTCAGAACATGGTAAACCGTTCCACTTGTCCAATGGCTGCGCTGCAGATCCCATGCTTTCTGCTCACTGTACACATGGTTTTCCGCCACATGATACGCTGCCGGGGTCGGGATCTGCTTTTCATTCAGGATTTTTGCGATGGTGCCTGTTCTGTTGCCCTGCAATGCCAGTTCAAAAATCAACCGCACATATCGACTGGCTACCGGGTCGAGGATTAGCTTATGACAGTCGTTCGGGTCCGACAGGAATCCAAATGGACGGTATCCTCCGAGATACATTCCTTTTTTCTGCATCACATGGTCTGCTGCCGCGATTTTGGCAGAAAGATCCCGGCTGTAGGATGCGTTGATGATGTTCTTGATGGCTACTTCCAGTCCGCGTACATCGTTCCCGGCCTGCATTCCACTGTCATACTCATCGTTGACAGAGATGAATCGAACGCCCAGCAATGGAAAAATGCGCTCCATATAATCGCCTGCTTCAATATAGTCACGGGCGAACCGGGAAAAGTCCTTTACGATAATCGTTTTCACCTTTCCGTCCTGCGCATCTTGAATTAGCCGCTGAAACGCAGGACGGCTTGTAGATGTGCCGGAGTAGCCATCGTCCACGTACTCCTGACGCGGCTCTGTTGCCAGTTCGGGGCGGGCCATGATGTACCCCTCTACCAGTCCGCGTTGGCCCTGAATGCTGTTGCTTTCTGCCTTATCCGCACCCACATCTTCGTCCGCAAGAGAAAGCCGGTAATAGGTTCCGATCATCTGCTGCTCACCGCCTTTCAAACGTGTAGATCAATTCTGCCTTTACGATTTCTGCTGCACGATTTTCCAGATTTCTCATACGGCGTACCCACTCCATCTGATTTTCTTCTTTCAGTTTTTCCGATACGCCCTCCCGCTGGCTCAGCTGCTCGATCAAAACCTCATATCGTTCCACTGCCTGCTCTTCCACATTTGCTAAAACAGTATCCAGTTTTCCGCTCAGCAGCAAGCTCTGGTAATAGGCCGGTTTTCGCAGTTTCAGGTACGCCTTGTGCAGCATCCCCCAGCGGCCAATCGGACGGGTCCGTGGCAGTTTCAAGGCTGGCAGATAATAATCACCCACCAAAACATATTCCATTCCTGTCCGGGCATCATAGATTTTCTCTTTCATTGTCTGTTCTCCTTTTTCATTAAAACACAAATTCCGTATAAGTTATTTTCCTGCGGTCCACTTCAATTTTCTTTACATACTGCAGCAGATTATCTACCGTCAAAAGGACTTCGGTGTTTCCTGCGATCTGCTTTTTCTGCTGCAATTCTTCTTGAACAACGGCCAGTTCTTTCTCTCTTTCAGATTTTGTCTGCTTCAGTAATACGATTTCATTTTCTACACCTTGCTTCAGTTCCAGAAATTTCTCCTTTGAAAGTTTTCCGAGAACATACTGCTCATAGCCGCTGCGCTTCTGTGATTCCAGTCGAACGATATTGCCTGACGCCTGTTCAATTTCACGTTTTGTAGCTATTTCTTTTGATTGGAGTTTGCTTTTTCCAGAGCTTTTCCGTACCAGCTTCTGCAAATCACGGTGTTCTTCCATCCGCTGGTGCAACTCCTTGTTAATGCCGTTCCAGAGGTCTTTCTCTGAGATGGAAACATGGCAAGATGCACAGTAAAAATACAGCGTACCCTCACTTTGCCAACGACAAACCAATTTTTCTCCACACTTTTTGCAAAAGATTCTGCCTTTGAAAATGTTCGGATTGTTCTCTCTGCGCCGTCTGCACCACTTTTTCCGTTCCTCCCTGACTGCTTGCTCGGCTTCCCGCAATGCAGAAATCTCATCAAACAGCTCCCAGCTGATGATTGCCGGATGGCTGTCCGGCACCATCCGCCAGCTTTCCCGTGGATTCTGCCCGATTTTCCGATTCGTTTCATCGTAGGCGATGCGGTTATAGACCATTGTTCCTGTGTAGATTGGATTTTCCAGCACCTTTGTCACGAACACGGTCTGCCATGCTGGGTCCTTTACCCGCAAGGTGTTTTTCAGGTATCCCAGCTGACAGCGGCGTGTAAAAGGTGTCTGGATTCCCTGCGCAGACAGCTTCTTTGCAATCTCGTACTCTTTCATGCCGGATTTCTTCCAGAAGAAAATCTGCATCACCACATCGCTGACTTCCTCGTCCAGAATCAAATGATTCTTCTGATCCTTTTTATAGCCGAACGGAACAGGAGTATAGATTTCTCCCCGTGCTTCTTTGGAACGAAAACACGACTGAATTTTCTGGGATAGGTCTTTCGAGTACATCTCATTGATCATGCTCTTGATCGGCACCAGCATCCCGTCACGGCTCTGGCTGTTCAGGCTGTCATAGTTATCGTTGATGGCTATAAATCTTACGCCGAACAGCGGAAACACCTGTTCCAGATACTGGCCTGTTTCCACGAAATTGCGGCCCAAACGCGAGAAGTCCTTTACCACGATGCAGTCGATTTTCCGCTCCTGCAGTGCTTTTAGAAGCCTCTCAAATTCCGGGCGATCAAAGTTCATCCCTGTGCACCGCTTGTCCGCAAATACATCCAGCAGCATCAAATCATCCCGGTGATTGATGTACTCCTTGATATAGGAAATCTGCACTTCCAGTGATTCCGTATCCCGAAGTACATCATCAAAATCGGACAGTCGTGCGTAAATTGCGGTTTTCCAGATACGGTGCGGTGCGTTCTCAGCTTCCCGCTGCGCCGCACTTACCTTCTTGCTTACTCTTGCCATAAGTCACAGCCTCCTTTTAAGCAGACACTTCATGCTGCCCCAGCTGCTTTTGATGCAGTTCTTCCAGCAGATCCGCGATTTCATCCTGGAATCGGAACGTGATTTCCACCCGATTGCCCTCATACACTTCGATTTTCTCAATCAGTTCCACGACCATCGGACGGGTGATTTCTTCCAATTTTCGATACTTACGGTACACATCCAGAAACGGATAAGCGTTTGGAGCAGTCTGTAGGTTTTGCCGTTCTGCTTCCAGTTCTGTGATTTTGTGGCTATACTCTTCGATCCGCTTGCTGTACAGTTCGTTGTAGTTCAGGAAATCCTCCCGTGTGAGGATTTCGTCTGCATAATCCCCGTATAGTTTTTCCTTAATGCCCTGTGTATGGGCCTTTTCTGCAGTCAGCTGCCGAATCTGCCGTTCGATGCGCCGCACACGGTAGGGTTCCTGCTGGGCCTGCCGGATACTTTCTACAAACTCTGTTTCCTCCATCACGATCTGGATCTGCATCTGGAGCGCATTCCGCACAATGTTATAGAGCTTTTCATCCCGCAGGTTATGGCTCGTGCAGCTGCCCTTGTTCTGTTTGCTGCCGGAGCACTGATAATAGATATACCGCTTTCCCTTATAGCTGGCCGACCTGCGCACCAGCCGGCTGCCGCAGTCCCCACAGTAAAGAAATCCTGCAAACAGAGCCACCGTTTCGGCATCGTTCGGCCTGCGTGTTTCGGTTTCCAGAATCCGCCGCACCAGCTCAAACTGCTCTGCCGGAATGATTGCTTCATGGGTGTTGTCCACGATTACCCAGTCCCGCATCAGCACATTCATTTTCTTTTTGGAGCGATAATCCAGTCTCCTTGTCTTCCCCTGCACCAGTTTTCCGATATAGACCTCGTTGTGCAGAATGCGGTCCACCGCCTTGGCAGACCACGGCGGCTCATCGCTCTTGCGGAAATGCAAGCTCAGCTTTGCACCGCTCTGTAGCTTTCGCGCAGCCGGGGACGGCACCTTTTTCGCATTCAATCGGTCTGCGATGCTCTGATTATTCATGCCACTGATCTTCCAGCGGAAAATATCTTGCACTGTTTCCGCTGCCAGTTCGTCCACGATCAGCTTGCTATGATTTGTAGGGTCTTTCCGGTAGCCGTAGGTTGCAAAACTTCCCACAAAATCGCCGCGCTTCCGCTTTACCGCAAGCTGACTCTTGATTTTGACGGAAATATCCCGACAGTAGGCATCGTTGAGCAGATTCCGCATCGGAACCATGATGGAATCGCTGGTCTTCCACGCAGATTGGCTGTCATAATTATCCGTCACTGCAATCAGCCGGACCCGCATGACCGGAAAAATGCGTTCCAGATAACGTCCCACTTCGATGTAATTCCGTCCAAAGCGGGACAAATCTTTCACCAGAATGCAGTTGATAGTCCCTTGTTCCAGTTCCCTGAACAGGTTTTGGAACGCAGGCCGTTCAAAGTTCGAGCCGGAGTAACCATCGTCCACAAACTCATCCACGATGCACAGTTCCGGGTGGTCTGCGGCATAGGCTTCCAGCAGGGTCCGCTGGTTTACAATGCTGTCGCTCTCTGTCTTATCGCCATCCTCACGAGACAAGCGCAAGTACAAGGCTGTACGGTATCGGGTTGTATTTTGCTGTGTTCTCTTCTGCAAATTCATATCAGGGTATAACAAAAGCCTTCCACCTCCTTAACGAATCGGCAATACTGTTCGTCAGAGAAGCGAAAGGCTCCACATTTTTTATGTAGAACAAGCCTACCGAGCAAGTTCTGCTCAGTTTGCACATTCCTATTTTCTTACCCACAAACAGCTTACCAGAATCATCATCCTTTGTCCAGTGCTTTATCGCATTAAAGTGTGAAATCTTTCTGCTTGATTTTTCAGCAGCTTGCCGAAGTCTTCTCTGCCTTTTCAGCTGGCAGACTGAAAGCATCTGCCAACGCGCTCAGACAGTGTGCTGCCCCCTCTCGGTGCGAAATTCAGCTTCACAATAATTCCGTTGTCCAGATAGCAATAAGGATTTCCGACCTTATCCAGCAGATTTTTCAGCCTTTCCTCCTGCGGCAATCTGTGTTCCACTGCATCCTGCGGCAGTTCCTGCAGTTCATGCTGTTCTATCGTGCGGATATCCCGGTTCTTCATCTGGTGGATCTGCTCCAGCCAATTCATTCTGCCGTTTTCTTGCAATCGCGTTCCTCCCATTCAAGCCAGAAGTGTTTTCAGCAAGTTCAATTTTGCCTGTCCTATATCCTTTCTCATGCTGGGGCCTGTGCAGGCAATCGGCGTACACAGTTCCAGCAGACGGTCATAGATACGGGCGTGAGCGGTATCCTGCGTTTTTTTCAACTCCGTCAGGGTCAGGTTCGTGGTGACGATCAGTGGTTTTCGGCTGCGGTAGCGGCTGTCAATGATGTTATAAATCTGCTCCAGCGCATATTCCGTGCCGCGCTCCATGCCGAAATCATCAATAACAAGCAGCGGATACCTGCACAGTCTGTCCACAACTTCGTTTCGTCCGGCAAAAGCACTGTTCAGTTCATTCATGATTCGGGCAAAGTTCGTCATGTAAACCGCCACTTCCTGCTCCATCAGGGCATTGGCAATACAGCCTGCCATGAAACTTTTGCCTGTACCAACACCGCCCCAGAGCAGCAGGCCCACATTCTTTCCCCGCATTTCCGGCCAATAGTCCACATACCGCTGCGCCAGATGCATCTGTGGGTTCTGCCCATGATCGTTTTCAAATGTCCAGTGCTGCATCGCCCAGTCGGTAAAGCCCTGCAGCTTCAACCGCCGCACGTTCTCGTGATGCAGCCTTGCCCGCTCTTCTTCCTCCTGCTTTTCCCTAGCTTCTTGTCGGCACTGGCATTCAGCCGGATGGCGGTCACGCCCAAACAGCTTTCTTCCGTTTGGGAAGAACGCTTCCTTGGGGGTATTGCAGCTGCCGCAGTACAGCAGCCCATCTCCCGCAATGTAGTCCTGCGGCTCTGCAGAGATCGTCATAAGCCTGTCCATCGCTGTCTGGATTGTTTCCGTCATAAACTTTCCTCCTTGCTGTAGGTATAGTCCGGGATGCCCGTTCCCGCTTTCTGTTGCTTTCTCTTTCGTGCTGACCAGCTGCGCAGGGTCGCTGCGTGGTCTGCGTACTTCTTGCCTGTAGACTGCATATAGACCGAAAGGTCTTCGATCAGGACGTCCAACTCTGCTACCTCGCTTTTCAGTTCCGAATAATCTTCCAGAAAAACATTCCGATAACGCCCATATGCTTCTTTGGTTCTATTTATTTTGTTCCATCTTAGGTTGTTCTTATTTATTTGGTTAGGTGTGCAGTTTTGCGCAATCGTGTTGCTCACTTTTGAGCAATCAGGCTGCTCATTTTTGACCATCTCGACTGTGCATTTCTGCGCAGTAGATGGGAAGCTTAGGAACACCTGGTTTGGCTTGGAAAAGCCATTGGACCGTCGTTCGATCAGCCGTGCGGCTTCCAGTTCCCGCAGAGCACGGGTGACACTGGAAATGCTGCTCTGAAGATCTTCCGCCAGCCCTGCCAACGGATAGAGCACATATGCCCGGCCCTGCACATCCACCCAGCCGTTCTTCTGCGAAAGGGTCATGCGGTCCAGCAGCAAAACATACGTCAATCGTGCCGTATGGGAAAGGCTCATCTGTAGCAGAAATTTCGGATAAGGAAAATATGCGGGCAGTGGGGTTTGTGCCTTGATGTACTCTTTACTCAAACTTCCTCCTAATCGTTTTCAAAAGTCCCTGCCGAATGGGAAAGCCCTGCACGGGCTTACGCATCCGGCAGGGTTCCGGGGTGCGGGGTGGAAGACCCTGCTGCTTACAGGCTCATATCATAGCTGCGCTTCTTGCGTTTCGGTTGACGCTCTCGCTGTTCCTGTCGAGCCTGCTCCTGCCTTGACTTTTCGCGGACTTTGGCCTCCCACTCGCGTTTCCATGCAAGGTCGGATTTCATCTCATTGGTTTTTCGGAAGATGCTGTACACATTATCCGATGCAATTTCCAAACGCTTGGATTCTTCCCGTAAGGGAGCATATGCCTTTTTCCTCTCCGCGATTTCTTTGGTCAGTTCTTCTTTCCGTATTTTCAAGGATTTCAGCGATGGCAGCTTTCCATCGTTCTCTTCCCGGAAATATTTCACAGATTCTGCATAGGCATCCAATTCCTTGGAATGCTCTGCACGGAATTTTTTCTTAAAAATCGCCTTCGCAAATTGCTGCTGAACCTCTTTGGTAGAAAGGTACTGTCCCGCATAATGAATCTGCTCATTGGTTTTCTGCAGTTCATCCTCTGCCTGCGACAGCCGTTCATACGCAGCCTGCGCATTGGCCTGTGCTGTCTTACACAGATCGTTCAGTTCCGTCAGGTCGTTGATGTTGTTTTCCTGCACCCATACCAGCGTTTCAGCCATTTTCTGCAAATTGCTGATTTTGACCTTTAGTGCATAGGCCAGATTTTCCTGTGCCTTAACATTCTCCTGCAGGTCCACAACGAGCCGCAGCCTGGTTCTGGTCATAAAGATCAGTATGGGGTCTTCCTTGTACCGCAGATTCTTCTCGGCGTTCTGAACAAAGAATCCTTCCAGACATTCTCTTTTGCAGCTTTCTCCCAGAGAACGCTCCGATATGAACTTGTTCCGTTCCGGCGGCAGATAGCTGTAACGTCCACGTTGTGTTTTGACGAAAACGTCATATTCATCCTGCAAGATATTTTGAAAGTCCTCATACGAGATTGCTCTCTCACAAGCAGTGGCAACGGCATCCCGGATAAGCTGTTTCTGTGTTTGAAACTTTGTCGAGTTGGGCGTAAATCCTTCCTTTTCGATTTCTTGTTTTTTCTCATCCAGCCGCCGCTGTGCCCAATACTCTGCCTCGGTCACGCCCATTCTGGATGGTGACAGTAAATCGACCTGATGCAGAAATTCGCAGCGGCACAAATCCATGAGGGATTTCTGCAGATGCTTCAGGTACTCGTTCGTCACATGGTGCTTGTACCCTGCCTTGCAGTCGATGGGTCGCTCCATGAAGGGCTGCTGGGGCACATCCAATTTTCGCAAGCTGTTGATTACGATATGTACATGAATGTTGCCGCTGCCATTGTGACCGTCCATGTGCGTACAGACCAATGCCTGATGCCCCGGAAAATTTGCTTTTGCGTATTCCAGCCCAAGCTCCTGTGCCCGTTTCCCCGTCAAACAATTTTCTGTGCTGTCCCGTGGATCAAAGCTGATGATGTAATGGTGGCTTTTGATTTCATTCTTGTTTTTGTTTTTCTGGTACTCGCGGTTCAACTGCTGGCAGGCCGCATCAAAGGAATAGGGTTCACAGTTCAGACCGTCCAGATAAAACTCATCTCGCATGATACGATTTCCGTTCTGGTCAAGGATCGGAGTTTTCCGAAGCTCGTCATGCTTGAAAATCAGATACTCCAGTGCAGCACCATAGTTGGAACTCTTACTTGCGATGTGCTTTAAGATTGCCATAGTTCTTTCCTGCCATTTCTGCGACTTGTTCCCGCATCTCAAAAATACAGGCAATCGCATGGTTGATGTTTTCGTGCATCGCACGGGACTGGATACCGCCGCTGTTGAAGAACGCTGCGATCTGGTTCAGGTTGTTCCCGATGGCGGCAAACTCCCGTGTGATGGCTTCGATCTCGTCCGGGTGGACATAGAACACATACGAGGTATTCACGCGACCTTTCATCAGCATCTGCGCTGCAAATTGAGAGAGGGTCATCCCGGCA
>ENA-ORSC01002802-ORSC01002802.1-human-gut-metagenome-genome-assembly--contig:-NODE-2802-length-10164-cov-2.936888_pt1 | contig 10164 bp, 11 predicted proteins | sample MGYA00242178_ERZ509140 | MGnify/ENA primary metagenome ERZ509140 (study PRJEB26280, sample SAMEA2338681) | human gut metagenome | biome: human gut; feature: human-associated habitat; material: faeces...
CCGGCGTTTTTTGACCACTACCTTAACCGAGAACAGGAATACAGTCGGCGTATCCGACCTTGCCGCGGGCAAGGTGCTGTGCGTGAGGTTCGGCGAGGACGGAAAGCCGAAGTCCGCTGAGGTCATAACGGCAGGGCAGGGCGGCGGTCAAAGACCGGACGGCGGAAACGGCGGCGGCGCAAGCGTGGATCAGGGCAGCAGCGCCAACACCGTGAGTGAGAACGGCAGCTATACGGGGAATTCCTATGCTTCTGTCGGAGACAACGAAAATGCGCTGCGCATTGACGGCGCAACGGCGGATTTTGACGGCATTACCGTCGATAAGTCGGCAGGTGCGACCTCAAATGCCGAAAACGGCGACTTTTACGGCGTGAACGCGGCAATACTTGCCACCGGCGGCGCAACTGTCACTATCAAAAACTCCACTGTGACCTCCGCCGCACGCAACGGCAACGGCGTGTTCAGCTACGGCAAGGGGACGGTCAATATTTACGGCACGAGGATAACAACGAGCGCGGATAATTCCGGCGGCATCCAGACCACGGGCGGCGGCACGACAAATGCATACGATCTCACGGTGAGCACCTCGGGAAATTCCTCTGCGGCGATACGTTCCGACCGTGGCGGCGGAACGGTAACGGTAAACGGCGGCAGCTACACGAGCGCGGGCTATAATTCGCCTGCGGTATATTCCACAGCCTCGATAACCGTTAAAAACGCGCTTCTGACAGCCGCAAACTCCGAGGCTTTGGTCATTGAGGGCAAAAATTCGATAACGCTTGAGGGATGCACTGTTTTTGGCAATATGTCAGCCGAAAAAAGCTCGAGCGGTGATATAAACGTCCACAACATCATGCTTTATCAGTCGATGTCGGGGGATGCGGACGTCGGCACGTCGTCGCTCACTGTGACGGGCGGAACGCTCACCGGCAGCAGCGGAGATATGATATTCGTCACGAACACAAATGCGGTCATACGCATGTCCGGTGTTGCGGTCGAAAATAAGGACGGGACCGGCGCCTTCCTGCGTGTTGCGGGCAACAATGCCTCTCACGGCTGGGGCACGGCGGGCAAGAATGGCGCCGAGGTGACTTTCACCGCCGACGCTCAGACCGTTGATGGCGACATTATCGTTGACAGCATATCAACTCTCGATCTCACGCTCGAAAACGGTTCGGTGTTTACCGGAGCGGTGAATATCGTTTCAAATGCCGAGGGCGGCACGGCAGTCGCCGATAACGCCATGGTCACGGTCGGCGCGGGCTGCACATGGAACCTTACGGGTGACTGCACGGTGACGAGCCTTACGAACAACGGCACGATAAATTTCGGCGGTCACACCGTCACGCTTGCAAACGGCACTGTTCTGAGAGGGTGAGGTAAATATGTAAAAGCGGCTGTTGAAAGCATTTCGCTTTCAACAGCCGCTCAATAATTCAGTTTTTTCTTTCGTTCACCGCGATCCAGATCTCGCAGCTGTAATTCGGGTCCGAAACGTCGGCTGAGGGATAAACCTCAAGCTCTGTTCCGCTGCCGTACTCATATGTGCTGCTCTGCGGGAAGAACTCCGAGCATATCTTCATATAAGTGTCGCGGAATGCCTCGGGCATTTTGCCGCGGCAGGGGAACACCGCATATGTGTGCGCGGGTATCTCCTTGATCTCAAAGCCCGCGTCGGTCACCGGAACACCGTTGTACTCCGCGCCGATGCCGTAGGGAAAGCTCGAATCGTCCGTCTCGTCCGAAAAGCAGATGCCGAGAATGCCGTGCAGGGTGTCGTAGTTTGCGTATTTCTGAAGTTTTGCGATAGTACCGTCTGCGCCGCATTCCGCCCAGAAGGGGGGCGATATCCGCCTCTGCCGATGTACCCTCCGGCTTGTTTACGTGCTTTCTTTTGCAGATGATGCTGAACGCATCTCTTTTTTCGATCCTGTAGTCCATAAGATTACCTCCGTATAAAGTAAGTTTTACGGAAAGGCGTGAAAATGAACGGACGTTACCGCCGTGCCGCGCCTCGGTCGGTGTGATGCCGTGAAAGCGCTGAAAGGCGCGGGAAAAGCTCTCGGGTGTGTCATAACCGAAGCGCAGCGCAATGTCTATGGTCTTTTCGTTGCCGCGCCGCAGTTCGTCGGCCGCAAGCGACAGCCTGCGCATACGGATATAGTCGCCGAGCGTGATGCCCGTCAGCATACTGAACATACGCTGAAAGTGAAACGGCGATGATGCAGCCTCACGCGCTGCTGCCGCGATGTCGATATCGTCCTCAACATGATCCTCGATATAGTTTATGGCGCGCTGTATTCCCGTGATCCAGTTCATTTGTCTCCCCCTTCCGTCTGCCTGTATTATAGCAGATACGGCGGCGTTTTTCCCGACTTTTTCTGCTCTCCGGTGTCATGTCGAAGGTCATATCCCGCGGCAGATATTGAAAATATCCTCCTGAACGGCGTTGAGCCGTTTGTTTTTATGCAGTATCAGAAAGTGATCGCGGCTGAGGTCGGCGTCTGTGATCTTTATCTCGCGCAGGCGGCATGCGGCAATGTCGGCCGAGACAAGGCTCTCGGGCAGCACGGTAACTCCGAAGCCCACGGCGCAGGCTGCGATAAGCGCCGAATTGCCGACCGAAGTCATTGCCGGCACGGCAACGACGCGGTGCGATGTGAATATCCTGTCAAGAAAATCGCGCGATGCGCTTCCGGTCTCGCGCAGCAGCAGCCGCTGCGCGGCAAGTGCGACGGTGCCTATGGCATCGGGCAGGGGATAGTCGGGCGAGCATACGGCAACAAGGCGGTCGGAGGTCAGCGGTACCGTTTTCATGACCGCCGAGGTCACGCGGTCTTCCACTATCCCGAAATCAAGCTCGCCGCGCATGATCCCTTCTTCTATTTCCGAGGTCTTGTTCGCCTCGATGCAAAGATCGACCGCCGGGTATCTTTCGCGTATTTTTTTTATTATCGCGGGCAGCCCTGTCTGCGCTATCGTGAGCGATGAACCGACGCGAACGCGCGGTTTTCCGCTGTCCTCACGTGCAAGCCCCTCAAAATCCTCAAAGCATGATATCACGTCGCGCGCCTTTACGAGCAGCTCGCCGCCCTGCTCGGTTATGACGAGTCGCTGGTTTATCCGTTCGAAAAGGCGTATGCCGTAGTATTTTTCAAGCTCTGAGACCGCTGTGCTGACGACGGGCTGAGCCACGTGCAGAGCCTCGGCTGCTCGTGTGACTCCGCCGTATTCGCACACGGCGGCAAACATTTTAAGATGGCGTATGGTCATAAGGACACCTCATAGCTTATCGGTTATCAACTTTATCAGATTATACTATTTTACAAATCGGTTGTCAAGTGCTATAATACTACCACATAGATTTTTTTTGCGAATTTTGCGAAAATGGGGGCTGATATGAAAAAAAACAGGGCGGGCAAGCTTATCGGGATATTCCTTGTGATGCTCAAGATAGGTCTTTTCACCTTCGGCGGCGGATATGCCATGATAGCGCTGCTTGAAAACGAATTCGTGACAAAGAAAAAGTGGATCGGCAAGGATGAGTTTTTCGATATGATCGCGATCGCGGAATCCACACCGGGACCGGCTGCGGTAAACGGCGCAACGTATCTCGGATACAGGGTAGGCGGCTTTCCCGGAGCTTTTCTCGGAACTCTCGCGGTCTGCATTCCTTCATTTATCATTATATATGCGATCTCGCTCTTCTTTGACGCGTTCCTGTCGATAAAATACGTCGGCTACGCTTTTCGCGGCGTGCAGGCGTGCGTTATATATCTCATAGCCTCTGCGGGATTAAAGCTGTTCCGCGAAATGAAAAAAGACGTGCTGAGCATGGTGCTGTGCGGCGCGTCTCTCGTGTGTATGGTGGCTTTTTCGCTTTTTGCGGTCAGTTTCTCCTCTGTGTTTTACATACTTATTGCAGGTGCGGTCGGCGTTTTTGTCTACCTCGTCGGAAGGCTGCGTAAAAAGATCGGCGGCAGCGGCAGGGAGGAAGAAAAATGATATATCTTGAGCTTTTTCTTACCTTTCTTGGGATAGGCGCTGTCTCTTTCGGAGGCGGCTATGGAATGATATCGATCATCCGCGAGCAGATGTTCGCTCACGGTTGGCTCACCGAAAGCGAGCTTTTGAATTTCATTGCGGTCGCCGAGTCGACGCCGGGGTCGCTCGCCGTCAATATGGCGACATTCATCGGAGCGTCTCAGGGGGGGATCCTCGGTGCGTTTTTGGCGACGCTCGGCGTCGTGCTGCCCGCCTTCATCATCATCCTCGTCATCGCGGCAGTCATCAGCGACCTGTTGAAATATGCGGGCGTCAACGCTTTTCTCGGCGGCATCCGTCCCGCCGTCGTCGGAATGATAATAGCCACGGCGGTAACGATGTTCCTCAAAACGCTTCTCTCGGTCGGCAATATCGGCGACGCCGTAAGCGTTGACCTTCGTGGGCTTGTGATCCTCGCAATACTCGCCGTGATACACATAGTCTGGCGCAAGCTGAGGAAAAAACGTCCGTCGCCGATACTCATGATACTTATCTCCGCGGGGCTGGGGCTTGCGTTTTATTCCTGACCGGCTTGCCCGTCCGCTGTATCGAGTATCATCTTTTCAAGCTCCTTTGCCGCCATGCCGAGCGGCTGATCCTTCCTTTTTATAAGGCAGATGCCGCGCTCGGGTATCTTTTCGGCAATGTCGATGACCGAAACGGTGTCGCCGGGATGCAGAAATTCCTCCGGCACAAAACCGACGCCGAGGTCGGCGCGGACCATAGGCAATATCTGATCGGCAGTGAACGCCTCGATGCCGGGACGGTAGGGCAGCCCGTGCGCCGTAAAGAATGCCGAGTAAAATTCAAATGATTTTGTGTCAGAGCCGAGCGAGATAAGCGGGTAACGGATGAGATCGGAGAGAGAAACGCGCCTGCCGATAAGATCGGGAAACGCCGCCGAGCATACGGCTACCTCGCGCACGTTTCTGACGCGTATCTCTTCAAGAGATGCGTAGCTGATCGTCGGTGTGGTGACGACGGCAAGATCGGCGTCGCCGCCCTTCAGCGCCTCTATCGCCTGCGGCGTCGAGTGATTGCTGATGCGTAGGCGTATCCCCGGGTGCATGAGACGGTATTTCTTCAGCACGGGCAAAAGGAGACAGCGAAGAGCGACTTCACTGGCGGCGATGAACACCGTTCCGCTCTGCAGGTCGCGGCTTGCGGTTATTTCCGCTTCGCCCGCTTCTATGTGCTCAACGGCGGTCTTTACGTGAGAATAAAGTTTTTCTCCCTCGGGCGTCAGCTTCATGCCGCGGTTGGTGCGCGAAAACAGCGGGCAGCCGAGTTCCGCCTCAAGATTTTTTATCGCGCGTGTCAGGTTCGGCTGATTGCCGAGCAGTAACTTTGCGGCACGGGAGACATTCCCGTACTTGGCGACGTAATAAAAAATGCGGTAATAGTCGTAGCTTATATACACGGTCGTGTGCCTCCGGTATGTGAATTTGATATCGTGAATATATGCAATATAGATTTTACATATATCATAAAAGGTATTATAATATACAGGTTCGGAAAAGTCAATATCCGGACAGTACATTTTTACGGAAGTCAAAGACATGAATCTGAAGGTTGATTACAGAGGACAAATGTCCGATACTCTTTTTACGGCGATCTTTATAGTGCTTTCGGGCGGATTTCAGGATGCTTACACCTACGGCTGCCGCGGAGGGGTGTTTGCGAATGCGCAGACCGGCAACATCGTGCTGCTCAGTACGGCTCTCTTCAGGCATGAGTGGGACATTGTGATAAAATATGCGATACCGGTGCTGTCGTTCCTGCTCGGTGCGGCGGCGGCGCTGCTCGTGCGCCTTGCGTTCGGCAAAAATCAAAAGCTGCATTGGCGTCAGATAGTGCTTGCGATAGAGATAGTTATCCTGGCGGGCGTCACATTCATATCCTCCGACCGCGTTGCGAATGCGCTCGTTTCATTTGTCTGCGCAATGCAGGTCATGACCTTCCGAAAGGTGCGCGGACTTGCCTATGCGAGCACGATGTGCATCGGCAATATGCGCTCGGGCGCGGAGGAGCTCGGAAAATACGTCAACACACGCGACCGTGAGCATCTTCACAGCGCGCTTACATATTTCGGAGTTATAGTTATATTTGCTTTCGGAGCGGGGCTCGGCAGCCTTCTGACGCAGGTCATCGGTAAAAAGGCGATACTTGTGTCCTGCGGGCTGCTGTTTATAAGCTTTTGCCTTATGTTTATAGATCTGTTTATCCGCAGATCGAAAAAAACGGAAAGGAGAACAAATGAATAAAAAGAAAAAAGGTATTCTGGTCGCGGTCTGGGTCGCGGCGCTGATCCTTACCGCTGTCGGGGCTGTACTTGTCGGCTCTCCGGGCGGTGAAAAGGAATCTATCAAGGAAGCAATGCGCGACGCGGTGCTTCACGAGCGGAATGTCATCAGTCTGTTCGGAATAAAAAACGTCAACCCGGCGTTCATATCGGCGCTGTGCGTTACGGGAATACTGCTCCTGTTTGCGGCTGTGGTGAGGATATTCGTCATACCGCGATTCAGAATGAATGATCCCGGCAAATTTCAGATATTGCTTGAAAGGCTCGTCGGCTATTTCGACGGTACCGCGCGCACCAACAGCCCGCACCGCAACGGCTTTCTCGGCGCATACATATTTGCCGCGGGCGTGTATATCTTCGTCGGCACGGTGTTTGAACTTTTCGGCTTTCAGGCGGTCACGGTCAACGGAGATTCGATAGCCCTCCCCGCGCCGCTTGCCGATATCAACGGTGCGATAGCGATGGGCTGCATTTCCTATCTTGCCATACTGACCGGCGGCATCGTCAGCAACGGCTTTCGCGGCGTCGGCAGCACGCTTAAGGAATTTTCGCTTCCCATATCAATGAGCTTCCGTCTTTTCGGCGCGTTGCTCAGCGGGTTGCTCGTCACAGAGCTCGTTTATTACTACCTTAACCTCAGCTTCGTGCTGCCGGTAGCAGTAGGTGTTATGTTCACGCTCCTTCACGCGTTGATACAGACCTACGTTCTCATCACTCTTACCGCGCTTTTCTACGGAGAGGTCTCGGCCCCGCCAAAAAAGAAAGCAAAAAATACAGAAAAGAATACGGAAAAGTCAGCCGGTACACAATTGCACTGGATGAAGAAGCCGCAGCGTATGTCCGCGAAAATCAGGAAAGAGACGAAAAACGCCGCGTGCTCAAGACTTGTATCGGAGTGTTTTTGTGTATTTTCAGTGTGGTGCCAAGCATGGGCTCGGGATTGTGCCGGAATTTGTTTGCCAAAGCGATTTTGGACAGCAGTGTATTGTTTATTGCAGGGATTGGCGTATATCTTCTGGTATCCGGAAGCAGTTTGAAAAATCGTTACCAGGAATTGGCAAAGGCGACTGCCAATTACGAGCGCGAGCAATCAACAAATACAAGTACAGCAACAAAGCCAATCTATGAAAAGAAGAAAGTACCGGCATTTGCGATTGTATTGATCGTGATATTTGGTGTGCTGGTGTTGAGCCTTGGGGCGATTATTCCGTTTGCGGTTTATCATAACAATATTAATTTGAAGGTAAGGGAGTCTGAGATTCAAACAGAGACCGTAATGCCGGGAGAAACAATGAATGATCCGATTGAAAATATTACGGTAGATGCTGACGCGATGGAGTTGACCCTGGAAGTTACGGATGAAGTAGAAGAGCCGGAATTTGTTTATTATGGTGAGGCGAGCCGTAAACCCACAATTGATGATAAAAATGGTGTTATTAATATAGAAAGCCGCCAACATGGCATTCGTTTTCATTTTCCATTTGGAAATATAACGGAAAAATGTACATTGACGGTGAAAATTCCAACATCGATGTATGAAAATACAAAAATGAATCTTACACTGGATGCGGGCGACGTGCATTTGACAGGGATTCCAAACGGAGAGATCGTGGCGGACCTGGATGCAGGTAATCTGATCGTGTCGGAATGTACACTGGATAATATAAAAATTGATGCGGATGCCGGAAATGTGGAACTTAAGAACAATCACATCAAGGCGGTGGAAGCGGAAGTGGATGCCGGTAATTTTGAAATGCATTTTGACGGACCAAAAGGTGCCTATGCCTACGACCTTTCAGCGGACCTTGGAAACGTTTCTATCAATGATGAAAAGCATGCCGGTGTAGAGAATGAATATAAAGTGGAAAAAGAGGCGAATGTGGCCGGCTACGAAGACTATCGTCACGTGAAAGTAGAAGCGGATCTTGGAAACATTGAAATCCATACAAATTAGAAGGAGGACATTTATTATGAAGAAAGACAATATATTTTGGGGCGTGCTGCTTCTTTTGGCAGCGGTATATATATTGGCGCACAGCCTTGGATTTACGCCGGATATCAGTTTGATGCGTATCGTGATCGGTATCATTTGCGTGATGTGTTTTATCAAATCGGCAATTCGCCTGGAATTTGGAGGAATGCTGTTTTCACTGGCGATTCTGCTTATCATGTTTGAACGTGTGCTTGGTATCGAAGCATTGACACCGTGGCCGGTTTTGTGGGCAGCATTGTTTGGAAGTATCGGTCTGAATATGATCTTTGGGAGCCGTGTCAAAGAGTACCGCAGGCACAAAACACACCGTCGTGTTGAAGTTTACAGTGAAGGAATGACAGAAGCCAATGCTTCCGATGTGGATGGTGACAGCGTCGTACTGACCGGAATGTTCAATGGAACAAAGAAAAATATCAATTCCAATGCGTTTAAAAAGGCAGTCATTGACTGCAAATTCTGTGGCATGGAAGTAAATATGGACAATGCTGTCATACAGTCCGGAAGTGCAGTGATTGATCTGAGCGTATATTTTTCCGGCGTGGACATCTACATTCCGTCAAACTGGCATGTGGTGAACAATACAGACTGCAGTTTTGGCGGCGTGGAGGAGCACCATGTGAGTGGTGTGGCAGAAGACGGACCGACCTTGGTGATGGAAGGAAATGTCCGTTTCGCAGGGGTAGAAATCTACCGAATCTAAAAACAACGAAAAAAGACTTGACGAATCGTATGAATTTGTGGTACTATATTCTAGCGATGAATTAGGTCTTTTTTTTATGCCTAAATTTTTACAAACAAATAATCACGGAGGTGACGTAATGCGTACTAAAATTACATTAGAATGTACAGAGTGTAAGCAGCGTAACTACAACTTGACCAAAGACAAGAAAAACCATCCGGACAGAATGGAAACAAAGAAATATTGTAGATTTTGTAGAACACACACATTGCACAAAGAGACAAAATAATTTTGTCGTTGTAATGTTGGGGAAAGGATGTGTGCCCGATGAGCGAAGCAGAAAATACTTCGAAAGCAGGTGGCTTCTTTAAACGTGTCAAAGCAGAATTCAAGAGATGTACATGGCCAAAAAGAGATGAATTGATGCGCCAGTCCGCACTGGTGCTCGCTGTTTCTGTTGTTCTTGGCGGTGTGATCGCCGGTATCGACTGGCTGATTCGTCTTGGTCTGCAGGCAATTGGACTATAATTATTTTAGGAGGTTGCTATGGCGGAAGAAGCAAAATGGTATGTAGTTCACACTTATTCCGGATACGAGAATAAGGTAAAAGTTGACATCGAGAAGACAATCGAAAATCGTAACCTTCAGGATCAGATCCTTGAAGTTATGGTGCCGATGCAGACGGTTGTTGAGGAGAGAAATGGAGAAAAGAAACAGGTTCAGAAGAAAATGTTTCCAGCCTACGTTCTCCTGAATATGGTGATGAATGACGAGACCTGGTATGTGGTTCGAAATACCCGCGGTGTGACAGGATTTGTCGGCCCGGGATCGAAACCGGTTCCTCTTACCGCAGAAGAAATTACCAACATGGGATTTCTGGCTCAGGCAGAGGAAGTACCATACAGTATTGGCGACCATGTTCTGGTTACCAAGGGTGTATGGCAGGATACACATGGTATCGTGCAGGAAGTTCACCCGGCAAAACATATGGCAGTGATCGAAATTGACATGTTTGGCCGTGGAACACCGGTAGAAATTGATTTCTCAGAATTAGAAAAGTTATAGAAGTGAAAATCAGGAGGTTTTTATAATGGCTAAGAAAGTAGAAGGATATATTAAATTACAAATCCCAGCTGGAAAAGCAAC
>ENA-ORSC01002808-ORSC01002808.1-human-gut-metagenome-genome-assembly--contig:-NODE-2808-length-10144-cov-8.935970_pt1 | contig 10144 bp, 9 predicted proteins | sample MGYA00242178_ERZ509140 | MGnify/ENA primary metagenome ERZ509140 (study PRJEB26280, sample SAMEA2338681) | human gut metagenome | biome: human gut; feature: human-associated habitat; material: faeces...
TGATGCGGTACGCGCCCATGCCGTAGTTGAGACTGCGGTTGACGCGGCTGATGGTTGCGCTGGAAGCGCCGGTCTTTTCCAGAATGTCGTTGTAGATCAGGCCGTCATTCAGAAGCTTCGCCAGCTCAAAGCGCTGCTCCATGGCCTTGAGCTCGGAAAACGTGCAAAGATCAGTAAAGAAATCATAGCATTCCTCGACAGTCTGGAGCTTGAGAATGGCGCTGTAGAGCTGGCTGTCAGGATCAGAGTGTTTATTTCGATTGTTCAAGATAAAATATCTCCTTTATTAATAGTGGGGTTCAGGCGTAATTATGGTAACACTTTAACGCTTGAAAGTAAAGTGGTATTTTATAAATTTGTCGCTTTCCACGAAAAAAGTTGTCCGTTTCTGGGCAAAACAGAAGCGAATTTTGTCCGCGCCCAGCGCACAGACAATCAAAAATCAAGAATCAACGCCAGATACTGCCATCTAAGTGTTCCGCGCCGGAAAAGCTTCAGCAGCAGCGCCTGATTGTCCTCCGAGTGCTCGACCTCTTTGCTGTACAGACTCACCACTTCAGTCAATTCCTGCACCGTTGCAGCATCTGCGCTAAGTTCGCGCAGGCAGAGCAGATGAAACACGCACTGCTCGACCCGCGCCAGATACTGCCGGTCGTTTACGGCCTTGAGTGCGTAGCGGAATAGAAAATAGACCGTCAGATTTTCGTACTGGACGAAAAATGCGTCCCGGAAGGAAGCGGGCGGCGTTTCCTGACTGACAGCAGCATCCAGTATAGCTTCAAAGCGGCGCGTCAGGTGCTCCATGTTGTTGAGGACCATCCAACACGGGAAGAACCGTCCGTTTCTGCTGCGCAGCCGCGCCAGCCGGACAAGACTCCGATCTTGATACCGCTTCCCGAGAAACCGCCGCGCCAGCACCGGGACAAGTTCATCCCGTCCTTCGTCCAGCAGCCGCTGCACCCGCCGCGCCAGCAGCAGAATGAGGGCCAGACGGTCTGCAATCGGCCTCGTGCGATCCTGCGCCAGCCGGATCGACGCAGCCCGCGCGGCAAACAGTGCCGGGTACAATTCCGGGTCAAGATCATTTGGCACGACCGGCCCGCCGTCGTCTGTTTCCGTCAGCGTCAGCGGTGCATCGTGCTCCAGAAGAAGCCGCGCCGCTTCCGGGCAGGAAGCGGAGAGCGTCAACTCCGCTGTCTGCCCGTATTCTTCGGTAAAGCGCGGATGCGTAAAGCAAGTGCGGCAGAGCATTTCTGCACCATACGCGGCTTGAAGCGGGCAAAGCCCATCTTTGCGCAGCAGGACGCACTTCCCATCCTGTTCCCGGAAGCGAGTCTCGCCGTTTTCCGTCACCATTGCCGCCCGTACCTGTTCGCCCAGTTCACCGGGCAGGGAAGCGTAGCGCGCGATGGCGTCGCAATCCAGAATGATCTGCCAATCCTTGCAGCAGGTGTCCGGACATGCGCCCGCCAGACAGGAAAAGCTGTTTACATAATCAAACTGCACATGCTTCATAACGCACCCTCTTTTCTAGCGTCAGTTGACGCTTCGATGATATCAGCTTTTGAAACACACGTCAACTTGTCATTTGCGGACATTTGTGCTATACTGTCAAAAAATAACCAATCAAAGAGGCAATTCATGAAAAAACTCAAACGTACTTATACACGCTGCGCGCTGACAGCTTCGCTTGTGCTGCTTGTTCTGCTGGTAGCAGGTTCAATTTGGGATCTGCCGATCTCCAAATTCCTCTATCCCGGTCACGAGAGTTCGCTCGGCCAGTTTTTTGCCGCCTTTGGCGAACTGCCAGCGTTTTCGCTGCTGGCCGGCTGCGGCGTTCTGCTGATCGTCCACCGCGCCAAGTTCCGCCCGGAACTGAACGTTATTCTGCTGGCGTTCGGCGTCTGTCTGACCCTTGCAAGCATGTTCCTTGCCGTTCATGAGGCGACGGACAACGTATCCGCTCTGCCCATGGCAGTTGCGCTGCTCGTGACGGTATTCATTGATGCGCTCACTGCGTTTGCGCTGCTGTTTTTGACGCGTGAGTGCCAGACCAAGACGATTCTGCGCTTTGTCTGCACAGTGATTGTAGTCTGCGTCGGCATCATGCTGCTGATCAATATCATCAAGGTTCCCTGGGGCCGTGCCCGCATGCGCCTGATTTATGCGACGGGCAACGATACCTATTTTTCAAATTGGTGGCAGGCCGGTACAGCGCTCAAGAAAAAGCTTGTCGCTGACGGCGTTGCATCTGACGAGTTCCGCTCGTTCCCATCCGGCCACACGGCCTGCGCCGCCTGCTCCATGCTGCTGATCCTCCTGCCGACGCTCTACCGCCGTCTGCACAATAAGGAAAAGCTGTTCATGGCCATCGGCGGTGTCTGGACGCTTGCTGTCGCGGTTTCCCGCCTGCGTATGGGCATGCACTTCCTGTCCGATGTGAGTGTCTCATCCCTTCTGACCATTGCCCTGGGCGCTGTCGCCGTCTGGCTGTTCTACTTCAATAAGTCCTTCTTCAACAAAATCTGGGCCTTCGCCTCCGGCGATCCCAAACCGGCAAAGAAGCCGAGAACCCCGGAAGAACCGTAATACGTTCCGTTAAAGCAGCCGCAGCCGGCAAGGGCGGGGCTCTGTGCTCCGCACGACGGAAAGCAGCTGCACCTTTGTGAATCTACGGCGAATCCGTATGTACGTCCAAACGTGGTTGTAGGGGCCGATGCCTACATCGGCCCGGCAGAATGCACTGTATTCACGGAGATCTACGGCGAATTCACAACTTCCCAACGGGCCGATGTGGGCATCGGCCCCTACAAGGGTTTCCACCCCACCAACATTTCAGAAAGAGCAGGAAACGCGTATGCGAATGAGAAGAAGAAACAATCTGGCCCCGCGGATGGAGGCCTGCGAGTCTGTTTGGATTCACGACCCGGAGGCGCTGCGCGGCAAATGGCGCAGCCTGATGCCGAGTTGCCGGGAACTTCGCGTCGAGGTCGGCTGCGGCAAGGGCAAATTCACCGTCGAGACAGCCGAGGCCGAGCCGGATGTGCTGCTGATCGCCATCGAGCGCGTGCAGGACGCGCTTGTCCTTGCCATGGAGGCTGCAATCCGCAAAGGACTCAAAAATGTCTTTTTTGTCTCGCTTGATGCGGCGAATATTGACCAGTTTTTTGCCGACGACGAGATTGACCTGCTTTATATTAATTTCTGCGACCCATGGCCGCGCAAGAAAAACGCCAAGCGCCGCCTGACATACCATACCTTTCTCGAAAAATACAAGAAGGTGCTGAAGCTTGGCGGGCAGATCCACTTCAAGACCGACAACGCGAATCTGTTCGCCTGGTCGCTGCCGGAGATGGAAAGCTGTTTTTTACAGCTGCGGAACGTCACCGACGATCTGCACGCGAACGGCCCTGTCGGCATCATGACCGGCTATGAGGAAAAATTCTATGCCCTCGGCACACCCATCCACCGCGTGGAGGCCGTCGTCACGACCAAGCAGCCCCGTCCGGCAGACGAAAAGCCGGAGCCGGAGGACACAGAAGAATAACAAACGCGAACGAGCCTTTTCTGCTGTGTACCGTACGGCGGAAAAGGCTTGAACTTCCGTTTCAGCCTAATCAAAGAACCTTATTCATAAATTGGAAAACAAGTTGACATAAATTCATTAAGAATTCTTAAAAATTCGATTTTTCCCGGAAAAAGCAGACGTTTCCCGAAAACCACCTATTGCGTTCTGAAAACCATTATGCTACGATATCTATAGAAGATGGGTAGGAACCGCGCGCCGCGCAGCCCCTGCAAACCGGTGCGCGTGTGGGGGTTCCACACGCGTACCATGCGCTCCCGGCAAGTAAGCGCCTGCCGGGGATGAAATTAAGGAGGAATTGCTTATGAAAAAACGTTTTGTGGCGCTTCTGCTGTGCCTTGTCATGGTAGTTGGCCTGATCCCGGCAGCTATGGCCGCCGGTTCGGAAGCTGACCGGAATTACATCACCTTCAAAGCAAACGATGGAAGCTATGGAAGTTCCAGCGAAAGACTGCAGCAGCTCACAGAGAGTGACGTTGCATTTGGCAAAGTCACGCTCCGCGCCAATGACTTTACCAGAGATGGCTACACCTTCCTCGGCTGGGCCACCGACCCCAACGGCCAGAAGATCTATAACGACGGCCAGACTGTTTCCGTATCCGAACTGTTTGCCGGACGCACCTACGCTGTTCTGTACGCTGTTTGGCAGAAGGACAATGTGACGCCGCCCACCGGCCCGTACACTGTAACCTATCGGCAGCTTACGGAGGTTTCCCTGCGGGACGCCGATATAGTTGATGTGAATGTCGGCGGCGTGTATGCGCTTAAGACCTTCCCGCTGACGTGGACGCTTCCTGTCGGAAAGTCCTTTGTGGGCTGGACAACGAACGGCAGCAACGTCTATGCACCCGGCGAGAACATCACTGTCTCTTCAAATCTGATTCTGTATCCGGTTTACAACGATACCGTTTCGGCCTGTGAGATCACCTACAACGATGCGCGTGACCAGCAGGCATGGAAGGTCACGGTCAATGCAGGCGATTCTGTTTACATCGATCTGAACGGCGGCACCGAGGCCTATCTGGATGGCGTCAGAATCACCGTTTCCGGCAGCTACAAGATCACGCGTTCCTGCACGCTGACGTTCGCCTACAAAGGCACGCAGAAGTCTATCGGCTGGGATTATGACACTGTGCGTGCCCGGTTCACGGCCAGATGGGCAGTTTCCAGCGTCAAGATCACATATTCTGACTTTGACTATTCGCGCGTTATGGATGAGACGCTTGCCTACGGCGGCTCCGTTACCGTCAACCCGAATGGCGGCACGGCCTATCTGGATTCTACCTATGTGGATAGACAGACTGTGCTGAGCGTGACAAAAAATGTGACGCTCTATGACGCCGTCCGTACCGGCTACACATTCTATGGCTGGGATAAGACCTATGACCGCAGCGGTCAGCCTGTCTTCACCGCTATGTGGACGAAGAGCGGCCAGTCGGAGACGTATAGCGTCTTCTATTATGACTATGACGATGCTAAGAGTGAGTATGCCCGCTTCGATGCCAATACCCTTCTCGTAATTGACCCGAACGGCGGCGCTGCCCGTCTGGACAAAACACCGTTCTCGAGCAAGCAGTCGTTCCGGATTAACCGGGATTACACGCTCTCCGATGCGGCACGCGTTGGCTATACGTTCTACGGCTGGGATCTGACAAAGTCCGGCGATACCTACACGTTCACCGCTATGTGGACAAAGAAGGGCGCGTCTGAGACATATGATGTCTTCTATTATGACTATGACGACGCTAAGAGCGAGTACGCCCGTTTCTACATTGACACCCCCATCGTGATCGACCCGAACGGCGGCTCGGCCCGGTTGAACAACATGCCGTTCGTAAATAAGCAGTCGTTCAAGATTGACAAGGACTATACGCTTTCCGATGCGGCTCGTACCGGCTATACCTTCTACGGCTGGGATCTGACAAAGTCCGGCAGTACCTACACCTTCACCGCCATGTGGTCGAAGACCACGAGCACTGTTCCATACATGCTCAACGGCGAAGACCACTATGCCTATATCAAGGGCTATCCCAACGGCTCGTTCAAGCCCAACGCGACCATCACCCGTGCCGAGGCGGCCTCCATCTTCTACCGCCTCCTGACGGACACAACGCGCAGAACCTATACCACCAGCTACAACACCTTCAAAGATGTTCCGGCCAAGGCATGGTACAATACGGCTGTGTCCACCATGGCAAAACTCGGCATCGTCAACGGCGGTTCTGACGGCTACTTCCGTCCGAACGATCCCATCACCCGTGCGGAGATCGCTGCAATGATTGCCCGCTGCGACGGTAATTCCTATGGAAATGCCTACACGAACTTCTCCGATGTCAAGGGCCACTGGGCGGCAAACTATATTGCCAGAGCCTATGAACTCGGCTGGATCAACGGCTATGGTTCGACCTACGCGCCTGATAAATACATCACCCGCGCTGAGACGGTCGCCATTCTCAACCGTGTCCTGAACCGCGCGCCGCAGAACACTTCGGATCTGCTCAACGGCCTGAACACCTTCAATGACGTCAGCACCACGTCCTGGTACTATCTCGATGTTGAGGAGGCTGCCAACAGCCACACATACACCAGAAAGACCAACGACTACGAGTATTGGGAGAAACTCATCTCTGACCCGAGTTGGCTGTAAGTCCTGAATCCTGCAAGCGGGGCGGCACAAGCCGCCCCGCTCACTTCTTTATCAGGCGCGTTTGACGACACGCAGCGGTTATGCAAAAGATTGCGGCGAATTCGTATGCGCCTGTAGGGGACGATGGGCATCGGTTCTACGCTGAAACAGGGAAATGCTTACGGATTTGCCGCACCTAAATGTTAAAACACCGTCACGTTTTTTGCGTGCTCCCGGCTTCCGTACCGCCACACATCCAGCCGTCCTTCCGTCTTCGTGAAGCGCAGCGGCTGCGGAGGCACTGTGTCCAGCCGGTGCAGGACGGTCAGCTTCAGCTTGAGCGTCTCGGGGTGGATGGCCTTGATGTATACACATACCGGCTGGCCGGGCTCCAACGTATCGTCTCGTTCTGCCAGACCACACAGATTCGGTGTCAGCGCGATAAAAACGCCGTAGTCCGTCTTTCCGCAGACGACACCGGGCACGCTTTGCCCGGGACGGAACCGGGCTGCATTTTCTTCCCACGTCCCGAGCAGTTCCTGCAGCGTCAGTGCCACGCGCCTCCTCGCCGGATCGAGTGACTGGATCAAAACAGGCAGCCGCTGCCCGACCCGCAGCAGATCGCCCGGATGTGTAAGCCGGGATACACAGAGATTCCGCAGTCCAAGCAGTCCGGATGCGCCGCAGCCGATGTCGCAGAACGCACCGAACGGCGCAAGCCCGGTGACTACGGCGGGCAGGATATCGCCGGGCCTGTTTTCACGGAAAATATGCTCCAGCGCCGCTTCCTGCGCGCTGCGCCGAGACAGGAGCGCCGTTCCATCCGGCGCAAAGCCCATAACCGTAAAGCATATGGGCCGCCCCACGCGCGACAGAATCGCAATATCCCGCGTTTCGCCGCCAAGAATGCCCCGCGCAGCCTCCGCACGAGGAATAATGCCCTTGCAGCAGCCGAGCGCGACATGCAGATTGTGCCGCTCGTCGCATTTGATTGCAGCTGCCTGCAAAATTTTCCGTTGCTGCATTGCCAGCAGCAGATCCTCTCTGGTATATCTCTCCGGCTGCGGGTACAGCCCCTCCGGTAGAAACTGATTCATAAGATCCCCCCAATTCCTGCTCCAATATATGCAGGCGGGGGAAGGAAGGAGATAGAAGCATGGACGTACAGGTCGGCGATATCCTCGTCATGAAAAAGGAGCACCCCTGCGGCGCGAAGCAGTGGCTTGTCCTGCGCAGCGGCATGGACTTCCGTCTGCGCTGTACCGGCTGCGGGCACGAACTCATGCTCCCACGCAGTAAGGCGGAAAAGAGCATCCGTCAGATTCTGCGCGACGGGAAGCAGATCTGACATTACAAGGAAAACATGACGAACGATAGGCCGCAATTCCGCTTGGAATTGCGACCTCTTTTTTTGCCTTTGCGGCGTATGCTTTTGAAGCACGGACAAACAGGGGAGGAGGAGTGCAGGTGACAGTTTACGCAGACGAGGCGTTTTTACTCAATGGTGCGGTGGATTATCTGCTGCTCATCTGCGCGGCAAAGCTTGGCGGCGGAAGAATCGCGCGTTTGCGACTGCTGGCAGCGGCTCTGTTCGGCGGACTGTACGCGGCTGCAACTCTGTTCGCACCGCTTGGCGTTTTGCAGGGGCTTCCAATGAAGCTGATAAGCCTCGTCGTGATGCTGCTGATCGCATTCGGCGCGAGCCGTCAAACCCTCCGCACGGGATTGTTGTTTCTCGCAGCAGGTTGTGCGTTTGCTGGTGCTGCGGTTTTAGCCGCACAGCTGTTCGGGACAGACGTTCTCGTCCTGCCGGGCGGCACGTTCTACGCAGTGAGCATTCTGGGACTTCTTTTACTGGCAGGACTTTTGTATATGCTCTGCTATACCGTCTTTTCCTGCACGGCCCAGCACGGCGGCGAGATCCGGTCCATGACGCTTCTGTATGGGGCTAATCATGCCCCGGTCCGCGCGCTGCACGACACCGGCTGTACGCTCCGTGACCCTATGACCGGCGAACGCGTGCTCGTCGCAGAGGCGGATGCACTGCGGGCACTTCTGCCGGATGTGTCTATCACGCCTGCCGCGCTCGCGGACCCGGCGGAACTGCTGCTGCGGCTGAAAACGCGCGATCCAGCGCTTCCGGCGCGGCTTTTAAGCTACAAATGCGTCGGCACACAGACCGGACTCCTGTTGTGCCTGCGCTGTGAGATACAGGTCAAGCCGGGCGTTCGGAAGCGCTGCCTCGCGGCTTTTTCCCCGACGCCCGTTTCAGACGGAGGAAATTATGATGCGCTGATAGGAGGAACGATTGGATGAAATTAGAAGTCATTTTGCAGAAGCTGGGCCTTTTGCAGACGGGAAAGATCATGTACATTGGCGGCAGCGATGTGCTGCCTGCACCGCTGAAGCCCGAGCAGGAACGGCAGGCAGTCGCCGCGCTGGAGCAGGGTGATGAGGCGGCCAAGCAGACGCTTATTGAGCACAATCTGCGCCTTGTTGTGTATATTGCACGCCGCTTTGAAAACACCGGTGTCAATCTCGAGGACCTGATTTCCATCGGGACCATCGGACTCATCAAGGCCGTCAACACCTTCCGGCCCGACCGGAACATCAAGCTTGCGACGTATTCGTCGCGCTGCATTGAAAACGAGATTTTGATGCACATCCGCAAGATTGCTAACCAGAAGACGGAAGTTTCGCTCGACGAACCGATCAATACCGACTGGGACGGCAACGAATTACTGCTGTCCGATGTACTCGGCACAGACGGCGATATTGTTATGCGGCCGCTGGAGGACGATGTTGATCACCAGCTTCTGCGTCAGGCGCTCGGACGTCTTCCAGAACGGGAGAAGCAGATTGTCTCCATGCGTTTTGGACTCGGCGGCCGGCAGGAGAAGACGCAGAAGGAGGTTGCAGACATCATGGGCATTTCGCAGTCGTATATTTCCCGGCTTGAAAAACGCATCATGCTGCGCCTGCGCCGTGAGATTTCACGTCAGATCTACAGCTGAGAGGGGACTTGCAAAACAGCCGCAGATGTGATATAAATTTATCGATACATTATATCGATATCAGCAAAGGAAGCGGTTTCATGGAGAAAGAAATATCCCGCGCGACGCTCAAGCGCCTGCCGACCTATCTTGCCTATTTGAAGGGTATGCCGGAGAGCAGCGGCATCAATATCTCCGCCACGGCGCTTGCGGCGGGGCTTCATATGGGCGAGGTGCAGGTGCGCAAGGATCTTGCGCTCGTTTCCTCCGGCGGTCGCCCGAAGATCGGCTATAACCGTGCGGCTTTGGTTGCCGATATCGAACAGTTTTTGGGCTACGGCAATACAAACGACGCCGTTCTGATCGGCGCAGGCAAGCTTGGCCGTGCGCTGCTGGGCTATTCCGGCTTTGCGGAATACGGCCTCAATATCGTCGCGGCGTTTGATGAAAACGACGCCATCATTGGCACCTCCAAGAGCGGCAAGCCCATCATGCACCTGTCCCGGCTCGGTGAGATCTGCCGCCGCGACCAGATCAAAATCGGTATTATCACCGTTCCGGCAGAGCAGGCCCAAAGCGTCTGCGATCTGTTGATCAATAACGGCATTCTGGCCATCTGGAACTTTGCCCCCAAGCACCTGAACGTGCCTGACCACATCCTCGTCCAGAACGAAAACATGGCCGCATCCCTTGCGCTTCTCTGCAAACACCTCAACGAGCAAATGAAATCAGAGGAATAACACATTTTTCGGAAGTTTTTTCTTGAATTTCTGCGCGCTATGCTGTATAATAACAGCGCGATGCCGGTGTGATGGAATTGGTAGACGTAGTGGACTCAAAATCCACCGCCAGCGATGGCGTGCCGGTTCGAGTCCGGCCACCGGCACCATGATTGCCGAACACTATAGATGAAATGGCAAAAAAGCCAGTCATCTCAAT
>ENA-ORSC01002809-ORSC01002809.1-human-gut-metagenome-genome-assembly--contig:-NODE-2809-length-10140-cov-4.314527_pt1 | contig 10140 bp, 10 predicted proteins | sample MGYA00242178_ERZ509140 | MGnify/ENA primary metagenome ERZ509140 (study PRJEB26280, sample SAMEA2338681) | human gut metagenome | biome: human gut; feature: human-associated habitat; material: faeces...
GGAGTGCAACGCACGGAACAATCCGTAGGCATCATAGTTGGGGACTTTTGACACCTACATCATAATATATTTTTATAATCCCACAGAATGGTTTTCTGTAGAACGAAAAAAGGTCCACAAAAAGCGGACCTCTTATTCCAATGATAAGTTCAATCCTCTTATTGTTCGAATACTCGCTCAGGTTGGCACCTTCCTTTAAGGGGTTGCCGTGACTTCACAGATCCTATGTATCTCCATCACTCTGAATAAGAGAAGCTATTTAATTTTCAACCAACTCTCAGTTTGAATTTCTGAATTTCCTTTTCGGTGCTAACTCGTTCAATCTCAGCACCAAGGCTGCGGAGCTTGTCTTCAAAACACTCATATCCACGCTGAATATAGACAATATCATCGACAACGGTGACACCTTCTGCTGCCAGTCCGGCGATCACCAGTGCTGCTCCGGCTCTCAGATCCGGTGCACTGACTCTTGCTCCTGTAAACCCATCGGTTCCGTAGATAATAGCAGAATTGCCTTCTACTTTAATCGTCGCACCCATTCTGGTAAGCTCGTCCACATATTTGAAACGATTCTCAAAAATGCTCTCTGTCACGATACTGGTACCGTGTGCCAGAGCTAGGGCAACTACGATCTGCGGCTGCATGTCGGTCGGATACCCCGGATACGGCAGTGTCTTGACGTTTGTGCTATTTAAACGTTTGGATGCTACCACACGCACAGCATCGTCAAATTCTTCTACCTCACAGCCGATCTCGACAAGCTTTGCTGTCGTTGCTTCCAGATGTTTCGGGATGACATTTTTAACCATGACATCGCCTCTGGTCGCTGCTGCTGCAAACATAAAGGTTCCGGCTTCGATCTGGTCAGGAATAATGGAATACTCTGCCCTGTGAAGCTTCTGAACACCGCGGATACGGATCACATCGGTACCGGCGCCTTTGATATTGGCACCCATGCTGTTCAGGAAGTTCGCCACATCGACAACGTGCGGCTCACGTGCTGAATTCTCGATGATCGTGTATCCCTCTGCCATAGATGCTGCCATCATGATGTTGATCGTCGCACCTACGGAAACCATATCTAAATAAATATGTGTTCCTTTCAGCTTTTCTGCCTCTGCAACGATGGAACCGTTTCGGATACTCGTTGTCGCTCCCAGTGCTTTGAATCCTTTCAGATGCAGGTCGATCGGTCTGCTGCCGATGTTGCATCCGCCCGGAAGCGGTACTTCTGCTCTTTTATATTTTCCAAGAAGTGCTCCCAACAGATAGTAGGAAGCTCTGATTTTCTTAATAAACTCGTAATCTACACTTACCTGACCGATCATAGAACCATTGATAGCCACTTTATGACGGCTGATCCTGTCAACTCTGGCTCCGATCACACTGATCGCCTCGAGCAGGACATTGATATCTTGGACATCCGGAAGATTATCGATTACCACGGTCTCATCTGTCATAATCGCCGCTGCCAAAATACCAAGTGCCGCATTTTTCGCTCCGCCGATTTCAACTTCGCCCACCAGGGGATTGCCGCCTTTAATTACATACTGTTCCATAGACACCTCTATTATTAAAATATACTCTCTATCTCTGATGCATCCGTTACCGCTCTGCATCATTATCATCATTTTTCAAATTGCTTTTTTTACTTTTTAACGAAATTCTGTAAACACCTGCGAATATGTGCCGAGGACAAAAAGCGATTCCCCTAACATCATAATTTTTATTATACCACAAACTTGGTGTTTGTAAACAAAAATTAAGATTTCAGTAAAAAGCAACGAAGATACATTTCAGGAACCGTGGATTTTAGCTATATTCTCCGTAACATTCTTGTAACAACCGCTATTTTCTGCTCCGATATCGCAAAACCACCTGTTCCATCGTCTCTTCCACGCTCATGTTCGTTTCATCGACGGTGATATCAGCATATTTTTCATAAAGTGGAATGCGTTCTTCATAAAGGCTCTGCAAAGTCTGGCCTTCCTGAAGTGCGACACCTCTGCACCGCAGGTCACCGAGTCGCTCCTCCAGCTCCTCGCAGGTCAGTTTCAGATAAACGACCGTTCCGATCTCTTTTAAATGCTGCATCGCAGAATCTCTGTATACAACACTTCCGCCGGTTGCGATCACGCATCTTTCTGCCTCAATGGAAGCATTGACGCGTGCTTCAATATCAAGAAATCCTTCCGTACCAAATTCTTCGATCAGTTCCGGAAGCCTCTTTCCTTCCTGACTCTGGATCTCCAGGTCGGAATCAATAAAACGATATCCCAGTACTTTTGCAAGCACAACACCAACGGTGCTTTTTCCTGAACCCGGCATGCCGATCAGGATGACATTTTTTGAACTCTTCATTTCTTACCACCTGCCTGTTTTTTCATAACTGTATCACAGCAGATATGGTTTGTAAAGATTGCTTCTTAATGGCACATATTTTTTCCCTTCTGCACGTACACTGTAAAAAACAGTTCAGGTATCTGCCTATGTCCTCCTTTCTTTCCAGACTTCGCAGGCACAAACTTCTGCTTGCTTTTCTTCCTGCTCTTATCTTTCTCTTTTGTTCTGTTTTTTATTATGAAATCAATCATTCTTTTGTCGCTTTCTGTGATACGGTCTTTCGAAATGAAATTACAGAAAATACTTTAAATCTGCACTATACACTGGAAAACCCGGAAATTTTAAATCTTTCTGATCCGGATGTTTCGTTTGGTTCCATGAACCCGGAAGTTCTCGCAGATTCTTTTTCACAGCAGAATATTTATCTGGAAAAACTTTTCAAGTTTCCCAAAGACTGGCTTTCCACAAAAAACCGTCTCACTTATGATATTTTAACAAGTGCTTTTTCGTTACAGGCAGAGGGTGAAAAATACCTGCTTTACGATGAGCCGCTCGGTCCGTCTCTCGGCACACAGGCACAGCTGCCGGTTCTGCTTGCAGAATACAGTTTTCATAATAAAAAAGATATTGAAACGTATCTGGCTCTTCTTTCCGGGCTTCCGGAATACTATGACAGCATTCTGCAGTTTGAACGTGCCAAATCAGCTGCCGGACTTTTCATGGATGCTTCTGTCGCTCAGGGCGTGATCGACCAGTGTGATGCTTTTCTTAAGACCGGCGATCAGAATATTCTGTTTACCACTTTTGACAGCCGCATCGCCTCTCTTGATTTTTTAAATGAAACCGAAAAACAGAAATACTGCTCTTTGAATCGGAAAGCCCTCGCCTCTTATGTTATCCCGACTTACCGGAAACTTTCCAAAGGGATTTCTGCGTTAAAAGACAGCAGCAAAAACGCTCTCGGTCTTTGTTATCTTCCGGATGGCAAAAATTATTATGCTTATCTTGTCAAAGACACGACCGGCTGTTATGACAGCGTGGAAACGATTTTTAAAAGAATCCAGTCACAGCTCGTAAAAGATATCCACACGCTGCGTCAGATCGCACAGAAAAATCCACAATTATTTTCCGATTCCGGGGATGAAACGCTGAAAACGGTGAATGATCAGGTTTCTTCTGATCCAAAGGAGATTCTGAATGATCTGAAACGGAAAATGGCAGAGGATTTTCCGGAAATCGCGGACGTGACATACGAAGTCAAATACGTTGAAAAAGCTCTGGAAGATTATTTAAGCCCGGCTTTTTATCTGACCGCACCGCTCGACAACCGCAACCAGAATGTCATCTACATAAATCCGAAAATCGGTTACCGTGGACTGGATCTCTATTCGACACTTGCACACGAAGGTTATCCGGGTCATCTGTACCAGACGATTTTCTCGAACGACTCCGGTATCCGCCCTGTCCGCAGTCTGACAAATTTCGGTGGTTATGTGGAAGGCTGGGCAACCTACGTGGAAATGCAGTCATTTTCTTACGGATGTTCTGATAATATCATTGCCGAAATCTATCGCCTGAACCGTTCTTTAAACCTCGGCATCTCTTCTTTTCTTGATATTCTGATCCATTATTATGGATATGACCGCTCGCAGACGGCAAAGGTTCTTTCGCAGTTTGGCTTAAATGGAGAAGGGACTGCCGATGCCTTTTTCAACACCATTTTGGAGGCTCCTGCAAACTATCTGAAATACTATGTTGGCTATCTTTGTTTTGAAGATTTAAAACAGGCAGCCCTGAAAAAAGAAGGTGCTTCTTTTTCTTTGAAAAATTTCCATAAAAAAATACTGGAAACAGGTCCGTGCCCATTTCCAGTATTGTATAAATACGTTCTGCAAAAATCATAATAAATTTTGCGGTTATTTCCATGATGCCAGGGTCTAAAGGTCAAAATGTCGTTCTTGCTTGCAAGATAAGACATTTGAACTTGAGACCCGCTAAACATGAGGAAGTAGCTATTTACGCAGTAAATACGCGGATTCCGAATGTTTATAGGCACTGAGTGCCAGTGGCACTCGTTTAGTGCCGACCGAAGCGGAGCGTAGATTGCGGGAGTTACTTTGTAACGGAGCAATTCGTAGGCATCAATCAGGGTCTAAAGGTCAAAATGTCGTTTATTGCTGATACTGCTCAAAAAAGCCGATCAGATTGGTGAGTGCCTGTGCCAGCACTTCTTCTTCCTGTTCACTCATATTTGCAATCGTCGCCTTGATCATTTTGTCGTGAAAGAGGCGATGATGCTCATATGCTCTCCGGCCTTTTTCGGTAAGAGAAATCAGCACGACCCTTCGGTCTTTTTCGCTGCGTGTACGATTTACATAACCTTTTTTTACAAGATTGTTAACCGCAATCGTCAGCGTTCCGACCGTAACAGAAAGTTTTTTGGCTACGAAAGACATATTTCGCGGTTCATCAATGCCGATTGCCTCGATGATATGCATATCGTTATTGGAGATCTCGCTGAATTCCCCCGTCCGGATCGCTTTTTCTTCCAGTGTCATAATATCATGGAACAATCGAACCAGAACATTATTTAACGTGTCGTATGTCGTACTCACAGCTTTCCTCCTTCTGCTTTTCAGGCTTTGTCTCTGTCAACTAATTCCCGGTAGACATCTCTTTTTCCGACTCCGCGGTCTTTTGCTACCTGTTTCATCGCTTCTTTTTTATCCATGCCCTGATCCAGGTATTTCTGCATATGTTCTTCGATGTCCATCTCTTTCCAGGCTGCCTGACTCTCCTCTTTCATCTGCTGCCGGCTTCTGCCCTCGAGCACCAGTACACATTCGCCTCGCGGTGCTTCCGCTTCATAGTACGCCACTGCCTCTGAAAGTGTCGTGGTGAATGCTGTCTCATGCTTTTTCGTCAGTTCCCGCAGAACCGTCATTCTGCGGTCGCCAAGTGTTTCCAGAAGTTCTTTTAAGGTACGCACCAGCCTGTGCGGTGCTTCGTAAATGATGATCGTCCTGGTCTCGTCTTTTAATTCTTCCAGAACTTCCTGTTTTTCTTTTTTATCCGATGGAAGAAATGCCTCAAAACAGAAACGTCTGGTGGATAATCCGGAAAGTGTCAGTGCCGTCACGCAGGCACAGGCTCCCGGAAGAGAAGTCACCTCAACACCGTTTTCATAGCACAGACGCACCAGATCTTCACCCGGATCGGAAATGCCCGGCGTACCGGCATCGGTGATCAGGGCGATGTCTTTCCCTTTTTTCATTTCTTCTATTAAAACATAGGCTTTTTCGATTTTATTGTATTCGTGATAACTCGTCATCGGCGTATGAATCTCAAAATGGTTCAGTAGCTTAATGCTGTTTCTCGTATCCTCCGCCGCGATCAGATCGACCTCCTGCAGAATGCGGATTGCGCGGAAGGTCATGTCCTCCAGATTTCCAATTGGTGTTGCACACAAATATAATTTTCCTGCCATGTTCTTATCTCCCGTCTCCATATAATTCCCGGATGTCCTTTGTATACACGCCCGGCGTCTCATACACAATCAGCGGTTTCTCCACGGTAATTCTCGGATTCCCGCCTTTCATCGCCTCGATCAGCACCATGTTCGGCTCCTTGTCCACAAACGGATAAACGAGCTGCATCCTTTTTGGTTCCAGATGATATTTTTTCAGCGTCGAAAAAATCTCCGCCAGCCGGAACGGCCGGTGCACCAGATAGAACCGTCCTTTCGTCTTTAAAACCGCCGATGCCTCTTTCGCAATATCATCAAACGAGCACAGCACCTCATGCCGCGCAATCGTCTTCGCCTCAAGCGCATTCGTCAGCCCGTGCTGCCCCGTCATGTACGGCGGATTGCACGTTACCACATCAAACACTTCTTTTCCAAACTGCTGCGATGCCGTCTTCACATCTCCCTGGAAAATCTCAACATCATTTTCCAGATGATTGTACCGCACACTCCGCTGTGCCATCTCGGCACTGTACTCCTGAATTTCCAGCCCGGAAAAATGCTCTCCGTTTGTCTTCGCCTTCAGCAGAATCGGCACAATTCCCGATCCCGTGCAGAAATCCATCGCCCGCTCCCCGCGCTTCACCTTCGCGTAGGATGCCAGCAGCACCGCGTCAATGCCATAGCAGAAAAGGGATGGATTCTGTATCATCCAGTAACCGTTCTGCAGATCATCGAGCCGCTCACCCGGCTTCAAAAATTCTTCTTTTCTATCCAATGAAAATCCCTCCTCCTGCTGACCGCCCAGCGCCGCATCACACAAAAAGAAGCGTCAGTTTTACCCGGCGCTTACTTTTTTCAAAATGCATTCCAAATCAATCTTATTCCGGCTGTTTTGCCTCTTCCGAAGAAGCCTGCTCCCCGGAGCTGTTTCTGTCTTTTTTCTTCTCTTTGCCTTTTTCCTTCTTATGCTTCGGCTTGAACTTGAGCTCTTCCACCGGACACTCCCGCATTTCCTTCTCATCGTTCACATCCACCAGCACTTTTACGAGCTGACGAAGCACATTCACACCGGAAACCTCACCTTTCATGCCGTCCGGCAGCGTGACGATATCGCCGACACCCGGCAGCTTGCGGTTCAGGTATTCATAGGTTTCCTGCTCGTTTTTCAGGCAACACATCAGTCGTCCGCAGACACCCGAAATCTTCGTCGGGTTCAGGGACAGGTTCTGCTCTTTTGCCATCTTGATCGAAACCGGTGCAAACTCGGACAGATACGTATGGCAGCAAAGCGGTCTGCCGCAGATGCCGATTCCGCCGAGAATCTTTGTCTCATCGCGGACACCGATCTGGCGAAGCTCGATTCTCGTCTTAAAGACAGCCGCCAGATCCTTTACCAGCTCACGGAAATCAATTCTTCCGTCGGCGGTAAAGTAAAACAGCATCTTGTTATTGTCAAACGTATACTCTGCATCGATCAGCTTCATCTCCAGGTTGTGCGCCCGGATCTTCTTCTGGCAGATTTCAAACGCTTCTTTTTCTTTCTTGCGGTTGCTCTCCTCCCGCGCATCATCCTTCGGCGTTGCAATGCGGATGACTTCTTTCAACGGCTGGATCACCTTGGAATCGTCAACTTCTTTTGGCCCCAGCACAACGAAACCATACTCTACGCCGCGCGCCGTCTCAACGATAACGTGGTCGCCCACGCAGATGTCCAGCTCTCTCGGCGAGAAATAATATACTTTTCCTACGTTTCGAAAACGTACTCCTATAATTGTTATCATGCTATCAGTTTTCCTTCATTGTCAGGAACATAAGCTCCATGGTTAAATCAAAATTAACATTCGCATTCAGGCGGGCTCTCGCCTTCTGAATCGCCTCTATAATCTTCTCCAGGCCTTCGTATGAGCTCTTATTTGCTCTCTCACGGATTCCATTCAGCTCCTGCTTGAACACAAGGGAATCGACCTCTTTTGTCGCCTTAAAGAGCAGAACATCGCGGAACCATAAAGAAAAGATATCGAAGTAATCATCAATATTGTCTTTTTCGGCCGTCAGTTTTTTGATCGTCTCCACGATTTCATACAGCGGCATACTGTCGGCGTACTTTGCCATGCGGAGTGCATTTTCCAGCGTCTCCTCGTATTCCGGAGAACGGGCAATCCGCTCTGCTTTTCCGATATTTCCCTGCGCCAGGGACGCATCAACCTCTGCCTGGTAATCCGGCACATGCATTTCGTTCATCAGATAATCTTTCACAAGCTGGTCTCCCACTGGTTTTAAATTTAACTGCACGCAGCGTGACGAAATCGTCGGAAGCAGCGCATCCGGGTTGTCTGCCAGAAGCATGACAACTGCGTAGGCCGGCGGCTCCTCGATCGTCTTCAGCAGCGCGTTCTGCGCCTGAAGTGTCAGCTTCTGCGCCTCGTCGATGATATAAATCTTGTACGGACTGCTGTACGGCTTGATCATCACATCGTTAATGAGCTGCTCGCGGATTTCATCGATGCTGATGGTGTTCGGCTTTTCATGCTTCACATAAATGATATCCGGATGATTCTGGCTCTGTGCCTTTTTACAGGACGGGCATTCCATACAGGGCTCGACCCCGTGCTTCTCGCACTGAAGCGTCATCGCAAACAGTGAAGCCATCATTTTCTTTCCCGATCCACTCTCTCCGCCAAAAAGATAAGCATGAGATACTTTATTCATCGAAATGGCATTCTGTAAATGCGTTATGATTTCCTGATGTCCTACAACCTTCTGAAAACCCTGCATAAAATCACCCCCTGGAGTTCTTTTGTATTTCTTACTAATACTGCATTAAGTATATCACAACTTTTTCTGTTGTTCCACAAAATTCTGAATTTCGGAAAAACAGTCTTCCGGCGTAGAATTATTGGAAAATCTGCGGACGATTCCAGCTTCCGCAATTTTCTCCTCCGTAAAATCCTCACAGTCCGCCAGGAATCTCCGGCACATCTCCGCGTATTTCGGCTCTGTCTGTTTTCTTTCCCGTTCCAGTGCCCGCGAAAGCCGCAGCCCGTCGTCCACCTCGACATACAGCGGAACCATCGCCTGCTCCCCGAAATATGCCTTTAATTTCAGATACGATTCCAGTGTCCCGATTCCGAGATAATCATGCTTCGCAAGATCAATCTGCCCGTCATCCGCCGTAAAATAATACCACGGTCCCTGCACCGTCGAATACATGCGCTCCTCGATAATCTTTCCGGCCTCCCGCAGTTCCGAAAGCCGTTTTTCATCCACAAAGAAATACTCTCTTCCGTCCTGCTCCCCGCTCCGGATCGGCCGTGTTGTATACAGGACAAACGGTTTTAAATCCAGCGCCGTCTCCTGGATCAGATGCTCATAAATATGATCTTTCCCTGACGCACTTTTTCCCATCAGATAGTAAATTTTTCCCATTTTATCTCTCCCCGAAACACAGATTCTTTATGCCTTAAACCGATATCCAACGCCCCAGATCGTCTCGATATACTGCGGCTTTGCCGTATTAAACTCTATTTTTTCACGGATCTTCTTGATATGCACCGTAACCGTCGCAATATCTCCGATGGACTCCATATCCCAGATCTCACGGAACAGCTCTTCTTTCGTGAAAACGCGGTTCGGATTCTCCGCAAGGAAGGTCAGCAGATCGAACTCTTTCGTTGTAAACTGCTTCTCCTCTCCGTTCACCCACACGCGGCGTGCCGTCTTGTCAATCTTGATGCCGCGGATCTCCACAACATCATTCTCTTTCTTGCCGTTTCCGACCAGACGGTCGTACCGTGCCAGATGCGCTTTCACGCGCGCAACCAGCTCACTCGGAGAAAATGGCTTCGTCATATAATCATCTGCACCAAGGCCGAGTCCGCGGATTTTGTCGATATCATCCTTCTTTGCCGAAACCATGATAATCGGAATATCTTTCTTCTCACGCACCTCACGGCAGATCTCAAAGCCATCCACCTCCGGCAGCATCAGATCCAGAATAATCAGGTCAAAATCTTCTTTCAATGCCATATTAAGCCCCAGATCGCCTCTGTTGCAGATTATAACTTCAAATCCTGAGAGCTCCAGATAGTCTTTCTCAAGCTCTGCAATCGCTTCTTCATCTTCAATGATCAGAATTCTGCTCATTTCATTGGTACCTCCTGATACTTTCTAAGTACAAAATACATGATTGTGCCGATTCCAAGCCTGCTTGTTGCCCAGACCTTTCCTCCATGATCCTCCATGATCTTTTTTACAATGGAAAGACCGATTCCGCTTCCTCCCTTGGATGAATTTCTCGACACGTCTGTTCTGTAAAAACGATCAAAAATAGA
>ENA-ORSC01002812-ORSC01002812.1-human-gut-metagenome-genome-assembly--contig:-NODE-2812-length-10135-cov-2.049306_pt1 | contig 10135 bp, 6 predicted proteins | sample MGYA00242178_ERZ509140 | MGnify/ENA primary metagenome ERZ509140 (study PRJEB26280, sample SAMEA2338681) | human gut metagenome | biome: human gut; feature: human-associated habitat; material: faeces...
TGTTTATCCACCGGAAGGACCCCCTGCGAGGCGAGCCCTCGCGCGCACGCGCCCGCCATGGCCGCGGCGGTATTCGCGTCCGCAGAGAATGCGCGGCTGCCGATGACGGTATTGGCCGGATTCGTATATACGTCCGCCACAGGCGCAAAGTCCACTGTGAAGCCGTAGTCGGCGAGATAGCCGCCGATCGTGCGGCCCATGTTCTCGGCATCCGTCGGATTCCCCGACGCGCCCACGGCGGCGGCGCTCTCGTATTTCGGCAGACCGAAGGCGGCGTTATTGGCAAGCCGCGCAACAAGCCCGCCCTCCTCATCCACGCCGAGGAACAGCGGCACCGTTGTCGCGTCGCGCAGCTGTTCGGTGAACGCGCGGAGCGTTTCGGGGTCAGAGATATTTTTGCCGAAGATCGCAACGCCGCCGACCGGGTACGCCGCGAGCACGGCACGCATATCGTCCGTGAGCGTTTTCACGCCCTCCGTTTCCGAGGAGTTGATCTGTCCCGGCGTCTGCGCCGGGTCGAGCGCCGCCTGAATGGAGGCAAGGCCGGGGTTTGCAATGGGCGTCGGCGGCAGACCCTCGTACATCGAGAGGTTGTAAGGTGTGTTGTAGTTGAGGTCGCTGCTCGTCAGCGTTCCGGTGTAGTTCTCGCCAAGACCGTAGATGAGCGAGGCGTCGATCTGGAGCTTGTGGTACGTCTCACCTACGTTATTGAGACGGTTGTAGATGACGGAAGCGATGTTCTCGCGGTCGGTGCCGTCCGTTTCCTTCTCAATGAGCGAAGCGATGGTCAGGATCTGATTGAGCGAGTAGCCGGAGGACTCGACCTTCTGCATGATCTCATCGCTCATCTTCGTGTTGAAGTTGTCAAGCAGTCTTGACAGCGCGTGCGCCGGATCCTCGTCTACGAAGAACTCATAGGTATCCGGGAAAAGGTAACCCTCCAGGCGCGTCAGATCGCCTTTTTTGTTGTTGTCGATAAACGAATAGTTGAAATCCGCGTTCAGCGCCGCATCGGTAAGCTTTTCCGCCGTGTTGACGCCGTACTTGTCCATCAGCGCGATGATCTGACGTACATTATAACCCTCGGGGATTGAGATCTTGACCGTGTTGGCCGTGAGCGAGGCATTCTTGTTGCTCATGCGATTGATGAGCGCATCATAGTCCATGTCGCTGTTGACGGCATAGGTGCCGATACCAATGCGGCTCTCGGCGTGACGCACCCTGCCGAAAAGCTTAAAGAACCACTTGTAGCGGACAAGCCCATCCTCGTGGAGCTTGTTGGCAATGGTGCTCAGATTGTCGTCGCGCGTGATCTCAATGGTCGTTTCAACGGGGTCTTTGTTGAACGAGCACATGTCGTCTGCCAGCAGCCAGCCCACGCCGGCCAAAATCGCCGAAACGATCAGTACGAATGCAAGCCACAGCGCAAAGCGGCGGCGCTTGCCCTTCCTTTTCAGTTTCTGCCGCTCGGCGCTGCTGCGCGTGGCGTGGTGCTGCGTGCGCACTTCCGCTTCGCGGACGCTTTCGGCGTCCCAGCGAGCGGTCTGGTCGTAGTTATCCTCGTAGCTCATAGCTCCTCCTTGCTGATTTGAAATTCCCTCACCTTTTTCTATCGGTCAGGCTCACCTTTGCGCGCTCGCGCATAGGATAGGGCATGACAAGTGAGGTGAAACGAAAATGTGCAATAACAACAATAGCTGCGTGTGGCTGATCCTCATCATCATTCTGGTGCTGCTTGGCGTTGCCGGCGTGGGCGTGGGCACCTACCGTTGGAGCCAAACCAAGTACTACATCGGCGACAACAACGGCAAAGTGGCGATTTTCCAAGGCGTGCCGACGAGCATCTTCGGCGCCAAACTGTCACATGCCGTCACCGACACCAATATGAAGACCAGCGATCTGCCGCCAAGCTGGCGCGAACAGCTTGACCAGGGCATCTCCTTCGACACGTACGGCGAAGCGAAAAGCCATACCCGTCTGATTAAAAAGCAGCTGAACGATGCGAAGCGCAAGCAAGAGGCGAGGCAGCAGGAGAAGGCCGCAGCCAAGCAGAAGGCGAAGGACGAAGCGGCGAAAAAGGCCGCCGATCAGGCCGCGCAGACCAACAAGTCGGGCGGTGACAAGTCATGATCGCAACACGCTTGAGACAGCTTGGCATGCTGCTGTTCAGCATGCTGCTGTGCGCGGTGGCGTTCTTCCAGATGTTTGAACGCACCACGAACGGCTTCCCGCAAAACTATGTGTGGATGCTCGCGTTCGTAAGCGCGCTGTTCCTGACCGCCTGGGGTCTGCTGCTGCGATTCCAGCCGCACGCCGACCAATCGGTCATGTGCTGCGTGCTGGTATTGACGGGCATCGGCGTCACGATGATCGCACGCCTCGACCAAGACACCAAAACCACAGTGGCGTTCCGACAGTTGCTTTGGTTGGCGATCGCACTGGTGTTTGCCAACCTGCTGGTGGTGTTCATGAGGGATTACCGCGTATTGCGGCGATTCTCGTACGTCAGCATGGTGATCGGCATCGTGCTGTTGCTGTCGCCAATGCTGCCGGTGGTCGGTTCCGAACAGTACGGCGCACGCATCTGGGTGAAGATTCCCGGCTTGGGATCGTTCCAGCCGAGCGAATTCGCCAAACTGTTCCTGGCGTTCTTCTTCGCTTCGTATCTGTTCGACCATCGCGACCAGCTTGCCGTCGGCGGAAAGAAGATTCTCGGCATCCAACTGCCACGCATCAAGGATATGGGACCGATCATCGTGGTGTGGATCGTCTCCATGGGCGTTCTGGTCCTGCAGCATGATCTGGGCACGTCACTGATGTTCTTCGCCATGTTCGTGTCCATGCTGTACGTGGCCACCGGGCGTAAAAGCTGGATCGTCATCGGATTCATCGCCTTCGCCGCCGGCGCGGTGGCGGCGGCAAGCATCTTCAGCCACGTCGGCTCGCGTGTGGACGCCTGGCTCCACCCGTTCTCCGCGGCTCAATACAACAAGGAATACGGCGGCTCATACCAGCTCGTCACCGGCATTTTCGGCTTGGCTTCCGGCGGTCTGATGGGCACCGGCCTCGGTCAGGGCCACCCGTCGATCACCCCGATCGCAAATTCCGACTACATTTACGCGGCATTGGGCGAGGAGCTGGGATTGACCGGCCTGATGGCCATTCTCATGCTGTATCTGCTGATCATCGCAGCCGGCATGATCACCGCGATGAAAATCAAGGACGGCTTCGGCAAGCTGCTTGCGTCCGGCTTGGTGTTCACCATGGCCTTCCAGGTGTTCACCGTGGTCGGCGGTATCACGCTGGTCATTCCGCTGACCGGTCTGACGCTTCCCTACATGGCGGCCGGCGGTTCGTCGCTGATCGCAAACTACATGCTGGCCGCGCTGCTGATCGTCATCTCCAATTCCGCGAACAGGCCGGAATCCGAGATCGACAGCGACACATTCCAGCAGGAAGCCGTCAGGGTGTTGCGCGAACGCGAGCGGAACCGTCGTACCGAAATCGCCGGCAATACGCGTTCGGGTGCGGCGAAGGCTTCGGCCATCCCGGCCGTGCGGGCAAGCCATGCGGGCGCAGCCGGGCAAGCAGGTCATGCCGTGCCCGCCAATCGAACCAGCCAAGCCGGCCAGACCGATCAATCCAATCCGACGATTCCGATAACCGGAGTCCTGCCGACGATCGACCAGCAAGGAGCATCGCATGAATAAGTCGCTCCGCCAGCTGTTCACCATCGTGGTGGCCTTGTTCGTCATTCTGGGCATGTCCACCACCATCATCATGGCCATCCGAGCCAACCAGCTCACCAACGACGCACGTAACGTCCGCGCGCTGTACCACGAATACGGCGCACCGCGCGGGTCCATTCTCGCCGCGGACGGATCGGTCATCGCAAAATCCGATCCTTCCAACGATTCGTTCTCGTACCAGCGTTCCTATTCCGCCGGCGAACTGTATGCGCCAGTCACCGGATTCTTCTCCATCAGCCAGCGTGGCTGGAGCGGCGTCGAAGCGTCCCGCAGCTCGCTGCTGTCGGGCCAGTCGGAGCAGCTGCTCTGGCAGCGGTTCAAGTCGCTGTTCACCGGGCAGGAGAACAAGGGCGCCAATATCGAAACGTCCATCGATCCGAAGATTCAGCAGGCCGCATACAACAGCCTCGGCAGCACGGATGGCGCCGCAGTGGCCATCGAGCCGAAAACCGGCCGTATCCTCGCCATGGTCAGCACGCCCAGCTACGACCCGAACCAGCTGGCCAGCCATGACATGAGCCAGGCGAACAGCAACTACGGCGTGCTGTCCCAGGACGCCACCAATCCGATGCTCAACCGAGCCACTTCGCAGCTGTATCCTCCGGGGTCCACGTTCAAAACGGTGGTGGCCGCCGCGGCTTTGGAAACCGGCCAATACCAGCCGGATACGCAGATTCCGGCAGGAGCAAGCTACACGCTCCCCGGCACCGTCACGCAACTGACCAACGCCGTACCGCAGGCCGACGGCGCTGACGGCAAGATCTCCATGGAGGACGCGCTGGCGTATTCGTCGAACACCGCGTTCGCCCAGTTGGGCGTGTCGTTGGGCGACAACGCCGTCTCGTCCATGGCCAAGAAACTTGGTTTTGACAGCCCGATTACCGTGGACGGTTCCGATTACACCGGAACCCCGTGGGTGTCGGTCACGTCGAAGTTCCCCACCGACATCAACGACGACAAGCTCGCATTGGCGTCGATCGGCCAGGGAGACACCGTGGTGACCCCGTTGCAGAACGCTATGGTGGCCGCCGCCATAGCCAATGATGGCAAGCTTATGCAGCCCACGCTGGTCGACCGCGTGCGTTCCGCCGACTTGTCGGTCATTTCGCAGACCAAGCCCACGGTCATGTCCCATGCGTTCAGTGCGGATACGGCCAACAAGCTCACCCAAATGATGGAGGCCGTGGTCACCAAGGAGAACACGAATCTGGCCATCAACGGCGTGCAGGTGGCCGTCAAGACGGGTACCGCGCAGATTGGAAACGGCAATACGTCCATCGACGGCTGGGTGATCGGATTCGCACCGGCGGACGATCCGAAGATCGCGGTGGCGGTCGTGGTGCATAACGTGGACCTGTACGGCTCGTTCGCGGCAGGACCGATTATGAAAGCAATGATGCAGGAGGCGCTGGCAGAATGAAACTGGTTGAAGGACAGCTCATCCACCGACGCTACAGGTTGGATTCCCGCCTGGCCCAAGGTGGTATGGGTGAAGTGTGGAAAGGCTATGACATCCAACTTGGACGTCCGGTGGCCATCAAGGCGCTACGTGGCGATTTGGGCGTCACCCAGGAGGCCAAACTGCTTCGTCTGCGCGCGGAAGCCCATAATTCCGCCAATCTTGCGCATCCGAACATCGCTGCGCTGTTCGAATATTACGAGCATGACGGCATCGGATTCCTCATCATGGAATACGTGCCGAGCAAGTCGCTTGCAGACCTGTACCACGAGCAGAACGGCCCGATGGACCCGATCAAGCTGCTGCCGATCCTCATTCAGACCGCACGCGGCCTGTTCGTCGCGCATTCCCATGGCGTGATCCACCGTGACGTGAAGCCGGCGAACATCATGGTGTCCGATTCCGGCGAGGTGAAGATCACCGACTTCGGTGTCTCCTACTCCACCAATCAGGAGCAGATCACGCAGGACGGCATGGTCGTGGGCACCGCGCAGTACATTTCCCCGGAGCAGGCGCAGGGCAAGCATGCCACGCCGCAATCCGATATCTATTCGCTTGGCGTCGTCGCCTATGAGGGCCTGTGCGGACACCGTCCGTTCACGGGCGCCACACCGGTCGACATCGCCGCAGCACATGTCAATAATCCGGTTCCGCCGCTGCCCGACACCGTCGATGTGCAGTTGCGTGAATTCGTCATGTCGATGTTGGCCAAGGACCCGCTGGACCGTCCGAAGGACGCGCTGGTGGTGTCACGCACCCTGTCCCGCATCGAACGCCGTCTGCTCGACCAGCAGACGCAGCTGGCCGACACGATGGTCGTCTCTTCGGGAGGAAGGCTTCCCCGACGTGTGGTCAGCAAACCCCATATCTCCGTGAGCAATGATTGGAAGGAACAGGGATGAACATCAACATGCCTACCTCTCTGGCCGGGGGCCGTTATCAGCTCGGCCAACTCGTCGGCCGTGGCGGCATGGCCGAAGTGCATGTGGCGACCGACACGCGTCTGGGGCGTACCGTCGCCGTCAAGATCATGCGCGCCGATTTCGCCACTGACAGCATCTTCCTTGAGCGTTTCCGCCGTGAAGCCCATTCCGTCGCGCAGATGAACAACCCGAACATCGTGAACATCTACGATTCGGGCGAGGAAACCGTCACCACGGAAACCGGCGAAATCGAGCATCTGCCGTATCTGGTGATGGAGTACGTCAAGGGTCAGACCCTGCGTGACATCCTCAAGGTGAATGGCGCGCTGAGCCAGCGCGACGCCGAGCAGGTGATGATGGGCGTGCTCAACGCGCTCGAATACTCGCACCGCATGGGCATCATCCACCGCGACATCAAGCCCGGCAACATCATGATTTCCGAGCAGGGCGTGGTCAAGGTCATGGACTTCGGCATCGCCCGCGCGATCGACGATTCCGCGGCCACGATGACGCAGTCGCAGGGCGTCGTCGGCACCGCGCAATACCTGTCTCCGGAGCAGGCGCGCGGCGAAAGCGTCGACATGCGTTCCGACCTGTATTCCGCCGGCTGCGTGCTGTACGAAATGCTCACCGGCCGGCCGCCGTTCACCGGCGATTCGGCGGTGGCGATCGCCTACCAGCATGTGTCGGAAGTCGCCACTCCCCCAAGCACGATCGTGCCGGGCCTGCCGAAGATGTGGGATTCGATCTGCGCGAAGGCGATGGCCAAGGATCGGCAGAACCGGTACGCCACCGCTTCCGAGTTCAAGAACGATCTGCTGACGTTCATGAACGGCGGTGTGCCGATGGCTGCCGCGTTCAACCCGTTGACCGACCTGACCAACATGAAGGCCCGCAAGCAGGCCGAAAGGGATGCCGCCACCGTGCCCATGGCGCCGGCGACGGATGCGCCGACGCAGGCGTTCAACCCGGTCACCGGCCAGTTCGAGGCCGTGCCGAATCCGAATGGCGGAGTCGAAACGAAGACCCGTGCGGAACAGCGTGCCAAGGCCGCGCAGGAGCGCAAGAAGAAGCAGATCATCATCGCTTCCGTAATCGGCAGCATCGTTGTTTTGCTGGCCGTCATCGGTATTTTCTTCGCGTTGAACGGGCATAAGAACACTGCGGATCTGGTGTCCGTGCCGGACTTCACCGACACGTCGAACATTTCCCAGGCGCGTGTGGAAGAACAGCTTAAGGCCCTTGGTCTGAAGCTTGACGCCCGTGACGATTCCACGTCCAGCCAACCGAAGGGCACCATCACCAAACAGAACCCGAAGGGCGGCAAGAAGGTGGCGAAGGGCTCCACCGTCTCCGTATGGTTCTCCACCGGCCCGCAGGCGGTCAGCGTGCCTGACGTGTCCGGCAAGACGCAGGAGGAAGCGAAGGGCATTCTTGAGGCGGCAGGCTTCAAGATCGGCAATGTCATGACCGTGGACAGTGCCTCCATCGAGAAAGACAAGGTGGTGAACACCAATCCGGCCGCGCATTCGAAGCAGACCAAGGGCACCATCATCACGCTGTATATTTCGTCCGGTATGACCAAGATTCCGGATGGTCTAGTAGGCCAGGCCAAGGATTCGGTCATCGCGCAGCTCAAGCAGGCTGGTCTGACGCAGATCACCATCGAAAGCGAGTATTCCGATTCGGTGCAGTCCGGTGCAGTCACCCGCATCGATCCGGGTTCCGGCAGCACCGTCGAGGCGGGAACGGCCGTGACCATCTGGGTGTCCACCGGCAAGCAGCAGGTGAGCGTGCCGTTCGTTGCCAACTCCACACTTGCCGAAGCAAAGAGCATTTTGGAGGCCGCCGGATTCCAGGTAAGCGTCAACGGGCCACAGGACGACGATGCGACCGTCGTGTCGATGTCTCCGAATGGCGGCAGCCAGGCCGACAGCGGATCGACCATCACGCTGACCACCAAGAAGTCATCCAGCGACACCCCCAGCACCGACACAAGTAACGGCAACAACAGCAACAACCAACAAGGCAACTAACAAAATCAGGGGAGGGAGCGGCTCAAAGCCGCTCCCTCCCCTTTCTCTTTCCCTCAAAAAACAAAAGCAGCCGAAGGCAGCTCCATAAAGCCAAAGGAGCTTTGCTTCCCGCAGGTCCTGTTCACGACCGTAAGCTTGGCCGAACGGCCTTGAGTGTGTCGTGAACAGGACCTGCGGGAAGCAAAGCGGCACCGCAAGCAAACAAAAGCAAGCAACAGCCATCGCCGTCACTCACCACTCTTCATCACTCACTCATTCATCGCAAAAAATCGCAATTCAGCAAGCTCAAAAAAGAAAACTACTCGCTCACCTTAGGCTGCAATCCAATCGACTTCTCCACTGCCGACTCCTGCCCACACACCTTAAGCCAGTTCGCCAACAGCCGATACCCGTCCTGGGTCATGACGGATTCCGGATGGAACTGCACCGCATACATCGGCTTGTCGCGATGCTTGATGCCCTGCACGATATGATCGTCCTGCGTCCACGCGGTCACCACCAGCTCGTCCGGCACGGAATCCGGTTCGACAGCCAGGGAATGGTAGCGCGTGGCGGTCATCGGATTGGCCACGCCGTCGAAGATCTCATCGTCGATATGCTCCACCAAACTGGTCTTGCCATGCATGATGGTCGGCGCGTGGCTCACTGTGGCACCGAACACTTCGGCCAATGCCTGCATGCCGAGGCACACGCCGAACATCGGCTTGTTCTGCGCCGCGCACAGGCGAATCATGTCCTCACTAGCGCCGGATTCCGATGGAGCGCCAGGACCGGGGGAAATCAGCACACCGTCGTAGTCGTCGATCACGCCCGGGGCGGACGGGTCGATCGCATCGTTACGTACCACGGTCACTGTGGCACCAAGCGTCTTCACATAGCCGACAATCGTGTAAACGAACGAATCGTAGTTGTCCACGACCAGAATACGTGCGGAATCGGTCATCATGCTCCTATCAACGTTTGAACAGCAGTGTACGTGCGAAATGTCTCATGACACCGCGCGCGTCTCACGCTGCAGCCATCGTGCGGCGATGCGGCACCAGCAGACGACAAGGCACCAGCAAACGCCCTGCACAGCCCGTTAGATGGCCGTGTAATTCGACATCTCCTGCAATGCCGGGATATTCGTCGCAGCCCACGGGAACAGCCATTCAAAGCAGGATGCGCAGGCCGCGAACACCAGCAGCAACAGCAATACGATCCGAATAGGCAGCACGCCGGGCTGCACGCGCAGCAAACCGCCGTAGATGCTGAAATCGGCCTTCTTGCGCCGGCCGGCGCGCACGTCGGCGAGATACGGCCATCGCCAGGCGACGGCGGCGGAAATAAATATGATCACGTATGCGGCGAGCGCGCCGAAGATCCACGGTTTCAGCGTATCGATCGACGACAGGAACGACGACTGTTCGTTGTTGACGAATTTGACTGTGCCGTTGGCGTTTTGGGAGGCCAGTTCCTGTGGGATGCCGTCGGCGACCTTCGCCCAGTAGGAGAATTCGGCGTAGCTGATCCAGCGGTGCGTCGGCGTGGAGTATTTCGGTTCGCAGGTGGTCATGGTCAGCATGCGTTTGGTCGGTGCTGCGCCGGGGTTTTCGGGGTTGGCCGCCACCACTTCGGTCTGTGTCGGCAGCACGATTTTGTAGCTGGTGTAGTGGTACACGTACCAGTAATCCTGCGTGCGGACGATGATCGGGTCGCCTTCCTGCAGTTTGTCGACGTCGCCGAGCGGCTGCCCGTAGCCGTTGCGGTGGCCGGCGAATGCGAAGTTGCCGACCTGGCCGGGCATGGCGGTGGTGTCGTAGTGCCCGGCGCCCATTTCGTCGAGCACGGTCTTGGCGGTGCCTTGCCAGATGGGCAGGCGGTATTGTTTGCCCCAGGAGGGGACGCGTAGGTATGCGAACAGTTCGCCGTCCCCCGGCTCCGCCTCGGCGGGCGGGTCGGTGTGGCGCATGGTGGCGGTCTTGCCGG
>ENA-ORSC01002816-ORSC01002816.1-human-gut-metagenome-genome-assembly--contig:-NODE-2816-length-10116-cov-2.891661_pt1 | contig 10116 bp, 11 predicted proteins | sample MGYA00242178_ERZ509140 | MGnify/ENA primary metagenome ERZ509140 (study PRJEB26280, sample SAMEA2338681) | human gut metagenome | biome: human gut; feature: human-associated habitat; material: faeces...
ACCAGATCGGCGCGGCTGCTTTTTTTGTTCTCGAAGGAGGCGAACAATTATGACTTCAAATTCGCCTGTTTGTTATGCGAATATTCCGTCCGGGACTTCCGGGCGTACTCATACAGAAAGATACTCCGCTGTTCAGCTTGCGGGCTTTGGTAAGATCGGCATGACGATTGAAGAAGCTGCCGACTATACCGGCATTGGACGCAATACCCTCCGCCGCCTTGTGGATTGGGGAAAAATCCCGGTCCTGCGGATTGGGCGTAAGTCCATAGTCCGTGTGGATGTGATTTGCTGTTTCATGCAGATCAACGAGGGCCGCGACCTTCTGGACCGCAATCAGGTCCTTGCAGTGGATTGAACATAGAAACTTTTGATATTTAGCAAGCGGTATGTTTGATAGATTTGCCACCCTTTGCTATAATCAGGGTGACACATCACTACGGTTCCGTTTGCCAGCATAGAAAGGAGTTTGCTATGGCAAAAGGATCTGTAAGAAAGAAAGGAAAGAAGTGGTACTATCGCTTTTATGTAGAGGATGCCAGCGGCAACCGCGTTCAGAAGGAATTTCCGGGAACAGAAAGCAAGAGTGAAACCGAGTCACTGCTCCGCAAGGCGATGGAGGACTATGAAACCAAGATGTTTCTGGCACAGGCCAAGAACATCACTTTGGGAGATATGCTGGATATGTGGGTGGAGGAAGAACTGAAACCCGGCTCATTGAGTGATGGAACGGTGACAGCCTACATCAACACTGTTTCCCGCATCAAGAAGCATCCCATTGGAAAACGCAAGCTCAAGACGGTAACTTCCGACCATCTGCAAAGCTATATGGATTTGTTGAGCTTCGGAGGGACAGACCCTGATGGGAAAACTGTTGAGGCATTGAGTAAAGGATCGCTGGGCCAGTATTCAGCGGTGCTTCAAAACTCTTTTAGATTTGCGGTTTTTCCCAAGCGGCTGATTACTTTCAATCCGATGCAGTATGTAGTGAAGCGGATTAAAGGCGATGAATATGAGCTGTTCACTGAGGATGGTACAGGCGACCTTCCTGCTGAAACGCCGACAATCTCCCATGAGCAGTATTTGGCGCTGAACGAGCTTCTGAAGAAAAAACACAATCCCGCGTTACTGCCTATCCAGATCGCCTATTTCGCCGGGCTTCGTATCGGTGAGGTGTGCGGGCTGACCTGGCAGGACATCGACCTGAAGGAACAATGCCTCACCATTCGCCGGAGCATGCGGTATGACTCCGTAAGGAAGAAAACACAGATCGGCCCCACAAAGCGTAAGAAAATCCGTACTGTGGATTTCTGCGACCCCCTGGCGGCTATCCTGCGAGAAGCCAAAAAGGAGCAAATGCTGAACAGCATCAAATATGGACCGCTGTACTCACAAAACTACTACCGCATCGTCAAGGAAAAGAACCGCACCTACTATGAGGTCTATTCCTTGCCCCGGACGGAGACACCACCAGAAGGTTACACCCAGGTTTCCTTCGTCTGCCTGCGGCCCGATGGAGCTTATGAAGCTCCTGCAACGGTCAGCAGTGTGTGCCGATACTCCCGAAAGAAGATCGGGGATATGGATGATTTTCACTTCCATCTGTTGAGGCATACATATACGACAAACCTTCTTTCCCACGGGGCAGCACCCAAGGATGTGCAGGAGCTGTTGGGACATTCTGATGTAAGTACCACGATGAACATTTACGCCCACGCCACCAGAGAGGCCAAGCGAACTTCCGCAAGGCTGCTGGATAAGGTTGTAGGGACGGCCTGAAAAAAGTTTCCCTCATTTCTTCTCGCAAGGGAAAAAATGAGGGAAAAGGGCCAAAACGAAGTGGCGAAAACGCTGGAAACGCCAGTGTTTTCAAGGGGTATAGAAATTTTAACTGAGAAAATAAAATTTGTCAAAAATTCAATGTCGTTCCCTACGTGGGAACGTGGATAGAAATTTGAAAGGAGAGTTAATCTGAAAATAACTAAGCTAAAACACTGGTTAATTATTGCGTAGAGCGCATACTGCCCCCCTCCCCCGTAACATCCGGGGAGATCAACTTGCTATTTGTTCTTTCAATCCTTTTGTCTGTTTCATCATCGTGATGATTTCTTCGAGCGAAACACCGATCGCATTCAGTTCCTTGATTGATTGCCTGAGATTATTTGCAATGTATTTGGCTCTTTGTTCTTTTGGCGTCTCGACATCCGCGAGATCACTTGGTTTGAATGCTTCTCCGCTCATGAGCATGTGATAGGCACAAACCAGTATTTTTCTTGCAATTGCGATATATGCTCGCTTTTTCCCACGGCGTTTGCTGATCTTATTGAACTTGATCGAAAAATATGGTTCTTTCTTATCCTTGACAGCCGCATGTGCCACTTCTACCAGACATGGCTTGAGGTATACGCCTGCTCTGGATATCCTGGTAGACTTCTTCTTGCCTGCTGATGCGTTCTGCCCTGGTGCCAGACCTGCCCATTTTGATAAGCGGTAATGATTGGAGAACTGCGACATATCTGGCCCGATTTCCGACAGGATCGTGATCGCTGATTTTCTGGATACGCCAGGAATCGTGCACAATAGTGTGACAAATGATTCGTATGGCTCTATCATCACTTGGATGAGTTCAGAAAGGTTTTCTTTCAGAGTCTGTAAATAGTCATAATGATCCCTGATCAGCTTGATCCTTGATTTCTGGATAGAAGTCAGTTCGACATGGGTCGTAGCCTCCAGTATCTCCTCATTGCTCGCTTTGCATATTGGATGTACTTTAGAAAGGATTTCTTTGTCAGTTACGTCATCATTTGATAAAATAAGGTCGACAACAGAGGAAGCAGATTTGCCAAAGACATCAGAAAAGACCATATCCGCTCTCAAATTGCCAACAACAAGGGCGTTCTGAAAACGATTTTTTTCTGATGAGGCAATGCCGACGACCTTATAGAGATAACGGGTGAGCTCTCTTAAGATGCGGATATCTTTGCCTGGGATGAAGCTGCTCCTGGCCATGCCGAGCTTAAAAAGATCGGCGATCCACTTGGCATCTTTGTTGTCATCTTTCTCGCCTTTTACAGCTCTTACCCATTTCGGATTAGCAACGACGACATTAGAAATATGACCTTCTAATGCATTGTATACAGGGATGTAATACTTACCAGTACTCTCCATGCATACATTTTGACAGTCGTGTTGGAGAAGCCAATCGCGGAAATCGATCAAAGAGTTCTTAAAAGTCGAGAATCTTTTGCGAATATATTTGGGTTCGATGGACGTTGAGTCGCAAATGACAGCGACGATGAACGTTTTATGCACATCGACACCACAAACGATAGGATAGATGACCTGCATAGAAAAAGCTCCTTTCTGAACAAGAAGGAGCTGCAGTGACTGAATCATCAGCACTAACGAAAAGATTAGTCAATGATTAATCTGCTGCCTTAAAAGATCCACTCAGGTGTGCTTGAAATGATGAGACTTACACTGGTTATAATGCTGTTTTGAACTGAATAGCTGCAGAAATCTACAACTCATTAGCCGTGCTTTGTAGTATGCGCTCCTTCAGTTCAACTATATAAGAAATGCAGTGAAAAGTCTAAGCAATTTTCATTTCTGGGTGTTCCTGGTGGGCATGGAGGGTTATAATGAATGTTGAAGGTCTAGTCGTTCCCTACGTGGGAACGTGGATAGAAATATTTCTGGCGCAGAGGGTGAAGTATTGCAAGCGCGTCGTTCCCTACGTGGGAACGCGGATAGAAATGGTATAGGAAAAGTATTATCCGGCAAAATAATCTGTTCAAATTGGTGAAGTGGTGTTGGCCAATCGTTTCATACGGTCGTATATGCTGATTAACGTACCCATCTGGAAACCAAGCTCAGGATGACCCCGCACCAAAGTAATGCTGTCGCGATGAACGCCGCATGAATAGAGGCGGTAAAGAAATAGATGATGAACACGATGGCAGCTAGAAGGTATAATATGCCGGAACATATTCTGAGACGGTACGCACGCGGGCTCATGAGCATCCCTCCTGAGATTAGTATGGCAGGTTTGCTGAGGATGATTCTTTACTTTGTTGAAAATAATTTTCATCTGCTGAAACTGTTTTCAAATTTTTGTTGACATCAGTTTTCCGGCATAGTAATATAATGGTATACGAATAACAAAGACGGGGAAAAGGAGCAGTAACAGTCTGGATCATGACAGAGACTTCTCGGCTGGTGGAAGAGAAGATGGGAAGGCTGCGAACACACCTTGGAGTCCTGAAGGTGAACCATGCAGTAGCCTTCAGCGGAAACGGCGTCCGTTACCGTGCCGGAGTATGCAGATACTCACAGAGGCCGGTTTCGTGAGGAGCCGGTGAAAAAAGGTGGCACCACGATCAGACTTTCGTCCTTTGGATGAGAGTCTTTTTTGTTAGAAGGAGGAGAAGCGATGAAACAATTCACGATTCCTGAGGGCATGCGCGATCTGATCCCGGAAGAATGCCGGATCAGAACAAAGCTGAGAAATGATATCGAAGCCAGACTGGACAGCTGGGGCTATGAAGAAGTCATCACACCGACCGTGGAATTCTACAAGACATACGAGGCCGGGTTTGACAACATCAATGAACAAGACATGTATAAGTTCTTTGACGCACAAGGCCGCATCCTGATGCTCAGGGCCGATATGACCATCCCGATCGCCCGGCTGACCGCGACCAAATACAAAGATGCGCCGGTACCGCTGCGGTTTCGCTATTGCGCCAACGTCTTCAAGGTCCATGAAGAACTGAGCGGGCTGAAGAACGAAATCAGCGACTGCGGAGTGGAATTGATCGGACTGGAAGAAGTTCCTGGCGATCTGGAGATCCTGATGACAGCGCTCGATGCCCTGGAAGTCGTCAATGACCGCAAATGGGTATTGGAGATCGGCAATATCAATTTCTTTAGGGAGGCATGCCGGTATGCGCAGATCAGTGAGCAAGATGCAGAAGAGCTGGCAGAGCTGATCGATGAAAAAAGCCTGCGCTCATTGGAAGAAAAGCTGACACAGCTGCAGCTGAAGCCGGAATATCAGTGCTTTTTCAACCGCTTGCCCTGGCTGAGCGGACGAGAGGAAATGCTGGAAGAAGCGAGACAGTACTGTTTTTGCAAAGAGCTGACCGTCATCCTGGATCGGCTGGAGGATCTTGCGGAAGATCTGGAAGCGCTGGGCTGTGCGCGCGTGCAGTTTGATCTGGGCAAGACCAAAAACCTGAACTACTATACCGGCATCGTGTTTGAAGCTTATGTGGACGGCGTAGGCAAACGCGTGCTAAGCGGCGGTCGCTATGATACGCTGATCGGCAAATATGGCAGGATGCTCCCAGCTGTCGGCTTTTCCATCAAGCTCGATGCGCTGGCTGAAGTGGCTCAGGCTCCAGAAGAAACAAAAGCATTGGTGATCCGTTTCCATCCCAATGCGCGTGTGGAAGCGCTCCGCGCTGCCGCAAGATATCGGAAAGAACACAGAAAGATCAGACTGATGCCCGATCAGCACACATTGGCCATCAGCGTCGAGGAGGAATGATCATGCTTTCGATCGCATTGACCAAAGGCCGCCTAGAAAAAGAGAGCGTACGCATGTTCGAACGCTGCGGCTATGGCGTAGAAGAACTGAAAAACAAAGGCCGTCAGCTGGTGTTTCACGATACGGTCAAGGACAACCGCTACTTTCTCGTCAAAGCGGCGGACAGCGTGACCTATGTCGAGCATGGCGTGGCAGATATCGGCTTTGTCGGGAAAGATACCCTGATGGAAGCAAATGGAAAATATTATGAGATGATGGATCTGGGAATCGGCAAATGCGGCTTTATCGTGGCTGCCTTGCCGGGATGCAGCCCCTTTGAGAAGATCGGTCACATCAAGATCGGCAGCAAATACCCCAACGTGGCCCGCAGCTATTTCCGCAGCCGTGGCATGGATGTGGAAGTCATCAAGATCGAAGGCAGCGTGGAGCTTGCCCCGATCCTGGGACTGTGTGACGCCATCGTCGATATCATGGAGACCGGAACGACATTAAAGGAAAACGGGCTCATCGTCTATGAACGGATCTGTGACATCAGCGCCAGAGTGATCGTTAACCGCGCCAGCTTCAAGCTGAAGCGTGATGAGATCATGGAGCTGCTTGATGATCTGAAGAAAGTGAGGGATGAAGATGCGGTTAAATAAGATCGACAGTAAAGATGTCCAGGCGCTTTCCGCCTATCTGGAAAGCCGCGAGGCCGGCGTCGATCAGCAGATGAACGCGAAAGTGCTCGATATCATCGAACAGGTGCGTACCCGCAAAGATGACGCGCTGCTGGAGTATACCGAAAAGTTCGACCATGTGAAGCTGGATTCACTGATCATGAGCGAAGAGGAGATCGAGGCAGTGATGAGCAAAGTGGATGCATCGCTGATCGCTGACCTGAAAGAAGCGGCAGAAAACATCGCTTGTTATCATGAGAAACAGCTGCAGGAAGGATATGAGATCCAGAAAGAAGACGGCGTTTACCTGGGACAGCGCGTCATCCCGCTGGAGCGTGTCGGCGTCTATGTGCCAGGCGGACGCGCCGCTTATCCCAGCACTGTGCTCATGAACGTCATCCCGGCCAAGATCGCCGGTGTCAAGGAGATCGTGATGGTCACGCCGCCCTCAGCAGATGGCAGCGTAGATCCGGTCATTGCGGCCGCCGCGCATATCGCCGGCGTGACCCGCATCTGCAAGGTCGGCGGTGCACAGGCCGTGGCTGCCCTTGCTTATGGCACCCAGAGCATCCCGCGCGTGGATAAGATCGTCGGGCCGGGAAATGCGTATGTCGCCTGTGCCAAGCGCCTGGTCTACGGCAAGGTCGACATCGATATGATCGCCGGTCCAAGCGAGATCCTCGTCATCGCGGATAAGGGCGCTGATCCTGAATATGTGGCTGCCGATATGATCTCCCAGGCCGAGCATGATCCGATGGCCAGCAGCATCCTCATCACCGATGATGAAACGCTGGTGGAAAAAGTTGAAGAAGCGCTGCAGCGGCAGAGCGACGCTTTGCCCAGACAGGAGATCATTTCTCAGAGCCTGAGCAATTACGGTACTGTGATGGTATGCGATACCATCGAAGAATGCATCGAAAAAGCCAATGCCATCGCGCCGGAGCATCTGGAGCTCATGGTGCAGGATGCCCGCAGCTGGCTGCCGCTTGTCCGAAATGCCGGAAGCGTCTTTTTGGGCTACTATACTTGTGAGAGCATCGGCGATTATTTCGGCGGATGCAATCATGTGCTGCCGACCAATGGCACGGCTCGCTTTGCCTCTGCGCTGAGCTGTGATTCCTTCATCAAGAAGAGCAGCTATCTGCATTACAGCAAGGAAGCATTGCAGCGGGACGGTGGAAAGATCATGAACATCGCCCATCATGAATCGCTGGACGGACACGCCAACGCGGTGAAAGTGAGGATGAGGCCATGAAACAGACGAGTCAGTATCAGGCCATGAAGCAGGAAGGCATCCTGCTCAACGCCAATGAAAGCAGCGTGAACCTGCCTCTGGCGATACGGGAAGAGATCGCGCAGGCCATCCAGGAAATGGCATTCAACCGTTATCCGCAGGATGACTATACGGCTTTGCGTGAAGCCTATGCCCGCTATCTTCAGCTTCAGCCGGAACAGATCATCGCTGGAAACGGCTCAGATGAGATGCTTGGGCTGATGATCGGCCTGTATATCGGAAAAGGCAAAAAGCTGTATACGCTTGCCCCGGACTTTTCGATGTATGACTATTATTGCGGCATGCATGACGGAGAGATGTGCAGATGGACGATCAAACCTGGAGAAGCATTCGACACAGAAGGCTTCATCGCCTATGGCAGGCAGGAGCAGGTGAGCATGGTGCTGTTTTCCAATCCCAACAATCCGACGGGAGGAAGCATACCTAAATCAGAGCTGTGCCGCATTGTGGAGGCATTTGCCGACATTCCGGTGATCATCGATGAAGCCTATGCGGAATTTGATGATTCGAGCATGATCGATATGCTGGATCGTTATGATCATCTGTTCGTGACGCGGACGCTGTCCAAAGCATTCTCTCTGGCGGCCATCCGCTGCGGATTCCTGCTGGGAAACGCCAAGGCGATGGATAAGATCCGCTCGGCCAAGGTGCCGTATAATGTCAATGTGCTGAGCGAGCGCGCAGCGCGGATCGTGCTTGCTCATCATGAGGAGATCACCGCTGCGGCAGATGCGCTGAAGGCGCGTCGTGATCAGATGTTCATCCAGTTGAAGCAGCTGGAGGATGAGACGCTGACCGTGTATCCGTCGAAAGCCAATTACTTCTATGGCCGCTGCACGAAAAAGGAAGAACTGCTGCAGGCGTTTGCGGATGCCGGCATTCAGATCCGCAGCTATGCGGATGAAGGCTTCCGCATCACTGTGGGCACAGAAGAGGAAAATGCCCTTGTGCTCAGCGTATTGAAGACATACAGGAGGAATGCATGATGAAGCGGACAGCACAGCTGCAAAGAGAGACCAAAGAGACGGCGGTCTTCGTGAAGATGGATCTGGATGGCAGCGGAAAAAGCGATATCGACACCGGCGTGGGCTTCTTTGACCATATGCTCACCTTGTTCGCCTTTCATTCCGGCATCGATCTGCAGGTGAAGGCAAAGGGCGATCTGCACGTCTGCGATCACCACCTGATCGAAGATACCGGCATCGTGCTGGGCAAGGTGCTGAAGGAGGCGCTGGGCGATAAACGCGGCATCGCCCGTTATGGCAGTGCCCGCGTCCCGATGGATGAGACGCTGTGCTGTGTCGATCTGGACTTCAGCGGAAGGAGCTACCTCGTGTATCACTGCGAACTAAAGCGTGATCAGATCGGCGCCTATTCCTGTGAGATGACGCCGGAATTCCTGCGCGCCTTTGCCGTTCAGGCAGAGTTGACGCTGCACGTGAATGTGTTGTATGGAGAAAATGACCATCATAAAGTGGAGGCGATCTTCAAGGCAATGGGCAGAGCGGTCAGCAGCGCCGTCTGCATCGTCAGCGACGAGCTGCCATCCACCAAAGGAGTGATATAGATGATCGCGATCATTGATTATGGCATGGGTAACCTGCACAGCGTCTACAATGCCTTGCAGGCCATCGGGACCCAGGCAGAGATCACCAGTGATCCTGAACGGCTGAAACAGGCAGACGGCATCATCCTGCCTGGCGTCGGCGCTTTCCGGGACTGCATGCGCAACCTGGAACAAAGCGGGCTGATCGACACGATCAAGAGCGAAGCGGCGCAGGGCAAGCCATTGCTGGGCATCTGCCTGGGCATGCAGGTGCTGTTTGAAAAAGGATATGAAGTGGAAGAATGCGCCGGGCTTGGCTTGCTTCAGGGCGAGATCCGTCTCATGGAAGATCCGGATGTCAAGATCCCGCACATCGGCTGGAACCGGCTGGAAGTCATCCATCCGGACACCATCCTGCAAGAAGGGGAGCATCCATTCGTATACTATGTGCATTCTTATCGTGCGCAGGATCATCGCGATGAAGATCTGGTGGCCTATTCTGAATATGGGGCGCTGAAGATCCCCGGCTATGTGCGTCATGGCAACATCCTGGGCATGCAGTATCATCCAGAGAAGAGCGGAGAAGACGGCCTGAACATGCTCAGGAAGTTTGCCGCGCTGTGTGAGGAGGGAAAAGCATGATCATCCTGCCGGCCATCGATATCATAGACAGAAAACCGGTCCGTCTGTATCAGGGGGACTATGCGCAGAAAGAGATCGTCGGCTCCAGCGTGATGGAGCTGGCCAAGAACTTTGAGCAAAGCGGCGCAGAATACATCCATCTGGTCGATCTGGATGGAGCGAAGGAGGGCAAGCGCGTCAACCATGAGATCATCCTGGAGACGGCGCATGCGCTCGATGTTCCCGTGGAGGTCGGCGGCGGCATCCGCGACGAGGCGCGCATCCAACGGTATCTTGACCTCGGCGCGGACCGCTGCATTCTGGGCACGGTGGCCGTAAAAAACTTCGATTTCACGGCAGAAATGGCACAGAAATACGGCGCACAGATTGCCGTCGGCGTTGACATGAAGGACGGCGCTGTCGCTGTCAACGGCTGGAAGGAGGTCAC
>ENA-ORSC01002818-ORSC01002818.1-human-gut-metagenome-genome-assembly--contig:-NODE-2818-length-10113-cov-29.354941_pt1 | contig 10113 bp, 12 predicted proteins | sample MGYA00242178_ERZ509140 | MGnify/ENA primary metagenome ERZ509140 (study PRJEB26280, sample SAMEA2338681) | human gut metagenome | biome: human gut; feature: human-associated habitat; material: faeces...
TCATTCCCGGCAGCGTTCCCCCGGTGGTGCAGGCGGCGGCAAGGCGTAGGGCAAAAGTGGTCTTGCCCTCGCCGGGATTGCCCTGCACAATGGTTACTTTCCCAAAGGGAATATACGGCTCCCATAGCCATTCAACGGTCTGTGTGTCAACCTCGCTCATGCGGATAATCTCAACGGTTTCTTCCTGCGGCGGCTCTTTCAAGCCGTAGATTGCTTCCCGCAAATACTTCCCGTCTGTGATTTCTGCCCGGTGCTGCAATACCTCGTTCCAGTCCTTGTAAAGCGGCACAAGGCGGTGGACGGTCAAGCCCTCCGGCACAAGCTCCGCAAGGCGGCTGCAAGCGTCGTTTCCGGCTTGGTCGCTGTCAAGGCAGAGGTAAACGGTCTTGATGTTCGGGCGGTCAGAGAGGAAACGCAACAGGGCTTTTTCTCCCACGCCGCCCAATGACAAATAGCTCTGCTTCTGCCACGCCTTTTTGAACAGGCAGAGGAAAGATAACAGGTCAACGGGGGCTTCAAAAACAAAAAGCCTTTCGCCCTCGCCCCGGTAGCAGAAATTAAAGGCTTTGTCGCTGCCTTTCACATCAAGCCGGAAGTTTCCCGCCGTTCCTTTGCTGTGGGCGTAGCGCGGTATTCCGTCCTCATCCCGCCCCACAAATATGGCATTGTGGTGGGCTGCGTCCTCGTAAATATCGCCGCGGGCAAAGAAAAAGCCCGTCACATCTTCATCAATGCGGCGGGCTGCTGTGAGGTAGTTCCTCGCTGTTCTGTTGTCATTGTTTGGGGGCGGTAGCCGGAAGTCGGAAAGGGACGCGGGGCAAGGTCTGTCCGGCGGCGGTGCGGCTCCCTTTTCTCCTGTGAGAAGTTCCACGGCTTCGGTAAAGCTCTTGCCGAAAAACTCCATGACAAAATCGACAGGGCCGCCGCCCTTGCTCTGGCTGTGCCTATACCATTTGTTTCCCCGGACGGTCAAGCTGTCGTGCCGTTTCCAGCGGTATTCATTTCCGGCGCGGGTAAGCTGCTCGCCCTGTGATTGCAGAAAAGAAACAAGGTCGGTTTGGTTCGCCCGGTCTATCTGGTCTTGGGTGTAGTACAAAAATCTCAACTCCTTTCATCGTTCTAAGTCGTGCCGCTTGGTGCGGGTCTGCTCCGGCTGGTCGGCTTTCAGCGCAATATCAACGCACTTGCGGATATTGTGCAGCTCGGCAACCTCGGCGCGGGTTTCTTTCAGCTTGGTATATTCCGCTGTCCTCTGCCCGCTGAGGGTGGCATACTCTTTTTCCCATTCAGAAATAGGCAAGGGGGGCTTTGTCCCTTTCGGCAGATTTGCATGGAGATAGCGCCTCGCTGCGTTCCATAGGGTAAGCTCGGCGCGGTGGGCTTCCTCGTACTTGTCGCGCTTATTCGTCCAGCCGTTTTTCAGCTTTTTCAGCTCGTCGTGAATGGGCTTGTACTCGGTGTAGTTCTTCCCGTATTCAATCAGCTTTTGCAATTCTTTCATGCGCTTCTCGGCGGTTTTCATGCCCTCCCGGATAGCGTCGGCTTGGTCGCTGACAGAGGAAAGGGCTGCGTCCAGCTCGTCAAGGGTGGAAATGCCGCGCTCCGCAAGGAAATTGACTGCCTGTGATATGGTTTTCAGTTCGTCGGCTGCGTGTTGGTGCTGCCAACTCTGCGAATACTTCCGGCTCTTTTCCCTCTGAACGCTCAAATACTTCATCAGAAGATTTGCAAGGTTCGGGGACTTTGGCGGCTGTGGTTTTCTTGGGGTAGTTTCCCACGCCGCAAGCAGTCCGGCAATCCATTCTTTGAGGTTGCCGATCTGCGCCCGGATTTCCTTTATCAGCCTGTTTGATTTTCGGATAGCCCGGTTCAGTTCGCCTTTCTCGGTGGCTATGCCTTTCTTCTCCATTTGGCAGGCGGCTACGCCCATGTGGACGGTGGGTATCTCGTCAATTCCTCTCTCGGCGTTGCTGCGGTGGTCGATACGCTCTGTGCTTCCGGCGCGTTCAAGATAGCTGTTTGAAATATCAGCCCACGCCTTGCGCCACAAGAGGGCGTTGCCTTTGTCGTTCCAGCCTGTGAGGTCAACCTTGTGGGTCTTGTATCTGCCGCTTGGCAAGCGTATGCGCTCGCCGTTCTCGTCAAGGTCATATTCCTTTTTAGACTTCGCCGCCCATGCGCCGCGCTCGTTAAGTGGTCGCATGGTCAGCATGATATGACAATGGGGGTTGCCGCTGTCGGTGTCATGGATAGCAAAATCCACACACATTCCTTTGGAAACAAATTGAGAGGAACAGTATTCCCGGACAAGCCGTATCTGTTCCTCTCGTGATAATTCTATGGGGAGTGCTGCGTCAATCTCACGCGCAAGCTGGGCGTTCCCGGCTTTCTCATAAAGCTCCACGCTGTTCCATAAGGTAGAACGGTCAGAGAAAGAGGGTGGGGCATGGGGCGGCAGCATGATTTCGGTATGGACAACGCCGCCTTTTCGGGTGTAGTCGTGGGTCATTCCGTCCCACTCGTTTGTCAGCTTTTCGCCGCTTCGGTAGGCGGCTGCGGCAACGGCTGATTTGCCTTTGCCCCGGCTGACTATGCTGATGTTACAATGGTAAATGGCTATGGGTATCACCTCCAGTATAGCGGATATAAAACTTGTGGAAAATGAATAGCTTGCGTAGCAAGGTGTTCGATTTCCGCAAGTACACAAAAGGGTAGACAGCGCAAGCTGTCGCAGGGGAAGTGTAGCGTCCCCTGTCTGCGGCAAAGCCGCCAATCGTAGCGCGGGGTAAAATCCCTGTGCGAAGATAAAGCCCTCGGCAGAGCGCACACGCCCGTTAGGGTGTATAAGTGCGCCCTTAGTGTCTAAGGGATTTATTCAGCGTCCCCGTTCTCGGCTCGTTTTTTCAGATATTCCTGTACCGGCTCACTCGTCAGTGCAAACCTAAGAAGTGCTGCGGCTTCCTCGTCGGTCATGTTCTTTGCTTCCGGCACAATGCTTTCAAAGACTGCGCCCCGGACGATAAGGCGGTGGCTGCGTGTTCTGCGTTCCTCTTTGGACAGCTTCTGACGCAACATCTTTTCCCGGTTCTCAAACTGGCGGATTTTCTTCTTTCCGTCCTCAATCTCGGCTTGCAGCTCCTCGCGGGTTTTCTCTTTTGGTTTTGTCATGGTTGGTCGCTCCTTTCTGCTCATAGGCATAGAAAAAGGACAGTCGATTTTCTCGGCTGCCCTTGTGAGTGGGTTATTTTATTTATGTTGTGTGCTGTTGAAAAAACACTTTATCCGATGTTCAATACATCATGGATTACCCAGGGTTGAACTGTAACCATAACCATATATATATAAATTACAAACAAAAGCACTTCGACCGTACCATTAACATTCTCGGATTGAAGTTTTTTTCTAAAATTATTCGGCAAAGCTTTTGATAACAGATAATAAATCCAATATCCCAAACAGGCTCCAGCCGTATTTATAATAAGGTCATTTATATCCGATGAACCCCAGCCAAACATCTGAACAATTTCAACAGATAAAGAGAATAAAAAGCCAGTTAATGCAACTGTCTTTATGTGATGATACTTTTTATACAGAAATGGCAGGAAAACTCCTAAAGGTACAAATAAAATTAAATTAAGTATAGTATCTATTGGTCCGGTTATCATACCGAGAAACGGAATCAGGGAAATCTTTGGACTAAATGATATTGTGCTTGTATAGCCAATACCTGCTACGGTTAAAATTCCAAATAGATAATAGCAAAACACAAATACAGCAGCAATATGAAGAAGGCTTTGCTCTCTTCCCGATTTTCTAAGATATAAAAAATACAATATGAGAATTGGAACTATAAACACATACCCGCTAATTGAACGGATAATAATGTCAGAAATTGGTAACATTTTTTCACTCCTTTACTTGCTATCAAAAATTGTTTTCAAGTATATTATACATAATCGTGAGCCAAAATTAAAGTCGCATATTATTAAGTTTTTCTTCAATTTACCTGAATACCTGTGCTTGTATCTACATCATTTTAGCCTGTCGGCGGCGTTGTTCTCTCTGGCGTACCGCCGCGCTGCTTCCCGGCGTTCCTCGCTGTATGGGGCGGTCAGACGGAAAGAGAAACGCCCCTTTGCAATATCAAACTCCATGCAACCTGTTTCGGGGTCTGTGTCAGTCTTGCAGCACTCGTCGGGGTACTGCTCGGCATAAGCGGCAAGCCGCTTTTTGAGGTTGGTGTTGTGGGTGCGGATATGGATAAGGGGGTCTTTCTCGTCAAACCATATATCAGTGGTCTTTTCCTGTTTGGTAAGCCCTGTTCTCATGCAAGCTCCTTTCTGCGCCCCTGTTACGCAATAGGGGCATTTTTCGGGTGTTTTCCTCGACTCTTGACTTGGGTAAAACGGCGTTTTTGACGATAAAAACCGCCCAAACGGGGAATGTATCGTCGGGGCGGCTGTTATCGCAAGATTTCTGTTTTTTCCGGCTCTTGACCGTCAGACGCAGAAAAACGCAGACTGTCGGCAAGTATCGTTTTCAGCAACTTGTCGGAGAATGTTTCTGTGCCGTTGGGATTGAAAAACAGCTCCGCAACAATGGTCTGCCCGTTCCTCTGTGTCGTGATAACTCCGTCCGGCTTAGTCAGTGGGGTAGGTGTTCCTTTCTTTTCTGTCAATCGGTTTCTCCTTTCTCCGGGCGCAAAAGAGGGACTTCCCGTAGTTCGGAAAATCCCTCTCTGATGTTGGCTATTCTGTTTTATGGTGCGGACAGTGCAGCGGCAGCCTGCGCCTTTTTCTTCGCCCGATATTCCCGCGCTTTGATACGGTCATACTCCCGTTGCTTTTCAAGATTTCTCGCCCGGTATTCTCTTGAATAGTTGCGGTGGTAGGCTCGGCTTTTTTCCTTTCTTGCTTCTTCAATTTCCTCACGCATTTGCCGGATTTCCTGCTCTGTCGGCTCTGCAAGCTGTGTCAGTTCATTTTCAAATCTGCCGATATGGTTAAAGTATATCCCGATATGCTGAATAGCCTGTTTTGCCCTTTTCTTGTCGCGTTCATGCACTTCAATCCGGCTGATAAACTCGTTGAGGACAGTCGGGGTAAGGTCGGTAAAGTCAGCGTAACGGTCTATCAGCTTTACAAACTTCTGCGCCCGTCCTCCCGCGTTTTCAAAAGCGGATAGCTGCTCCCTAAGCTGTTCAAGCTCCGCTTTCAGTGAGTAGTATTCTTCGGAATACTTCTGCGACATCTGCTCATAGCGGTCTTGTGGGATAGTACCCAGCACGTTGTCCTCATAAAGTTTATTCAGCACCTTGTCAATCTGTTCAAGGCGCGTCGTGATTTGCGGGATACGCTTCTGTTGTTTCTTTACTTTGTCAGTCTGCTGCATGGCAAGGCTCTTTTTCACTAAGGCTTCAAACTCTGCCCGGTTGCTGATAGAGTATTCCGCGATTTTTTTCAGCACATCTGCGACGGTCTGCATAAGCAGATCCGCGTCCATGATGTGCGGAGAGCTGCACTTGGGATTTTTGGCTTTTCCCTTGTGGTACTCGCTGCAATAGGCAACATGGCGCTTGCCGCCGTTCCTGTAATCTATGCGGATGTGCATTTTTGCGCCGCAGTCTTTACAGAAAAGCAAGCCTGACAGAGGGTGGATTTCTCCGTCCCCGTTGGGGCGTTTGACAGGTGCGTTTTCCAAAATCCGCTGCACATTTTCAAAGTCGGTGCGGTCGATAATCGGCTCATGCACATTTTCTGTGATGTGCCACTGGCTTCTGTCTACATAGTGGTTTCTCTTATCTCGGAAATGCTTTGCGGTCTTGAAGTTGACTACATCGCCGCAATACTCTTGCCGCGTGAGGATATGGGTCAGCGTGGCTTTGTTCCACTTGTAGCGGTTATTCTCATTGAGCGTTTTATTTTTACAAGTCCCCCGCCCCCGGTCTTTCATGTAGAATGTAGGGGTCGGGATTTGCTCCTGTGTCAGATATACGGCGATTTGGTTTCGGTTTTTCCCGTCCAAAAACAGACGGAAAATAAGGCGTACAACCTCGGCGGCTTCCTTGTCGATTATCCAAAAGTCCTTGTTGTCCGGGTCTTTGATATAGCCGTAAGGGGCTTCGGTGGCAACCGGCTTTCCGCTCATGCCTTTGGTCTTAATGCCCGTTTTCACTTTTTTGCTGATGTCCTTTGCGTACCACTCCGACATGATATTGATAAAAGGGGCAAACTCTAATGTGTCAGGGTTTTCGCTGTCTATGCCGTTGTTGACTGCGATAAAGCGTACATTGTTCCGTCTGAAAATCTCCATAGCGTTGCCGACTTGGAGATAGTCGCGCCCCCAGCGGGTAAGGTCTTTCATAATGCAGACACCGATTTTGCCGCTTTCCACATCTTCAATCATGCGGGAATAAGCAGAACGGTCAAAGAACCTGCCGCTTTCGTCGTCGTCAATGTAGTGCCGGATATTGGTTAGGTGCTGTCCTTTGGCGTAGTTCTCCAAAAAGATTTTTTGGTTCTGTATGCTGTTGCTCTCGCCGCCGTCCCTGTCCTCGTCGCCTACGGAAAGGCGGGAGTAAAGGGCTGTGATTTTATTGTAATTGCTCATGTGCATATCCCTCCTGCGTCTATAAAGGTGTTGTTTACAGTTAAGATTATGCACTCCATACAGCCGAGCCGTATTCCGTGCCTTGTCGGAATTTCTTCTTGTTGGCAGCTCGCATCTTCATAAAGAATTTCATAGCCACACCAACCGCAATTCCAATAAGCAAATCAATCGGATTGAATGACGGCAGTATACGGGCGAAAGCTGTACCGAGATTTGTCATGGCAGGAAGTATCTTTTCGGAAATATTCTTACCCTCTGCTGTACGAAAAGCAAAGCAGATAATGTTTCCCACATAGCCGAAAATGACGTAGGCAAGGTTGTTCAGAACGAATTTTTTGACTTTTCTCGAATCCATTCAAATTACCTTAGTGCGACATTTCCTTAGACTTCTCACGAACCTTTTCTTTCTTTTTAGGTTCATGGGCAACCTGTTTCGCCATATCCTTAATCTGCTGACGTCTGATTTCAGCACGATTTCCTGTGAGTTCGCCTTTCTTTACACTTGCAAACTCACCGAAAGCCCTTTTGAAATCTTCTGTTTTGCCTGCCTGAAAGAAAACGTGGTAGGTATCGCTGTTTGGCTCTTTTTTAACTGCATAATCAATATCATATTTCTTTGCAACCGAGAGAAAGTCCTCAATACCCTTGATTTCCACGTTTTCAAGCCTGCCTGAATGTTCTGTCAGTTTTTTCATGGAAACTCTGCCTTTTTTCACGGACTTACCCGAAAGAAAGTCATTCATCGCAGATTTCAGGACATCGGCTGTAAAGTCCTTGCTTCTGACTGATAAATCTATGGTCTTTCGCAAGCCTTTTTCAAAATCATTGCTCATGACGGAAACTCAAATACTGCGTCGATGTTGTCACGAAGCCACTTGATGAAGTCCGACTTGACAGCGTCAAACTTTTCCTCATCGTCATATTCCGCAACGACAATGCCGTTTTCGGAATCGCCATTCAGATAGACAACGAAGCCATAGCCTGAATCATCTTCATAATCGCCACAGGTTACGCAGGCAACCGCATTTGTGTAGTTAAACGCTGTTCCGTCCTGAGAGATAAATGTTAGGGTCATACGCTCACTCCTTTCCCGCTTACTATATTCAGTTTAGCAAAATAGGGGATGTAAATCTGTCAAGTAACGTCAAGCGTTGTCAAGTTTTGTCAAAAATCAGTTTCGTATTTTCGTTTATCGGGATTGACTTTTTCACAAAAATGTAGTATAATAAGTTATACAATTAGTGTAACTTTAGGAAAGTGATGTGAGTTATGGTTAAGAACAACTTTGAAATAGATGTAAAGGTTAAGTGCATAGAAAACAATACAACTCAAGCGCAGATTGCCAAAGATATACATACTTCAAAAGAATATGTAAATAAGGTTATCAAAAAGCAAGAAGGCATCGTCAATAAAACCTATGTACAGATACTCGAAGCACTTGGTTATGACATTGAACTTACTTATGTGAAGCGAACGGAGGATTAAATATGGATATTCAGTCATATAATGAGCAATTTCAAAAAGTTGTCAATATCATTGAATCAGCAAAAGAACGTGCATACAGGAAAGTGAATGAAGAACTGATTCTGATGTACCGTGATATTGGCGAATATATCAGCAAACAATCGTACAACAGTGCCTATGGCGATGCTTTTGTGCAGAAGTTGGCTGATTTCTTTGCTGAAAACTATCCTGAACTGAAAGGATTTAACAGACGTGGATTGTATAGAATGAAGCAATTCTACGAACTTTATAAGGACGAAGAAAAAGTGTCACCACTGGTGACACAATTGAGTTGGTCTAATCACTTGAAAATCATGTCAGCCTGCAAAACTATGGACGAGCGTATTTTCTATATGAATATGTGCATAAAAGAGCGATTGTCAAAGAGAGAATTGGAAAGACAGATCGACAGCGGTTATTATGAAAGATATATGCTGTCGCAAAATCCACAATCGCTGGCACTTGAAACAGCTAAAAAGGCAACAGGAAATATTTTTCTTGACAATTATGTCCTTGACTTTCTTGATGTTCCCGAACCAATGTCTGAACATGATTTGCAGAAATCCATCATTCGTAATCTGAAAGATTTTATTCTTGAAATCGGAAAGGATTTTACATTTGTTGGAGAAGAATACCGTGTTCAGGTAGGAAATCATGACTTCTATATTGACCTTTTGTTTTATCACAGAGGATTGTCCTGCCTTGTTGCTTTTGAATTGAAAATTGGCGAGTTTAAGCCTGAATATGTGGGACAAATCAATCTGTATCTTGAAGCGTTGGACAGAGATGTCAAAAAGGATAATGAAAACCCAAGCGTAGGTATTATCCTTTGTGCAAGCAAAGACGATGAAGTTGTTGAATTTGCTCTCAGCCGAAGTCTATCACCGACAATGGTTGCCGAATACAATCTGAAACTGATTGATAAAAAGCTTTTGCAAAAGAAATTAAAGGAATATATAGAACTTGCAAAATTAACAGCCGAAGAAGAAAACTCATAAAAGAAAATCCGACCGGTCTGTACCTTAATGGTACAAATCGATCGGTTGTTTTATATCATGGCTGAAATTGCTTTTTCTCCAACATCAAGATGATAATACACACCTTGTCTTGTCATAAACATTTCCTTTGAAATACGGGATACCGTTTTTATTTCAATATATCGCTTAATCATAATATCTCTGCACTCATTATTATCAATCATCTGTATCTTATCAAGAATACTCTTTTTAACAGTAGCAGATTCAGAAATCAGACTTTTCAAGTTATCCGATAATTCGTTAATGTCATGTTGAAAAGTATCATTCATCATATTTCTTGATACTAATTCCGCCATACTGTCCAGCTGAAGCTTTACGCTCCTGATTTGGCGGTCAATCATAATATACTGCCATAAAAATTCCTTACCTGTCAAAATAGTAGACCTCCTGCATTTTCTTTATAAAACATTTGCCGTCAAGTCCTGACAGCAAGCCAAACCACTCCGACAGGAAAAAGCATTCAAGTTCTTCTTTCCGCCTGATAACCGAGTCACGCATTGTGTGATTTTTCAGAGCAATCAACGTGTACCTGTAGCTTTCCGCTGCCGAAGTGACTATTGCATGGGCAAGCTGTATGTAGCCGTCATCAGGAGAAGCTGACATCGAGTTCACCGTTTTGAAGCGACTCTTTCAAGCCGTTGACAGCGGTCGGATAGTCTCTCTCCGTAACGTATTTGAGCAGTTCAAGGAAAGACTGTATGCCGTATTCTTCAAGATTCACATTGAAGATATGCTTGTTATCTCCTGCGAAAATATCGAGTAAAATCTCGATAATTTCTGCAACATCGTAGTCGATGAAGTTGCCGATATTGACGATTTCACCGTTTTTATTGATAGCCGCAGAGGTATTGTAAATCTTGCCATCAGCATGACGCATAGGCACCGAGCCTGCGAGAATAGCGCACTGCTCATTACGTGCAATTTCAGCAAGCTGCGCCAGCACAGGCGAAGCCTGTGTTTCGGC
>ENA-ORSC01002821-ORSC01002821.1-human-gut-metagenome-genome-assembly--contig:-NODE-2821-length-10111-cov-2.974642_pt1 | contig 10111 bp, 10 predicted proteins | sample MGYA00242178_ERZ509140 | MGnify/ENA primary metagenome ERZ509140 (study PRJEB26280, sample SAMEA2338681) | human gut metagenome | biome: human gut; feature: human-associated habitat; material: faeces...
CCGCTTCCGGTGCGATACCCAGCTCCTCTGCCAAGGCGCTGTCTACGCCGGAAAACGTTGCGCCCACAAACGCCTTGTCCGCGCCGGTGCGGATCAGCTCCCGGGATGCTCTCTGACCCAAAACGGCGCTGAGGGCGTCAATGACAATGGACTTGCCCGCGCCCGTCTCACCCGTCAGGGCGTTGAATCCGGGCCTAAAGGCGATGTCCGCCTGCTCAATGATGGCAATATTCTCAATATGCAGCAGATCAAGCATATTGTGCTCCCTTCGTCTCAGTGCAGCATCGTTCGGATGCTGGTGGCCAGCTCCGCGGCGCTATCATTGTCGCGCATAATGATCAGCACCGTGTCGTCTCCGGCCAGGGTGCCGATAAGCTGGTCGATCTCCATGCCGTCCAGGGCAGCCGCCGCCCCGTTAGCCAGGCCCGACATGGTGTGAATGACCACCAGATTTTGCGCGTAATCCACATTTACAATGCTCTCTCGGAAAATAGTCTGCAATTTATCCGCCACATGGATTTTTGACCCATGGTCGGATACCGCATAGCGGTACTTCCCCTGCCCTGCCGGAGCCTTGACAAGGTGGAGCTGCTTAATATCCCGGGAAATCGTTGCCTGGGTTGCCACAATGCCCCGTTCCAGCAGCAGCGACAGAAGCTGCTCCTGAGTCTCCACTGATTCCTCGGCAATGATGGAAAGAATCGTTTTTTGACGGTCATTTTTCATATTTTGCAGCCTCCATAGCCATTTTTTTATCCAGGATCTCGCAGAAGCTCTTTTTTGACAGGCGCACCAGCTTCATAGAGTGGCTGGAGAGCTTTGCCTGCACCGTGTCATTGTTTTTCAGGGAAAAGGCCTTGCCGCCATCGGAGGAAAGGTATACGAATTTTCTGTTGGCATCCGGGGCCTTCACATGAATCACATGGGACGGGTCCAGCACATAGCTGCTGGAACGGGTGGAATGCGGGCAAATGGGGCTGATGAGAATGTTCCGGGCCGTAGGCTCCACAATGGGGCCGCCGGTGGCCATGGAGTAGCCGGTGGAGCCGGTAGGCGTAGAGATCACGACGCCGTCGCCTCCCACCCAGGTCAGAAAGCCCTCCTCCGTGTAAATCTCCAGCCGCACCACCCGGGCGATGGAGCCCTTAGAGATGACCGCGTCGTTCAGGGCAATGGTATTATACACCGTACGACCATCCCGCACCACGGATACATCCAGCATCATGCGGTTCTCAATGGTGAGATTCCAGTTTTTCAGGTCTCTTAGCCGCTCCAATTCGTCCGGCTCCAGCTCAGACATAAAGCCCAGGCTTCCCAGGTTGATGCCCAGCACCGGCACCCGGTTCATGGCCAGCGTTTTGGCCAGGTGCAGAATGGTCCCGTCGCCGCCGAAGGCAATGAGCAGGTCCGCCCTCTTAATTTCCCGGTCCAGCTGGTGGATGGGAACACCCAGCTCCGCGCCATACCCCTCCTTTTGAAAGGGCAGGCACACCACGGTCTCAAAGCCCTCCTGGTCCAGAATTTCCTTAGACCGGGCGGCCACCGTCATATCCTTGTCCCTGTAAGGATTGGGGCATAGGATGATTTTCTTCGGCTTACTCATGTTCGTTTACTCCTTCAGGGCTGTGTGAGATGCCTCCACGATGGCCTGCAGATCCACCGCCGCATCCGGCTCCTCACTTTTGCGTAAAAAGCCCAGGTATTCTATGTTTCCCTCGGGCCCGCGTATGGGAGAATAAGTAATTCCAAGCACTGTAAAGTGATTTTCCTTTGCATGGATCAGAAAGTGCTCCAGCACCTCCAAATGCACGGCGGGGTCCCGGACAACGCCCTTTTTTCCCACCTTTTCCCGGCCGGCCTCAAACTGCGGCTTTATCAGGCAGGCGATTTCGCCCCCCTCCCGCAAAAGCCCATACAGCGCGGGAAAAATCAGCTTCAGAGAGATAAAGGAAACATCAACGGAGGAAAAGTCCAGTTCCTCCGGAATCTCCTCGTGGGTCAGGTATCGGGCATTGGTCCGCTCCATGCATACCACCCGCGCATCATTGCGCAGCTTCCAATCCAGCTGCCCGTAGCCCACATCCACGGCATATACCTTCTTTGCGCCGTTTTGCAGCATACAATCCGTAAAGCCGCCGGTAGAAGCACCGATGTCGGCGCAGATCTTGCCTGTAAGGGTCAGCGGAAAGGTCTGCATAGCCTTTTCCAGCTTCAGACCGCCCCGGCTCACATAGGGTAAGGTGGTGCCGCGAATCTCGATCAGGGCGTCATTGGAAACCGCCGTACCTGCCTTGTCCACTCTCTGTCCATTCACGAACACGATGCCGCTCATGATGGTGGCCTGCGCCTTCTGCCGGGAATCCAGCAGTCCCCTCTCCGTCAGCAAAACATCCAGCCGAGTCTTATTGCTCATGCAGCGCCTCCTCAATAGACGCGGCCACACCGACCCCGTCCAGCTTCCGTGAGCTGTACAGCTGCTCTACGCTGCCCTCGGTGGGCAGAGTCGAGCCGCAGTTTCTCAAAATCAGCTTGTCCAGCTTTACCCCGGCCTCCAGGGCCAGAGCCGCAACTCGCTGCCCGACGCACCCGGCGTCAAGGCAGTCCTCCAGCACCAAAAGCCGGGTGGTTCCCTTCAGCATAGCGGAAACTTCATCCACCGAAAGGGGCGCAATGCGGTTGAGCTTCAGTACCCGTACGGAGATTCCGGATTTTTCCAAAATATCCGCCGCCTTCAGTGCCTCATTTACCAAAATGCCATAGGTCAAAATCGTAAAATCCGAACCCTCCCGGAGCGGTGTAAATTGCACCGGCAAACTGCACCCTCTATACACCGATTCTGCACCGCGAGGGTACCTAATTGTCACCGGTCCTGTCACCGAAAATAGGGCAAAATGCAGCATTTCCTTTAGCTCACTAAAGCTTGAGGGGCATAAAACCGTCATTCCCGGTACCTGGGAGAGGAACGCCGGGTCAAAACAGCCATGGTGTGTTTGTCCGTCTGCACCGACCAAACCGGCCCGGTCCACGCAGAAAACCGCGTGGAGATTATCCAGGGAAATATCGTGAATGAGCATATCGAAGCCCCGCTGCAAAAAGCTGGAATACACAGCAAAAACCGGGATCAGACCCTGCTTGGCCATGCCGCCCGCCATAGCCACCGCATGGCCCTCTGCGATACCCACATCGAAAAAACGATCGGGAAATTCCTTGGCAAATCGGGACAGACCCGTGCCGGAGGTCATGGCTGCGGTAATAGCGCAAATGCGGTTATCCTCCCGGGCCAGCTCCACAAGAGATTCGCCGAAAACCGAGGAAAAAGAGGGCTTGCTCTGACGCAGCGGCTCGCCTGTCGCCGGGTCAAAGGGCGGCGTACCGTGGAATCGCTCCGGATCCTGCTGGGCGTAGGAGTAGCCACGACCCTTCTCTGTAAGCACATGGAGCAGCACGGGCCCGTTTTTCTCCTTGGCCCAGGTGAGCATTTGGGTCAGCTTCTGCACATCGTGGCCGTTTACAGGGCCCATGTAGGAAAAGCCCATTTTTTCAAACATAGTGCTTTCGGGCAGGAGGTTGCTCTTGAGCCAGTGCTTCACATGGGAGCTGGCATTGTACAGATGTTTTTTGGCGGGAGAGTCTCCCTGAAGCTTATCCTTATACCATCGTTTGAAATTATTGTACCCCTCCTCGGAGCGGAGGCGGGACAGGTGGCGGCTGAGACCGCCCACATTGGCGTCGATAGACATACCGTTGTCATTGAGAATAACGATCATGGGCTCCCCGGAGGCGCCGGCATCGTTGAGCCCCTCGAAGCTGAGACCACCGGTCATGGCACCGTCACCGATCAGGGCGATAACGCTGTAATCCTCGTGGAGCAAGGTTCGGGCGTGGGCCATACCCAAGGCCACAGAAACGGAGTTGGAGGCGTGGCCCGCGACGAAAGCATCATGCTCACTCTCATAGGGCTTGGGAAAGCCCGAAAGACCGCCCAACTGCCGCAATGTATGAAACAGCGACTGTCGCCCGGTCAAAATCTTATGGCAGTAGCACTGGTGTCCCACATCAAAAACCAGACGGTCCTTGGAGGTGTCAAACACCCGATGGATAGCCACCGTCAGCTCCACAACGCCCAGGTTGGAGGCCAAATGACCACCGGTTTTCGACACATTTTCCACCAGAAAGTCCCGAAGCTCCCGACAAAGCCGGTCCACCTGGGCACTATTCAATAGTTTTATATCTTCCGGATCACGGATCTTTTCTAAAATCAAGGCTAATTACCCCCGTTAACGGAACAGATGCAGCGCATTCATAATGCGTGCCACACGGTATACGACCTTGGTACTGTCGTTGATGGCGATGGGCTTGCAGGCGGCCTTGCCGCCGATGGTGAGGCCCGAAATCAGCGCCGTGACACCGATGGAGACGAGAATGCTGCGGAGGTTAAAGCTCTGCTGCAGCTCCACCACGATCACCGCCGCCGTAGAGCCGCTGACGATGCCGCAGATGTCACCCACCACATCGTTACAGAGGGAGGAGACACGGTTGGACATATTCAGCAGACGGATGGCCTCCCGTCCTCCCTTCTCCCCGTGGGCTGCCATGGAGTGGAAGGGCTTGGGATCCGCCGCCGTGACGGCTACGCCGATCATATCAAAAACAATACCGAGAAGAATGAAAATGACAAGAACCAGAATGGGAATCCAGAGGCCGCTGTCCTCCAATACCGCCGAGGAGCAAAAGCTCATAACGGCAGAAAGGGCCACCGCGATCAGAAAAACGCGCAGGGGCCACCGGTCCTTGGACTTTTTGTTTTTATTTGGGTCAGCCAAAAATATCCCTCACTTATTAAGAATAAAAAGCTGAATGACGGTAGCACCAATGGTAAATCTTACGGCTTAGGTACGGGTTGGATTTCCCCGCGGCTTACCTCTCGTTGCCGATTAGGCGGTTTCCCATTAAACTCCGCGCTGCGGTGTTACCCTCCGCAGGACCCGACTGCCACTTAGTCCGCACTGCAACCCCACTGGTGCCCTTTATGGGACAGCCTAGGTGATTTCCACTGCAGTCAAACCGTCTCTTAGCCTCTTTTGCAGAGGGGGTTTCAGAGGAATATCGGACAGCATCCCTGGCCGGGGACGCTTCCGCTTGGCTCCCTCATTCACCCACTCCACGCAAGGCAGGCTACTCTGCACACAGCGTTCACAGCACGAGGGCTGGGTAGCACCGCATTGCAGGTTCTCAATCTGCTTCGTACACAGGTCGCTTACCACCAGGGGAGTACGCCTATGCACAAGAGCAGGTCTCCACGAAAGCAGGGTCGGGACTTCCATGCCATTGGAAGGCGCCCTGAATCCGCAGGTGTGGTATTTGGCCACACCTCCCTCCAGCACCCACCCCAAACTGGGCGTAAGAAGCAAGCACCAGAGGCTTCACAGTTGTGCCCTTAAAGGGATTTTTAGGCCCCTCTTACAAGGCGGCAGATCTGACTAGGATACTGCACCGTCATTCAGTGATTTATTATTTTACCACACTTTATTCATGTTTTCAATAGAAATATACAAATTGAACAGAAACAGAACGGAGAGGACGGGAGGCAGAGGAAAGGTGGGCGTAGGAGACGGGGGCGAGAGCACCCCGCCCTGCGGACGCATTATTGGTAGTGCGATGGGCGGGCCGATGCCTACATCGGCCCCTACGGAGGTTTGACAAGAAAGTGACTGCGTGGAATCCCCCAGTCATGGCTTTGCCGTGCCAGGGCCCTTTAGGTAAGGGGGCTTTAGGGACGGGGGATGCGGATTGCCACAACCAGCGTGCGCGCTGGTTTCGCAATGACATATTACAAGAAGTGCGGTGGTCGGTGGCACACATGGGTGCCGCCCTACAAGGTTTTTGTAGGGCAGGGCCCGCGTGCCCTGCCGTAGGTGCGGGAAAAATCCGGTTCGGGCCGATGTAGGCATCAGCCCCTACGGAACGGCTTGTAGGGGCGGACGCTTCTGTCCGCCCGGTGTGGTCGGTTCCATGTGGTGTGCGTAGGGGCGGGGCTCTGCCCCTCCCGCGGGCGACCGCAAGGGTCGCCCTTACGAAGTGCTGCGAGGAATGTGTGGGTTGGGCGTCGGCCCCGACGGAAGTTTTTTTGACAGGGAGGGAATGGTATGTTTCGGATTTTGGTGGCGGAGGATGACGAGAGCACCCGGCTGCTGATGTGTGAGGTTTTGCGTCAGGCGGGATATGAGCCGTGCCCGGCCCGCAACGGCGTGGAGGCGCTGGAGGTGATGGAGCACTACCAGTGCGATCTGGCAGTGGTGGACATCACCATGCCCCGGATGGACGGCGTCGCCTTTACCCAGACCCTCCGGGAGGGGAACTGCGATCTGCCGGTGCTGATGGTGACGGCCCGGGTGACCCAGGAGGACAAGCGCCGGGGATTCCGGGCAGGGTGCGACGACTACATGGTAAAGCCCGTGGACGAGGAGGAAATGCTCTGGCGCATTGAGGCGCTGCTGCGGCGCTACCGCAGCACGGCGGAGCGGCGGCTGACGGTGGGCGGCACGGTTTTGGACCGCAGCTCGATGCAGGTCATCACCCCTGGAGGTGTTCAGCAGCTGACGGCCAAGGAATTTATGCTTCTATTCAAGTTATTGTCCTATCCCAGAACATTATTTACCAAGCGTCAGCTCATTGACGACATCTGGGATCTGGACAGCGAGGTGGATGAGCATACGGTGGAGGTATACATCTCCCGGCTGCGGGAGCGATTCCGGGGGAGCCCGGACTTCGAGCTGCGGACCATCCGGGGGTTTGGGTACATGGGGATGCCCAAGGAGGACGAGAATGCAAAGCAGTAGGGTGAAAAAAGAGAATCCCCCGGCCCGGCTCCTATGGACTATGTTTTTGCTGGTGCTGGGGCTGGTGGTGGTGTACGGAACCCTGGCTCTGGGCATTTTTGCCCTGGTGCAGCGGCTGGTACGGCTGGACGAGAGCAATTACACCCTGGTATGGCCCATTCTCATCTTGACGGTGAGCGCCATTTTGGGCGTGGTGCTGGCCATATTCATTTTCCGGGGATATTTGGCGCCGCTGTCCCGGCTGATGCAGGCCACCCAGGCGGTGGCTGCCGGGGATTACTCGGTGCGGGTGGAGCTGCGGGGGGCCCGGGGCGAGGTGGCGGACTACATCCGCAGCTTTAACAAAATGGCCGAGGAGCTGGGGAGCGTGGAGATGCTGCAGTCGGACTTCGTGAACACCTTTTCCCATGAATTCAAGACGCCCCTTATCTCCATCCGGGGTTTTGCCAAGCTCTTACAGAATCCGGAGCTCTCTGCGGAGCAGCGGGCCACCTATGCCGGGACCATCGCCCGGGAATCGGAGCGACTGGCGGCCATGAGTACGCATATTTTGGAGCTGACCCAGTACGAAAACACGGAGATCGTGTCCGGCAAGACCCTATACAGCCTGGACGAGCAGCTGCGCCGGTGCATCCACCAGCAGGAGCGGAGCTGGCTGCAGAAGGGACTCACCGTGGAGGGGGACCTGGACCGGGCGGATTACTACGGCAATGAGGAGCTGGTGGAGCATATTTGGTCGAACCTTATTGCAAATGCCATCCGCTTTACTCCCGCCGGAGGACAGATCACCGTGGTGCTGCGGAAGGAGCCGGGGGCGGTGAGCGTGGCGGTGTCGGACACGGGCATCGGCATGGACGCGGAGACCCAAAGGCACATCTTCGACAAGTTTTACCGAGGAGAACAGGGCTCAGACAGCCGGGGGAACGGGCTGGGGCTTTCCATTGTGCGCCGGGCCGTGGAGCTGTGCGGCGGCACGGTGGAGGTTTTTTCCCGGCCCGGGGAGGGGGCAACCTTTACGGTGACGCTGGGAATGGAGGACAGAGGAGGGGGAAAAGAGAGGGGCTTTCAGGGAGCAAAATGAAAGTGAGGAAGATTTTTCTTGCAAAATCGGGAAGATATGTGCGATTATTTCTTGACGAAAGCCATATTATTATGTATGATAGAAATACCAATGTTTGGAGGAATGAAAAATGAAAAGAATTCTTGCACTTGTGCTTTGCACACTGATGACCGTCGCCTTACTGGCCGGATGCGGCTCTAAGAAAAACGACGATACCAACAGCGACAAGACCTGGGTCGTGGCTACCGACACCACCTTCCGCCCCTTTGAGTACACCGACAAGGACGGTAACTTCGTGGGCATTGATGTGGACATCATGGCCGCTGTGGCCGCCGACCAGGGCTTTAAGTATGAGCTGAAGAGCCTGGGCTGGGATGCCGCCATCGCCGCCTGCAAGTCTAAGCAGGCCAACGCCATGATCGCCGGCGCCTCTATTAAGCAGGACCGCATCGACAGCGGCTGGATCTTCTCCGACGGCTACTACACCGCCACCCAGTGCATGACCGTGCGCACCGACAGCGACATCAAGGGCTTCGGCGACCTCAGCGGCAAGGCTGTGGCTGTGAAGACCGGTACCATGGGCGCTACCTACGCCGAGAGCCTGAAGGATCAGTACGGCTTCACCCTGAGCTACTATGAGGACTCTCCCACCATGTACCAGGCCGTCATCGGCGGCCAGGCTGTGGCCTGCTTCGAGGACACCCCCATCATGATCACCACCATTAAGGAGAACGGCTACGACCTGAAGGTGGTGGAGGGCAGCGAGAATGACGGCGCCGACTACGGCGTGGCCGTCTTCGACGAGGAGAACCGGGCGTTTTTGGACCTGTTCAACAAGGGCCTGGCCAACATCAAGGCCAATGGCACCTATGACAAGATCATTGCCAAGTATCTGGGCTGATCTGACCCGTAAATAAAGAATAAGTACCGCTGTGCCGCTTGGGCGGCACAGCGGTACTATAAGGAAAAGAAAAGGAATGCCACATGACACATCTAATTGCTGATTACGGCAACATACTGCTCAAAGCAATGGGCCAAACGCTGCTGCTGGCGCTGTATGGCCTGTTTTTTGCCTGCATCATCGGCGTGATTTTCGGTATACTCAGCGTACTGAAAAGTAAGGTCTGCAACGGTATCGCATTCGTGTTTGTGTATTTGATCCGGGGCGTGCCGATGATTGTGCTGGCCTACTTTGTATACTTCGGTGTGCCGTTCTTTGTGAACAACTACACCTCCGGGAGCCTGCTGCTCAGCGCGCTGCAGGCGGGCACCATCTGCCTGGCGCTGAACTGCGGCGCCTATATGTCCGAAATTATCCGGGCCGGCATCCAGTCGGTGGATGTGGGGCAGATGGAGGCGGCAAGAAGCCTGGGCCTGCCCTACTGGCGGGCCATGCACCGGGTGGTGATGCCCCAGGCCATCAAGACCATGATCCCCAGCATCATCAACCAGTTCATCATCACCCTGAAGGACACCTCTATCCTGTCCATCATCGGATTCCCGGAGCTTATCAATGCGGCGAAGAATGTAAACGCCGTAGAGGGAAAGGTCTTTGAGATCTGGGCGATTGTGGGCGTGATGTATCTGATCGTTATCAGCATACTGTCCATCATTGCCAAGCGCTTGGAAAGGAGGCTCAATGCAGGCCGTGAACGAGGGTAACATTAAGATCCATGTTGAGGATCTGAAAAAGAGCTTCCACAAATTGCAGGTGCTGCGGGGCATCTCCACGGACATCTACGAGGGCGAGGTGGTGGTCATCATCGGCCCGTCGGGCAGCGGCAAGTCCACCTTCCTGCGGTGCCTGAATCACCTGGAGCAGATCGACAGCGGCAAGGTCGTTGTGGACGATGTGGACATTTTTGACCGCAAGACCAACATTAACACCACCCGGGAAAAAATCGGCATGGTGTTTCAGCATTTCAACCTGTTCAACAACATGAATGTGCTGCGAAACCTGATGCTGGCCCCAGTGGACCTGAAAAAGGCCACCAAGGAGCAGGCACGGGCCAAGGCTCTGGAGATGCTGGAGCGGGTGGGCCTGGCCGACAAGGCGGAGAACTTTCCCAGCCAGCTTTCCGGCGGACAGAAGCAGAGGGTGGCCATCGCCCGGGCTCTGTGCATGGAGCCGGATGTGATGCTCTTTGACGAGCCCACCAGCGCGCTGGACCCGGAAATGGTAGGCGAGGTGCTGCAGATCATGAAGGCCCTG
>ENA-ORSC01002823-ORSC01002823.1-human-gut-metagenome-genome-assembly--contig:-NODE-2823-length-10103-cov-2.793889_pt1 | contig 10103 bp, 7 predicted proteins | sample MGYA00242178_ERZ509140 | MGnify/ENA primary metagenome ERZ509140 (study PRJEB26280, sample SAMEA2338681) | human gut metagenome | biome: human gut; feature: human-associated habitat; material: faeces...
GTAAGAAGTATATTTATCAGGCAACTGTAGATGCTATGGCTGCGGAGGGAAGACCATTTACCGGAGTTATTTTCTTCGGACTGATGCTGACAGGGGAAGGACCAAAGGTTCTTGAGTACAATGCCCGTTTTGGAGATCCGGAGGCACAGGTCGTTCTTCCACGTATGAAAAATGATATCATTGATGTCATGGAAGCATGTGTCGATGGAAAACTTGACACGATTGATCTGCAGTTTGAGGACAATGCAGCTGTCTGTGTTGTACTTGCATCTGACGGATATCCGGTTTCCTATGAGAAAGGATTCCCAATCAGCGGACTTGAAAAGTTCGAGGGCAAGGATGATTACTTCTGTTTCCATGCAGGAACTGCATTCGATAAGGAAGGACGCATCGTAACAAACGGCGGACGTGTCCTTGGCATTACTGCAACCGGAAAAGATTTAAAAGAAGCAAGAAAGAAAGCCTATGAGGCAACCGAATGGGTGGATTTCGCAAATAAGTATATGCGCCATGATATCGGAAAGGCAATTGACGAGGCATAATGAAAAAAGGAATCATATTTGATATGGACGGAACACTCTGGGATTCCGCTGCGGAAGTGGCAGAGTCCTGGAATGAGACCGTAAAAAGAGCCGGCTACGACAGAAAACCGATTACTGTAAAGGACATCCAGTCAGTAATGGGAAAGACGATGGATGTGATCGCACGGATTCTGTTTCCGGATCTGGAAGAAGGCGAACGCCAGAAACTTCTGGCACAGTGTGGGGAAGAAGAAAATGATTATCTCCGGATACACGGAGCAACTCTCTACCCGGATATCCGCAGGACAATGGAACAGTTGAAGAAAAAATATCATCTGTATATTGTAAGCAACTGCCAGTCCGGATATATAGAGGCTTTTCTGGATTATTACAAACTGCACGATCTGATAGAGGATACTGAGTGCTACGGAAATAATGAAAAATCAAAAGGAGAGAATATCGCGTTACTGTACAGGCGGAATGCATTGGATGATGCGGTATATGTAGGTGATATTCAGGGAGATTACGATGCAAGCATGGATGCGGGGGTTAAATTTATTCATGCGGCATACGGGTTTGGTACAATAGAAGACAAGGTTCCTGAAATTCACAAATTCTGTGAATTGGAGAACGTGGCAGATCAGGTTCTGCAGTAGATAAGAGGTTACTATGCGGGAGCAGAAAGAACAGGAAAAGCAAAATGAACTTCTCAGGGTGGTTGCAGAGCAAAACCATGAGAGATTGATAGAATATGATGTAAAAGAAGATCGGGCAGTGGTTTATGCGATAGAAAATGACCGGTTCGAGGTCCTTTTTGATATCGAAGATTATGTAAAGAAGAACCATTATGGATCTGTTTTTATTGATCCGGAAGATAAAAAGGTATTTCGCAGAGCGATGCATGCCTGCCTGCAAAAAGAAGGGACTGTTACGGTCGATGTCCGTTATTGCGAAAAAGAAAATCAACCGGAATGGTACCGTTTTTATCTGGTGAGTATTGCGGAAGAAGATGGAAAAACAGACCGTATGGTGGGGCGTTTTTGCTGTGTGCAGCAGGAGAAAGCCATCACGGAACGCATGCGGCGCCGGGCAGAGATTGATGTACTGACGAATGTGTATAACCATAAGGCATTTGAGGAATACTGTGCAAAAGAGCTTGCGGAATGTACAACAAATGCCTTATTTGTCATGCTTGATATTGATGATTTTAAAATGATCAATGATACGCAGGGACATGCGGTAGGGGATATGGTCTTAAGCCAGACCGGAAGTATTTTAAGTGAAGTGACCGGTGACCGGGGAATTGTCGGCAGGCTTGGGGGAGATGAATTCGCGGTGTTTGCTTCCGGCTTTCAGAATTCTGTTGAAATGGAAGAATTTTGTGTCTCCCTGCGTGAAAATTTGAAAAAGATTATCTTTGATATGGAATATTCCGTATCTATCGGTGCTGCGAAACTGGATGGACGAAGAATCAGTTTTCCGGATTTTTATTATGAGGCAGACCGGGCAGTTTACGCGGCGAAAAGAGGCGGAAAAAACCGGATTGTTTTTTATGATCAGATCAAAGAAAATCAGGAGCCGGAAACGGCAGATCCGGTGGAACCGATTCTCGCACAAGGCAATGAAAAATCCATGTTAAGACAGCTCCGTACCTGTATGGAAGCGCTTGGAAGAGAGGGAATCGGAGATGCCCTTATGCAGACATTTGAAGCGCTGCGCCAGTATTTTGACGCGGACTGTGTTGTGCTTGCCTATGCAAAAGAGGGCGGTATCCGCTATGTGGAAGAGTGTCACAGGGATACGGCACAGATGATGGCAAGACTTGTGACCGAGGAAATTGAGTCAGGAGATGCAGAAGGAGTTATTCAGGAAATAGGACAACTCGGGGACGTGGTGATTCCGGATATCAAGTCGCTGAGAGAAAGTCATCCGGTGATCTATGAATATCTGGCAGAACTACGTGCATGGTCTGCAGCCGGGATTTCTTTGTATACAGGAGATCATCTGCTTGGAATTTTAATGGTTTTAAACCCACACAGACACCTCGAGGAGACCGATGTTCTTTCCATGCTTGGCACGACATTGGCTGCGCGGATTGAACTTCGCAATCTGCAGGAGCAGCAGGAATATGACCGCACACATGACAAACTGACAGGTCTCTGGAACCGGGAGGGATTGTCCGTTATGGCACGTACTGGTGCGGACAATATGTTCTGTTCACTTGGCGTGATTACAACCGATGTGATCCATCTGTCGGAGATTAATAAACAGTTTGGCTATATCAGCGGCAACCGCAGACTGATGGAAGTTGCGGATTTATTGAAATCCCTGTTTCCCAATTACCGGATTTACCGGTATGACGAGGATGAGATGCTGGTTTTGTGTATCAACATTAAACGGCAGGAAATGGAGCAGCAGGTGGAAAATCTGCAGAAAAGGCTTGCCGGACTTGGCTTTGGCGTGGCGATGGGATACAGCTGGAGTGCACATCCGCAGACACGCAGCCAGATTGCAGAGGCAGAGGTTCTTATGAGCAACGATAAGCTTAAGCTGATGCATGGCACAACCGTGATGAAGCGCATGGAGCAGAGCGTGATAGATGAGATCAACGATCTGATGGAGCGTGGAAGGTATCTGGTATATCTGCAGCCGAAAGTGGATATCCACACAGGGCGCACAGAGGGCGCGGAGGCACTGATCCGGCAGCTGGATGATGAACTGGGCATTGTGGGACCGGGGATGTTTATTCCGGTGCTGGAACATTACAATCTGGTGCATATGATTGACCTGTTTGTTCTGGATGAAGTATTTCGTTATCAGAAGGAACAGATCCGGGAAGGACATCGTACGGTGCCAATATCCGTGAATTTCTCGAAGATGACGATCATGTATCCGGAACTTATTGAAAAAGTAACGCAGATGGTTCAAAAATATGATATTCCGGTGGAACTGATCCATATTGAGGTAACGGAGACCGTGGGAGACATGGATCATGTTCTGATTGAAAATGTTGCAAACAGCCTCAAAGAACTCGGATTCAGACTGTCAATGGATGATTTCGGAAGTCATTATTCCAATCTTGCGGTACTGATCCAGTATGATTTTGATTCTGCAAAGATTGACCGGTCCATGGTAACCGAAATTACCAATAACCGCAAAAGCCGGATTCTCCTCGACTATATGACTTCCATGATCAATGATCTGGGAATTCACTGTATCGTCGAGGGAATCGAGACAAAAGAGCAGGTAGATATTTTAAAGAAAACAAAGGCAGAGATGATCCAGGGATTTTATTTTGGAAAACCTGTGCCAAAAGAAAAATTTTATGAGGCCTTTATCGCAGAATAGGGGAGTGGATCACACAAACGTCAGGCTGTTGCTGACGCAGAGTGCCCCGTACCCGCTCTGCGGATTGGGGTAGGAAACGGAAAATGGAAGCTGTCTGGCACCTCGGATCAGATATGCTTTCATTTTTTCGCCATATAGAAAGGGATCATTGTTCTGTAGAATGCCCCACTGCATGAGCAGTGCGCAGCTGCCGCTTACAAAAGGAGCAGCCATGGAGGTGCCGCTTCGGGATTCGTAACCGCCCCCGACAGCACAGCTGGTGATGTCGACACCGGGAGCGACCAGATCCGGTTTGACCTGTCCGGTATTCCAGGTATATCCTCTGCCGGAAAAAGGGGCGAGCGTATTGGTGGAAGAATCGTAGGCACCGACGGTAATGACATTTCCGGCGGTGGAAGGTATCGTGAGAGTGGTTTCCGTTGTCGGTGTGAGAAATTGTGTGGCAGGCCCGCCGGCATCCACAGATCAATAATTCCTTCGATGACAGACCGTGCTTCTGCGGTAAAAAACCAGACACCTCCCGAAATATAGTCCCGCCGCGGCAGCAGATCGATGGCAATTTCCTGATACAGACTATAAGGGGAGGGAAGTCCGTAGTACACCAGAATCTGTGTGGTGCCAAAGGAAAAGCGCCAGCTGCCGGGCTGATTGGGAATTTTAAATGAGGTTCCGAGTCCCGGAGGAGTCAGCTGAAAACGAATATCATCCCAATAATTTTTCCAGATCTGAATCGAAAGAGAAGATTCATAATTTCCAACGGCAAATTCAATTCTGGCAGATTCTAAAGAAGCCAGTCGGGCGCTGGCATGCCCGCCGTTGTTTCCCTCATTTCCACTTCCGACAACAATATTAATGCGTCCGAGATTTGAGACATAGTCCAGGTAGGTTTCCAGAAGGGATGTTCCGCTGTGGGAGCCGTAAGTATTTCCAAAACTCAGGTTGATGACAAGAGGCACGGTATGTTCAATGGCATATCTTACGGAAAAATCGACCGCCTGCATCAGTTCGATCGTGTTTGGAAATCCCTTTGGATCGGGCGAGCCGAGTTTGACGGCAAGAAGTGAGGATTCCGGGGCAACTCCGCGGTAGAGTCCGCCGGAGGCACGGCCGTTTCCGGCGGCAATACCGGCGACATGGGTTCCGTGCCCTGTGACATCTGTGCTGGGTACAAGTTCCATGCGCTGCTCAAAAGTGTCTGCCTGAAGTGCCGCATTGATCTGTTCCGGAGAAAAAAGTGTACCCTGTGAATAACCGGCGGGGGCAAAGCGTCCAGCAGAAGGATCAGCGAGGATGGTCTGGTCCCAGAGAGCAACCAGCCGTGTGGTTTTGTCCGGATTGCAAAAATCGGGATGCGCATAGTCAATACCGGAGTCTATCACAGAAATCAGAATGCCTTTTCCGGTCAGACCATAGCTGCTGTTTTCCTGAATGGCACTCAGACAGGAAGCCTGCCGGGCAGAAACAATCTCAAAGAAAAGCTGTCTTGGACGTTCGATATATATTACTTGTGGAAAGGCGGCAAGTGATGGAATGTCGTCCTCGGAGATTTTCACTATGGCATAATTTCCAAGGAGAAAGGTAAAGGAAGAGGAAGGAAATTCATTCTGTAACGTCTGTGGAGAACCGGTGTACAGAACAATCAGGTTCCAGAACCCGTCAGAGCTGCTCCCAGTGGACAGATCATCGGAAGCGTTTCGTTCGACGGGAGTTGCCTCAAGCGAAGCGCGCAGAGAAACATCAATTTTCTGATTGAAGTCCATCGTATTCATATTATCCATAAAATCGCACCGTCTGATGTATTTTGATAGATACATCTATAGCTTTTTAATGAAAATTTATGTACAATAAAAACATATTATGCTTAATAGAAACCACGAAAAAGCAAAGGAGATTTTATGTACGCTGATGAAAATGTAATCAAGATCAAGCATGCGGTTCTGCGTGAAGTCGCAAAACTGGCATTTGAAGGGACTCTTGATGCTCAGAGAGACCACATCGCGGTTCGTCTGATTCCGGGCCCGACACCACAGTTCCGTTGTTGTATCTACAAAGAAAGAGAAATTATCCGCCAGCGTGTCCGTCTTGCAGAGGGCAAAGCCCCGGGACCGGAGGATAATGGAAACGTGATTCAGGTAATCAGTGCAGCCTGTGAGGACTGCCCGATTTCCAGTTATACCGTTACAGAAAACTGTCAGAACTGTATGGGAAAGGCATGTATCAATGCATGTAAATTCGGTGCCATTGAGGCGGGACGTCATCGTTCCCACATTGATCCGCAGAAATGTAAAGAGTGTGGACGATGTGCAGCTGCATGTCCTTACAATGCAATCGCGCATTTGAAGAGACCATGTAAGTTTGCATGTCCGGTCAACGCTATTACATACAATGAATATGGTATTTCCGTGATTGATGATTCCAAGTGTATCCGCTGCGGAAAATGTATCCATAGCTGTCCGTTCGGAGCAATCGGATCTAAGACATTTATGGTTGATGTCATCAATGCCTTAAAGTCTGATAAGAAAGTATACGTGATTGCAGCACCTGCTACCGAGGGACAGTTTGGTGCAAACATCACAATGGGAAGCTGGAAGAAAGCTATGCAGGAAGTTGGATTCAACGGATTTATCGAAGCCGGATTAGGTGGAGATATGACCGCTGCTTCCGAAGCCGCAGAGTGGGTAGAGGCATACAAGGCAGGAGAGAAGAAAGTAACTTCCTGCTGTCCGGGATTTGTCAATATGGTGCGTCTGCACTTCCCGGAGATGGCAGATAAGATTTCCACAACCATCTCTCCAATGTGTGCGGTATCCCGTATGATCAAAGCACAGGATCCGGATGCTGTGACCGTATTTGTCGGACCATGTGTAGCAAAGAAATCTGAGGTTGTCGATCAGAAGATTGAGGGCAATGCAGATTATGTGCTGACATACAGTGAGATGCGTGCCATTATGAGTGCCAAGGGCGTAGAACTGCAGCCAAGCGATACCAGCTATCAGGAGTCTTCCGTATACGGCAAGCGTTTCGCAAACTCCGGTGGAGTTACCGCAGCAGTTGTCGAGAGCATGAAAGAGATGGAAGCTGGCATTGAGCCGAAAGTATGCAAGGCAAACGGTGCCGCAGAGTGCCGCAAGTTCCTGATGCTTATGAAGGCTGGCAAGCTGCCGGATGACTTCATCGAAGGTATGGCATGTGAAGGTGGCTGTGTCGGTGGACCAAGCTCCTTTAATGATATGCTTGTGACAAAGAAGTTCCGTGACGAACTTCTTCAGAAAGCAGATGATCGTCAGATTCTTGACAATTTGAAGAATTATCATATGGAAACATTCTCCATGCACAGAGAAGAAGAGTAATATCAAAATGGGGCCGTCGCTTGCGATGGCCTCGTTTTTTATTCCACAGTGGTTAAGGACAATAACAGTAGCTGGTGAGCAGATGCAGTCCTTTGTAAATGTACTGGCAGATAATGAGAATGCATGGCTTATTACAGAAAAACAAAGTGGAGCATGCATCGGATATGTTACGATGGATATTCCGTATCCACAGCTTGCAATTGGGGAGATCGGTTATGTGATTGGCGAGAAATACCAGAGGAAGGGCGTGGGAAAATGCGCGAAGAGATATTAAGGAAGCGTTAAGGTTTTTTAAGGAAAAGAAGATGGTTTGCAGCAAATGAATGTGATATCGTAAACATATGGAACATGTTAGTAAGAAAAAGAAAGGGAAATGGTTATGTTAGAAGTTGTACATGTGACAAAACGATACCGTAAGGTGCTTGCAAATGATGATATTAATCTTGCCATAGAGGATGGGCGCATCGGAGTACTGCTTGGACCTAACGGTGCAGGAAAAAGCACGATTATAAAATGTATTATGGGATTTCTGAAATATCAGGGACAGATACAGGTAAACAGTCTCGAAAATAAGTCCATCGAGGCGAAAAAGATCATGGGATATATTCCGGAAATTCCATCATTGTATCCGAACCTGACTGTGGATGAACATATGGAATTTATTGCACGGGCATATAAATTAAAGGATTATAAAGCCTATAAAGATGCATTGCTGGAACGGTTTGATCTGACAGATAAGAAGAAAAAATTCGGGGATGAGCTGTCGAAAGGGATGCAGCAGAAACTGTCCATCTGTTGTGGACTTTTGCCGAAACCACGGCTGGTACTGTTTGATGAGCCAATGATCGGACTGGACCCACATGCCATCAAAGAACTGAAAAAGGTGTTTGAGGAATTGCGGGACAGTGGCTGCATGGTACTGGTCAGCACGCACATGATTGACAGTATGGAAGAATTATGGGATACCACTTATATCATGAAACAGGGGCGGGTAGCCGCTGTGGTTGAGCGTGAAAATTTAAAGGATAACAATAAAAGTCTGGAAGATATTTTCTTTGAGATTACAGAGGGCGCGGCTCTGGAGAGAGAGGTGTAGGTGATGCGGTTATGGGGTTATTATGCATGGCATACCTTTTGGAACACGATAAAAAAGATGTTTCGAAGTACATTTCTCGTGATCATTCTTGCCATTTTTGGATTTGGAATCATATTTGGACTGATTGGTGGCGTGGTCGGTTCCATGGTAGAAAAGCAACAGTCGCTGGAAACTGTGGAATCGTCTTCGGAGGCGGATCGCGTACAGGAAGAAGCAATGGAAGAGGAAGAAACGCAAAAAACGCCACAGGAGATTGCCGCAATCAAAACCTATGTGGAAGCCGGAGTGATGATTGTTTTTCTTGCGATATTACTTTGGGGAATGTATTCCGGTTCTAAGGACGGTACGGATATTTTCCAGATGGCAGACGTGAATCTGTTGTTTACGGCACCGATGAAACCACAGTCCGTGTTGATGTTTCGACTGAGTTTTCAGATGGTGGCAACAGTTTTCGCGTCCATATATCTGGTTTTTCAGATTCCAAATCTCGTTGTAAATATGGGATTGGGGGCATCGGCAGTTGTAGCCATTTTTGCAGGGTGGATTCTGCTTCTGGTGTTTCAGAGACTTATGATTGTATTGACATATACGGTCTGCACCACACACGAAAAATTAAAACCATATGTGTTTCCTTTGATCGTGGGAATTGTTGTACTGCTTGGAATGATTGCAGGAGGAACATATCTGGCGAATGGGCAGAACCTGCTTGAAGCAGCACATATGACTTTTGCCAGTCACTGGCTGCGGTATCTTCCGGTCATCGGCTGGTACAAAGGCATGATTATGTGTGCCGTAAATGGGGAAATGTTCCCGTTTCTGGTTTATCTGGGATTGCTGCTTGTAAGTGTGGCGGTACTGATTTTTGCCATCTGGCATATGAAAGCGGATTTTTACGAAGATGCGCTGGCTTCCGCGGGAAAACGTGCACAGATGCTTGAGGCAGCAAAAGAAGGACGGGTTATCGCAGGAAAAGCACATGCAAAAAAGCAGCAAAAGGAAGGAAACTTAAAGGGCTGGGGCGCATCCGTGTTTTTTACAAAGGAAATTTATTGCCGTAAACGTACGTCAAAATTTGGAATCATAACCAATACGATGCTGTTTTACCTGCTGGTCAGTGTCGGTATTTCCCTGTTTTGTGTCAGGATCATGGAGGTGTCCGGATTTCTGGTGCCGGGCTGTATTTTGTTTTTTGTACTTTTCTTCCGGAATATGGGAAATCCGATTGCACAGGAGACTGCGCGAAACTGGCTGTTTCTGGTGCCGGAGAATCCATACAAGAAAGTTTTCTTCGGAGTGCTTGCAGGAACATCCCTCTGCGCGATGGATCTGCTTCCGGCACTGGTGGTTTCGGCATTGCTTTTGCATGAAAAACCGGGAATTATGCTTCTGTGGTATCTGACGTATCTGGTGGCGGATTTTATGTTTTCGGAAGTTGGGCTTTTGCTGGAAGCTCTTGTTCCGGCGTCTGCGATGGATACGGTTAAGAGTATGATCCAGATTTTGCTGCGTTGCATTATTTTAGTAATTGTTGCCGTTTTTCTGGCAATTGGATATTTCTTTGGCGGAATTGCAGGGGCTTTAGTGTTTACCTGTGCAGCTTCTGCCGGAATCGGCGGAGCGATTTCACTGATTTATCCATGGATGCTGCATCAGGGCAGATAGGAGACTGCTCGCAGCTCATATAAAATAAAAAAAAATTGCACTTGCCGAACATTTGTTCTTATGATATGATGTAAAAAAGAACGGATGTTCGGCACTTTTGCGGAGGGATACTGGATATGAGAGAAA
>ENA-ORSC01002826-ORSC01002826.1-human-gut-metagenome-genome-assembly--contig:-NODE-2826-length-10100-cov-5.500647_pt1 | contig 10100 bp, 9 predicted proteins | sample MGYA00242178_ERZ509140 | MGnify/ENA primary metagenome ERZ509140 (study PRJEB26280, sample SAMEA2338681) | human gut metagenome | biome: human gut; feature: human-associated habitat; material: faeces...
TACTATCAGTTTCGCACGTCTTTGGCGGAGGGGGAGAAATACACTGTAAAAATAGAATATGATGCAGATGTATTTCAGACGGAAGACGACAAGAAGATTTCGCATCCGGTTGGAACAGGTACAAAAATTGTAATGGCGGTTATGCTTCTTGTAGTGCCGGGCATTTTGCTTTTACTTATCATCCGGGCGTACAAAAAAGGCAAACCGGTGGATTCTTACAGAGCGGAGAGCGGATTTGGCAATGCGTTTACTGATATCAGAACGAGCAGCCATTACACAGGCGGCAGAGGTAGTGGTGGCTGTGCCTGCGCATGTGCGTGTGCCTGTGCCGGAGGCGGGAGAGCCGGATGCTCGAAAAAAGATTTTTACGGAACAAAGCTTACGACAATGGCAATCCGCGAGGCGTTGAAAGACACCGCACATGAGGAAATATAACTGTATGGAAACGTATAATTATATAGAATGAAATATTCATAATTTACTCAAACTTCGCACTTGAATAAGTGCCTATGCACCTTGAAAATTCAATAATAACTGGCATAAAAATAGCATGAAACCGTCTAGTTTTGGTATAATTGAGTTGTCTAGAAACAATCATACTTCCGAAGGCTCATGCTATGAATAAAAGTATAACACAAGCAACTCAAAATGATAAGCAGATTTCAAAATCTATCAAAAGATTTTTTACGAGATTTCATGTTTCTTCAGCTTTGAAAGCGTCCAATGCCTACAAAAAGAAAGGCGTTCCAGTAATGGAGATCTTCCAGTATCTGTTTCTGTTGATTTTTTCTAACAGAAGTATGTATATGAATCTGATCACAGGACGGAACACTCCTGATTTTGCGAAGGATACTGTATATCGTTTTATGAAAATGATTCAGATCAACTGGATCCGCTTCACAACAATACTTTCAACCCGAATCATCAGGGATGCCATTCTGCCTTTAGATTCTGAGGATCGTGCAAATGTTCTTATCATTGATGATTCCATGTTTGAGCGTAACCGCTCAAAAAAGGTTGAACTCCTTGCCAAAGTCTATGACCATGCAAAACATAAATATCGCTTTGGTTTTCGAATGCTTACTTTAGGCTGGTCAGATGGAAGCACTTTCCTGCCGGTCAACAGCGTTCTTCTTTCCACAGAAAACAGGAAAAACCGCATCAATGAAGCAACAGAAGTGGATAAAAGAACTGTTGGTTACAAACGCCGGAAGCTTTCCATGGAAAAAGGAACACAAGCTATGCTTACGCTTTTGGACGCAGCCAGGAAAGCTACAATTCCGGCGAAATATGTTCTTTTTGATAGCTGGTTTTCATCACCAAGCACTCTTCACGCAGTAAAAAGTATGGGTTACGATGTAATCGGCATGGTCAAGAAAACACCAAAGATGTTCTTTCGCTACAATGGCGAAGATATGTCTCTAACTTCCATCTACAACAAGAACAAAAAGAGACGCGGAAGATCAAGATATCTGCTCTCCGTTATGGTTGATGTTGTAAAGGATGGTGAAATCATTCCTGCCAAAGTAGTTTATGTTCGCAATCGTAATAAACGCAAGGAATATCTCTGCCTTATTTCCACGGACGTAAATCTGGATGAGAATGAAATTATCCGGATCTATGGAAAACATTGGGATATTATGCCGATATTGGCATATGGGACATAGAGGTGTTCTTCAAGGTGTGCAAAAGCTACCTTACGGCCAAAAGTATGAAGTACACAAATAAAGCCAGGAACAAAGTTTTCAGATTTGTTCATCTTAGCGAACATGCGAAGCATGACACTTCGGACAGCAGAAAAGAGACAGTTCAGTAGAGAACGGTCTTCAAAAAGTAGTGCCTGAGTTCTTTGGGAATGGTAAATACACAATGGCGATGTTGGCAGGCGATAAGTTTAAAAGCCATGGAGTTGGTGCGGTCCATGGAATACTTATTGCCACAAGAAGAGCAAAAACGAGTATGGCAACGAAAAGGAACGAATTTCAGTTCACCACATTTTGTGCAACCATACATGGCACCACCGAATGCGGGATCACCGCAATTAATCATACGATCAACAGTATCAATTACATGTTGATTTGGAAGTAATATGTAAAGCATTTCTTCATAGTGTTGTTTGAAAATCTCTTGTAATATGTTCATACACTCATTATGAAGGAAAAAGTTGAAAAAAGAAAGCCCAACCCTCAAGATTGAGGGCAGGGGAGTTGAAGTGTCGGAGACACTTTTTTTCAAAAAATGCAGCTTCCGGGGAGAAATTACTGTGTGCCGGCGGATTATTTACGTAAATAAAAAAGAAATTATACATAAATTATGAAAATAGTTTGAACTAATTGACGGTTAAAAAGGCGTAAAGTAAAATAAAATTGTTGATATCAATGAACAATATATATTGTAAATGTTTTATCTTCTATTTACGTAAATCAAGGAGAAACTATGGTTACAATTCAAGATGTTGCAAAACATGCTGGTGTTTCTGTGGCAACTGTATCGCATGTTTTGAATAAAACGCGGTACGTTAGTCCTAAGCTTGAAGAGAAGGTAGAACTTTCGATCCGAGAGCTTGGATATGAGCCGATTCGAAAAAATGCTGGTAGGATTTTAAAAAATCAAATTGTCGGTGTGATTATTCCAGATTTATCTGTTGATTTTTATGCTGTGTTTGCAAATGAAATCACTTATTTACTGGAAAAACATGAGTTTAAAGTGGTTTTACTTGATAGTTGTGGGGACAGTGGTCGGGAGACAGAAAATCTGATGTCACTGAACTGGCAAAGCAATGTGATTGCAGTAATTGTAATTCCACTTTCGAAGATTTTGCCATGGAATGGAACTAAGTTAAAGAAAAAGTGTCTGATTGTGGGCGAGATTCCGGAAAAACAGAAGTTTCACATTGTGTTACCAGAGTATGAAAATGCTTCATTTAAGGCTGTGCAGCAGCTGATTCTCTCAGGTCATGAGTCCATAGCTTTGTTGTTGCAAGATAAAACTGACAGAACATCATCAGCAGAATACTACAGTGGATATAAAAGCGCACACAGACATTATCGGATTAATCCGAAGGAAAATAGTATTTATTATGAGACGGATTTAAAAACAGAGAAGGTCAAAGATTTATTTTATAGGTATACTGCAGTAATTTGCGCAACAGATCGTATTACAATGCGGTTGTTTCAAGAATTGGAACGAGCAGAAATGACCTGTCCTGAAAATATGTCAGTTATATCGTTGGAGTGGAACCAGAGAAGTGGCGTTTATCAGCCTGCGTTGACTGTAATTGGAGTGGATCCCAAAAAAATGGCTGAAGCTACTAGTGAACTATTTTTGAAATGTGATGCATTGCAAATGACCAATCAACGTCTTGTCCGTGTTTCCAATAAAGCGGTTAGTTCAGCGTCGGTGCGGATTATTGGGCGGGGACCCTACGGAGAAAAGATCGTTTCTTGCGAAAATCTCTACTTAACAGAAGAAGAGATTAAGAAAGTGCGAAGTGGAAATTATAAAGGCGTTCTGCTTTTTCAATTCAGCGGAAAACGTTGGATGCGACTCATTGACCAGGCGGTTCGAACTGTATTTGAAAAGCTCAATATTCAACTATTAGAAATGTTTGATGCCGATTCAAATAATCAGGTTTTTATTGAAAAGGTTTGGGAATGGATGGAGAAAAAACCGGATTTTATACTATGTGCTCCGGCAAATGATAAGTCAACAGAAGGGCTGTACAATGAAATTGCCAGAAGTGGAATCAGGTTATTTTTTATCGGAAGGGTTCCTCAGGGAATGAGACGAGATGGTTATGAATGTTGCGTTGTAAGTAATGAACAGAAAAGTGGATATAACTGTGCAAAACTCTTAGATGATTATTTTAATAAAAAGCCTGCGAAGATCGCATTGTTGACCTGCTCTTCCAACTATATTTCAGGAAGAGATAGAGATATAGCAACGAAGAAGGTGTTACAAGAGCAATTCCCACATTTGCATATTGTTGCACACGAACGATTTACACTTCGTAATTATGCTTATGGGGCATGTATGAAAATGATAAAGGAGTACCCAGATATACAGGGAATATATGTGACATGGGAAGATCCTGCAATTCAAACAATTTCTGCGTTAATGGATGCCGGAAGAGAAGATATCAAGATAGTCACCGGTGATTTGGACACAGAAGTTGCACAAGATGTTGCAAACGGGCACTTGATTATAGGAATGAGTGCGCAAATGCCATACGATCAGGGAGAAGAACTTGCATATGCAGTGGCAAATGTATTGCTAGGAAAGCGGGTTTCGAAGGTGATTGGAGTGGAACCATTACTGGTAACAGCAGCTAATCTCGAAGAGGCATGGTATGTTATGACAAAAGAAAAAGCTCCTCAAAGTATTGTGAATTCGTTAACTGAAACAAGAAAAAAGGAGAAAATGAGGATTGAAAAAAATAGCAAGTGGAAAACGAAATAATGTGAAGGAGAAGAAGAATGAAGAGGAAAGTAGCATTAATTATGGCGGCAGTATTAATGGTTGTGAGTCTTGGGGCGTGTTCATCGACAACAAGTAGTTCTTATGGGACTGAGAGTGCAGAAAGTGAAAAAACGTAAGAAATAGTGGCGAAAAAGTGACACTGACAGTTTGGCAATTGAAGCCGGAGATAGCAGATACGTTGCCGGAGGTATTTGAAGTATATATGAAGGAGAATCCGAATGTTGAAATCGTGGTAGATCGTCCGGGTGGAAATGATTATGATACAACGATCAAAGCTCAGATGGCATCCGGTGTTTATCCTGATTTATGTATGGTAAATTCCTATAGTGTTATGGAATCCTTTGCAAAGGGTGGAAATGCGACGGCAATTACAGATTATAGTTTTGTTGATAATTTTGTAGACGGAATTCTTCCATCTATCACCTATGATGGAGAAATCTATGGTGTTCCATGCGAACTGGATGGCGTTGGCGTTATTTATAACCGGACTATTTTTGAGGAAGTCGGTCTAGAAATTCCAACTACACTTAGCGAGATGGAGGAGGTGTGCCAGAAACTAAAAGATGCAGGAATTACACCTTTCGCTGTGGGGTTAAAAGATAGTTGGACCATGAATCAGACTTTCAGTTTAATTCATGGAGAAATTATGGATGCGTATGAATTTACAGATGCAATGAATCGAGGAGAAGCTTCCTTTACAGATGCAGAATTGGATGGAGCATTTGATTTTCTGGATTTAATGGTGGCGAACTGCAATGATAAGCCGTCAGACAGTGATTACAGCAATATGTGTACATTATTTGCACAGGGTGAATGTGCAATGATGGTATGTGGTATGTGGGGCATGACTAGCGTTCTGATGATTGACCCTGACATTGAGACTGGTGTGTTTGCAGTTCCAGTAAGTGAAAATCCTGAAGACGCAAAGCTTTGTACAGGTAATGCAGCAGTCTTCATCATGCCTCCGCAGTCAGTGAATCAGGAAGAAACATTGAAATTAATGGAATGGATGTCTGGAGAGGAATTTGCACAGTTATACGCAGAAAAATGCGGTATATATATGCCGACAAAGAATGCAGCCCTTCCACTAGAAGCGTCAAGCGCATGGGAAAATATTAAGTCTTATATCGATGAAGGAAACATTACATCACTACCATTTCTGTATTATCCGTCGGGATTTGATGCAGGAATTGCATTACAGACATATTTTAATGGGGAATCCTCTCAGGAAGATGTCAGAAATGCATGGGATGAGTTGTGGAAAAGTCTGACACTGTAAATTATTTTCGGTATATCTGCGTGGATATGTAGGCGCAGGAAACATATCCACGCATAATACAAGAGGCGTTCTAATCAAAAAAAAGAGGTGTTTTAGTTGAAAGAAAAAAAGAAACGTCAGGTGCATACAGCATCTTTCTGGATGTTTATTCTTCCAGCGTTATTTCTATATGCATTATTTATGCTAGTGCCATTGCTTGGAACAGTACTATATTCGTTAACGAACTGGGATGGAATCAGTGTTATATACGAATTTGTCGGAATTAAAAACTACATACGGCTATTTACCAATGATTCGGCATTTCGAAGCAGTATGGCAGTCAGTTTTCGTTTTGTTGCACTTTATACAATTTTAGTTAATAGTATCGCATTAGCATTAGCTGTTCTTTTGGATAGGGTAAACAAAAAACTGAAGAGTTTCATTCGTAGCGTGATTTTCATGCCAAATGTAATTAGCCTGATTATGGTTTCGTTTATTTGGCAATTTATGTTTACAAAAGTATACAGCGAGCTTGCAGGAGATGGCTTTTTTCCGGATATTACTTGGTTTAGCAATAGTGCAACAGCTATGGTAACTATTCTTATCACATTAATTTGGCAAAGTGTTGGATATTTTATGGTAATTTATGTTGCAGGGATTGAATCTATTGATCGAACATATTATGAGGCGGCTTTGATTGATGGGGCAGGGTACTGGCAGCGTACTTTTAAGATTACATTTCCATTGATGCTTCCGTCTATTATAGTGAATATATTTCTTTCCATTTCGGGGGCTTTTAAGACGTTTGAAATTCCATATCTGATGACACGTGGCGGCCCGGGAGATTCGACCAATCTGATTGCATATAATATTTATAAAGAAGCTTATTTGTCAAATCACGCAGGTTATGCGTCTGCAAAGGCAGTTGTTCTATGCGTGATTGTAATGTGCATTGCAATTTTTCAGATTCGAGCTATGAAGAGGAAGGAGGTAGAAGCATGATAGATTCAGAATGCTCAAAATTCAGTGTTGGTAAATTTGCTGCAACAATAGTTTTGGTTATTGTATGTCTGGTCATGCTTACGCCGATTATATTTGCAGTAATCAATTCCTTCAAACCATATGCAGAAATGATGACATCATTTGTATCATTTCCGAATAGTTTGGACTTGAATAATTATGTAAAAGCATGGAAGGTTGCAAATTACCAAAAGTCTTTTTTTGTGTCGCTAGTGATTACAGTTTTTGGAACTATTGGAGCAGTTCTTTTAGCATCTATGGCATCCTATAAATTGGCCAGAACCAAAACAAGATTGAGCAACTTTATTTTTATGGTGTTTGTTTTAGCTATGACTATTCCATTTCATGCAATAATGATTCCTCTAGTCCAATTGGCAAACAAACTACATATAACTAGGAGCTTGATTGGCATCATTCCGATTTACTGGGGAATGTATATTCCTTTTGCAGTATTTATGCTTCATGGATTTGTAAAAACAATTCCAATTGAGTTGGAGGAAGCTGCTATGCTGGAAGGAAGCAGACCTATGCATACATTTTTCAAAATAGTGTTTCCTTTGTTGAGGACGCCGGTTGCAACGGTATGTATTTTGGATGCCTTATCAATATGGAATGATTTTTTGATGCCAATGCTTATTTTATCAGGAAACCCAAACTTAAAAACAATTCCAATGACACAGGTGAATCTGTTTGGACAATATACTTCTGAATGGAACATTGCAATTGCAGGAATGGTGCTGGGACTGATTCCATGCCTGCTTTTTTTCCTCATTATGCAGAAGAACATAGTCGGAGGTTTGACAGATGGAGCTGTAAAATAAATGAAATCAGAGAAACTGAAGGAGAATATGATAGATGGGAATATTTTATAATAAAACAACATTTAAAGTGCACCGTGATGCACAGGAAATTCCAGTCAAGGCAAAAGTAGATGTTCTTGTATGTGGAGGTGGACCGGCTGGAATTGGAGCAGCGCTTGGGGCAGCAAAGGGCGAAGTTAGTGTAATGATAATAGAAAAAAATAATTGCCTTGGGGGACTCGCAACCACTGGACTTGTGACAACATTTGCTGGGAGTTCTATTTTTTCGGATAGTGAAGATGATGATCCGGTTGTGAATCGTCGCCAGGTAATCAAAGGTGTTGTGTGGGAGTTTATTGAACGGCTGATTCAGGAAGATGGTGCAATCAGTCCAGAAGAGTTAAATAAGACAGGTCAAAATGATGCTGCTACCTTTGATATAGAAGTGTACAAACGTGTTGCAGATGAAATTATGGAAGAGTGGGGAATTAATCTTTTATACCATACCATGATTACAGGGGCAATTATGGATGGAGAAACAATCAAGGGTGTTGTAATAGAAAATAAGGCAGGGTGTCAGGCAATTCTTGCTGATGTGATTATTGATGCAACTGGGGATGGTGACGTAGCCTACCTGGCAGGAGCGTCGTATAAGATGGGACGTGATGAGGATGGAAAAACTCAGCCACTTACAACGATGTTTCGGATTGGTGGAATGCCAGAAGTTGGAAAAGAGCAGATTGAAAAATTCTCCAAATACCCCAAAGCAAAGGTACAACCATATTTCCTGTTCTGGGAAGCACCAGAATTTATATATGGACATGTTTGCATATTCGGAACACCGCGTAAAGGCGAATACCGATGTGAAATGACACGTTCAGTGGATAAAAACGGACTCAATCCAGATGATTTGACAAAGGCGGAGATTGAATGTAGACGCCAGATTCCTAAAATTGTGGAATATTTTAGAAAAGAATATCCTGGAGCAGAAAATGTATACTTGATTGACAGCGCGGGAACAGTGGGAGTACAAGACAGCCGGAGAATTGTCGGCGAATATGAAATGACAATGGACGATTTACTGGAGTGCAGAGAATTTGAAGATGTTATTGCACTGGGATGTTATCCCATAGATCTTCACAATCCTATGGGGCGGGGATATGATATGCGTTTTATTAAGTATCCTGGTCAGGCATATGGAATACCATATAGGTGTATTGTTCCGGCAAAGATTGAAAATCTCCTTGTTGCAGGTCGATGCATTTCTGCAGATTTTTATGCAGAATCTGCAATTCGAATCTCTAGTACCTGTATGGCAATCGGTGAAGCAGCAGGAACAGCGGCAGCGTTGTGTGTGGTAAAGCATAAATCGCCACGCGATCTGGATGCTAATTTGCTTCGGCAAAAACTTGCTTCGCAGGGAGTCTGCCTTGAACAATTTGTATATAATACTCCACTGGTGGATGAAAAGTAAGGCTTGGAGATGTGAGGAGGCTGATATTGTTTATCATTTTTCGAGGTTGGTCGGTTCATTGAGCGGTGGCATTAACAAAGCCGAATGAAAAAGGGTAGCTGCCATACGGAATGTAGAGGAAAGGCGGGAAAGAGGACAAGGCTTCTTCTCTGTTTTTTCTCTTCCCTGTGGGGCGTTAGGACAGTTTTTGCCGCTTTTCGTGGCTGAGTTGAATAGAGCTTCCATAAAATGAAAACCAAGTATGCTTCTCTTAATGTACCACATCAATTTCAGACATCCACCCATGCTTGCATTTCTCCAACTAAGGCAAGCCGAGCATACTCCAATGGCTCATCTATTGCTAATGCATTAAGCGAATTCTGTGAGCATGGAGTTGTTCTTAATCCATTTTCAGCCTTATTACAATCAATCCGTAATATGTAATTTTCATATGTGTTTACATCAATACTGTTTGTCTGTGGGTTATACTCTGCATATATCAATCTCATCTTATCTGTCCTTTCCTGTAATAGTATTAAAAGTACTTCATCCAGTTCAAACTGCCATTCTTATAATTTGTTATTAGCTGTTACCAGATTTTCTTGTCTACGCTCCGCTTCGGTCCGCACAGAACAGATGTCCGCTGGACATCTTGTGTCCTTGTTTTTTTCCTTATGAGGGTTCATGACCAAGGATAAAACGATATAACACGATACAAGATGTAACGGAAAGGACACCCTCGAAAACTTTAGTATTTTCAAGGGTTTGCCAAGATTTCCATAACAAAATATAACAGTTATTAAATCTCTTAATAAAATGTACCCTATAGATTGGACAGATTGAGTTTTTAAAACCCTTACCATTAGACAGTAAGTTTTAATGAAAACCCTTAAATCTATACAATGAGTTTACAGGGAACCCTTAACTTCGGACATGGTTTTGATGAACCCCTTCATTTTGGACAAAATCGCTTTTTGACTCCGATTCAGATTGATATTACAATAATAATGAATTGGAGGAAATTATGGCAAACAGAAAGTTTACAGAACAGGAAATGCTCACACTGAGAAATAGCAAATATGTGCTGGAT
>ENA-ORSC01002827-ORSC01002827.1-human-gut-metagenome-genome-assembly--contig:-NODE-2827-length-10095-cov-4.385259_pt1 | contig 10095 bp, 16 predicted proteins | sample MGYA00242178_ERZ509140 | MGnify/ENA primary metagenome ERZ509140 (study PRJEB26280, sample SAMEA2338681) | human gut metagenome | biome: human gut; feature: human-associated habitat; material: faeces...
TTTCCCCTGCCGGTACTACCGCTGTCTCAACAACTTCTGCTTCCACTGTTTCAGTTTTCTTTCTTCCTGCCATTGTCTACCTCCTAAATTTGATCCGGTCCTACGGCCTTTATCATCACATCAATCCTCGGCGTTTCTGAGTAAAACTTCCTTACCTGTGCATCCACAACTGCCGAATCATCGTGGTACGCTACCAGGTTTAGACTGTCGCAAACAATCTTGCCGATATTATCCCAGTCCGGCTTCTTGGTTGGTCTGATCCTGTGTTCCAACATTTCCCTGCGTTTCTTCTTGCTGGTAGACTTCGGAATTTCGTAATATGCAATTATCCTTACATCCAGCATTGCCCCTTCCGGAAACATCTTTCCTTTGGCTGCTTCGTTGTAAAACAGCTTCACCAGGTTTTCATAACTGGTGGTCTCTTTCGGGGTGTACGTCTTAACATACGCCCCAGCTCTTGAAAACTTCGGTCTCTGTTTCCCGAATGGCTGTCCTGGTATTGTGAAACGAATCTGCTTCATATCTTCATCCACTTTCTGCCTCCTATGCCTTGTCGCCAATCTCGGCCGACATCTTATCCGTCACCTTCTTGGCTGTCACCTTCGTTTTTCCGCTTGTTGCTTTGTAGAGTTCTGCCTTATCTGTGCCTTCCTCCACATACACCTTCAAGTAGTAATCTAACTGCTTTCCGGTCTCTGTCTTTTTTCTCTTTCCTGGCCCGACGGTATAACCGTTCTCGTGCAGGATTGCCGTAACCGTCTTGCGATCTTCCAGCTTGTCAATGCTGATTTCTGCCACCTTAATCAATCCCATGCTGTCATTCCTCCATTAAATTCTTCATGGCATCGAACCTCTTCGACGCCGCCTTTTCTCTCCAACTTCTGCCTGCAAACCTTACCGGAAAGCACATCTCAAATATTCTGTCATAGATACGTCTGTATCGGATGTCCTCTGACTCCTGCATATCCTTCAATGTCATATTCGTAGTGAGGATCAACGGCTTTCCGGATAAATACCTGCTGTCGATGATGTTGTACACCTTCTCTAACGCATAATCGGTACTTCTCTCTGCTCCCAGGTCGTCGATAATCAACAGCTTTGCCGTATTCAGTCCCGCCATTATTCTTTCTTCCTCGTCGGGGTTGCCCTGGATGTTCTGCAGTATCTTCACGAATGATGTCATAACCACCGGGATCATCTGATTCAGCAACTCATTCGCAATGCAGGCGGCCGTGTAACTCTTCCCGGTTCCGACCGTCCCCCAAAACAACAACCCTTGGCGTTTCTCGTACATTTCGTCAAACCTTTTCACGTAATTGCCTGCGAGGTTGTAGATTTTCTGATTGTCTCCGTCCACCTGGTATCCGTCCAGCCTTGCCGCTTTTAGCTTGGCGTCCATAAGGCTGCTGGCTTTCAATCTTTCCAAACGCTGCATTTCCTGTCTCTTCTTTTCTTCCTCTTCCTTGCGTTTGTTCTCCTCAACCTTGCACTTACAGATACATGGAACAATTATCTCCCTGCCGCCGGTAAAATCCGACGCTGGCAACCTGGTCTGCTTTTTGGTTCTGCAGACTCCGCAGTAAAGCAGTCCGTCTTTGCCGATGTAGTCGCCCTCATTCTGCTCTGTCTCGAATGCTTCTGCAGGTAAAACCTTCTGCAAATCCAAATTCATCGTCACTCACTCCTTCCGAACGGATTCTCGTTGTCGTCGTACTCTGCTTCGCTCTGTGCCGGCTTGTCCTTTGGCAGATAGTCCAGGAACGGCGTTGACTCTCCTAAGAATGTCTTGCCATGCTTTATGTACATTGTCTCTGTTCTCTGCTTCTTACACTGTGCCGCATAGTTCTTTACCGCTTCATACAACTGCTCGTGGGAGAAGCCATCTTCCAGGCGGGCCTTATACTTCTTGTATGCCTGCCCTTTATCAACCTTCCTCGGGTATGCCTCCCACAGTTCCTCGAAATCCGTGGTGTAATTACCAATCGCCTTATTTGACTTCTGTTCTGCAGGCAGTACCGGTTCTTTCGGCTCCGGAAGTTCCGGCGTTTCTGTGCTTTCTCCTGCCAGTGCTTCCTTCTCAGCCTTCATGCGGTTGTAATATTCTCTCTGCCTGTCAGCCTCACTGGACGACTGGCCAATGAAGTTCTGAATATCCATCATGTAGATTGCTCCGTTATCGAGCATCTCGATTAAATCCAGCTTCTTGAATACATCCAATGCTTTCTCGACGGTGCCTACCTGGTGCCCTGTCAAAGTTGCCAGGATTTCCGGCGTGTACGGAATCACATTTCTATACATCAACCTGCCGGAATTGCTCAGGCTTTTCAGATAGAGTTTCAGCAGGATATTACTGTATAAATATCCGTCCTTCATGCTCTCTAAAATCTTCATCTCGTCCGTGTCGAAAAAGTCCTCTTTCAGCTTTAGGTAGTAATACTTTCTGTTGTCTGCCATTCAGTCACCGCCTATCTCCTTAAATGCCTGCTGTTAAGTCCATAATCGAGATCGGCTTCTTTAAGACTCTGTTGTGTCGGCAGCAATCGCACAATTCGCATCTGTCCGGCTCAACCTCTCCATTCTTAACTCTGAGGATTCTCGGCATATTCATCTCTACCATGTGCAACGCTTCCTGCAGATAGTTGTCTGTTACGTGGATAATGCGGATGTCCGGCTCTGTCTGCTTAGTTGCTCCTGCAATGAAGAACGGCAACTTCTCGCCGGTATTCTGTCTCACGATTTCCTGGTAGACCGCACCCTGGATGTCGTAACCCCAGTAACGGACAAAATCGAGGTAGCCGATGTCTTTTACCCACTTCAAATCCGTAATGGATGCCATGACCTTCAAATCAACGATAGCCACTCCCGGAATGTATGAGTCCATCTTGATCTTCCACTTCGCCCCGAACAGTTCTCCTGTCATAATGACCTGCTTCTGACCGCTCATATACTTCATGAAGTATTCGTCTCGCTCGATACGGGCGATGATCTCCTCTGCCTGCTTGAAGTTTGCCTTTAACTCTCCCTTCTGAGTGAAGATTTCCAGATTGTCCTTCTTGAACTGATCCAGGCTTCCCTCAAAATAACTGTCTACATAGCTTCCTACCAGCAACGCTGTACTCTTTTCATCCTGCCAGCGTCCGTTAAGTTTCTCCATTCCATAGAACTCACAAGGCATCTTACCGTAGGTTCCGGCAAAATCCTTATACCCCGATACGCTCATGTACTCCTGGTTAGCCTCCTGGCTATAATAATTTTCTGATGTCAGCTGCATTCTTCTTCCTCCTATTCAACCTCTTCCAAATCTAAGCCACCGATCTGCTGTTCCTCTTCTTTCTGCTCGATCTTATCAAACGGGTCCTGCGCCTCTACGATGTCCGGCTGGTTGTCACCGTAACTTCCATCGCCATCCTCGCCGTAAACTTTCTGATCGTCCTGGATTGCTCTCTGCATATCCACTGACAACATACCCCACTTGCTAAGAAGCATCTTAATAACCGTCTTTAATGCCATTGCCTCAAAATCTGTCGTCCACTTGCTGCCCTTCTTGTTGTTTTCCAAGTCGTATCTATACGCCGTCGAATACTTGCGGGCATGGTTATCTACTTCTGCTGTTGTCATAAACAGTTCTTTTCTGAAACCGGTTAATAACTTAAAGCAGGCATAATAACCGGCAATATTTTCCGATTTTCCTTCGGCTCTCTGCGTGCATTTTGAAAAATCTTTCACAAACTCAACCTCTCCTGTGATCGGATTGTATGAAACCAGCTCATCCTTATAAACAACAGAGCAGTTCATTTTTTCATAAGATCCTGAGCGGATCGCCAACTGGATAAATCCCTTATACATCATCTGAAACTGTGCTTCCGGATGTTTCTCCCATTGTTTCGTCTGCGGATTGTACTTATTGTTGTTGTAAGGCACGATTGCCGCAAACCCTAAATTGCTGTCAATCGGCAAATCGTAGGTTGCTGCCACAAACGCCGCACTCATGATCGTTGTTGCCGGGCATTTCTTTAACTGTGCTGATCCAGCAACCACATTCGTAATGGATGCCAAAAACTGCGGTGCTTTCTGCCCTAAGACTTCCGTAAATTTCTTCTTTACTGCATCCTGGGAAATCATGCTCTTAACCTGCGCTGCTACACTTAACTGCGTTCCCTGCTGTGTTGCCACTGCATTCTGTTCTGCCATACTACCTTTCCTCCTTTTCTGCTTCCGTGAGACTTTCGCCACACAACTTTAATATTTCTTCTGCGCTCATATCATCCACGCATTCTTCACAAATCTTCCCTTCCGGAGAATCCCAAAACTTATCTCCTGCCAGGATTCCATACCCGCATTTCACACATTCGTGAACCGGTACCGGCTCCGGTGCGTTCGGGCATCTTGGATGGCATGGGTTCATACCGCATTCTGCACACATATTCCTTCTGCCTCCAATCTTCTCAAAAACGTCGTAGCATTTACCGAGCATCTGAACAGATAGTTCTTAACCTCGTCCTTGAATAACAACGGCAGGTATTCCTCTCGGTTCTCAATCTTGCATATATCCATCTTCCGGTTGCACAACCATAAGATTTGCTCAGCCTCTTCATCTGAGATGTGAATTTCTTTCTCTCTGTACTCGTCTACGATTTTCTGCAACTCTTCGCTCATAGGCTTTCTCCTCTCTCCATTCTTCAATGAAGTCCGGCAGGTACATTCTCGCCTCATTTACAAAATATCCGACGATCATCACCACTGGTAAAACCAGCCACTCGCCGCCGTAGGCTTTATATCCTCTCTCGATGTACGCTGCTTCAACCGATACTTTTGTGAGGACCAGTCCCAGGCTTACCCAAAACCAATACAGTCTCACAAATCTTCTGACTTTCTTTCTAAATCTTCTCATACCGCCTGTTCCTTTCACTTATAGAAGTAGTGCTTGCCGTACTTGAAAAGAAATTCCAAATTCTCGCTGTGCCACTTACTGTCGCTCTTGCTCTCAACCAATGATCTACCTGGATCAGCCCCAATGCTTCGTAGCACTCTTCGTCCGGCTCTATTGCGTCGTATCTTCCGTTTGCTACTGGACTGAACTGGTTCTTCTGAAAAATCACTTCCTCGATTGTGTCCGGGAACTCATCGCTCCAAACTCTGTTGAGGACTACCAGCATAACCAGCGCCTTTCCTTTCACGCCTTCACTCTCAGCTTCGGCCATTGCTATCTTGCATAGCATGTAAGAATCGTCCTTGTCCCAATCCATACTTGCAATCAACGGTTCTTCTGTCTCAACTGCCTTTGCTGTCTCCGTTGGTTGCGTTGTCTCTTCGACCTCCGGCATATACGTCGTCTCTGCCATTTCCTCTGTGGTTATGTAGACCGGCCGGCTTTTTTCTTTCTCCTGCCCGAGCGTTTCTGAAATGCCACTTGCTGCAAAACAGGCAGCTCCGACCATCGTTGCTGCTCTTACCGCAAACAACATTCTTCGCCAACTCGTTCTCTTCAACGCTGAACTCCTTTCCGGCGTTGCTCCGGCTTACTTGCCGTTCAAATACTTCTCTCCGGCAATTTTCATTTCGCTTATTACCTCTGCCATCTTTTCGAGCTGCCCGATGATTTTTTCCAAGGCTGGCAATTCATCCTTTGTGATTTTTCCATCTGCAGTTATCTCGATCAGACTGTCTCGCATATTCTTCAATGAATCCTCATTGAAGTTCTGCAAAAGCCTTAATGCAATTCCTTCTAAACTTTTCTCTTCGGTTGCCAGTGGTAGGAATCCGTGTACCGGGCATTCTCGCATACAGTACCCAGTAATCAATTCCGGGGCGTTGTAGAGGTCAGCCATAAGCACCACCTTGTCCACCGGGACAACCTTCGTATTGCCAAGCTCATAATCTGCCAATGTTGAAACCGATATTCCCAACAGTTCTGCAGCTCCTTCACGGCTCCATAGTCTCTCGTTGTATGTTGCCGCCTTTTTCCTGGCCTGGAAATACATATTTGTGTTCTCGTTTGTAGGGCCTCTTCCCATTTCTTGTTACCTACCCTTCCGCTATAATTTACTTATCAGCTGGAACAGCGACCAGGTTGATTCCGAGCAGGTTATTCACCCCGCTTACGATTGCTTCGTTCATCATCTTGCCGTTAATTACCAGTGACAGCCGATCCCTGGAGACATCCAGCTGCTTCGCCAGCTCATTGACGGTCATGCTCTGTTTTACCAGTTCCACCTTCACTGTCTGACACCATTCATCGGACGGTGTTTCGGTTCTCTCCGGCAGTCCTTCCGTTCCAAGCACTTCGTTGATCTTCTCAGCGATTACCTTGTAACTCGAATTGGAATATCTGCCGTTGACTACCTGGGAAACAGTAGCATTGCTGTAACCGATTTTTTCGGCCAGCTGCTTCAATGTCATATCGTGGTCGATTACTGCTTTTTTAACAGCTTTGCCCCACTGTGATGTTTCCTGCTTCATGCTTGCGTTTCACTCCTTTCTCGCATTTGTGTAAAAACTATTTATCTTTTCTGATTTGCGTGCTATAATGTAAGTAAACCTCTTTACAAACTCGCAAACAGACGCACGAAATACAAGCACAATCTCTCGGCTCGCAACTTTGAGTTGTTTTGTATTTCATGTATTTATTATAGCACGTATCTGCGAGTTTGTAAATGTTTTTGCTCTTATTTGCGTATTATTTTTACCACGGAGGTTGCCTATGGAAATCATCGAAAGAATCACTGAAACCCTTGAAAAAACGGACAAAAAGGCTACTGATCTGTGCGACCGCCTCGGCATTCGGACATCTACGATGTCTACCTGGAAAACTCGCAATAGCGACCCGCCAGCAAAATACATCAAGCCGATTGCAGACTTCCTGGGCGTGTCAGTTCATTACCTATTGACCGGCGAAGAGGCTCCTGCCCGCAAGCTCACCACTGCAGAAGAGGACGAACTTCTCGAACTGTACCGGGCATTGCCACAGAACAAACAATTTGAGTTTATCGGGGAACTCAAGGGATTTCTGAAAGCCTATACAGAGTCTCAGAAATACCTCGACAAAGAAAAAAGATTATCAGTTTAGAATGGTACCGACTTTACGGCCGGTACTGAGGAGATGTGCCTATGAATAACAAATACTTTGAGCTGGCACGCAATGAGGAGAGGTCCGGGAACGATGCCGCTGCATTGCTTCTTTATCTCTCCTCTTTTTGTGACAGTTGCAATCACGGCACCAGGAACCGCTCCTACGGTGTCGTAGCAAAGATCCGGCACCTGCAGCACCGGCTTATGCTCACTGACCTGCAGTTGTTCGGATTGGTTCACTCATACGGTCCGCTTACGGACTCTGAGTGCAAGAAACTTTTAGACTGTTCCATACGTGGTACCGGTATCTCCGGTTACGCCTATGGATATTAACAAATTCTCAGAGCGTCTTTCGCATTGTATGCAGGAACGCCACTTGAACGGTAACGACCTTGCCGCTCTTTCCGGCGTGACTGCCGCTACAATCTCACGCTACCTCAACGAACTGCGAACACCGACCGTCGATAATATCATACTACTGGCTGATGCCCTCGATGTGTCCGTAGATTACCTTCTTGGACTGCATAATGTCCCGGACGATAAAATGCTCGTGTCCTTGTATTCCGTCGCTTCCAGCGACGATAAGCGTGTCCTATGGACGCTCCTGGAAAGATACGGAGGAAACCATGGAACAACTAAACGGCAATGAACCATTTACCCTGCATGGTTCCGGTACTTCTATCATGCTGCAGGATTTTTGGCGTTGGGCGTATTCTGATCTGCTCAACAATACCCACCGTGGAGTGCTTGCCGAATTTCTCGTACACTCTGCCTTGGAAACAAAAGACGTCGCACGTGCCGACTGGCTACCGTTCGACCTTACTTCTCCTTCTGGTCTCCGGATCGAGGTCAAGTCGTCTGCCTATCTGCAGGCGTGGACTCCGGAAGATGTGTTCTCGCAGATTAACTTCGACATTGCAAAGAAATTTGCCTGGGATGGAGCTACCTACGCCTCTATGGCTATGCGTAACAGTGATTTATATGTGTTCTGCGTCTTTACCGCTCGTACACGTGACGTTTCAATTCTTGATCTCGACTACTGGGACTTTTATGTTCTGCCTACCTCGGTTCTTAATGAGAAGGTGCCGGAGCAGAAAACAATCACGCTCTCTTCCCTCCTCAAACTTGAACCAACAAAAACGGATTTCACCGGTCTGCCTGCGGCTGTGGAATCAGTAAGGTTGTCGAATGAAACTACCTAACGGCTACGGCAGCGTGACAAAACTTTCCGGAAACCGTCGTAAACCTTACCTGGCCCGTGTTACTCTCGGCTGGATTACGGACGAACAAACTGGAAAGACCGTACAGAACCGTGTTCCCCTTGGAACATTCAAGACTAAGAAGGAAGCTCTGCAGGCACTCGCTGAGTACGGAGCCAACCCTTACGATATACAAAATGCCGCTATGACCCTGGCGGAACTCTACGACAAATGGACTGCAGCTTACTTTCCTACCCTGGAAAGCAAATCATCCTGCCGTACCATTAAGTCGGCGTGGAGTTACTGCCACACCATTGCCGGGATGCGTGTTAAGGACCTTCGTGCCCGCCACATCAAGGGCATAATGGAAGATGGCTACATCATTCCTTCACGTGGAACCAATAAAGGCGAAAAGGTGCTTGCGTCCGCAGGTACAAAATCCCGGATCAAGTCTATGTTTAATTTAATGCTGGACTATGCGCTCGAATATGAGCTTGTTGATAAGAACTACGCCCGCACATTTGAACTGTCGGACGACATCATCAAAGAAAAGGAAGAAGCAAAACGTGGCCACATCATCTTCCAGGACTCAGAGATGCAGACGCTTTGGGAAAACGTCGGCAAAATCCGGTTCGTGGACTGGGTTCTCATACAGTGCTACATGGGATGGCGACCGCAAGAACTCGCCATACTGGAACTAGAGGACGTGCATCTTGAAGAACGCTATATTGTCGGTGGTATGAAAACACAGGCCGGGCGACACCGTATGGTGCCTATCCACCCGAAAATATTTGACCTGGTTAAGAAAAACTACGACTATGCCCTTGAACTTGGAAGCCACCGGCTCTTTAATGATCCGGATTCTCCGAAGGGCGGCATGGCAATCACCTATGACAAATATGCCGGCCGTTTCGATAAAGTGATCGCCGCTCTCAAACTCAGAGACGATCATCGGCCGCACGACCCTCGAATGACATTCATCACCATGGCAAAGAAAGCCGAGGTTGACGAATACACCATCAAAAAACTTGTCGGTCACAGAATCACCGACATAACAGAGGCGGCTTATACAGACCGTGACTTAGAATGGCTCAGAGCCGAACTGGAAAAGATACCGTAACCCTCGTGGTTGCGGTATTTCCGCATTCTGCAGGTAACCGGAAAAGTGTTACCTTCTCCATGTTTCCTACTTGTTACCTACCGGTTTCCTACTTTCCCATTTTCACCACTTTTTACACCATCTCACACCCAATTTCATTTTTCCACTTCCAGGCACCAAAAAAGTACCGCAATCGCTGTGATTACGGTACTTCCTGGGTTTAACGTCTTTTCAATTTGTAAAGTCTATTTAGAACTTTCCAGCCTCGGCTGCTTCCTCAACAGAAACAGCAACTGCAACTGTAGTAGTAAAAAGACAAACCTCCCAGACCAGTGGTTACCAGCTGCGCTATGCCACAAATTCCAAATTAAAAAATGCGAAAACCATAACAGTCAAAGGAAACAAAAACAACACCGTTTTCCTCAATGGACTGAAAGCCGGAACTACATATTATATGCAGGCCCGTACCTATATGGCCATTAAAGGAAAGAAATATTATTCCAAATGGTCTTCCACAGAACATTGCAAAACAAGCGGAAAGTCAAAAGAAAATACTTCAAATACAACACCTACCCCTAAGCCGGTTCCGAAATTAACGCTTGAAGAGGGAAAAGCAAATATAACCCTGGAAAGCGGAAGATATTATGAAATTGAAACGTCAAATGGAATCAAAGACATTAATGTTTCTGATCCGGCTGTTGTATATTCCACAGATGAAGCTGAAGGCGG
>ENA-ORSC01002828-ORSC01002828.1-human-gut-metagenome-genome-assembly--contig:-NODE-2828-length-10095-cov-3.145618_pt1 | contig 10095 bp, 7 predicted proteins | sample MGYA00242178_ERZ509140 | MGnify/ENA primary metagenome ERZ509140 (study PRJEB26280, sample SAMEA2338681) | human gut metagenome | biome: human gut; feature: human-associated habitat; material: faeces...
CAGCTCAAGTTCACGCCCACGCCCGCAAGGCGCAGATTTTTGAGCTTATTTTCCACCTCAAGCGCAGCGTCCAGCGCGTCCTCTTCATTCCAGAAGCCCTCGCGCAGATCGCCGAGGTCCATCATCAGGATCACTTCATGTATTTTATTCTGCCGCTTCGCCTCTTCATTGAGTGCGCGCAGCACGGTGATGTCACTTTGCAGGCTGATGTCGCTCAGCTCCACCACGTCCGGAAGCTCCGAAAGCATGGGAATGCGAATGAGCATCAGCGGTTTTTTGGTGAGTCCCGCCTCGCGCATGATGCGCAGCTGACTCACGCGCGACGTGGCAATAAACTTCACGCCGCTTTCTTCATAAACGCGCACGATCTCAGGCAGTGCGGACACTGCCTTCACGACGCCGGTGACCTCGATGAGAGAATCATGGCAGCGCTCTACGAGCGCTGCCAGATTCTCTGCCAATAGATCGAGATCGAATTCCACACAGGGATATTGATTCCGATTCATTGTCATGATTTTTTAATTCCTTTAGGTAGGGACCTTTCTGTTGGGTCGCTAACTGATTTACTGCGCGACTTTCTTGCTCTTCTTGAAGGGCTTGCCCGCAAGATCCTTGAGCGTCCAGCCGATCAGCACGCACAGCCAGTTGATGATGGGCATGAGCCAGTTGAAGATGGCCCAGGGACCGTAACCGCCGGCGCCCCAAGGAGCGATGTTCAGGGTATCCTTAATGAACACACCGCAGGTGTTCCAGGGGATCAGCGCGGAGGTAACGGTACCGGCGCCCTCAAGAGCAGAGGACAGAACTGCCGGGTGCACGCCCATCTTGTGATACTCCTCGGCATACATACGGCCGGGAACCACGATGGAGATGTACTGCTCGGGCATGGTGGCGTTGGAGAGAACGCAGGTCACTTCGGTCAGGCCAACGAGAGCCGCAGGGCCCTTGGCAAACTTCTTGAGGGCGTTGACGATGACCTCGAGCTGGTGGGTCTCCTCCATGATACCGCCGAACATCATGGCGATGATCGTCATGGAGACGGAGGACATCATACCCATGATACCGCCGCTTTCCAGGAGTTTTGTCATGGTGTAGCTCGTTTCGGGAGAAAGACTGGCTTCGAACATGGCGAGCGCTTCGTCGGAGAAGTAGTAGCCGTTCTTACCGTAATCGAAGATGGTTCCGAGCGTGCAGGCACCGGGCTGGAAGATGAGGCCCAGGATGACACCGGCAACAATGCCGAGGGTGATGCCGGGGATCGCGGGAACCTTCAGGGCAACTGCCACGATAACGACAACCGGAGGCAGGAGCAGCAACGGGTTGATGTTGAAGATACCGCCCTCCGCGGCGTTCAGCGCGTTGGAGAACTCGATCACGCGGGACATATCCGCATCGCCGCCGTGATACTGCATCACACCGAGAACGCCGAAGAAGATCAGGGTGATGGCGTAGGTGATGCCGGTGGGCAGGATCATGGCCTTGACGTGGGTGATCACGTCCGTACCGGCCATGGCGGGAGCAAGGTTCGTCGTATCGGACAGCGGGCTCATCTTATCGCCGAAGTAGGCGCCGGAGAGGACGGCACCGGCAGTCATGCCGGGGCTCATGCCAAGGCCGAAGCCAATGCCCATCAGGGCAACGCCCATCGTGCCCATCGTGCCCCAGGACGTACCGGTGGCAAGAGAGGTGATGGAGCAAATGAGAACGCACGCGATGAAGAAAATCGCGGGCTTGAGGACTTTCAGGCCGTAATAAATCATCGTAGGCACAACGCCCGCGTTGATCCACACGCCGATCAGGATACCGACGATGATCAGGATGCAGATGGACTGCAATGCTTTGTAGATGCCGTCCATCATGGACTTTTCAACTTCATCCCACTTGTAGCCGAGATGCAGTGCCATGATTGCGGCAGCCATTACGCCGACAAACATAGGGACGTGCGGGTCAACACCGAAGATGATGATACCGACCGCGAGTGCCGCGATCAGGATTGCCAGCGTCAACAGGGCTTCCCACAGTTTGGGCATTCTTTTTTCCTTACTCATAGTGTTACCAACCTTTCGAAATTTTGGGGGTCGCTTCGCTATTTGTATGGATATCTATGCATTCATTTTAGCATGATTCCATAGCGATAGCAAGTGTTTTTGAATGGTGAACGCAGTTTTACGGTAATGCTCTTTCCTTCTTCAATTCTCGTGGTATCTACCGATGCAGGTTTTGGATCGCACTCCTCCTTTTGGATTTTACACTGGCACAACACAAGGGGTGAAATGCTGCTTGTAAAATGCAGAAAATACCTCTCTCCCCGGCCCGCCGATCCCCCATCGGCAGGCCGGGGATGAGGTCATGTATACTTCCGGCATGGCACGGGAAGGGAACCCGTGCCGCCGGCCTCGCAGGCAAGAAACGCGAGGTAGTATCCGAGATAATTACCAGCCGAGCTTGGTCATGGCCTCATCAACAGCCTTGATGACAATGTCGATCTCCTCTTCATTGACGATCAGCGGCGGGACAAAACGCAGGACGTTGCCGTTGGTGTTGTTGATCAGGACGTTGCTGTCCTTGAAGCACAGATCGACGACGGGCTGGCCGGAGGGCTTGTTGAGCTGGATGCCGTCGATCAGGCCGAGGCCGCGGATCTCGTTGACCGCCTCGGGATGGTTCTTCTCGATGATCTCGTGGGCCTGCTTGCGGAAGTACTCGCCCATCTTGCGGGAGTTCTCGATGACGCCGTCGTTGATCATCACGTCGAGCGTGGTGGCAGCGAGTGCGCAGGCGAGAGGACCGCCGGCGAAGGTGGAGCCGTGGGTGCCGGGCGTCAGGGTCTTGGCAGCCTCGCCGCGGGCGCAGACAGCGCCAATGGGCACGCCGGAGCCGAGAGCCTTGGCCATGGAGCAGGTATCGGGCTCCACGCCGTAGTTCTGGTGCGCGAAGAGCTTGCCGGTACGGCCGGAACCGACCTGAACCTCGTCGAACATGAGGAGGATGCCCTTCTCGTCGCACAGGTCACGCAGGCCCTGCAGGAATTCCTGGGAAGCGGGACGCACGCCGCCCTCGCCCTGGACAGGCTCGGTCAGGATGGCGCAGACGTACTCGTCCATGATGTCCTTGACGGACTGGAGGTTGTTGAACTCAGCATAGCGGAAGCCGGAGGGCAGGGGCTCGAAGTAGCGGTGCACCGCATACTGGCCGGTGGCCGTGCAGGTCGCGAGGGTGCGGCCGTGGAAGGAGTTCTTCATCGTGATGACGACGAAGCGCTCGGGATGGCCGTGATCCTTGGCGTACTTGCGGGCGAGCTTGATCTGGCCTTCGTTGGCCTCAGCGCCGGAGTTGGCGAACAGCACCTTGTCGAAGCAGCTGTTCTCGACGATGAGCTTCGCGGTCTGGACGGCGGGCTCATTGTAGAAGTAGTTGGAGCAGTGCAGGATCGTGTGGGCGCGCTCTTCGAGGCACTTCACGATCGCGGGATGGCAGTGACCGAGACCGTTGACGGCGATACCGCCGATGAAGTCGAGGTACTTGTTGCCGTCCTTATCGAAGACGTAAGCGCCTTCGCCGCGCTCGATGGAAAGGGGCATACGGACGTGGTTGCCATAGAGATACTTGTCGCCGTTCTCGATGACTTCGGCGTTGGTCTTGAACTTTTCGATCATTATTATGTCCTCCTATAATAAAAGTTGGGTGTATGTTTTACCATTTGATGCCGACACTCGGCTGTGCGGTACCGATCGTGGTACCGGTGCCCTCGTTCGTGAAGGCCTCGTAGAGCACGGAGTGCGGCTTGCGGCCGTCGATGATGTTGACGCTCGTCACGCCCTCTTCGATGGCCTGCACGCAGCAGTCGACCTTCGGGATCATGCCGCCGGCGATCGTGCCCTTGTCCTTGAGCGCCTTGACATCCTCGATGTTCAGATAGCTGATGACGTCGCGGATCTTGATGTCGTTGCACAGGCCCTCGATATCGGTGAGGATCACGAGCTTTTCAGCGCCCAGCGCGGAAGCGAGCTTGCCCGCGGCGGTATCACCGTTGATGTTGAACGTGTGGCCCTGACCGTCGGTGCCGACGGGGGCGATGACGGGGATGTAACCCGCGTCGAGCATGGCGAAGATGGGCTTGGGATCGACATAGTCGATGTCGCCCACGTAGCCGTGGACCTCGTCGCGCTGGTGGCAGTGATAGATGTCACCGCTGACGCCGGAAAGACCGACCGCCTTGCCGCCGAGCTTGTTGATAAAGCCGACGAGCTCGGTGTTCACCTGGCCGACGAGCACCATCTCGACAACACGCATGATGTCGGCGGAGGTGTAGCGCAGGCCCTCGATGAACTCGACGGGGATGTCGAGCTTTTCGAGCATCTTATTGATGCCGGGGCCGCCGCCGTGGCTGAGCACGGGCTTCATGCCGAGGAGCTTGAGCAGCACCACGTCGTGCATGACGGCGTCCTTGAGCTCTTCGTTGATCATGGCGTTGCCGCCGTACTTGATGACGATGATCTTACCCTGATACTTCTGAAGGTAAGGCATTGCCTCCATCAGAGTTTCGACCTTGTTTGCGATATCGCTCATGGTGGAGCCTCCTTCAAAAATTAGGTGCGGTAGTCGCCGTTGATCTTGACGTAATCGTAAGTGAGGTCGCAGCCCCAGGCCTTGGCCTCGCCGTCGCCCTGATAGAAGCGGACGATGACGGTGATGTCATGCTCGGTGAGGACCTTCTTGGCGAGCTCTTCGCTGAAGTCCGCGCCGAAGCCGTCCTTCATGACCTGCACTTCGCCGGCAGCGCTCTTGATGATGCAGTCGGCACGGGTCGGGTCAACGTCAGCGCCCGAGTAACCGGCAGCGGCCATGATGCGGCCCCAGTTGGCGTCGCGGCCGAAGACGGCAGCCTTGAAGAGCATGGAGCCCGCGATGGACTTGGCGACCAGGCGCGCGTCGTGCTCGGTGGGCAGGCCGTAGGCCTCGACCTCGATGAGGTGGGTCGCGCCTTCACCGTCGGAAGCGACGCGGCGGGCCATATCGGTGCAGATGGCGAGCACGAGGTCGGCCATCGCCTTCTTGTCTTCTTCGGTCTTGATCTCAACGCCGGAAGCGCCGTTGGCGAGCAGGAAGATCGAGTCGTTCGTGGAGGTGTCGCCGTCGACGGTGCACATGTTGAAGCTCTTATCCACAGCCGCGGAGAGCATCTTCTGCAGGTCTGCGGGATCCGCCTTGGCGTCGGTCGTCACGTAGACGAGCATCGTCGCCATATTGGGGTGGATCATGCCAGAGCCCTTGGCCATCGCGCCGATCTTCACGGTGCCGGTGGAGAGCTGCAGCTCATAGGCGCACTCCTTGCGGACGGTATCGGTGGTCATGATGGCGTAGGCAGCCTCGGAGCCGTTCTCCTTGGCAAGCTTTGCGGGAATGATCTCGCGGATGCCCTGAAGCACCTTGTCGACCGGAAGTCTCTGGCCGATGACGCCGGTGGAGCAGACGAACACTTCGTCCTCGCCGAGGCCGAGCAGCTTTTCCGCCTCGCGCTCAACGGTGCGGGCGTCTTCGATGCCCTGCTTGCCGGTAGCGGCGTTGGCATTGCCGGAGTTGATGACGACGGCGCGGGCCTTGCCCTTTTTCAGGATCTCGCGGTCAAGGATGACCGGAGCTGCGCAGAACTTGTTCGTGGTGAAGCAGGCCGCGCAGGAGCAGGGCAGGTCGGAGTAGAGAACAGCGACGTCGGGCTTCTTGTTCTCGCGCTTTTTGATGGCGGTGTAGACCGCGCCGGCGGTGAAGCCCTGCGGCGTGGTAACGCCGCCCTCGATCTTTTTCAGATTGGACATGTGGGGGGATCTCCTCTCTTAACGTTAGTTTAGCAGCATTCTTGCCTAAATCGGGTCGAAACTCGTCGAACCGAAAATTACGGATACATCGGGGGCATCATGAGGCCGGTGGTCTCGGGCAGGCCCATGATGAGGTTCATGTTCTGGATGGCCTGGCCGGCTGCGCCCTTGCCGATGTTGTCGATCACGGAGGAGACGATCAGGCGGTGGGTACGCGCGTCGAAGGTCGGGGTCATCTCGCAGAAGTTCGTGCCGTAGACCCACTTGGTCTGAACGGGCAGGCTCGCCGGGAAGACCTTGACGAAGGGCTCATCCTTGTAGAAGTCCTTGTAGAGCTCGTAAACTTCCTCGTTGGTGAAGTCTCTGTCGCAGGTAGCATAGATGGTGACCTCGATACCGCGGACCTGGGGCAGGAGGTGCGGCTGGAAGTTGATGTACTGCCAGGTCTCGGGCTTCATCAGATCCTTGCCGGTGATGTAGGCGATGTTCTGCTCGATCTCGGGCGTGTGGCGGTGGCCGCCGCCGAGGGCGTAAGCGCAGAAGTTGTTCTCCGCCTCAGTGAGGAGCTTGTTGAGGGCGGGACGGCGGCCTGCGCCGGTGTAGCCGCTCTTGGCATCGATGACGATGGTGTTGTCAACGATGTGACCAGCCTTGAGCATGGGCTGGAGGCCGAGGGTGGAAGCAGTGGGATAGCAGCCGGGGTTGGCGATGAGCTTCTTGCCCTTGGCAAGGTCGCGCATGACCTCAGGGATGCAGTAAACAGCGTCGTGGGTCATCTTGGCGTCGGGGTGCTTCTGGCCGTACCACTTCTCCCAGACGTCGACATCGCGGAAGCGGATGTCAGCGCCGATATCGATGATGGCGCAGTCCTCAGCGAGCACGATCTCCGCCCACTTGGCCACGTCGCCAGAGGGGACCTGGATCATGATGACATCGCTCTTCTTCGCGGTCTCGCGGACGTTCTCCTCCGTGAGGTCCATGATGACCTGATCATAGAAGCCGCGCAGAGCGGGATGATGCGTAGAGATGGCATCGCCGACACCGTAGGTATCGAGCACGTTGACAAGCTCTCCCTCGTGGTGGTTGACCATCATGCGGAGCACTTCGCCGCAAACATAACCGGTAGCACCGATGCAGGAATAATGGATCATGTCTGTTTTCCTCCTTGTTGATTCGACATTTTGTCTGACAATTTTGTACTGCTTGGAAAATCCCGTGTGTAGGCATTGAATTTTCTTTGTTGATATTGTATAATCCAAAAGCAGTTTTGAAAAGCGAATATATTTTTATATGCGCATTCCAAAATGGAATCTTTGAGATATTGTTGATTATTGAGGGCATTTATAATGAGTATTCGTAAATATATTGCCTATCTCCGCACTGTGGAGACCGGCAGCATCACCCAGGCGGCGAACGAATTGGGCTATACACAGTCCGCCGTGAGCAAAATGATCTCGGATCTTGAGCAGGACTGGCAGGTCAAGCTCTTAACGCGCAACCACTCCGGCATCGAGATCTCCTCCGACGGCATGGTGCTCCTGCCCACGATCCGCGAGATCGTCAAGGACTATGAGGACCTCAACTTTGCCGTGTCCGAGCTGCATGGCGTGCAGTCCGGCACGCTGCGCCTCGGGTGCTTTACAAGCCTTGCCATCAGCCTGCTGCCGGAAATTCTGAAGGACTTCCACCAGACGTACCCCAACATTCAGATCCAGCTGATGACTGGCGAGTATTATGAAATTTCCGAATGGCTGCGCCGCGGCGCGATCGACTGCGGCTTTCTTGCCATCCCCGCCTCCAACGACTTTGAGACGACGACCATCCTGCACGACACGATGGTCGCCATTCTCCCAAAGGATCACCCGATGGCGGACGCGTCCATCTTCCCGCTCGAGCAGCTGCCGCACGAGAACTTCGTGCGCCTGATGGAGATCGAAGACTACGAATTCAACCGTCTGCTCGACCATTACAACATCCATCCCGAGGTCACCTATGACACGACGAGCGACTTCGCGCTCTTGTCCATGGTCGAGGCGGGACTTGGCATCAGCATCGTGCACAGCCTGCTCATCAAGCCCGAGCGCTATCATGTCGCCGTGCTGCCGCTCAATGTCAAGCAGTCGCGCGAGATCGGCATCGCCGTGAAAAAGGGCTTTCTCCCCTCCACGATCACGCAGCTTTTCCTCCAGCATGTGGTCGACTACACCAAGGATATGGGCGAGATCACCGTCATCCGGCACTGAGTTTTTCTTGAAAAATCAGGGAAAATTTCATTTTCCAACCGGCGGTTGGAAAGGATTTTCCCCGATTCAACCACCGCGCCATTGTCAATCCTCCCCATGCCCCCTATACTGAGTCCATAACCGGTGATTCAAAGCCGCGGCTGCAGCACGGGGCAAGGAAGGACCAACATGTTACGATCGGCGATCAGGCGTTTGCACGCGATGTGCTGCCTGAATATGAGGGAAACGTCGGCGCCTGACTTCCCGTTCGACGCGGGACACCCGCTCATCGCGTTTCCAACGCTCACTTTACTATTATAATGCAGTGCAGGAGGATAGACAACTTGGAAGAATCGACAATGGGCGCGCGCATTCTGCGCCGCCGTAAAGAAAAAGGACTGACACAGGAGGCGCTGGCAAACAAGCTCGGTGTGAGCAATCAGGCCGTGTCAAAGTGGGAGGGCGATGTCTGCTGCCCCGACCTGCAGCTTTTGCCGCTGCTGGCCGACACGCTGGAGCTCAGCCTCGACGAGCTCTTTGGACGCGAAAGCATGGCAAAAACCGCCCAAAAAGCGGGAGCGGACAGCCAGATCTTGTCCGTCGCGGTCGAACTGCCTTGGGAGGATGACGACGCCATCCACGCCGTGCTCTTCCAGGGGCACCGGCTGCTCCAACCGAAACAGGGGAGCCTGTTCCGCCACGACAAATACGACGAGATCCGCAAGACCGTCGAGCTGCACTTTTCCGGCACGGCGCAGGATATTTACAGCGATTTTTCCGTCGTCTGCACCGATTCGACGATCTCCGGCAGCGTCAGAGCCGGTGACGGCGTGACCTGCACCGACGTTGGCGGCGACGTGACCGCGGGCGATGACGTGACCTGCGGCAATGTCGGCGGCAGCGTGCAGGCGGGCGACAGTGTGCACTGCACCGGCGACGTGCAGGGCAATGTCCGCGCGAGCGACAGCGTCACCTGCGGCGACATCAGCGGCAGCGTGAGCGCCGAGCGCGTGCGCTGCACCAAAGCCGGCGGCGAAGAGCAGGAGAGCTTTACTTTCACCAAGAAGGGCAAGAGCTTTTCCTTCCCTCTCCGATAAAACCGTAAAAGCGCGGCCTTAAGAGGTCGCGCTTTTTTCCTTGTCATCGCGGCGGGTTTGTGTTACCATAACATTGACAAAGGAAAAGGTGGGAAAATCATGGAAAATACCTTCAAGAGTTCCGTCTTCGGCGGCTTCAACCGCGATGACGTCATCCGTTATATCGAAAAAACCTCGCTCGAGAGCAAGCAGCAGATCGAAGCGCTCGAGCAGGAGAGCGACGGCCTCTGCCGCGAGAATGCAGAGCTGCGCGACAAGCTCGCCGCCGCCGAGTGCGAGCGTGACAAGCTTGCCGAGTCCTATTCGACCGCGTCCAGCGCGCAGGACGCGCTCAAAAACGGCGGCAGCAACGAGCTCAAGTCCTACAACCTGCACCCGAGTGAAGTGGCCAGCACGGGCATGATCTGCGGCGGCGCGGTGACGGTCTACTTCCAGTTTTTCGCGCCCGAGCAGACTGCGGACGTCGCGGTGCTCAAGCGCTGGCGCGAAATGCTCGATAAAGACGTCGACCTCTGGCTGCTGCTGTCTCTTGACGGCGACGGCGTGAACGAGTTCCACGTTGTCACGCGCGAGGAGATCCCGCAGGACAAGGCGGACTATTTCTCCGCCAAGGCTGTGTGGAAAGACGGCATTTATGTCGAGCCGCTGTGCCACGCGGGCAGCGTGTATATCTTCGGCGGCGGCCATGTGGGCCGTGCGCTTGTGCCGGTGCTGGCGACGGTGGGTTTCCGCGTGGTGATGTACGACAACCGCGAGGAGCTTGCGAAAAGAGAAAACTATCCCTTGGCGAGCGAGGTCATCTTCGGCAGCTTTTCCGACATTTCCGGCAAGGTGGCGCTCACGGCGAACGACTATGCCGTCGTGATGACGCCGGGCCATCAGGCGGACTATGAGATCTTAGAGCAGGTGCTTCGCACGCCGGCGACCTACATCGGCTGCATCGGCAGCCGGAACAAGGCG
>ENA-ORSC01002837-ORSC01002837.1-human-gut-metagenome-genome-assembly--contig:-NODE-2837-length-10070-cov-4.677683_pt1 | contig 10070 bp, 7 predicted proteins | sample MGYA00242178_ERZ509140 | MGnify/ENA primary metagenome ERZ509140 (study PRJEB26280, sample SAMEA2338681) | human gut metagenome | biome: human gut; feature: human-associated habitat; material: faeces...
TATCGTGGAAAAGATCATCAGCTTTTTGTTCCTCGTGCCGTCGTCCATGCTCTCGACGGTGTCGGCCCTCGGCGCGCAATGCATCGGCGCGGGTAAGCCCCGCCGCGCGCTGCAGACGCTGTGGTACGCCATCGCCGTTGCGTTCGGCTTCGGCGTGCTCATCTCAGTCGTCATCCAGTTCGTGGCCGAGCCCGTCGTGAGCCTGTTCACGGACAGTGCGGCCGTCGCCGCCGCGGGCGGGCAGTACCTGCGCGGGTACATCCTCGACTGCTGTTTTGCCGGGCTGCACTTTTGCTTCAGCGGGTATTTCTGCGCCATCGGCCGCTCGGAGCTGTCGTTTCTGCACAACATCACGGCCGTGGTGTTCGTGCGCGTGCCGGGCGCGTACCTGATGAGCAAGTGGTTTCCCACGACGCTGCTGCCCATGGGTCTGGCCACGGCGGCGGGCTCGCTGCTGTCGGTCATCATCTGCGTGATCGCATTTCTGGTGCTGCGGCGGCACGGCAAGCTTCTGCCCGGCGAGGGCTGACGCGCCGCACGCAGCAGACTGCAAGTCTTATGCCGGAAACCCCCGGAGGAGCTTCCGGCAATGTCAAGCACCCCCTCGGGCTCTGCCCGAGGGGGTGCTTTTTGCTGCGGTTATTCCGTCCTGCGCAACGGTGATTACTTCTTCACATTCTGGCAGAAGTTCATCAGGATCGTTGCGACCTGCTGGCGGGCGGCGCTGCCCTGCGGGTCGAGGTAGACCACGCCGTCAGGCGCCTTGGTGCCGTTGATGAGGCCGAGCGCGACCGCGTCCTGCATGGCCTCCTTCGCCCAGCTGCTCACCTGCGCGCCGTCCGGGAACTTGCTCAGGTCGGCAGGCGTCCACGTGCGATTCATCTTGAGGACATGGAACATGTACTGCGTGAGGATGACCGCGATCTGCTCGCGCGTGACGGGCTGATCCGGGTCGAACGTGGTCGGCGATGTGCCCGCGACCACATTGTTCTGGTATGCCCAGAGGATGGCGGGCTTGTACCAGTTCGCGGTGAGGTCGGTAAACGGCGTCGTGCCGCTCACCGCCGGCGTGCCCTCGAGGTTATAGAGGATCTGCACGATCTGCGCGCGCGTCGTCGTGCCGGTCGGGGCAAACGTGCCGTCGCCCATGCCGCCCATGATGCCGTGCGTCACGCAGTACTGGATGCCGGGATACGCCCAGTTTTTCGTCACGTCGGTGAACATCTGCGTCACGTCAACGCTACCGGTGGCCGGGATGGTTTCCGTCTTGGTCGCATTGCAGCGCGTGCAGGTATAGGTTCTGATGCCGGTCTCCGTCGCGGTCGGCTCCTTGGTCACCGTGCCGCTGTCCCATGCGTGGCCGAGCGCATCGGTGTAAGTGTCCACATAGCTGTCGCCGCAGGCGCAGGTGTGCGTGGTGTAGCCCTTTTCGGTGCAGGTCGGCGCGGTCACAACAGCAGTGTAACTGTGCTCATGCGTAAGTTTTGGGATGGTTTCGGTCTTCGTTTCACCGCAGCGCGTGCAGGTGAAGGTCTTGGTGCCAGTCTCGGCCTCCGTCGGCTGCTTGGTTACTTTGCCATTGTCCCAGCTATGGCCGAGCGCGTCCACATAAGTGTCCACGTAGCTGTCGCCGCAGGCGCAGGTGTGGGTCGTATAGCCCTTTTCCGTGCAGGTCGGCGCGGTCACGACAGCGTCGTAGTTGTGCTTGTGCGGCAGAGCCGGAATAATTTCCTCTTTTGTGTCTCCGCACAGTGTGCATGTATATGTGCATATACCGTTCTCTCGTTCGGTTGCTTCTCTTGTAACAACTCCTGCATCCCATATATGGTTATCCGTGCTAACTTCGAAGTACTGCCAATCGCCATCAGTATAACGCCAAGCATTCCCGTCATCTGTCCGATAATTGCTGTTTGTTGACTGAAGGCAAATTCGATATTTTCCTTCTTCAAGGCTTAGAGTGCTATTGTTTTCTGCATAATGAATGGTTTGTGCTCTCTGATACGTGCCATCATTATTCATTTTGTCTAAATAAATATTATAATGCGTTGTATTAATAGTCTCATCCCAACAAAGCAATATAGGAACCATCTTATGATACTTGGCAGACAGACATAAAAGCGCTGGCTTCCCGGGATCGGCAAGATTCTTAACTATAAAGTTGACATAGTCCGAGTTCGTGTATCTCCACGTACTATTATCATCTGTCCGATATTCACTATTCGTTGATTGCAAGAGCACCCTATATTCTCCTTTGGGAAGAGTCAAGACAATACCGCTTTCCGCATAATGATTAACTTTATAGTCGACTTGGTATGACCCGTCATCTTGTTTTTTGTCAATGTACAAGTTGTAATGCGTTGTGTTTACAGTATCATTCCATTTGAACACTATATTTTCGCGGTAATCGTATTCTCCACTCATTTCAATCAGCGCAGGCTTTCCTGGATCAGCCAAATTTGACACTGCAAAATATACATAACTCGCATTTGTATACGCCCAACCTGTTCCGCCCTGCCCAGGAGCATTTGAGTTTGTTGATTGTAAGAGCACTCGGTACTCACCAATTGGCAAGGTAACGCTTTGACCGCTTGTCACATAATGATAAACCTTATAATCCGTTGTGTAGGAACCGTCATCCTGTTTTCTGTCAATATAAAGGTTATAATGCGTGGTGCTTTCTGTATTTTTCCACTTAAATATGATGGTTTCTCTATAATCGTATGCACTCTTCATACCTAAAAGCATTGGCTTACCGGGCACAGTGCCACCGCTATACGCGGGTGCGCCTGGCCACTTAATATACTTGATATAAGCATAATTCCAGCTGTTCAGATACTCGCTCCATGTATAGTATCTCTCATTTCTGTACGGTGAGGCAGACAGTCCGCCTTGAAGCACAGTAAAACCATTTGTATCTTTTTGAACAATAATCTGGCTATGCCCCCAGCCATCCCCGCCGTGAAGATATTCACTGCTGCAAATCCTAAGCGCAGAACCAAGCGCAGCATTTGATACATAGTTTCTCAAATGCTCAGCTGTCAACGTAAGCTCACTGTCGCTGAGATTCCGAAGAGAATTTGCACTGTCATCAAATAACGAGTTAAATTGCTGGCCCCAAATTTTGTTGTAAATGTTGTTCGCATAAGTCCAGCATTCATTCGGTGAAGAATCAAAATCATCACACCTGACTGCAACACCATTGATGTAATAGGTCGTGTACGCCAGTGCCGTCACCGGCAGAAGCGTCGCGATCATCAGCACCGCGAGCACAAAGCTCAAAAGTCGTTTTCTCATATGGTCTCCTCCCTACATTTTTCTCGTGATTTTGCGCACTTTTCTGCGTGCTGCGTACATGGCATCCAAGACTCACATCAACGCAGCAAGTAGCAGCAAGTATTTGTTCCAATCCTATTGATACCATTTTGCAAGTATAAATGTAAGGTCATATGCACAATTGACACGTTTTGCGACATAATTACCGCAAAATCTATGTGTCGCGCGAAGTTGTCTCTACCGCAGAACCGCAAAAGCGGCATCTTGCGCAGACGCAGTCCACGCGCAAGACGCCGCTTCAAAACGAAATCAGGCGGAGCCGAAAAACGGCTCCGCCTGATGATGCTTGTTTGTATTCACGCGCCGAGATAGGCCTTGCGCACCTTATCATCGTGCAGCAGATCGCGTGCGCTGCCGGACATGGTGATGCGTCCGTTTTCGAGCACATAGGCACGGTCGGCGATGGCGAGCGCCATCTTCGCGTTCTGCTCCACGAGCAGGATCGTGATGCCCAGCTCATGCATCGTGCCGATGATGGAAAACACCTCCTGCACGAGCACGGGCGACAGGCCCATGGACGGCTCGTCCATGACGATGAGCTTCGGTGCGCTCATGATCGCGCGGCCCATGGCCAGCATCTGCTGCTCGCCGCCGGAGAGCGTGCCCGCGAGCTGCTTTGCGCGCTCCTTCAGACGCGGGAAGCGGGCATAGACCCGCTCGAGATCGTCCGCGATCGCCTTTTTGTCCTTGCGGAAATACGCACCCATGGCAAGGTTCTCCGCAACGGTCATGCGCGTGAACACCTGCCGTCCCTCCGGCACGTGCGCAAGACCCATGGTGACGATGCGGCTGGGGTCTGTCTTGCGCAGGTCGTGCCCGTCGTAGATCACGGAGCCGCTCTTGATGGGCACGAGCCCGGTGATGGCGTGCAGCGTGGTGGTCTTGCCGGCGCCGTTGGCGCCGATGAGCGAGACGATCTCGCCGTCATTGACCTCCATACTGATGCCGCGCAGCGCCTGCACAGCGCCGTAGGACACCTCCAGATCTTCAATCTTCAGCATCGTCGTCCGCCTCCTCTTCGCCGAGATACGCCTCGATGACCTCCTGATTGCTCGCGATCTCCGACGGGAGCCCGGCAGCGATCGTCTGGCCGAAATTGATGACCTGGATGCGCTCACAGACGCGCATGACCAGGCTCATATCGTGCTCGATGAGCAAAATGGCCACATGGAACGTATCGCGGATGGTGTTGATGCACGAGAGCAGCTCCGCCGTCTCGGTCGGGTTCATGCCGGCTGCCGGCTCGTCGAGCAGCAGCAGCTTCATGTTCGTTGCCAGCGCGCGGGCGATCTCCAGCTTGCGCTGCTGGCCGTAGGGCAGGCTGGACGCGAGCTGTCCGGCCTTGTCGTCCAGATGGACGATGCGCAGGTATTCCATGGCCTTGTCGGTCAGCTCCTGCTCCGTGTTCCAGTACTTTTTCGTGCGCAGAAGGCTGTCGGCAAGGTTGTAATGGATGTCCTTCGTGAAGGCGATCTTCACGTTGTCGAGCACCGTCATGGCCTTGAACAGGCGGATGTTCTGAAACGTGCGGGCAATACCGGCCTCTACGACCTGATAGGTCTGCTTGCCGTTGAGCTTCTGCCCGCAGAGGTAGAATGCCCCCTCCGTCGGCACATACACACCGGTGAGCAGGTTAAAGACCGTGGTCTTGCCTGCACCGTTCGGGCCGATGAGGCCCATGAGCTCGCCCTCATGGATCTCCATATTAAAATCCGACACTGCCTTCAGGCCGCCGAAGGTGATGCCGAGGTGTTCCGCTTTGAGCACAACGGGTCTGGTATCGGTCATGCGTCGGCGCCTCCCTTCCTGGCCTTGGCCTTTTTCTTCCCGGCCAGACGGCCGTCGAACAGCAGCCGGTCGAGTGAAAATTCATACGTGCCCAGAATGCCTCTGGGGCGGAAGATGATGACGACCAGCAGCACGAGCGCATAGATCAGCATCGGGAACTGAAACAGCGACTGCACAAAGCCCGGCAGCGCTGACACCCATGCGCCGTTTTTGATCTCATAGTTGAGCAGGTACATCGCGACGGCCGCCAGCACCGAGCCGGTCATGGAGCCCATGCCGCCAAGCACCACGATGACGACGATGAAGGTCGAATTCCAGATCGAGGCGCTGGTGAACGTAAAGCTCGCCGTCGTGAGCGAGGAAAAGCACGTGGCATACAGTCCGCCGGCAAGCCCCGCAAAGAACGCCGAGATGACGAACGTGAGGATCTTGTAATACGTCGTGTTCACGCCGGAGGCCGCCGCCGCGATCTCATCGTCGCGGATGGCCTCGATGGCGCGGCCGTATTTCGAGCGGATAAATGTGCACATGAGCGCGATGCACAAAATGGTGATGCCCAGCACGAGCCACACATACTTTGCCTGCAGCGAGGTCGACAGCCCGAGACCGCTGGCATAGAGCGAGGAGCTGGCCGTTCCGCTCGCCAGACCGTCACCACCGGCAAAGGGCAGGTTTGCGATGACGTTTTCGACGATGAGGCCGAAGCCGAGCGTCACGATGGCCAGATAGTCGCCGCGCAGACGCAACGCCGGAATGCCCACGAGCAGTCCGAGCAGCCCTGCGAAAACGGCGCCGAGCAGACAGCAGCCGAGCACGACCAGAATGAGCTGACCGGGCGCCGCCTTGGATGCCTCGAACACGCCCGCGCGCTCAAGCGCGAGCGAGCTCAGCGCGGCAGTATACGCGCCGATGCCCGCAAAGCCCATGTGCCCAAGCGTGAGCTGGCCCAGATAGCCGAGCGTGAGGTTGAGCGACGTGCCGAGCAGGATGAAGATACACATCTGCCAGATGATCGGTACCAGCACGCGGCGATAGGTATTGTCCGGGAGCACCTGACCGAGCAGCAGCACCACAGCAAAGAGCAGCACGATCAGGCCGCAGTTGACACCGGTACCGCGCAGTTTCTTTTTCTGCAGCGTATTCATACCTTCTCACCTACATTCTTTCCGAGGATGCCGGCCGGCTTGACCAGCAGCATCACGATCAGAATCAAAAACACCACGGCATTTGCCAGCGACGAGCTGATGTATGCCGTCACGAGCGCCTCGATGATGCCGACGACGATGCCGCCGAGCATGGCGCCCGGGATCAGGCCGATGCCGCCCATGACGGCTGCAACGAACGCCTTGAGGCCCAGCATGGACCCCATCGTCGTCGTCACGGTGTGATACTGCGCGCAGTACATCAGCGCCGCAACTGCCGCAAGCCCCGAGCCGATGGCGAACGTCGTCACGATCGTGCGGTTGACATTGATGCCCACAAGCGTGGACGCCTCCTTGTTCTCGGACACGGCGCGCATGGCGCGGCCGAGCTTCGTCTTCTGCACAAACAGCTGCAGCGCCGCCATAACGATGGCTGCGATGATGATCGTGACGACGGCCGCCATATTCACCGACACGCCGCCGATGGAGATCGGCGCCGTGCTGAAGATCTCGTCGGAGATCACGCGCGGGTTCGGACCCATGGCCGGGATGGCCTGCGCGAGGTTTTCCAGCAGCAGGCTCATGGCGATCGCCGTGATGAGCGCCGACATGCTTGTGCCCTTGCGCCGCACCGGCCGGTAGGCCACCAGCTCGACCACAACGCCCACGAGCGCGCAGATCACGATCGCCGCAAGCACCCCCGTCCACGCCGGCAGCCCCATGCTGTGCAGCAGGATCGGCACGGTGAAATACAGCGTATAGCCGCCGACCATGATGAAGTCGCCGTGCGCAAAGTTGATGAGTCGGATAATGCCGTAAACCATCGTATAGCCGAGCGCCACGAGCGCATAGACGCTGCCGAGGCGCAGCCCGATGATGAGTTGCTGTAAAAAGTCAGTCATATTCTCTCCCTGCCTTTCGATTTTTGCGCAGGTCAGCCGCGCCGGAATATTCGTGCGCGAAAGCGCCGGTCGGCGCTTTCGCGCAAAGGTCATTGCTTTGGATCGCGTCCGGTCCCGGCTGTATCGCCGGGGTCGGGTCAGCTCTGCGTCTTGACGAACTTCTGCACGAGCTTGCCGTCGGAGGGCGTGAAGGTCAGGATGGCCACGCTCTTTTCCGGTGTGCCGGTCTCGTCAAGGGTCATGTCGCCGGTGACGCCGACATAGTGCATGCCGCTCATCGCGTCGCGGATGGCCTCGTGATCGATGCTTCCGGCCTTCTCAATGGCCTGCTTGACCATGTACATGGCGTCATACGCCAGAGCGCCGAGGGCGTTCATGGATTCCGAGCCGTACTTTTCCGTGTAGTTCTTGACGTAGGACTGCACGATCTCGGAGCTGTCCTCCGGGGAGTAGTGGTTGGTGAAGTAGACATTCTCATAAGCGCTCAGGTCGCCGGTGGTGTAGTCCTGCGTGCCGTCAAAGCCGTCGCAGCCCATGATCGCGCCCTTGAAGCCGGCCTCACGGGCCTGCGGGATGATTTTCGGGCCGACCGCGTCGTAGTAATACGGGGCAAAGAGCATATCCGCGCCGGAAGCGGCGATGGTCGCCAGCTGCGAGGAGAAGTCCACGGCGCCGGTGTCGGACGAGGACTGCTCGCAGACGATCTCGATGCCGTATTTCTCGGCCGCCTTCACGAACGAGTCGTGCAGGCCGGAGGAGTAGGTGTCGCCGGTCGCGTACAGGACCGCGGCTTTCGTCCAGCCCTGATCCTTGGCGTAGGCCGCGACCATCTCGCCCTGGAAGCTGTCCTTGAAGCAGGAGCGGAACACATAGTCGTCTGTGGTGGTGATGGAATCTGCCGTGGAGCTCGGCGTGACGAGCACGATGCCCTCATCGTCGGCCAGACTCGTGATCGCGGACGTGCAGCTCGAGAGCGTTGCGCCGATGATGGCCGCCGCGCCCTCGCTGAGCAGCGAGTTGAAGCCGGAAACCGCTTCTGCCGGCGTGCCCTGATCGTCCTTGGTGGAGAGCTTCACGGTCGCGCCGAGGATGCCGCCGTCGGCGTTGATCTCGTCGATCGCCATCTGGATAGAGTTCGTGATGGCCAGGCCATAGGCCGCCTGTACGCCGGTCACCGGGGTGATATTGCCGATGATGATCTCTTTGCCCGACAAATCGCCGTCGGCAGAATCATCTTTGGCGTCTTTTACGCCTCCGCACGCTGCCAGTGAGAGCACCAGCATGACAGAGAGAAGCAATGCAGTCAATCGTTTCAGTTTCATGTTCATATCCTCCTATCTGAATGTTCGCCCGCCCGATGGGTCCAGTTCCGTTTTTTGTGTTTTTTCCGTTTTTTGTGGGCGAAGGAAATAAAAAAACGCAAGGGAGCACAACTTCTGTTCGAAGATGTGCTCCCTTGCACGCTCTTATTATAGGGGAAATCGCACGCAAAAATCAACGGCGATAACCGCCAAACTATTTGTTATTTTAATCGATATCTTTAGTAAAATTCATAAACCGTTCGCTTTCGACCCCGCCTCCGGCTCGAAGGCGTCCGTCTGCCCCGCTTCCGCCAGACTGTGCCGCAGACATGTCCGGCAGGGCTCAGCGTCCCAGTCGCAGTACATATACTTACAGGCAAAGCACAGCGTTCTGGCCGACGGATGCACCTTGCGCGTCTCCGAAGCGGGCGATGCCTGCTGCGGCTGCGCAGCCCACTGATACCGGTCGATGCCCTGCTGCGCCAGCTGTGTGCTGCGCAGGCAGTCTGCGCACGGCTGCAGATCCCGATCATGGAATTTGTACTTACAGGCAATACATAATGTCTTGTTTTCCGCCATGGTGATCCCTCCATTCTCTGTTTGCCGGACCCGAACCCACTCCGGGATGGTCTCAGTATATGCCGCCGTTTTGCGAATGTAAAGTGTGAGTTATACCTGAATTTTCAAGCGTCTTTCTTCTTTTTGTGTTTAAATAGCTAATGAATCCACCATGCGGCGTACCGCGTTTGTGGAAAGCGGAAAAAGTGCATTTGCCCGCTTGACAAGCGATGATATTTGGGCGTATGCTTGCGCCAAGTTCAAAGCAGCAAACCACAGAAGCAGAGAAGTAAGCGAGGGTTTGCGTCTTTCCCAGAGAGCTGCCGGCCGGTGCGAGTGCATCAGAGACGACCTTGCCGAATGGACTGCAGAGGGCGGACGAGACGCCGTGAGGCGGTAAAGTCCGACGGGCTTTTCCCCCGTTACCAAGGAAAGGCGTGTGATGGCACGTCGCTGAGTGGGCGCATTGCGCCAATTTGGGTGGCACCGCAGAAGTTTTCCGACTTTTGTCCCAAAGATCAATTCCGTATTGGTCTTTCATGGACAAGGGTCGTTTTTTCTTGCCCGGAAAGGCCCCGCCGAAGGGAGCAGACATCATGGCAAACGAAAACATCCCCTATAAGATCTACCTGAATGAAGACGAAATGCCGCGCACATGGTATAACGTCCGCGCAGACATGAAGGTCAAGCCCGCGCCGCTGCGCAATCCCGCCACCGGCGCACCGATGGCGTTCGACGATCTGCGCCCCGTATTCTGCGACGAGCTCATCCGTCAGGAGCTTGACAACGACGACCGCGAGATCCCCATTCCGGACGAGATCCGTGACTTTTATAAGATGTACCGCCCGTCGCCGCTCGTGCGCGCCTACTGTCTGGAAAAGCAGCTGCAGACCCCGGCGAAAATCTACTACAAATTTGAAGGCAACAACACCTCCGGCTCGCACAAGCTCAACTCCGCCATCGCGCAGGCGTACTATGCCAAGCAGCAGGGGCTGCGCGGCGTCACGACCGAGACCGGCGCCGGTCAGTGGGGCACGGCGCTGTCG
>ENA-ORSC01002841-ORSC01002841.1-human-gut-metagenome-genome-assembly--contig:-NODE-2841-length-10057-cov-3.928314_pt1 | contig 10057 bp, 10 predicted proteins | sample MGYA00242178_ERZ509140 | MGnify/ENA primary metagenome ERZ509140 (study PRJEB26280, sample SAMEA2338681) | human gut metagenome | biome: human gut; feature: human-associated habitat; material: faeces...
AAATCATCGGTATGCAGATGAGCAGTCAGGGCAAAGATATGCTGATTGTTTCGGAAAAAGGTATGGGAAAACGTACAAGCATGGAAGAATTCACAAAACAAAATCGCGGCGGAAAAGGCGTGAAATGCTATAAGATTACAGAAAAGACCGGAAATGTAGTCGGTATGAAAGCTGTAGATGAAGAAAGCGAGATCATGATCATCAATACAGAAGGAATCGTAATCCGAATGAAATGTTCTGATATTTCTCAATATGGAAGAATAACATCAGGAGTAAAATTGATTAATCTTCCTGAGAAAGAAAAAGTGGCAAGTGTAGCAAAAGTAAGAACAGCTTCAGCGGAAATTGACGGTGAAGAAGTTGAAATCAAAGAAGAAGCAGAAGAAGTAAAGGAAGAAGATCTGGATTTGAGTGAAGTGAAAGAAGAAAGTGATGATGAAGCAGAACTTCCTGAAATTGTCACAGGTTCTATTCCTGTTTTTCACACAGATGATGAATTAGAGGAAGAAAAAGAACTTGATAATTTAGATGTACCAGTCAGCTTCTTTAAGCGCAGCGAATGATGTTAAATGACATTGATTTGTATCAGTGTTAAAATGTGATTATTCATTGGAGGAATTATGGAACAGTTAGAATTTAAATTTGATACACAGTTATTGATTGATGGTCATGATCTTGATGAAGATAAGATCAATGACTATATTACAGAACACTTTAAAGGTGACTGTCTATTAGTTGTTGGAGATGATACTTTAATCAAGATTCATTTCCATACAAATGAACCATGGCAGATTCTTGAATATGGTCAGTCTATTGGTGATATCTATGACGTTGTTGTAGAAAACATGCAAAGACAAGAAGAAGGCTTAAAAGGATAAAAAGAAATCACGGATTCAGAATCCGTGATTTTTAAATACTTCATTCATAATTTCTGGATATTTTTCAATTGGAAAGGATTGCCTGGAATATATTTTGTTTCCATAATCTGCAAGATATCCATGTAACCATACTCCCATGCATAATGCATGGAAGATATCCGTCGTCATTGTTAATATTCCTGCAAGGATTCCAACAAGCAGATCTCCTGATCCTGCCTGGGCTAGTGACTGGTTTCCGCTTTGATTGATATATACATCTTCATTTGGAGATACAACGATTGTATTTGGCCCTTTTAGTACAACATAGACTTTGTTTTTGCGTGCAAATTGCTTTGCGTATTCTAATTTGTGATCTTTGATGACTTCAATTGGCTGATTGCAAATGGAAGCAAATTCTCCTAAATGTGGAGTGATAATGACAGGACAGTTTACAAATCTTAAGATCCATGTATTTTTGACAAGCAGACGCAATGCTTCTGCATCTAGTATGACGGGCTGTGTAGATTCTTGTAGAATCATATCCATGCATTCAACTTTACGTGGCATACAAACTGCACCAGAACCAAATGCAATTGCCTTTGCTTCCGCCACACCGACTAAAAGCGCTCCGACCAGTCCCGGCCCATAGGTCACTGCGACCGCTGTAATATCGTCCAGCGTACAGCTTGCGTCCGCAAGCGCCTTACGGACAACCTGATTTATCTTTTCAATGTGCTTGCGTGACGCAATTTCCGGCACTACGCCGCCGTAAAGCGTATGCAGGTCAATCTGCGAATAAATGACGTTGGAAAGCACTTCCCTGCCGTTTTTGACGACAGCCGCCGCCGTTTCGTCACAGGAGCTTTCGATCGCCAGTATGAGCACATCTTTTTCTTTTGTATCTGTCATGTCCTTACGCCTCATTCTTCCTCAAATGCAAGATCCTGGGTCCATCCGTCCTTTGCCGCAAAGGAATCCGGAAATATTTTGCGCACGCCGCCCATAAATTCCTCCGGATGCACCAATGACGGACTGTAATGGGTAAGCCACATCTTTTTCACCTGTGCACGCTTCGCCATGTCCGCAGCTTCCAGAAACGTCATGTGCTTATGTTCTTTTGCCTTATCTTTCTTTTCCGGCTCCCCGTACATGCCCTCGCAGATAAAAAGATCCGAACCTGCCGCATGCTTTACAATGCCTTCCGTAGGTCTGGTATCCGTACAGTAAGTGACCTTCAGTCCCTTTCTGGCTTCTCCCATGACCATATCCGGCGTATAGATTTTCCCATCCAGCTCCAGTGTCTCACCTTTCTGCAGCTTGTTCCAGTAGCGCCGCTCAATTCCAAGCGCTTCCGCCTTATCCAGCTGGAACTTGCCTGCACGGTCAATCGAAAGACTGTATCCATAGCAGACAACATTATGATTGACCCGAAAGGCTTCTATTCTCAGCCCATCAAAACACAGGGTCTGTTCATTTTCTTCAAATTCAATACATCTGATTTCAAACGGAAGCTCCGGTGCAATCACACGGAGCGCATTCACCGTCCTGGTAAGCCCTTTGGGACCGATTACCGTCAAGGGTTCTGTCCGTTCTGCATTTCCCATTGTTAAAAGCATTCCAGGCAGCCCGCTGATATGATCTGCATGAAAATGAGTAAAACAGATCACGTCGATAGGCTTTGGGCTCCATCCTTTTTCTTTCATCGCAATCTGTGTACCCTCTCCACAGTCGATCAGGATACTTTTTCCATTATAACGAACCATCAGAGACGTCAGCCACCGATATGGCAGCGGCATCATTCCTCCGGTTCCCAAAAGACAAACTTCAAGCATTCTGTTCCTCATTTCTAAATGATAAAATATCTGTTTTTCATTCAGAGAAGCTCTGTCGCTTCTTCTTCCTGCGGTGCAATCAGAAAGCTTTTCTTTAACTCCAAATAGCATGCCTCACACAGGTCAAATCTGACTTTTGTTCCATCCATTGCGCTAAAATAGCCAAACGTCTGACATACCTGCAGGCAGCCTTCTTTCAGCACTCCGTTCTCTACCTTCAGCTGTTTTCCGCATCGGTTGCAGACAACAGACTGCAGCACAGCTTCATCCTGTTTCCATTTCCGCATGGCAACCTCCTTTTCCTGCTCATTGTAGCGCTTCTTATGCACAATAAACAGTGGTAAATTATCCCTGCGTTTCCTGCTTTTTCCATAAAATCAAAGCATCTTCCTTCGGCGAATCATAAAAATTGGGACGCACGCCCTCGTCCAGAAATCCAAGCTTATGATATAGTCCGATTGCAGCCTCATTGGATCTGCGCACTTCGAGCGTAAAATTTTTCACACCCCGTTTTTTGCCGTTTTCCATCAAAAAAAGAAGCAGCTGTTCACCGATTCCCTGCCGTCTGAGGGTCTGATCCACCGCAACGTTGCAGATGTCCGCATCCTCAAAGGACTGCCACAGTCCGCAGCAGCCGACCAGCCTGCCATCCAGCCACGCGCCCGCATACCACGCATTTTTATCTTCCAGCGCGTCTTCCCACGCTTTTTTACTCCACGCTTCCTTTAAACAGGACGCCTCCAGCTCTGCTGCTTCCATCGCAGATGTTTGTGGAAGCTGTCCAAGCACAAGCATGCCCTTTTTGTTTTCCGTGTCCGTTTTTACACTCATTTGGTGATCCCGGCTTTCATCAGCTCGCGATGCGCCTCGTCTGCTTCCATCCGTTCGCGCTCTGCCTGGGACATGCGCAGATATTCCGGTGCAAAATCGTCGGAGCTTACCGTTTTTCCTGCTGCCGCCAAGCTTTGTCCTAAGACAGCAACACACGCCGCACGCTGTCTGTTGCAGCTTGCAGGTGCAAATTCACACTGCTCCTGCAGGATTTCCTGCACTTTTTCCCGATAGACCGGAACACCATCCCCCAGCAGAATCACTTTTTTGCCGTATTTTTCGCATTCTTCTTTCAGTCTGCCCGCAAGCTCTTCTACAGAAATCGCGCACTGTTCCTGGATCACCTGCATCTCACCGTTCACAAATGTATAAATTCCAGTATATACCTGTCCTCTGCGCGCATCCATCATCGGGCAGATCAGCTGTTCACAGCCGTACAGGTTATAAGCGAGGGCATCCACCGTCGGTACTGCTGCCAGCGGAATATCCAGTGCAAGTCCGAGCCCCTTCGCCGTCGCAGAGCCGATTCTCAGCCCTGTAAAGGAGCCGGGACCTGCCGCAACCGCAATCAGATCAATGCTCTTTAAATCGAGATCCACCATCCTGCGCAGTTCATCCAGCATCGGAAGCAGCGTCTGGGAATGTGTTTTTTTGTAATCCGTCGTGTATTCCGCAATCAAAACATCATCCTGTATCAATGCAACCCCAGCCACAAGGCCGGAGCTGTCCAGTCCAAGCACCTTCATGCTTCCACCTCCGTCACTGTAATTTTCCGGTAATCAAAGCCTTTTTCCAGGTCTTTTTCGATTCGGATTTCAGTATATTTTTCCGGCAGGATCTCTTCGATCAGGTTCGCCCACTCAATCAGGCAGACACCGTCCCCGTAAAAATAATCCTCATAGCCGATTTCGTCCATTTCCTCCACATCGCCGATGCGGTACACGTCAAAATGATACAGCGGCAGGCGTCCTTCCTCATAGACCTGCAGAATCGTAAAGGTGGGGCTGTTGACCGCCTCTGTGATGCCAAGTCCCTCTGCCAGTCCCTGTGTCAGCACGGTTTTGCCAACGCCAAGATCGCCTACCAGCGTGTAGACAGTTCCCGGTTCTGCAGCTTCACCGAGCTTTTTTCCAAATGCGAACGTATCGTCCGCACACAAACTTTCGATGATCATCGCTACCTCTTTTCTGCCGCCTTTTAAGAGCGGATCTGCACCTTTCCAGGCTCCATATGGGAAGAAATCATTGCAATTACCGCAGACTGTTTCTCGCCCAGATCCTTTCTCGGGAAAATGCTGGCATGGATTTTGTCTGTATACAAAATCAGGCTTTTGCCTGTGGAAACCGCGCGGTACATATCTTCCCATTTCTGAAACTGCTGCGTCTCCTTCTGGGAAACCTCCACGCCCTCTTCGGTCATCTTATAATGAAGAGGCTCCTTAAAAACGGGAAGCAGCGCCTGTTTCTGCGCACGCAGCCATAAAGACACCGGCTGATACAGTAAAACCACCGCGCCGAAAATCACATAAATCGGATACCGCTGCATCATGCCTGCAACAATGCCGAGCGCGCCTGCTGTACTTCCCAGAATCCCCGCAGCCTTTGTAAAAGTATGGCGGAGCATATAATCGTATAACGCATTCGCATCCACATGTACGTCAAATTCCAGTTCCATCGCTTCCTCCTGCGTCTCTTTCTTACCTTTATCAGATTACAACAGAAAAAGAGGACGGTCAAGCAAAACCGCCCTCTCAAAAGGTATGCATATGCCTGTTGCTGCAGCGTTGACTATCTATCACGCTTTTGATTTCCGGATCACTCGTCTCCGAGATCCGGCGTATCGCACAGGATTACTGTAGCTTTGTGTTTCCCTTCTGTTTCGAAAATCAAAAGCTCGTTTTTGCCGGGCTTTAATAATGCGCCAGGCAGATAGAGGCGGCGCTGGGGACCTTCTTCCCAAAAGCGTCCGAGATTAAAGGCGTTTACAACCACGAAGCCCTTGCCCCAGCCTGTCATATCCAGGAACGTATCGGCAGGCTCGTCTACGTTAAATTCTACCTGATAAAAGGCAGGAAGTCCTTCTTCATAACCGGCTTCAAAGTTCAGCTGATCCAGGTTCGTCATGGGCAATGCATACTGCTTCCAGTTATGCTGTGCAAAACGGTCGTTAATCATAACGCAGCCGTCGATCCCTTTTCTCTGCCAGTTTAAGTACGGTCCGTAGTTGACGCGTCCCATGTTCTCCACCAGAATGTCGAGGTGCATATTTTTCCCATGGAACGGTCCTACCTCATGACGCACTTCCAGCTCCCGGTCGTATGCTGTCATCGCGCGCTGTTTATCAATAAACGCGATTGCGCGGTCCGCCGCTTTGAATAATTTCAGGCTGTTTAGCTCCGAGCTGGATTCCAGAACAGCAGAATACAGCATGTAGCCGTAACTCTGTCCCATCCGTTCCATCGCCTGCGGCGTTACGCTCTCCTGTGGCTGCGCCAGATCCGGCAGGGCATGGAACAGATCGGTCTTTGCCACAACGGGCGCTTCTCCGTATGCGCTGCGCTTTACCGGTGGTAAGAGTTCTACTTCCTGCTGTGGCTCAAACTCTGCGATCACCTTCTGGCATTTTTTATACTTTTCAGTAATCTGACCGTCCTCTGTCAGCAATGCATCATAATCGTAGGACGTTACATCCGGTGTCAAAAACTCGCCATAGTTAGAACCGTTCATGAAGCCGAAGTTCGTTCCACCCTCCGCTACATACAGATTGACACTGCCGCCCTCTAAAACCTCACGAAGCTCCTTTGCCGCCTGATCTGCATCCGTTGTATGATGCTTTCCGCTTCTCCAGGCATCAAACCACCCTACCCACAGCTCTGCGCACATGCAGGGACCGCCGTGATTATATTTTTTCAGACAGTCAAATGCGATCTTCCCTCTGCTGCCAAAGTTTGCCGTCGGAAACAGGTCCTCCACCGCTGTATTCTGAAAAATATCATCGGCCGGGCCATCCGACTGGAACAGTGGTACATCGATTCCGCCTTCGCGCATCATATCCCGCAGCGCCTTGATATATTTTTTGTCATTTCCAAAGGTACCGTATTCGTTTTCCACCTGCATCATCAAAACAGGGCCGCCCTGTGTGATCTGCAGCGGCGCAAGATAAGGCATCAGCACCTTGTAATAGTCCCGGACGTGACGCAGATACCGCTCGTCGCTCGTCCGCAGCGCCATATCGCCGTCTGCAAGCAGCCATGCCGGGAATCCGCCAAACTCCCATTCCGCGCAGATATACGGGGACGGACGCAGGATCACCCACAGTCCGAGCTTCTGCGCAAGCTTTACATAGCCTACAAGGTCTGTCAGCCCGTGAAGCTTTTCCCCGGTAAAATCAAACTCGCCCTTTTTCGGCTCGTGCAGGTTCCACGGTACGACCGTCTCTACGGTATTGCAGCCCAGCGCCTTTAATTTTAACAGACGGTCTTCCCAGTGTTCCGGAAGTACCCTGAAATAATGCATTCCGCCGGAAATAATCCGAAACGGGTTTCCGTCCAGATAGAACTGATCCTTAATTTCAAATGTGTGCAGCGGTTCCATTTTTCCTCCCATTTCTGCGCACGTTTTTTGCGCATGCCAAGTTTGTGTCAAGTGCGAGCAGACACAAATCTTTGCCCTCTCTTTATGCCAGTTTATTCATGCCGGAGTGCTTCAATCGGACTCAATTTTGCAGCCTTTTTTGCAGGATAGATTCCGAAGAAAATTCCAACCGCTGAAGAAAACAGCGTCGCGCCCAACACCGTAGACAGCTTCACCTTTGCAGAAAAGCCGATCAGGCTGCAGACGCCAAATGCGCCCAGTACGCCCAGCAAGATTCCGATCAATCCTCCCAACAATGTAATAATTGCAGATTCGGACAAAAATTGCAACAGTACAGAACCGGTTCTTGCACCGAGCGCTTTACGGATTCCGATTTCCCGCGTCCGCTCCGTAACTGATACGAGCATGATATTCATAACACCAATGCCGCCCACCAGCAGAGAAATCGCCGCTACCAAAACAACAAAAATCGTGATGTAATTCAATACGCTGTTGACCTGGGCAAGCGCATCGTTAAAGCTCTGCACTAAAATAATTCCCTTTCCGCGCACATTATGGCGTTTTTCCAGAAGGCTCACGCTGTCCTTTGCAATCTTCGAGGTATATTCATTGCTTTCCCCAATAATGTAAAAGTCTGAAAAATCGCTCACATAATAGCCGAAGGTTTCCAGCGTCGACAGCGGGATCTCCATGGACTGCATTCCTCCGCTCGTCATATTGATCAATGCGGCGCTGCTATCCTGCCGGATACCGATCACTTCAAATTCCTGGGAAATACCGTCGATATCCAGATTCAGCGTCATTCCGACCACATCCGTCGTGCCAAATAACGTCCTCGCCGTGCTCTCCGGGATCACGCAGACCTTTTTTGCCCCATAATAATCATTTTCTGTAAAGAAATGTCCTTTGATGATCGGGTCTTTGCTATAGTCCTTCAAGCCAGCCGTCCCGCAGCTGAGCATGATATCAAAGCTTCCCTTCCGGGTACTCGTGGAACCATATACATTATAGACCGGCGTAACACTCTTTACGTGAGCCACCTTTTCCTGAATTGCATCAAAATCTTCTTCACTGAAGAAAACCTGTTCCTCCTGATTTTGCTGCATATCCGTATAAATTGCGACCTGTCCGCCAGCCATATCGTTTAACTCGCCGTTTACCTCTGACTTGATGCCGTTTCCGACCGAAATAATCATGATGACAGAGGAAATACCGATGATAATACCCAGCATCGTCAGAACAGACCGTCCCTTATTGCTCCTGATATTCATCAGCGCAATTTTGATATATTCCCAAACCTGTGACATATATTCTCCTTTTGCTTACTGCATCACAGGATTTACCTGCAGTCCTTCCATCAGATCCATATCCGAGGAAATCACAACAGTATCCCCCTCACTGACTCCTTCTTTGATTTCAACATCCATATCGCTGGAAATTCCAGTTACAACGTTCTGCCGCACAATCACACCGTCTTTTACCAGATAGCAGAAATCGCCCTCCTTATCCGTGTTGACCGCCTCATAGGGGACGAGCACGACGCCCTCTGCGGAACCGGTCAGGATCTCCGCCTTTCCTTCGATGCCGAGGAAAATATTGCCGTCCGGATTTTCGATCGTCACATCCGCATAAACGACCGGTGTATTCTGGGCGTTATTCTGGGCAACGCGGTTGATCCGGCTCACCGTTCCAGAATAGGAAACGCCTGCGACCGTCACCGTCGCGCTCTGTCCCTCTTTGACCTTTTCCAGATCATATTTGCTCAGTTCAACCGTTACCTGTACCGCGCTGCTGCTCTGGATGGTGAACAGCTCGCTGCCCTTTTCCACGCGGCTTCCGGCTGCAGTCTTAATCCCGCTGATGATTCCGTCAAAGTCCGCAATAATGCCTTCCTGCGCCTTTTCCAGATCGGAGGCTGCCTGATCGGCATTCAACCTTGCGCTTTCTACACTCGCCTCTTTGCTCTTTTTATCATAACCGTTTAAAATGCCGTTCTCGGAGGAATCTTTTTTGCTCTCGCGTTTCTGAATTTCCTCCTGCATATCCTCCAGCTTTTTCTGCTCAGCGTCAATCAGGCGCTGCTTCTGCAGAATCTTTTCGTCGCTGTCGATCATGCTCAGCTGGTTCGCCACATCCGCACGCTGACTGTTGATATTGTCAATGACTTCACTGATGGATTCCGTATCGCCGCCGTAAGCCTGCTGCTCGGAAAGCTTCCGGTTCTGATAGTTCTGCTCCTGCATCAGCTTCTTGTCCCATTCGTTTAGATCCTTGCGCTTTGCGTTCTTGTCATCCTCCAGCTCGTATTTCAGACCCTGAACGTACTGTTCCTGATCTTCCTTCATCTGTTTTAATTCATCGAGACCAATGGACGCGTCGGAATATTTATTCTGGTTTTCGTTGCTCTGCTGCAGAGCGCTCTGATAGCTGCCCTCGCTTGCTTCCGCATCCAGGTCTGCCTTTTTCTTCGTCAGCTCCAGATCCTCTGTGTCGAACGTTACCAAAACATCTCCCTTATGTACCGCGTCTCCCTCTTTGACATGGAGTGCCTGCACAATCGTGCCGACCGGCGCATAGTAGGTCTGGGTTTCCGCACTGCCCACCTTGCCGCTTGCAGAAAGCGTCTCCTCCACATCCCCGACAGCTGCCGCCTGACACAGGACGCTCGGAAGCACCTTGCTGCTGCTCGCTTTCACATACAGCCCTACGCCAATGACCGCTACTGTAACAATCGCTGCAATCCATGCCTTGCGGTGCTTTTTCCCGGTTCCGGACGCCTTTTTGGCTGCCCGCTCTTTTTTCTTTGCTGCACGTTTTTCCTTTGCAGTCCGTTCTGTGCCGTTTTCCTGCATACCCTCCATTTTATCCATCTGATCGCTCATTTTCAGTCTTTCCTCTCATTTCTGCGCACGCTTTTTGCGCATGCCGAGTTTGTGTCAAGTGC
>ENA-ORSC01002843-ORSC01002843.1-human-gut-metagenome-genome-assembly--contig:-NODE-2843-length-10052-cov-14.641192_pt1 | contig 10052 bp, 4 predicted proteins | sample MGYA00242178_ERZ509140 | MGnify/ENA primary metagenome ERZ509140 (study PRJEB26280, sample SAMEA2338681) | human gut metagenome | biome: human gut; feature: human-associated habitat; material: faeces...
TGTCGCTCGGCATGTTGACCGGGTATTCGTCGAGCCAGGCCGTTTCGTGGAGCTTGAAGCACCCGTCGCAGAGTTTGGCTTCCGGCTCCGAGCCGCAGTTGCAAAAGGCGCACCCGCGGCCCACTTCGGGTTTGCAGGCGCCCGTATGTCGTTTTTCGGTATCCATGATTGGGTATAATTTGCGTAAAGATACAAAATAATTCACAATTCAGAATTCAGAATTCACAATTTTGGCTTATTCGGGAACTATGCCTGCAAACTGAATTTATGAATTGAGAATTGTGGATTGTGAATTCCCGTTTGCATGCAAACGGCTGATGCTGCGGCGGATGCGCACGATCATCATCACGGCTGCGGCCGACAGTCCGAACGAGAAGCCCAGGAAAAGCCCCGAAGGACCCATGCCCATCGTGAAACCGAACAGGTAGCCCGCCGGGAGGTTCAGCAGCCAGTAGGAGACGAAGGCGATCGGCATGATGATTTTCACGTCCTGTATGCCGCGCAGGATGCCTACCGAGACATTCTGGATGCCGTCCGAAAGCTGGTAGAGCGCCGCGAAGACCAGCAGTTGCGAAGCGATGGCGATCACCTCGGGGTTGGTCGAGAAGAACGTCGGGATGATGTTGCGCATGGTGATGAAGACCAGCGCTGCAAAAGCGTTCCAGGCGAGCACCAGGTGGTACGACGCCTTGGCCGCCAGCGACAGCTCCCCGATGTTGCGGGCGCCGTAGCAGTGCGACACGCGGATGGTGGTGGCCGCACCGATCGACATGACGATCATGAAGGCGCAGTTGCCGATCGTAACGGCGATCTGGTTGGCGCTCATGGTCTCCTTGCCGAACCAGCCCATCATGATGCCAGTGCCGACGAACGCCGAGGCTTCGAGGAACATCTGCATCGAGATCGGGAGCCCCATGTGCAGCAGGTTTTTCACCGTGGCCCACGAATAGTTGCGGGGCGAGAACCCGTCGAGGTAGCCGCGGTATTTGTGGCGGTTGTAGAAGTAGCCGATCATCAGGATCGGGGCGATGATGCGCGAGAGCAGCGTACCCAGCCCGGCACCCTCGGCACCCATTTCGGGGAGCCCGAAGCGGCCGTAGATGAACACCGCGTTGAAGCCGATGTTGGCCATGTTGGCGATGATCGTCACGACCATCTCGACCTTGGTGTTGCCCACGCCTTCGAGAAATTGCTTGAATGCGAAGAAGAGCATGACGAACGGCATGCTGAATACCAGCATCTTGTAGTAGGGGATGGCCATGTCGACGACCTCGACCGGCTGGCCGAGGTCGTACATGAGCGGGATGACCGCATATTGTACGGCGGCCATCGCGAACCCGAGCAGCGTGTAGAACAGGATGCCGTTTTGCAGCAGCCCGGCCGACTTCTCGCGGTCGCCCTGCGCGTAGAGTTCGCCCACGAGGGGCGTCATGCCCAGCGCGATGCCGATGGCGGCGATGAAAAGGATGAAGAACACCGCCCCGCCGAACGATACGGCGGCCAGCGGCGTGGGGTCGTCGCCTCCGTAGCGGCCGACCATCAGGTTGTCGGCCACCTGCGTGAGGATTTGTCCCAATTGCGTCAGTACGACGGGCAGGGCCAGCCGCAGGTTGGATTTGTACTGGTCTTTGTATTTCGAGAAACTGTACATCGGTTTTCCGGATTAGGGTGCAAAGATAGCCATTTATGTCCGGATTGCAATCCTCGGGCTGTCCCGGGATGAAAAATCCGCCCGTTTCTGGGCGGATTCCATGCCGGAGGTCAGTACGGGAGCGTGATTTCGATGCAGCAGCCCGCGCGGTAGTCGGGGCATACGCGGATTGCACCCCCGAGCCGGGTGACGATCAGGCGGCAGAGGTACAGGCCGATGCCCGACCCGGGTTTGAACGAATCTACCTTGGTGAAACGGTCGAATACCCATTCCTGCTTGTCCGGGGCGATGCCTATGCCGGTGTCGGTTACGCGGATGCGGAGTTTGCGGGTGCGGTCGTCCTTGTCGCAGCAGACCGTGACGGAACCCGCAGCGGTGAATTTGGCGGCGTTCTGCAACAGGTTGTCGATCACGCGCGTCATGTAGGTTTCATTGGTCGGGATGACGCAAGTGCCGCGACCCCCCCCCTTGAGGACGTACTCTACCGACGGGTTTTGGGAAAGTTCGCGCTGGATTTGCAGCCGCTCGGCGCACAGCAGGCCGAGATCGGTTTCGGCGAGCGGCAGGGGCTCTGGGGAGCCGCGACAGTTCGAGCATGTTCTCCAGCAGGGTGGTCAGCGCGGTCGTGCTGGCCCATATCTGTTCGCGGAATTCGCGCCGCGTATCGTGGTCGTGGTCGCCTTCGAGCAGTAGATCCGAAAACCCGTTGATGGCGTTGAGCGGCGTGCGGATTTCGTGACACATCGAGTTGATGAAGGCCGTTTTCATCTTTTCGCTCTCCATGGCGCGGCGGCTTTGGCGGGTTATCTCTTCGTTGGCATCGGTCAGTTGCCGCCTTATCTGCTTCAGCTGCCGAACCATGACGTACTGGTAGACGCTCCAGCCGATGAGCAGCAGCACCAGAATGCCGCCCGCAAGCAGGGCGATGAATCGTATGCGGCCGGTCAGCCGGGACTTTTCGAATTCCAGCCTGCCCACCTCGAACAAGGTCTGCATTTCGGCAAGACTGCTCTGCGCCTCTTCTACCCGCTCGTTGAAGCGGATGTTATTGGTTGTCCGCACCGCTTTGAGGGCGTTTTTATAATCGCCCATTTTTTCGTACAGATAGGATTGGGTGGCATAGATAGGGGCTAAGTCCGCTTTTATGCCTTTGCTTTTGTAGGCGGTTATGGTCGAGTCGATGTAAGCCACGGCCCGTTCGTAATCCCCCGTACACTGATAATACCGGGCGCTGGTGCTGTATATTTCCGCCATGTCGCCTCTGGCGCGGGCCAGCCCGATACATTTTTGGTAATACTCGTTCAGCTTATCTCGGGAGATCAGGTCGCGCAGGTATACCATTTTGGCATAGGCGCGCATCATGTAGCCCGTCGTGTCGCGGTGGGGCCGCTCGAAGCGGTCGTCCATCGCCAGCCATTTGCGGTGCAGGTCGATACATTGTCCGATCTGCTCTTCGGCGCGCTTGTCCTTGCAGAGCATATAGAGATCGGAAAGTTCGTCGTGGCAAATCTTTTCCAGGTGGAGACGCTCTTCGAGCGGGTATTTCCTGAGGTTTTCCAGCGCTCGCTCCACATAGGGGATCGCCTTGGCGATGTTGTCGTAGGCTTCGGTCGTGACCGACGAAAAGTCGATGGCCAGGCCTGTCAGGAATTCCCATTCGATGCGCTCCTCGGGCGTGAGCCGATCGTAGTTTTTGCCTTTGAGTTCTTCCAGCGCACGCGTTACCGTTTCGATCGAATTGTTGTCGTTCATCTGTTTCCAGAGGTAGTAGGCGTAAAGCGACGAACGGAACAGGGCGTGGCGGGAACCCGGGAGAATGCTGTCCGAGAGGGCGATGTATTTCTCGGCTCGCCGGGTGTCGCGGTCGGCGAATTTACGAACCAGAAAGTCCAGCGCATCTTTGCATCCGTAGGTATCCCCGGCCTTGTGCGCTTCGGCGAGTGCCGCTTCCCAATAGGGTGCGGCCAGTTCGAGGCTGTCGCCGCTCAGATCGGCCAGTTGGACGTATATTCGTCCCCGGTCGGCGGCATCGGGTGTTTTCGGTAAGAGCGTAAGCAGACTGTCGGTTTGTGCCGGCTTGGGGGGCGCCGATATTGCAGCGTACGGAAACAAGGACATAATTAGCCCTGACGCAAGGGCTTTCAGGAGAATATGATGCATGTCGGTGTCGTGAAACAATATTAAATTCGGACAAATTTATGAAAAAAATCTTTCGGGGAATTATCATTTAAAAAATAGCAAACATAAAAACAGAGACCGGTTGCAAGCCGGTCTCTTTTAACGGGACGGGTTTGAACCGTCCGGGAGTCATGCCACCCGCAGCTTTACGCCGTGCGATTTGTCCGACTCGACGACGACCGTGTCGCCTTCGTGGAGTTTGCCGTCGATGATCAGCGTCGAAAGCGGTTCCTCGACGTTGTCCATCAGCGTACGTTTGAGCGAGCGGACTCCATAGCGCGATTCGTAGCCCATGGCCGCCAGGCGACGCTTGGCTCCGTCGGTGATCTTCACCTTGTAGCCCAGGCGGCGCGTGCGTTCGAACAGCCCTTGCAATTCCAGTTCGATGATCCGCTCCACATCGCTCAGTTCCAGCGTGCGGAACAATACGATGTCGTCGATCCGGTTCAGGAACTCCGGGGCGAAGGTCTGCTCGAGTGCCTTGCGGTATTCGCACCGGGGCGTCGCGGAGGCTGTGGCACTCTTCGATACGGTGCTGTAACCTACCTGCACCGATTTCTTGACCACGTCGCGCGACCCGACGTTCGAGGTCATGATGATGATCGTGTTGCGGAAGTCCACCTTGCGGCCCGAGCCGTCGGTGAGGTGTCCCTCGTCGAAGATCTGCAACATCGTGTTGAAGACCTCGGGGTGTGCTTTCTCGATCTCGTCGAACAGGATCACGGCATAGGGCTGGCGGCGTACCGTCTCGGTGAGCTGGCCGCCCTCGCCGTAGCCGACATAACCCGGGGGCGAGCCGATCAGCCTGGCGACGTTGTGCTTCTCGCTGTATTCGCTCATGTCGATGCGGATCAGTCCGCGCTGTTCGTCGAAGAGCCATTTCGAGACCTCCTTGGCCAGCAGCGTCTTGCCTACCCCCGTGGGGCCGACGAAGAGGAATACCCCGATCGGACGGTTCTCGTCCTTGAGTCCGGCCCGCGAGCGGCGGATCGTGCGCGAGATCTTCTCGACGGCCTCCTGCTGCCCTACGACCCGCTGCGAAAGGTGCTGGCAGAGGGTTTGCAGGCGGGTCATCTCTCCGCCCGAAATGCGCTCGGCGGGGATGCCCGTCATCGAGGTGATGACCTGCTGGATATGCTCGGCCGTGATCTCCACGGGGTTGGTTTCGAGCGACCGCTGCCATTCGTTGCGGCTTTCGCCCAGTTTCGAACGGAGTGCGATTTCGCGCAGGCGTGCCGAGGCGGCCTTTTCGTAGACCAGCTCTTTGACCGCCTCGCGGCGTTCGCGCCGCACTTCGTCGAGTGCGCTCTCCATCTGGCGGAGTTCGGCCGGTTCGCGCGCCGATTGCAGGTGTATGCGCGAGCCTGCCTCGTCCAGCACATCGATCGCCTTGTCCGGGAAGAAGCGGTCGGTGATGTAGCGCCCGGTGAGTTCCACGCAGGCTTGCAGCGCCTCTTCCGTATAGCGTACCTTGTGGTGCTGCTCGTAGTGGGGGGCGATGTTGCGCAGGATCTGGAGCGTCTGCTCGGGCGTCGTGGGCTCGACGACGACCTTCTGGAACCGGCGCTCGAGCGCCGAGTCACTTTCGATGTTCTCGCGGTATTCGTCGAGCGTCGTGGCGCCGATGGTCTGCAGTTCGCCCCGTGCGAGTGCCGGTTTGAGGATGTTGGCCGTGTCGAGGCTGCCCTGTGTCGAACCGGCACCCACGATGGTGTGTATCTCGTCGATGAATATGATCGTGTCCTTGGCTTTGCGCAGTTCGTCGAGCAGTTGCTGCATGCGCTCCTCGAATTCGCCGCGGAACTTCGTGCCCGCCACGAGCGACGATACGTCGAGCGAGAAGAGCGTCTTTCCGGCGATGGTGTAGGGCACTTCGCCCCGCGCGATGCGCAGCGCCAGCCCCTCGACGATGGCGCTCTTGCCCACGCCCGCCTCGCCGATCAGGATCGGGTTGTTCTTCTTGCGGCGCGAGAGTATCTGGACTACGCGCTCGATCTCCTGCTCGCGCCCCACGACGGGGTCGATCTTGCCCTCGCGGGCCATCTGCGTGAGGTTTACGCCGAACTTGTCGAGCACGTGCGATGTGTTTTTCTCTTCGGGTTTGTTTTCCTCGCCGAAGTCGAGCATGTGTACCTGTATCTCCGTGCGGAAGTCGTCGCCGGCGGCGAATTTCTTGATGTCTTCGGATACGACTTCGCCCGTGATGCCGTACATTTCGAGTACGCGCGATGTCGCGGTCGAGCGGTCGCCGACGATGGCTCGCAGCGCGTGGGCCGTAGAAACGCTCCGCGTGGCGCCCGATACGGCGCACAACTCGTCGGTAAAGGCGCGGTAAAACTCTTCGGCGCCCGTGTTTTCGCGCCGCCCTGCCCCGAGTACCTCGCGTTCGATGCGCAGGCGTACCTGGTAGAGCTCCCAGTCCTTCAGACGGGAGGATAAAAGCTGGTAGGCAAGCGACCCTTCTTCGCGGAGCATCTCCAGCATGAGAAAATCCTTCAGCGAGTGGTCGATTCCTGCTTTGGTCGTATTAAACGCCGCGCGGGCAATGATGCCCTCGAGCGTCTTCGAAATTTTTACTTGCATGTTGCGTCGTCATGAAATTTAATAGTCTAACTTTTGATTCTTCGCCTATCTAACGGCATGTTATTGTTAAATATTATGTTAACTTGTTGAGCGGTATTTATTGCATTGTCCCTGAGTGGATTGTGCGGCTGAAATTCTCGGTGTGCGATGCTGGAAACGGGCTTGGATGTGTTCTGAACGGGTTTCCGGCCTTTTTCGCAGGGAGAAGATGCTCCCCCGGAAGGATAGTTCCGGTACTATGGAAAGGGTATACGGAGGCAGGATAGGCTCCCTGTGGCCGGTGCCGGAAAGAGCTCTTGCGGGGGCGGGGTTCGCCGGCTTTGGTTACCGGGGCTGCCTGCGGTGCCGGGCGGCTCTGTACCGGACGGCTTCTTGTGCGGGATATACCGACTGCGCCGGGATTAGTTGCCTGTTGCCGGCCGGTGCCGGGCGTCAGTTGCCGTTATACAATTATGATTCGGAATGTTTTATTTTTGATACGATGGCTGAAAGCCGTACCGATACCCTGCCGAAACCGGATGTAGATTTTTCCAGTGTATTATCTCTCTGAAAAACAATTATTATTACAAGTATAAAACGGAGTGTGTGTGTTTTTATTGTGCCGGTCTTGTTTATTTGTGTTGTTAATTTTGTATTTTTGTGGAAAAGGCCCGTCCGGGGCTGTTGACAACCGACTTCAACCCGAAAAGAATATGAAACGGATCCTGATCCCTCTCCTGGCGCTCGCCGCCGCCATGACCTTTGCACAACCGCCGCGCCCGCTGCCACCGGGCTATCCCGACCGTTCGGGGAATATAGACCTCGAAAGGGGGTTCCGAACCCCGCCGGCAGGTTACGGCGAGGTGCCCTTCTATTGGTGGATCGGCGACACGCTCACGCGCGAACATCTCGCCTGGCAGCTCGACATGCTGGCACGGAAACGGATCAGCAGCCTGCAGATCAACTATTGCCACACCGATACGGGCGGCATCACCTACGGCAGGACATTTCGTTCGAAGCCCGACCTTTTCACTCCGGCGTGGTGGGAGCTTTTCGGGTGGTTCATGACCGAGGCCGGCAAACGCGGTATGACCGTCAGCCTGAGCGACTATACGCTGGGCGTGGGGCAGGGCTCCTATGTGGACGAGATGCTGGCCGAAGACCCGACGCTCAACGGTTCGGAACTGCATTTCGACAGCCTGGAACTCGGCCGCGGGGAGCGTTTCTCGCGGGCTTATGCGCAGCGGCCGCTTTCGCTGAACGCTTACCCGCTCGATGCCCGGGGCCGGATCGACGGGGCGCCGGTCGACCTGTTGCCGGAAATGGGGCCAGACGGGGTCGAGTGGCAGAACCCCTGGCCGCGGGCCCTCGTGGCCGAAGTGAAGGCCGAGCGGCGCCTGCCTTCGCTCGATCCGATGCACCCTCGTGCGGGGCACAGTTACGTGCGGCACTTTTTCCAACGTTTTGCAGACCGTTTCCCCGGGGAATCGGAAACGGGGCTCAATTTCTTTTTCTCCGATGAGCTGAACTTCAACCTGCAGGGCAATATCTGGAACGATATTTTCCGCGACGAGTTCATGCGCCGCAAGGGATACGACATCCTGCCGCAGATCGACGCGCTGTTCGTCGACCTGGGTGACAGTTCGGTCAAGGTACGCATGGACTATAACGACGTGCGCGTGGCGCTGAGCGAGGAAAACTTCTTCATCCCCGTCTATGAGTGGCACCAGCGGCGCGGGCTGCTCTTCGGATGCGACCACGGCGGCCGTGGCCGCGACGTGGGCGAGTTCGGCGACTATTTCCGTACCCAGCGTTGGAACCAGGCTCCGGGCTGCGACCAGCCGATGTTGCAGAAGGACATTATTAAAAACAAGGTCGCCTCGTCGATCTCGCACCTCTACGAACGCCAGCGCGTCTGGCTCGAAGGTTTTCACAGCAGCGAGTGGTCGACCAACTCGGCGCAGCTGACCGATGCGATCTTCGCCAATTTCGCCATGGGGCAGAATCTGCTGAGCCTGCACGGGCTTTACTATACGACCATGGGGGGCTGGTGGGAGTGGGCGGCGCCCTGCAACCATTTCCACGAGCCTTACTGGGACGAGATGGACGGGTTGCTGGAGTGTACCGAGCGCCTGAGTTATATCCTGTCGCAGGGATACCACGTCGCCGACGTGGCGATCCTCTATCCCGTCGAGCCGGTGGTGGCCGGGTACGGCAACGAGGCTGTCGAAGCCGCCTTTGCCGCCGGGGAGGCGATTTACCGCGACGGCATCGACTTCGACTACATGGATTACGAATCGCTCGGCCGCGCCGAGGTGCGCGACGGCCGGTTGCATGTGGCCGGGGAGTCGTTCGGCGTGGTCGTGGTTCCCGCCATGCGGGCGATCCGCCACTCGTCGCTCGAAAAACTGCGCGACTTCGTTCGCGACGGCGGCATGGTCATCAATATCGGCCCGCTGCCGGAGGCCTCTGAAAAGGAGGGGCGCGGCGGCCGGGCGTTGACGGAACTGGTGGCGGATCTCTTCGGGGGCGGGCGCGACCGGGTTTTCCGTATCGGCGATCCGGCGGATGCGACCGCACTCATCGGCCGCAATACGCAGCGCGATTTCACGCTGCTCCGCCCGGCAACGGATGCCGGGGCGCATCCTGCCAAGCAAAAGACGGGCGATCCGACCCCTTACGTCATGCACCGCCGCATCGGCGGCCGCGACCTCTTTGCGGTCTATAACGTCGGGCGGGGCGCAACGTGCCGTTTCCGTGCATGGGGAGCCGCGGAGCTGTGGGATCCGTGGACGGGCGGGAAACGCCCGCTGCGGGTTGCCGCCGTCACGGATGCCGGAACCGAGGTGGTGATGCCGCTGGAGCGTACGGACATGCAGCTGATCCTCTTCGACCCTTCCCGCGATGCGGAGGTCGGGGCGGAATCCGCCGGCGCGGGGAGCACGCAGCGGATCGACCTCGGCGGGGAGTGGGATTTCCGGCTGGAACCCTTGCTGGACAACCATTTCGGCGATTACCAGTGGCCGGGGACGGACGAAAAGATCAGTGCCTGTATTTATGATGCCGAATACGAACGGCTCGGCGGCGAGGCTCGGAAAGGCCGCGGACGGTTCACCTTCGGAGAGCGGTTCATGCTTCTGGGAGCGGTACCCGCCTCGGTGGATGAACGGACGGTGCTGGACAACCTGCCCGGCACGGCGTCGGGCGTGGAGGCAGCCGGCGTGCGGTACGACTGGCAGCCCTATGCGTTCTCATGGCGCTGGGGCGTCGAGGGCGACTTCGGGCATCAGGGCTGGCACGGCCTGAAGGCGGAGATGTACGACGATTTCATCCGCCTGGGTGCGACCGAACGGGCTTTCAACGGCATGGTTCGCAAGGCCGAGGCATCCGGAATGAAGGATTATTACCTTTACACCTGCGTGGATGCCCCGCGCGACGGGTTGTACGACGCCGAATGGGGCGGGATGCAGCCCGTGGGGTTCTATGTCGGCGGGGAACGGCGGGAGCCTGCGCCGCAGGTCGCCCTGAAGCAGGGCATCAACGAGATCGTGCTGCATTACGATTCGTTCGGCACGGCGCGGTTCGCCCTGCGCGACGGTGCGGCGGACATCGCGCCCGAGACGCTGGCCGAGGCCCCGTTGCGGATGAAGTTCCGCGGCGA
>ENA-ORSC01002846-ORSC01002846.1-human-gut-metagenome-genome-assembly--contig:-NODE-2846-length-10038-cov-2.904237_pt1 | contig 10038 bp, 8 predicted proteins | sample MGYA00242178_ERZ509140 | MGnify/ENA primary metagenome ERZ509140 (study PRJEB26280, sample SAMEA2338681) | human gut metagenome | biome: human gut; feature: human-associated habitat; material: faeces...
ACCTCTCAGTCTCGCTGACGCTCGCCAGCTCCCCTAATAGGGGAGCCCTTGGCAAAACCGGAAACTTTATCGTTCTGCCAAGGCCTCTCCTACAAGGAGAGGTGGCACGACGAAGTCGTGACGGAGAGGTTGTACGAAGGAAGACGTAAGATGAGGAGAGATAGAGTATGACCTGCAAAAATCGCGCCAAAAACTGCGGCGGGTGCCCGCTGCTGGAAGTTCCATACCCGGAACAGCTGAAACAAAAAGAGGCAAAAGTCCGCGCCCTGCTGGGCAAGTACGGCCCGGTGAACGCCATCCGGGGCATGGAAAACCCTTACCATTACCGCAACAAGGTGATCTCCACCTTCACCACCGGCTGGGGTGGAAAACTTACTTCCGGCATTTACGCGGCAAACAGCCATAAGGTGCTGCCGGTGGAAAGCTGCCTTTTGCAGGACGAAGTGCTGGACACCGTGATGCAGGCGGTGCGGGCGGCGGCCAGCACCTGCCGCTACCAGCCTTACAATGAGGACAAGGGCACCGGCCTGCTCCGCCACTGCCTGCTGCGGCGCGGTGTGGTGTCCGGGCAGGTGATGGTGGTATTGGTGACCGCCCAGCCGGTTCTGCCCGGGGCAAAAAACTTTGTCCGCGCTCTGCTGGCCGAAGCCGAAAAGCGCCATGTCCCCGTGACCACCGTGGTGCAGAACTACAACCCCCGCCGCACCAGCGTGGTGCTGGGCGAAGAGGAAAAGGTGCTCTATGGCAAGGGATTCATTCTGGATACCCTCTGCGGCAAGACCTATGCCCTGAGCCCCCGGAGCTTCTACCAGATCAACCATGACCAGACCGAGGTGCTGTATGGTCTGGCTGTGGAAGCCGCCCGCCTGACCGGCAAAGAGGTGGTGCTGGATGCCTACTGCGGCATTGGCACCATCGGTCTGACCGCCAGCGGCAGGGCAAAGCAGGTGGTGGGCGTGGAGCTGAACCGGGACGCTGTCCGGGATGCTATCGGCAACGCAAGGCACAACGACGTGAAAAACGCCCGCTTCTTTGCCGCCGATGCCACCCAGTGGATCACAGAAGCGGCGGCCGCCGGGCAGAGAGCAGATGTCATTTTCATGGACCCGCCCCGCGAAGGCTCCACCCCCCAGTTCATCGAGAGCGTGGCCCGCATGGCCCCCAAACGGGTGGTCTATGTCAGCTGCAACCCCGAGACTATGGCCCGTGATCTTGCCCTCCTGACCGCCAAAGGCTACCGCGCCGAGGGCTTTACCCCTGTTGATCTCTTCCCCCAGACCGCCCATTGTGAGGTGGTCGGCGCGCTGACCAGATCACAGAAGTCCAAAGGGTGAAACAAGCCACAATGAATGGATATTTTTGTGTATTAACGGCCATTGACCTTTTTGTGCTGAGCTTCATGTGCATCCTCACAAAGCTCAGCGAGTCCCTGAACAAAAAGCAGAAGCAGGGATTTTTCTTTGCCTTTGTGCTGATCGCGGTGATCTCGGTGCTGGAGGTGGTGACACTGGCGGTGGATGGCACCCCGGCGGGCTACCGCTGGCTGAACATCCTGTCCAACTATCTGGGGTTCGGCCTGTCCCCGGGAGTGTGTCTCTGCCTTGTGTATGTCATGGACCGGAAAAAGAGGATGAACCGCTGGTTCAGGGCGGCGGTGTGCTGCGAGGCGTGCTACCTGCTGTTCCTTGCTCTGTCCATCCCTGCCGGGCTGGTGTTCTCCGTCAGCGCCGACAACGTTTATTCCCGCGGGCAATACTTCTATATTTATATCATCATGTACTTTGCGGCCATCGTGTATCTCTCGGTGTCCACCTTCGTCACGGCGCGGGAATTTCAGAACCGCAGCCGGGCGCTGATCTACCCCCTGATGATCTTTCTGCTCATTGAGACCATCATTCAGGTGACACTGCCGGAGCTTCACGTTACATGGCTGTGCGTTACCCTGTTGTCGGTGCTGTACTTTATCTACTGCAGCGAGATGTGGAACCAATTGGATGCCCTTACCGGGCTGCTGAATCAGAACAGCTATCTGAACCGCACTGCTGAGATGCGCCGCCGCGGCGGGGTGCTGGTGGTGTTCGATGTGGACGACTTCAAGCAGATCAACGACCGCTACGGCCACCTGCAGGGAGATATCTGTCTGGCCGAGATCGGCCGCTGCATCAAAAAAGCCTATGCCCACTGCGGCTACTGTTACCGCATCGGCGGCGATGAGTTCTGTGTGCTGCTGAAAAACGCAGACCGGGAGGCCCAGTGCGCGCAGGAGTTTGTACGCCAGCTGGAACAGCGGCGAAAAGCCGTGGACTTTCTGCCCACGGTGTCCTTTGGTTCAGCTCCCTTTTTGGGGGAGGACGTGCTGGCTGTGAAGAACCGGGCCGACCGGGAGATGTACCGCTACAAAAAGGCCCGGAAGCCCGATGCCGCTCATTGTTCTCCGAATCATACCCTCCTATGAAAAGGGACTGCTGCACTGGGATCTCCCCCTGTGCGGCAGTCCCTTTCCTTGTTCTGGCAGGGCACGGTGCGCAATGGCGTGATTTGAACTGGCTTTTTTGCATTTCCTGTACTATAATAAAGAACTGTGAAGTTTACACCCGCTATCACTGGGAAAGGAGAATCACCCCTTGAATAAAATGCTTACCCACCTGAACGGCTACAAGCGCGAGGCTGTGCTTGCACCGCTGTTCAAGATGCTGGAAGCCACGTTCGACCTGTTTGTGCCGCTGGTCATGGCAGACATCGTCAACGTGGGCATTGCAGCACATGATTTCCAATATATCCTTGTGCGGTGCGGCATCCTGCTGCTGCTGGCCGTTGTGGGCCTTGCCTGCAGCCTGACGGCCCAGTACTTCTCCGCTAAAGCGGCGCTGGGCTTCAGTACCGCGCTGCGCAGAGACCTGTTTCGCCATATCAACACGCTGAGCTACAGCGAGCTGGACGGCATCGGCACCCCGACGCTTGTCACCCGCATGACGAGCGACATCAATCAGGTACAGAACGGCGTCAACCTGACGCTGCGTCTGCTGCTGCGCTCGCCGTTCGTCGTCTTCGGCGCAATGGTCATGGCGTTCACCATCGACACGAAATGCGCGCTGATTTTCGCGGGCGTGATCGCCGTGCTGTGCGTCATCGTGTTTTCCATCATGCTGGCGACCATCCCGATGTATCGCCGCGTGCAGGGGCAGCTGGACAGCGTAACCGCGACGACCCGCGAAAACCTGACGGGCGTTCGCGTGGTTCGCGCCTTCTGCAAGGAGGACGCGGAGGTTACGTCCTTTGAGGAAAAAACGGAGGACATGACCCGCAAGCAGCTGTCCGCGGGACGGATTTCCGCCCTGATGAACCCTGTGACCTACGTGGTCATCAATCTGGCAGTGGTGCTGCTGGTGCATGTGGGCGCGCTGAAGGTGGAAAGCGGCGTGCTGACACAGGGACTGGTCATTGCCCTCTACAATTATATGTCCCAGATTCTGGTGGAGCTGATCAAGATGGCAAACCTGATCATCACCATCACCAAGGCCGTCGCCTGCGGGAACCGGGTGGAGTCTGTGCTGGATTTGGAGCCGGGTCAGGAAAACGGCACCCGCACGGCTGCGGATCTGAAGGGACAGGTGGAATTTCAGGACGTGACCGCCCGGTATGACGGCGCGGGAAATCCCTCTCTGGAGCACATTACCTTCACCGCCCGGCCGGGGCAGACCATCGGCATCATCGGCGGCACCGGTTCCGGCAAGACGACGCTGGTGAACCTGATTCCCAGACTCTATGACGCAGCCGGAGGAAAGGTGCTGCTGGACGGCGTGGAGACGGCGGCCTATGACCTGACGTCCCTGCGGCAGGCCATTGGCGTTGTTCCCCAGAAGGCGGTGCTGTTCAAGGGCACCATCCGGCAGAATCTGCTCTGGGGCAACGCCAGCGCCACAGACAGTGATCTGTGGGAAGCGCTGACCGTTGCACAGGCGAAAGAAGTGGTCGAGGGCAAGGAAAACGGACTGGACGCACCCGTGGAACAGGGGGGCGTCAACTTCTCCGGCGGTCAGCGCCAGCGTCTCACCATTGCCCGTGCTCTGGTGCGGAAGCCCCGCATCCTGATTCTGGACGACAGCGCGTCCGCGCTGGACTATGCCACAGACGCGGATCTTCGTATGGCCATCCGCAGAATGGATGATCCGCCGACGACCTTCATCGTCTCCCAGAGAGCGGCGTCCGTGCGGTATGCGGATGAAATTCTGGTGCTGGACGACGGCGTTCTGGCGGGCAAGGGTACCCACGATGAGCTTCTGGAATCCTGCCCGGTTTATCAGGAGATATACTATTCCCAGTTCCCCAAGGAGGCGGTGCAAAATGGCTAATCAGATGGCGATTCTGCGGAAGGTTCTGCGCCGCATCCGGCGCTATTGGGTGGGGCTGGTCGCGTCGTTGCTGCTGGCGACGCTGTACGTGGTCATGAGTTTATATATCCCCATTCTGGTGGGAAATGCCATTGACTGTATTATTGATGCCGGACGGGTGGATTTTACCGCCATGTGGGGTTATCTGCGCAACGTGGCGATTTGCGCCGCCGTGGCGGCGCTGGCGCAGTGGCTCATGAATCAGATCAACAACCACATGACCTACGGCGTTACCCGGGACATCCGGAACGAAGCCTTCCGGCATATTCAGGTGCTGCCCCTTTCCTATCTTGATAAACAGCCTCAGGGCGACGTGGTCAGCCGGGTGACGGCTGACGTGGACACCTTCGCCGACGGACTACTCATGGGCTTTACCCAGCTGTTTACCGGCGTGATGACCATTCTGGGAACGCTTGTTTTCATGGTCCGCATTCACTGGGGCATTGCGCTGGTGGTGGTGTGCATTACGCCGCTGTCGCTGCTGGTGGCGAATTTCATTGCGACACGGACGTATTCCATGTTCAAGCTCCAGTCCGTTACCCGGGGCGAGCAGACCGGCCTGATCGACGAGACCATCGGCAATATCAAGGTGGTGCAGGCCTTCGGCCACGAGAAAGCCTCCATGGAGCAGTTCGACGAGATCAACGGACGGCTGCAAAAGGCGTCTCTGCGGGCGATTTTCTTCTCGTCTCTGGTGAACCCCAGTACCCGGTTCGTCAACTCCGTGGTGTATGCGGGCGTGGGCCTGAGCGGTGCGCTGATCGCCATTTCCGGCGGCATCACCGTGGGCAACCTCGCCAGCTTCCTGAACTACGCCAACCAGTACACCAAGCCCTTTAACGAGATCTCCGGCGTGATGACGGAACTGCAGAACGCGTTGGCCTGCGCGGGGCGGGTGTTCGAGCTGATCGAAGCCCCGGCGCGGACGCCGGAGCCGGAGCATCCAGAACGTCCGGAAAAGGTGGAGGGCGCAGTGGAGATCAAGGACCTTCGCTTCTCTTACACGCCGGACAAGCCCCTGATCGGGGACTTCAACCTGTCCGTCAAGCCCGGCCAGCGGGTGGCCATCGTCGGCCCCACGGGCTGCGGAAAGACTACCTTTATCAACCTTCTCATGCGGTTTTACGACCCGGACGGGGGCGAAATCCTTCTCGACGGGGTAAACACCCAGAAAATGAACCGTGGCGAGCTGCGCCGGAGCGTGGGCATGGTGCTTCAAGACACATGGCTGAAAGCCGGGACGATCCGGGAGAACATCGCCATGGGCAAGCCGGAAGCCACCGAGGAAGAGATCATCGCCGCCGCGAAGCAGGCGCACGCCCACAGCTTCATCATGCGTCTGCCTCAGGGGTATGATACCGTTATCGGCGAGTCCGGCGGCAGCCTTTCTCAGGGACAGAAGCAGCTGCTGTGCATTGCCCGGGTGATGCTGTGCCTGCCGCCCATGCTGTTCCTGGACGAAGCGACTTCCTCCATCGACACCCGGACGGAGATCAAGATTCAGAAGGCCTTCGACACCATGATGCGCGGGCGCACCAGCTTCATCGTCGCCCACCGCCTGTCCACCATCCGGGAAGCGGACAGGATCCTCGTCATGCGGGACGGCCACATCGTGGAGCAGGGCAAGCACGAGGAGCTGCTTGCGAAGAACGGCTTCTATGCCAGATTGTATCAGAGCCAGTTTGCACATTGACAAAACGCAAAACGTGCCGGAGCGGAAGCTCCGGCACATTTTTATGTAAGCATCAGGCGACCTTCTGCTTTTTCGCAAAGTGAATGATGAGACCCAGAACGAGACCCACAAAGGCGGGGAGAACCCAACCCAGGCTGATGTCGAAGAAGGGGAGAATCTTCTCCGCAAGGCCGACCGTGCCGTCCAGATGAAGGGCGGTTTTCAGATTCGCAGGCAGCGCCTTGGCAAGATCGAACAGGGCGGCGATGCAGGTGAAGGCCGTGACGCTGACGTAGACAGCCCGGTCGTGATGGAACAGATTCCCGAACAGTGCCAGCAGAATCAGGGTGATCGCCAGCGGGTACAGGAACAGCAGCAGCGGCAGGGAATAGCTGATGATCTTGGACAGACCGAAATTGGAGATCAGGAAGGAAAGTACGGTAAATATCACTGCCCATGCGCGGTAGGAAAGTCCCTTGGGGAACATGCGGGAGAAAGCGTCCGAGCAGCTGGTGACGAGGCCAATGGCGGTTTTCAGGCAGGCGCAGGTGATGGTGACTGCCAGAACGAGACTGCCTGCCCGTCCCAGATAGTGGCCGGAGATCTGCGCCAGGGCGATGCCGCCGTTTTCGGAGGTCTCAAACAGACCTCTGGACTGGGTGCCCATGAGAATGGTGGTAACGTAGATCACGATCATGGGGATGCTGGTGAGCAGGCCGGAGGACAGAACGTCCTTCGCCACGTCGGAATCGTCGGTAACGCCCATGGAGCGGATGATGTCGATGACCACGATGCCGAAGGCCAGACCGGCAATGGCGTCCATGGTGTTATAGCCCTCAATGAAGCCCAGGGACAGCGCCCCGGTCTGATAACCGGCGGCAGGCTCCACGTCGGAAACGGAGGTGGAGGGATTGATCAGCGCCGTCACCACCAGAATGGCGAGGAAGACCAGAAAGATGGGGGTGATGACCTTACCAATCCAGACGGTGATCTCGCCGGGGCGCAGGGACAAAATCAGCACGATGGCGAAGAAGATCACGGAGAAGATCAGCAGCGCAATGGACTCGGACGCACCGGCACTCAGCATGGGCGCGACACCCACGGTGAAGGAAGTGGTCGCGCATCTGGGAATGGCGAAGCCGGGGCCGATGGTCAGGTAGAGCAGGCAGGAGAAGACGTAGCCGTAGCCCTTGCCGACCTTGTTGGACAGCTGCTGCAAGCCGTCGGAGTGGGTGTTGCCGATGGCGGCTACGCCCATGATCGGAATACCGACGGCCGTGATGATAAAGCCGATCATGGCGGGAAGGACGTTCCGTCCGGCCAGCTGACCGAGATGAACGGGGAAAATCAGATTGCCGGCGCCGAAGAACATGCCGAACAGCGTTCCGGCCACCAGAATCTTCTGCTTGAAAGTAAGGTGTTTTTTCATTTTTTTCTGCCTCCTTCTGTTTGCCGATATTTTATCACCCCTCTTGCATTCTGAGAAGTCCATGTTTATAATAGGGGTATTAGAAAATGTAATAGATATGAAATGGAGTGCGGCATATGGACAGCAAGAAACTGGAAATTCTTATGACGGCAATCGACCTTGGCAGCTTCACCAAAGCGTCGGAGGTGGTGGGCTACACCCAGTCGGGACTGACCCACATGATGGACGCCCTGGAACGGGAGGTGGGCTTTTCCCTGTTGCAGCGCGACCACAACGGCATCCAGCTCAGTCCTCAGGGGCGGCAGCTCATGCCCGCCATCCGGGAGTTTTTGCAGGCCAATGCCAACCTGGAAAACCAGATCAACGCCATTTCCGAGCAGAAAAAGGAGGTCATCCGCATTGCGGCCTACGCCAGCATCGCCATGCACTGGATGCCGGAGCTGCTTTACCGCTACAAGCGCGTCTGCCCGGAGGTCAGCGTGGATCTCCGGATGGTGGATAACGCGCTGGAGCCCTACGAGCTGCTGGAAAGCGGCCAGACCGACGTGATTTTTGCCAGCCGGCAGAACTACAGCTTCTGCGACTGGACGCCCCTGTACAATGAAAAAATGTATGCGATCCTCCCCAAGGACTACCCCCTCAACGGCCGCACAACCTTCCCGTTGGAGGAATTTTCCGGGCAGGACTTCCTGATGCCCTACGGCAGATTTGACATTGACGTCAACGCGGCCATGGACTCCGTGGGCGTGAAGCTCAACGCCAGCGTTTCCCGGGTGGACGACGAGACGGTTATCCGGATGGTGGGACACGGGCTGGGCGTCACCATGATGACGGAGCTGATGATCCGGGGCAGGACGGACGATGTGCTGTGCGTCCCCGTGGACCCGCCAAGGCTGCGGGAGCTGGGCATGGGCACCAGCCGCAGAATGAAGCTGACAGACGGTATGCAGAGTCTGAAGGACTGTATGCTCCAGTTCATCCATGACAGATCGTGATAGAGCTGCGGGCGGTTTTCTCTGTGGGAAAACCGCCCGCAGCAATAACGCATTCTGACCGATTTCTGCCGCCGCTTCCTGGCATAATTTGTCATACTTGGACAAAATGAAAAAATCCTTAAAAATCACTTGACAAATTCTTTAAGGTGGGCTATTATACAGAAGGTTAGCGAGAGCTAACCAATATTAACGCCTAAAGGTTAGCAATAGCTAATCTGCAGACTCAGAAAAAGAAGGTGTTCTCCATGCCGCTTACGGTTGCGGATACCGGCGAGGAATACGTCATCAAGCGAATCGGCGGAAAGCCGGAAGTCAAACAGCATCTGGAGAATCTGGGGTTCGTCGTCGGCGGGGTGGTGTCGGTCATCAATACGATGGGCGGCAACGTCATCGTCAAGGTGAAGGAGTCCCGGATAGCCATCAGCCAGGAAATGGCGCAGAAAATCATGGTTTAACGAGGAAAAAAGGAGGAATCGGTATGAAAACACTGAAGCAGGCCAAGGTCGGCGACACCGTTACTGTGGTGAAGCTCCACGGCGAGGGCGCTGTCAAGCGCAGGATCATGGACATGGGCATTACCAAGGGCGTCACCGTTTACGTGCGGAAGGTTGCTCCGCTGGGCGATCCGGTCGAAGTCAACGTCCGCGGCTACGAGCTGTCGATCCGTAAGGCTGACGCCGAAATGATCGAGATCCAGTAAGACCCCAGTAAATCATAGGGACGCAAGCCCCGATTTTGATAAAACGTTAGCGGAAGCTAACAGAAGGAGAGTATCATGGATATCAGAATTGCCCTTGCGGGCAACCCCAACAGCGGCAAAACGACACTGTTCAATGCCCTCACCGGTTCCAACCAGTTCGTGGGCAACTGGCCCGGCGTCACCGTGGAGAAGAAGGAAGGCAAGCTGAAGAAGCATTCCGACGTCACCGTCACTGACCTGCCCGGCATTTATTCTCTGTCTCCGTACACCATGGAGGAAGTTGTCGCCCGTAATTATCTAATCGAGGAGCGGCCCGACGCCATCCTGAACATCATCGACGGCACCAATCTGGAGCGGAACCTGTACTTAACCACCCAGCTGACCGAGCTGGGCATCCCTGTGGTCATCGCCATCAACATGATGGATATCGTCCGCAAGAACGGCGACAAGATCAATATCGACGAGCTGTCTCAGGCGTTGGGCTGCAAGGTCGTTGAGATCTCCGCCCTGAAGGGCGACGGCGTTATGGCTGCTGCCGAGGCTGCGATCGATGCCGCAAAGAACGGCAAGACCGTTCCCATGCACACCTTCTCCGGCCCTGTGGAGCACGCCATTGCCCACATCGAGGAGGCCACCGTTCACGGCCTGCCCGAGGAGCAGCAGCGTTGGTACGCCATCAAGATCTTCGAGCGTGACGACAAGGTGATGCAGAAGTTGGGTCTGACCAAGGAGACCATGTCTCACATCGAGGCCGACATCGAAGCTGCCGAGAAGGAGCTGGACGACGACGCCGAGAGCATCATCACCAACGAGCGCTACATCTACATCGGCGAGGTCATCAAGCGCTGCTA
>ENA-ORSC01002858-ORSC01002858.1-human-gut-metagenome-genome-assembly--contig:-NODE-2858-length-9991-cov-5.013688_pt1 | contig 9991 bp, 12 predicted proteins | sample MGYA00242178_ERZ509140 | MGnify/ENA primary metagenome ERZ509140 (study PRJEB26280, sample SAMEA2338681) | human gut metagenome | biome: human gut; feature: human-associated habitat; material: faeces...
ACGGCTGTGGCTATTAGACCTTTTGCGGGTTTCCCACATCAAATCTTAAATAGCCTCACATACTCGCGGTCGTCGATGCGAAAACTATGCAGTGCAAACGACGGAGTTCCCGGCGCAGCCTCATGGATGCGAGGGTCGAGAAACTCCGCGATTTCACGATGCAAAATAGGCATCTCGATTGTCCTTATCATAGATTTGCTCCTTTCATCCCCTGCGTCCCCTCAAAAAGAGAGGACGCAGGGGCTTGTGTTATTCGAAAATTATGCTTCACGCACGGGCGGCCACACATAGTTGAACGGAAACATCCCGCGATACTTGTGCGAAACCGCCCGCTTTGCGGCCTCAGCGCTCTTGTATCCATAGCCCTGCGCATCATCGTAGATGATGCCGATATTCTCGGCATCCACTACGATATAGCGGAACAATGCCGCCCCATCGTAACGATGCGGGTAAAGTCTCGCAGAGACGACACAGGGTTTCGGGCCTACCACCGCGATGGGCAGCAACGTGACAGTGCCATAAATGGCGTTCTTGAGATACCGCTTTTCAGGGAATCTCAGAAGACTCATGCTTCATCACCGCCACTGACCGCCTCGTAGCAGAGACGCGCCTGCAGGATGTTCAGCACTTCCTCAACGGCGTTCTGCCAAGTGGAGTTCACGTCATTGTTGCAGTCGGCATCGTGCTCAAACTGAGCAACGATATCGTTCAGCACATAGTTCGGAGACTCCTCATCGACCAGAGATATCGGCTCAGTGTCACCGAACTTTTCCTTGAAGCTCTCCAGCTTCTCGGCGTCGTCCTCATTATCAGGGTCGAAGTCGCTGACGTCGAAGCCCAGATACGTGCAGAGCTGGCCTTCCGCATCCATCAGCCGGTAGTATCGCTCCTGTTCACGATATGCGGTCTCCAGCTCGCTGCAGGACAACTCGATTTCGACGGTGATGGTGTTTTTGGTGTCGGGAATCTGAATGTTACGGGTAATAGTCATTTTTTTCTCCTTTCTTTTTTCAAAGCTGCCGGTTACACCAGCAGCGACAAACCAATGCGAACGGTCTTCAGTGGAAACTGCTCCGTGTCGAGACGGAAGGAGGTTCCACAATCGAAGCAACACACCTCCGGACCGTACACATTGTCGTGTTTCGGACCGAACTTCACGCTCCCGCAAATGGGACAGGCCGCGCAGAGAAGTGTAGGGCTCTTCACCTGCACGTCCATCTTGCTCGCGCCTGATGTGGCATCCGTCCACCCCGCTAAATAAGCGGGGGAGACACCCAGAACGGCAGCAAAACGCTCCAGAGTGTTGAGAGGGATATTTTCCACTCTGCCCGCCTCGTACTTGTAGACGGTTTGAGAGGTGACATCGCAGCTCTTAGCCAGCTCTACCTGCGAAATACCAAGTGCTTTGCGAGCGTTTCGGATTCTGTTGCTCACAACGTTGCCCATCATGCTGAAGCACCTCCGTCCAATGGCTGCCAACAGACGTCCATTTTGAAGAAGGATATGAACGGTTTTTCCAGACCGTTTGCTTCAGCAAAAGACCTTGCTTTTTCCTCGGTTTTGAATGCAATGAAGCTCTGAAGACCCCCATTGAAGTAGATGCAGCAGGCCCCGATTGGAGGAGAAGCAAAAAGGTCAATGCCGAGCGTCTCATTCTGCTGATATAGCAAGGAAACATAGGTCTCAAACACACTTTTTACTTTCCTAAAGGCATCGAGGTCATCCATATTGAAGCCGTTGGTTTCAAGGAGCTCAGTAATCTTCGCGTTATCTATTTTCTTGAATATCTCGCGAATGCGAGGGTCAAGGCAAAAATAAGTAGCACGAAGAATTTCGCTCTCCAGCTTCTGAATCCGGTCTTCATTCGTGGTGGACTGATTGCGAGCGAGGAAAGCCTCTCTTTCCGCGTGCTCCATCCATACACCAATACCCTCAATATTCGTCTCCGCAGCGGAAGCGAGTTTTTTGAAAGGTATTTTGACAGTCTTGTTTGCAACAAGAAAGCAAAAGGCAAGATAGTATCCGACCTCACTCAGCGTTTCGACAACCGCCTTGAAGTTCTTTATCATGTCTTTCCTCCTTTCTGAGCCTCTGAGAACGTGGAGGCTCAGACGCGGTCGTGTACGCAATCGCCATTCCCATCCATCACTGCTTCGTGCTGGAGGAAGGTGTCGTGGTACAGAGCCTTGCCGAACGCCTTGCAGACGGGGCATTCCCAGCTCACCTCCGTACCATCGTTGTAGTCGATGTCACGGTCGCCCTGATATTCGACCTCAGCGCCGCATACAGGGCAAACATCCTCCTCATCGCCGTTAGGGTGAAGGAACGGGATGCGCTGACCCATCGGGTCCTCGAACGGCTTTACGATGCGCTGCACAAAGGCGAGCAGCACGTCAATATCAGCCTTTGCCATCAGGAGCATGACCTCTGCGGCGGATTCTTTCACATCCGGTGGGAATACCCCCGTAATGGTCTCCACCAGTGCAGCAGGATGCTCCATGGCGCGAGTCAACTTACGACCCGTCGTGAGAAGCTGGTACAGAGCCAAGACGCATACCGTGTGTCCATACTCGCTGTATGCCTTGTCCAGAACCTCATATGGCGTGGACTCAGCAACACTGTGATGAGCAAACAAATGCGTGAGTTCTGCATCGTACTTTTTGTTTTCCATGATTTCTCCTTTCTCCCAGCCTGTGATAAGGACTTACGGGAACAAAAATGTAGTAAATATATAAAAAGACAGTTGTTCTCAAAAGAGAGCAACTGTCTTGAATATGATGATGTGACTGAAAACGGAGATAAATCTCCTTATAAAAATATCTTCGTAATTATACTAATATACTACCATAATTCCTCATAATGTCAACTGCTTCTGCACGAAAGAAACGCTCCCCAGTTGGGGAGCGTTTTAGAAAGAATTTATCTCCTTTCAAGATTCATCAAAACTCTTTTGCGTCGAGCAGCGTGTCGATGTCGAAATCCTTGACAATGTACTTATCAGGATTTGCAACGACCTCTTCGTACTCCTCACGGCTCTGGAAGCTGTCAATAGTTTCCTTTTCTGCCTCGCTCAGTGCATCATACGGCTTGGTTCCGTAATCTGCAGGCAGCCAGCCGCGATTCATTCCGACGAAGATGTTGAGCCGGTCGATGAGCCGCTTGGCAGAGCTCTTGAACTTCAACTTCATTGTTCCGTTCTTGTAGAAGGAACCAGTGAAGAATGTGAAGGTAATGCTTTTGCCAAGGCTCTTTCCGCAAATGGCGTTGTCCGTTACGGCACTCATCGGGTCGATAGCCTTGGATGCTTCTTTTCCTCCGTTGAGCAGGTAAAGAGCGCACTCGATGTCATGCACTATGTGTGCGGCCTTTTCCTTATTGAAGTCGTCTCTATAGCAGTCGAAGACGTAGGAATACATAGAGAGCTTCGGGAACGCCAAACGGAACCCAGAGGTCTGTTTCTTATCGAAAGAGCAATATTTCTGGGTGTTCTCACTTGATAGCGTGTCCGCATCGTAATCGTACACATCATACCGTTGCCTACTTCCCATGCTCCCCAGCCTATCGAACAGGTTCAGCAGGGAAGTGGTGCAACCTCTACGCAGCTCCCGCCGAATATCCTCCATTACAGTCCTCACAGTGTAGTCGTTGAGGTCGTAATCCTTCAATTCAGCACGACGACGCTTGTAGTCTTCTTCCATGTTGGCAGGCATCAGACCGATGTTCGCGGCTTTGTGGATGAAAGTGTCCCAGTACCTTGAGCGAACGCCTTCCAAGCACGCCATTCGAAGTTCAACGCCGGAGTCCCTCCAAGGATGGTCGTCCACGGCCAGTTTGACATAGGGCTGGTCGTAACACTCAGAGCCACTCATTATAAAGGGCTTGACCTCTTCGTAGGAGCCAATGAAAGAGTTACAAATACGAGCCTTGAGCTCAAACTCCTCAATGATGTCCTGCGGAAACTTCTTCCGCCAGTCGGGTAGGAACGGCTTGCCCGTCTCATAGTCCTTCAGGTCGCAGATGCTCTCGCTCAGAATATCCGCCTCGTTCCGACTGTCTCTGCGCGTGGGCTTAATGTTGGCGTAAATGATAGCCCACTCAGGAGCCGTCCGCTTCGCCCTATCGCGCTTAAACGCCTTCTCCACGAGAAAAACAGAAGAGTCCGTCTTTTGCTTCTTCAGTATGAAGGACAGGCTCGCATCTACAGCCAGTGTAGAGTAGGGAACAATGGCAAGAAGCTGACCGCCGTATTTCTGCAGCATGGTTACAGCCTTACCAACCCAGCGGGCAGCGAAAGCAGGGGAGACCGCCGATGTGTGGGCAAACATGATGAGGGGATAGGGTTTCAGTGTGTTGAACTTTGCAAAGTCGTCGTAGACGACACGGATGCCTTCTTCCTTCAGCGTTTCCGCCACACAAACATCTTCTACCACGGTATCCAAATACTTTTCACCGTAATATGCGGTTTCGTGCTGCCAGACCTTGTTCTTGTTTCTGTACCAGCCGGCAAAGCGACGGAAGCACTCGTGAAGCTGCAGCTCACTCATATCCCCGCAAATGGGGTTCAGAATGTCGCCATCGCGCACGGCAGACCAGTCCACCATGCGGAGTGCCTTGCCGCAGACGTAAGAGGTGAGAGTTTCAGGTGCGGTGGCGTACCGCTGTCTGGCCTTGGGCGCGTACTTCTCGTAAGTGCCCACGCCGTCGCGTTCGAACCAAGCTCTGAACTTCTCCTTCGCCCCTGCGATGGTAGAAGATTGGCTGCCATAGATGTACTCGCCGCGAGCCCAATAATCAGTGCCGCAATGGGCGAACCGATATGCCATATAGCTCTTGGTGTCATCGCGGAGGTTATCTTTGTTCTCAAGGATGTACCCCACATTCATACCCTTGTAGTAGATGTCCGTTACGGTATCTTTGTATCCGGAATTCTTTCCGGGGGCTAAAAAGGACAGATGAATTCTGTTCATTGTTTTCTCCTTTCTCCCAGCCTTTAAGGTCTTATGGGAACAAAATGGTGACATTGAAAGTTACCTTTAATGCCGTTTTCGGTCTTCCACAATCGCAGAAAGTGTCTCTTCAAGCGGTAGCCGAATCACTTTCCCTGACAGCGGTCCGTCTTCGTCCACGCAGCGAACCACAATAGGATAGGTGCGTGCGTTGGGCTGGATGCCGATGATAATATAATCATGGTCAACCACAGAAAAAAATTCCCGGTACGCAATGTCGATACCTCTCCATGTAAGCCAGTGTTGGATGTGTGACTTATTTCTGTAAAAAGCAGCCTCCTCGTCTCGTTCCTTTTCCAGAGCCAGCGCATCCTTGTCTTCATACTCTTGCTCATAGAGGATTTCGGACATCTTCTCACGGAGAATACGAACTTCCTTGTGGTCAGACCCGCTTCCGATGCGCCGCCCGACGACATATTTTTCCGGGCGGTACTTATGGGCGGCGGCAAGTTCGTATTCGTACCGTCCCATTTTGAACACGATACCGAAATCACTCGGCTTCAATTTGCGCTTAGTTGGAACATTCTGCTGTAGGTCAGCGAAGCAAGCACAGAAGGCATCCCACTCGAATTTCTCGGTGGGAATACTTTCGTCATCGTAGTGGGATGTGCGGTAAAACCGACACTCGAACTCATCTGCCAGCCCCACCGTCTTGCCAGCAAATCCACTCGCTTGCCTTTCAGTAACACGGGCCGTGTCTCTCGGCAAAACGACAGACCTCGTACCAAACTGTGATGCAACGTGCTGAATACATGGGAGCACATCACGGAGAATAAGCTCGCGGCACACCTGTGAGCAGTAGGATTTATCCAGTACAACACGGATTAAGACGACAACAGCGTTGCTGCCGACCTTCTTAATGCGGGCACTGTCTTGACGCTTAACATTGAAGCGGCCTGTGCCAAAGGGGTCTTTACAACAGTATTCCTTGTCCTTCAGCGCTTCCTCCACGGAGTCCAGCAGCATATCACGAATCTGTTTGTCCATACCTTTTTCAAAAGGGATGGTCAGGTTGTCGTCGCTCCAGTTTCCGGACTTGGTGATGAGGGTTTGTGTATCCATGTTTTTTCTCCTTTCTTCTTTTGTTCGGGTTCAGTCGGCGATGAACGCTGCTCAGTCCAAACCGCACAGGGCAGGGCAGGGGGGAGAGGCAAAGCCTCCCCCCGCTGCTTGAGACTTCAGCCCGCTTCCCGCGCCTGAGCAACGTAGTCCAGAAGCTCCCAGCCAAAGGGAAAGACGTGCCCGCAATCGGGACTTCCATCTTCAATACAAACAGCAGAAAATTTCCGCGTTCGTCCGTTGGGATAAATGGCCGTAAGCATAAAGCTCTTTCCGCTGACATCGAAAATCTCTTTGTACGAGAGGGTTTTAATGCCTGCAGCGGCCAGTTCATTGTCAACGAGAGGTACATTCTTGAGGAATGCCTCCTCTTCATCTTTCGCTGTTTCCACGGCGATGGTTTCTTCGTCCTTTCCTTCCTGCTCAAAGAGGGCCTTTTCTACATCCACCCGAAACAGGCTTTCCTCCTCGCCGGCTTTTTCGCCGGTCTCGCGTCTCACCAAAACGCGGGTGAATGGAGTTTCAGCGTCTACGCCAATAATGCGGACTGTTGCGTCGCTTCCCGTGCCCAGTGGGTACTGGAACGCCTTACCGAAATCCTCTGCGAGAAGGTCTCGCTTTGGTTTCTCACCCTGCTTGCGGACGGCGGCACAAAGTTCATCCTGCCGCTGCAAACTCACACAACGGCAGTACGAATCCCAGATGATTTTATCGTTGGGAACCATACTGCTGTTCGCATAGACCGAGTGGAAGAACCTCACAGAGAACCAGTATGGTTGAGGTTCACTTTGGTTTCCGCTTTGAGCCGAGATGCCAAAGATGCTTCCGTCTGACGTACGAATACTGTTCGGCGTCACTGTGTAGCGAGCAGACCAGCGAGACGCAACACTCGACACGACCGGTTCAAATTCGGACATGATATAGTCTCGAAAAAGACCGCTCAGGCACAGGTTTTGCCCTCGTTTCTCATTCAGCAGCAGGCCCACCACAAACTCTGTAAAGTACGGACTTGCGACTTCGTTAGGAACCAGCTTGCAAAAACGTGAAGGAGGTGTACCACAGCGCCTTACGCCGAAAGGGTCTCCATCACAAAAATAGTCGTCAGAGAACTTCTTTGTAATGGAATCAATGAGGTCGTCGTGCAAATTTTCTGCTACGGAATCGTGGGCACAGTAAGTGTCGTTTTTCAGAAAAGGACTCTGCATTGCTGTATCCAGCTTTTGACTGAATGCGCTCATATAACAAAATCGTCTCCTTTCCCCCTGCCTCAGATAAGGACTTATGGGAATAAAAATGTAGTATATATAAAAAGACAGTCGCTCCCCCAAAAAAAAGGAAACAACTGTCTTGAATATGATGATGTGACTTTGAAGCGGAGATAAATCTCCTTATAGAAATATCTTCGTAATTATACCACTATACTACCACATTCGTGTATTTTGTCAATGACTTTGAAGAAAAGAAGAAAAGCGCCCGTAGGGGCGCTTTTCGGTCGTAAGGTCTCTCCTTTCAGACGGCGGTAAATCTGTGTGCGCTGATAATGCGGAGCAGCTCCCAGCCAAAGGTCTTTTTGTGAGCCTTTTCCTTCCCCTCATCATCGTCAAGACAAATGGCCGTGAAGACGTGCTTTCGTGCCTTGGGGTGGATGGCGGTGATGACATAGCTGCAGCCGCAGAAGTCGAACATCTCACGGTAGACGATGTCGATGCCTTCCTCGTCGAGTCGGCGTTGGATGACCTGCTTGTTCTTGTAGAACATAGCCTCCTCTTCCTTGCCTGACTCAATATGCTGGTCAGCAGCCATGCTGTCCTCAATATCACGCAGAATCTCTTCCACGCGGTTGAAAGGCCATTCAACGGTCTTGCCGGGTTCCTTGCCGTCCATCTGGCGGAGGGATACTCCGATGGAGAGGCTACTTTTCCTGTCGATACCCTTGATGCAGTATGTCGTTTCAATATAAGAGAACAACCTGCCGTAATCGGAATACTTCAGTTTATAGACCGGCTGAATGATAGCTTTATCCGCTTTATGAAGCCTGAAGTGTTCCTCTCTCTGCCGGCAGAATGCATCCCAGATGATTTTGGAATCAGGAATATCCTTGTCGGCATAGTAGGATGTCCGATAGAAGGCAAAGGAAAACTTTGCAACATAGGTTTTCTCGACTCGCGGCAATGAATCAGGCTTCGCATTTGAGTAGACGTTTTTCGACATACTGGACCAACTCGTCTGAATACGTGGCACAGTGCCCAGCACCTGTTTCAGTGCAAACACACGCGCACTGTGCTTCGCCGCAGCCTGCTTCGCAGCAGCCATGACATCATCATACATATCCGTCCAGCAGAACTTCATCCCCCGCTTATTATCTGCAAAGAGCATATTGTTGAGGCAGATTGCAAGCGATACATGGGTGATATTTGCAGCTTCACCGGAAACATAGCAGATATTGATGCGACGGTTGCCGCAGCGAACCTCGCCAAAGGGGTCCTTACAGCAGTAGTCTTTGTCCTTCAGCGCATCATAGACGTAGTTGCACAGTGCCGTGCAGAGGGATGAACCCTCTGCACGTCCTGTGCCGTCTGCTGTGTCAATGGTTTTCAAATCCATAGCGTTCTCCTTTCTTGATTTTTAAGCCCACTGTCTGCGGTCGGCGATAACTCTTTTAATTACCTCTTGATACGTGAGCTTGAGCTTTTCACCGACAGCTTTTTCTTCTTCGTCCTCAACGCAAGTAGCGGTGAAGATGTAAGATTGACTTTGCGCGTCCGGTGTAATTGCAGTTAATGCATAGGTGCGCTTGGCGTACTGGAACATTTCACGATACATAAGGGACACTCCATCACGAGCGAGGGCGGCTTTGATACAATCCCTGCCTTCGTAAAAGTCTACTTCTTCCTCCTTTGCCGCCTTCAGCTTTCGTGCGGGGATATCGGCGTCATCATCAAAAAGAGGTCGCCGAAGATTTGCCAACGGAACCACTATGATGCCTTCGTCTCCCGTACTTCCCGCAGGCTGCAGTTGCACGTCCAAATAACTGAACTCGTCCGCAAAGCCAACAATACGATACATGGCACCCTCATAGAGAAACTCACGCTCATAATCGGTTGCTTTTAGCGGATAGAAAGGCATATGAGGAGGGCCGCTGGTGCGTCCTTTTTCATCTTCAATATCCTCTTGCAATCGCAGGCATCGGGCATCCCAGACGATTTTCTCATCAGGCACGTTGGGGTTGTTGTGGTACGGCGTCCGGATGAACTCGATACCGAACACCGCAAACCTGAATCTCCGTCCAGCACCATTGCGCTTTGTTCCGAATGACGGCTTTTGCACGAAAATCCGAGCCTTATACGTGTCCGCCACATACCACAAAGCCGCCTTAATATCATCACGCATCTCAGCAACACATGACTCAACGTACTTTGGATTGTCTGCGTCTACGATGAGGTTGAGTGTGACTTCTGTGATATTAGCTTTTTCGTATGAAACTTTGCACGGACGGGGAAGGTCGGGGTCATTTCCGTAGCGTTCTTTTCCGAAGGGGTCTTTACAGCAATAGGCCTGTCCCTTCACATTGAACTCAACAACCTGCTTGATGAACTCACAGAGCCCATTCTTGTTGGTGATTGCTCCCGCACCAACGGTAGTATCGAGTGTGTGCAGGTTCATGTTGTTTCTCCTTTCTTCAGAGTTTTCCTGCATCGCGTTCGGTGCGAATTGCTTCAATGACGTCCCCGAACGAGAAGAACAGAACATCATCAAAGGTTTCGCCGGATTCATCCACACAGACAGCACCGAAGATGTCTTTGGCCTTGGTTGGTATGATGCCGACCAGTGCGTAGGTAAAGCCATCAAGCTCAAACATCTCACGATACATCACGTCGGGTATTTCAGATTTGATGTGTTTTCCCACAAAACTTCGTTTTCAGGTG